>SDBT01000695.1_pt1 | contig 54453 bp, 69 predicted proteins | sample 2277101 | NCBI WGS metagenome assembly SDBT01 (sample SAMN10404973, study PRJNA504765) | marine sediment metagenome | isolation source: marine sediment core GS10_PC15, 103 cmbsf | place: Arctic Ocean: Southern Knipovich Ridge | collected 2010 | reverse complement strand
TCAATATCAAGTATCCATTTTTTATCTGTTTCGTTCATAAAAGAACCAACCACGCTACTGTACGCTTTGTAGGCTTTAGTATAATCTTCATTTATTAATTGATCAGCAATTTTTTTTAAATGGCGAAAGGCCGTTTTCTTATAAGAACGACGGTTTAAATTAATCCCTGCGCGAGCATTAAATAAATCAGATAGCTTAATAATTTCATCCTGAATAAAGTCAAAATATTCGAGTGAATTTATATAGTAAGCCTTAACCAAACGAGAATTATTGTTTGTGCCGTAAATTCTTTGATCACCCTTAAAGTCTTTTTTACGATGAATAATTTGTATGAAATAGAAATCATCTTCCGATCTAAATTCAATAAATTTCCGTATCAAATTAAAATTATTAATCATTCAATTATTCTTTTATAAACTTTATTTCCGTCAGTATAATGGTTAAGCTCTCTCTCCCAACATTGCGGGCAATCATTTGTTCCTAAAATATGAACCAATAACGCCTTTTTCTTCCCGTTCGGATAGTAGAGATATTGCGCGGGTTTATCTTCTTGATTGCCCTTCATTTAGATAGGTGTCAATTACCTTTTTCGCTTCGTCAAAATTATAAGCTACAGCATCAAACCAACCATTATCACCTAAATGCTTTAGCCACTCTTTTTGAGTCGGAGACAACCTACTCTTTCGTTTAGCCTTTAGTTTCCCGTCCATCGTATATCCCTGATGATATTCGACCTTTAATTCTAAAGCAAGCCCACACCACTCGTCTCTCGGCTCAAATATAATACAGTCGGGTACTCCTGATTTGACTCCTTTGGCCCGAAGGATCCCGCCAAAACGCTTGCTTTTGGTTTTGCGCTCATTACCCACATGACACCAAAGAACTTTAAGTAGATCGAGATACGTTGCAACAGCTATTTGTAAGTTGTCTTCCTGAAATTTAGCCATAGTGTTCTATCATTTGATCAAACCAATCGTTGTCGAATTTGATGTTAGCCTTTATTAAACGTTTTCGGTGAATTTCCAATAGAAGCACAATATATTCATTCTTGTCGCCGTAGTCGTCATGTTCGGCCCTTGTCAGGGCGATTAAGTTCTCAATTCGGTCTTTACCACCGCGTCCACGACCTATGATATGGTGTATATCGACGGCTCTTTCTTCGGGGGTAATTTCGCTAGGAACAAATATAGAAGCATCATTAATATCATACCCGAAGTTAGTTAAATATATTTTAGTGTGTTTTTGCAAGTATGCGATATTTTTCTTTGGCCCTGTTTCTCTTTGCAAGCCACATCTTTAAACACCAAACTTTTTCACTATTGGTTGATTTACTCATTTTTCTTTTCCTTTAAAATGCTGATATGCTAACCAAGAGGCCACTACAATAGCGACCACTAATCCGAAAAGCCCAACTTTCATTATTAGTATCATTTTGTGATTTTCTTTTCTACAGCTTTTGTTTCTTCGGGGGTGAGCCTGTCATATAGACTTATTGGCTTGGAAATCTTGCCGTTTTTGATCCAAACATCTTTAACCTTACCGTCGTTGTGTACTCGGTAAAGACCACTATGTATCATCATTACTTCCATAGTTTTATTTTTTAAAATGGCAGGTCGTCGTGATCTTCTTCGTTAAAGTCGTTTGCGGGAGCGGGAGGAATATCGTCAACGTCGGATTGTGTTTGTTGGCTATTGACGTTCTCTATCCTCCATCCCTGAATAGAATTGAAGTGCTTTACCTCTCCTTCGGGATTTGTCCATTCACGCCCGCGAAGATTGATAGATATTTTTACGCTTTGGCCTGTTCCGAAGTTATCCAATACGACACACTTATCCTGTACAAACTCAATTGACAAGTGTTGTGGATATTGTTCTTCTGTCACTAGGACAAGTTCTCTTTTTAAAAATCCGTTAGAGCCGAATTCTTCTGTTTCTCCGATAATTTTAATTTTTCCTTGTACAAACATATTTGATAGTTTTTATTTTACAACTTTTAATTCTGCGTCTTTCTCTTTCTTTTTAGGATCCTCCACAATATACAAAATACCGTGCATTTTAGGCTGTTCAGACTTCGGCTCATGGGAAACTATGATAGCCATACTATTACTCTCTGAAACAACCATGAAGGATACTCCACGCTGATCAACTACTACGTCCTCTTTATGAAGTTTGCCCGCGAAATAATCAACTGAATAAATAAAGTTGTACCTGTGAAGAACGGGAATACCTATTAGTTTACAGACAAACAACTTCCAAGCCTTAAACCTTTTTTCGAGCTTGGCATCTACAAGGCTGTATTTTTTAATCTTTACACTTCTTGCTCTTTTCTGTGCCATTTTTCTTTGCGCATTTTTTCGGTTATTGCCATCCTAACAAGTGATGAAACGCTTTCGCCGATGTCGTCTGAAAAGGCTTCAACATCTTCTTTGAAGTCTTCATTGCATCTTACAAAAATCCTTTCGCTTGCAGTTTTTTTAGCCATTATTCCTAAAACATTATTGTGCGCCAAATGTACGGACAATATTCATGGTATCAAAATATATAAAAAAAATTTATACCTTTGATATGTAAAATTCTTTGCAAGGGTGTGCCTAAAAAATGGAAATAATGGATTTTTTTATTTTTTAAATGGCTACAATAAAACATGGTTTTTTAATTGACGATAATAAAATCTTTGACACGAAAATTCAAACATACGAGTTAAGGAAGGAAATAGTAGGCTCCAATATAATTTTTATTATGGAGCCTAAATATTATAAACGACTTTATCTTTTTGAAGCTTTATTATATCTGTACGCAGAAGAAAAGGTATTCAGAATTCTTAATTTCAATAAACGATTAAAACGACAGCGTGAATTAAAACAGCACGAAAGTTACTTGGAAAACATGGCGAATTATTCAGTAGTGTATAATTACCCTCCCCTTGAATTAACACCACGAATGTTTGAACTCTACAAAAGATGTCAGAATCTCAAAAAAAGATTGGATTAGTAGCCTACGAGATAGAGTTTACCTACTTCACGATAATATACAAAGTTAAGTACGAGAAAGAATATAAGGATTTAAAGAACTACAGGGCGGGGATCGTTGCCTGCGCGGAAGACATCAAAAATAAAGACCTCAACATCAAACCAACAATTCTTTACGGTAAAAACATGGAGGTAATATTTCACGCCCTCTACGCCACTCCACATTTCTATCAGAGCCTTCTAAACAAGACAAGGAAGGACTACCATGAATATAAAAATGAACTCAAAAATATCTACCAAGTGGGAGATATTGTCGGGTATATTTTGATTTAAACGTCGGTAATAACAACCTGTGAGGGAGTAGCTTGGAGTTTCATAGAATGAGCGTTCAGGATCTTATTGATAGCCTCTAAAACTTGCTGTCTTTCCTCTACTCTTTTTCTTTGAGTTTCAATCTGTTGTTTTTCTTGGGCGTTAAGCTTGATAGCTTTTTTGGGGGTTTTCGAGGGTGCGCCTGATAAATCGGGTTTTGGTGCCATTATATCTGTTTTTTGTAAAACTACAAATTAATAATCACCTATCCAATTATTAAAGAGTGATCACTTCATAAACAGCATATACATCAACTGTACTATTTCCTGTAGCCACACTATCGGTTCCGTCAATAACTATTTTGATGTTTTCAATTAAATCATCAAGTGCGACCGAAACTGATGTGGCTCGTCCCGTTGTGTTACTTGTTCTATCGAGAGTAAAGGCCGAGTTAAATATATTAGTTCCTGCACCGCTAGTCTTAACATCTAATGCGTTGGCGTCAAAAGCAACACTATTCCAATTAAATCTAAACACAACACTTAACACATTTATTACGGTTCCTGCGCCTCCTGCGGGGATAAGTTCAATAGGGGTGGTTCCAATAGCTTTTATTTCAGACGCAGTTAAAGTCAAAGACACCCTTCTTACTGAAACTGCCTCTACTTGCGAATTGAAATCAGAAATAGTGGAAGCCAACTGTGTACCTGTATGATTGGCCCGCGCCTGAACAACAACATCGTCACTAAATAATTTTGTGGTACTACCATCGCCTATCGCTATCCTGTGATCATCGGTATCCCACTCAATAAGTCCTTCGGCTGTCGGAGTTGGGGTTGTGCTTTGGGCCAATGAAAGAATAGGAGTAGTAAGGGTTTTGTTTGTAAGTGTTTGAGTGGCTACAAGGCCAACTAATTGCTCGGAAATACCCGCGCCGTCATAGGTGGCTATCAGCATATCTCCAACACTCAATGTTAAATCCGTAGCAACTCCTGTATCATCGTGAAACCAAAGCGATGTTCCTGAAACGTATAGTAATCCTCCACCGCCTTGTAAAGTTCCAACAGGAATAATATTTACATCACCAATTTTAAGTACATCCGATCCTGCTGTCCCCGCGCCAAAGGCATCTGCCCCGTCTCCTGTATTTCCAAATAATTCTATATTTGAAAACCCTGTCTCTGCCTCATATAATTTAATCGTGTCTTTGGATTTTATTGTGAGTCTAATTCTAAATTCTGAATTTATTTGCATTGCTCCCCCTGCACTTATAGAATGGAAAGCTGTTAATACACTATCATCATGGAATCGTATCCACATATTTGCTCCAACACCTCCATTAAAATTTAGACTTGGATTGGTTGTATCATCCCCTATGTTCATTGTTTGAATGGTTTCATCATAGGTTAAATCTGCTGTTCCTTGTACCGTACCATCACCTGTCCATTGCGTGATTTGGTTGTTTACAGGTGTTCCTACTTTCGTTACGTCGCCAAAAGTTAGATCATTAACAAACTGCGATAAGTGTGTTTTTGTCTGCCCAACGGCGGTTAATTGAGCCAATAATAAGAAGTCACCACCTACGGCTGTTTTAGCACCACCATTTCCATAAGTTCCTGTGCCTGTTACGGCTCCTGTAAATCTGTAAGTTTTGTAATTGGAAGCTTGATTTTTCTTAACATCATTATCATACATTATGAAATAGAAATCTTCCGAGCCGTCAATATTATAAAGTGAGGGGCTGTTGTTTACTCCTTCTTCGGGAGCGTCGGTGTCGGGGCCATTAATAGACTCAATAATAGGAAGTGCGCTAATAGTGGCGGGATTATTATCAATAATGTCCGTAGAGTTGTATAAGATAAAATCACTCTCTACACTATCTGAACTGATAACAGCCTTCCCTTTTGTGTAGAAATACTGTTCTGTGACAACACTTACGGAAAAATCAGCAAATGATATAGCTCTCTGTACCTCAAAGGACTGAACCATATTTTCGCCTATCTGAATTATTCCTCTAAAAGAGGCGTTTACAGCATCGGCAATATTATTGATACTTCCTTGTCCTATCACCGCGCCTACAATTATGTTAGGAACCAATATCTTGTCTATCGTGTCTTCGGATATTGTATTTACGGCTAAGAAGTCTCCTGAAACTGCCGTTGTTTCGCCCGAAGCTGTCCCGAACGCACCTGTAGTTCCTATCCAACGATATAAAGCTTCATTACCTGTGAGGACTTCTGCGCTTCCCGATCCAAGTTCTTGGATTAAAAAGTAATAATCAGAACTAGCCGTTATTACAAATCCTCCTGCGACTACCACGCTGTTAATAGCGTTTTCAGGAGTTAGATAATCTTCTTCTTGAACAACATATAAAACAGGATCCGCTCCGAGAGAGGTACCTAAACTTATAATTTCGGTTGTTCTTATAAAGAAAAGATCGTCGTCGGTAATGATGATAGTGCCTCCTGCTCCGTAATTGCCTTTTCCTGTATTTATTAATTGGTAATAGTCGTAGAATATCTGTATAGAAAGCCCTAATGTGTCGCTTCTAGGCACTCTGAAAATAATTAATTCATGTGGTTCTACGTCAAAGCCGTCGGGGGATGGATCTGTGGGACTAAGAGCGTCCCTTGTGTTATTAATAGCGGTAGATGCGCTACCTCCGTGATCAGAAGAAAACTCTGTGGTTATAACCCGAATAATGTTGTTTGAATCGGTTGTGACAACGCCTCCATCAATAACGTCTTCAACAAAAATATGCTCTGTCTTTAATGTGGTTGGATTGGTTACGGGCCAATACGCTTTCGCGTGTACAGGAGTATGCTTGGGATATTTTAATTTATCTTCTATTTTAGGCATGACAGATAATTTGTACCAAAAATAAAGTAAATTAATTATGACGGGCTTCTATATTGGTAATGTAGAAAGTTAGCGGGAAAATAAGGTCATTATGATAATTCCTATCGCCGTGCCAACACCAAGCCAAGTCCATTTCTTTTTAACTTGATGCTTTAGATTATCTTCTAATGTTTCTTCGTATTCTACGTGCTTCCCGATCTCTTGGGTTTTTGTAGAAATGATCTCGTTAAGGGCGGGAACGATAGTGTCTTGATAAGAGATATTTCTGTTTTCAGACTTGGTATATGCTTTTTCCAAGCTCGCGCTCTCGACCTTTAATTTATTAACTAGAATCCGTAGCTTGGACTCTGCTTCAAGGCCATTCCTAAAATGATTAGCCTTCTCCCAAGAGTAGGTGATAGAATCTCCCTGAATCCGACGTTCAATCCTCTGTTTGAAGCTGTGGTCGGTATTCGTATTTTGAGAGAAAACTGTCGATACTAAACCGACTATAATTGCGAAAAACAAAATTCTCTTGTTCATATTTTTCCCTTAGTTTTTTTTCCTTTTGGTAGTCATAATAAAAATTATATTGCTGTTCCTGCTCTGTCTCCTGAAACTCATTGGAATTATTCACCAATTCTTCAAGCGCATCATACTTTTTTTGGAATTCTTTTTTATCCGCTTTAAGATCATTTCTCTCCTTGCGCCAATTAAGTGCATAATCGCCACCAAATCCCATTACAGCAAGGGCCACAATTATTATCGCGATATAGAAAATCTTTCTCTTTAAAGGCATATTTTTTACGCTGTCCATCATGTCTGCAAGGTATTGATTATATGGTTAAGTTCCTCGTCTGTCCATTTTTCTTTCTTACCACCACTATAGGTCTTGCCAAGCCCTTTATCAATTAAATCGTCGGTTAAATACAGATCCTCTAAATATATTCTACCGAGCATCCTGCCGTATTTATCGCCTTTGTCTTTTATAGTTTTGATAATAATATCCTTGTCGCATATAAGGTCTTCAACATACTTTTGAACCAAAGTACCCGCAAGTTTTTCTAGCGTATTCCTTGTTCTTACTTCGGGAGTATCAACGCCACTAACCCTTATCTTCATGTTCTTTTGGAAATGGCTGAACCCCATATCTAGGTCTATGGTTATGGAATCACCGTCATAAACAGCCGTTACCGTAGCTTTATATGTGTACATATAGATATTTAAAATTCTTTCAATAAAGTATATGTTACTTTCCTTTTATACGGAATTTCATTCAACAGGTTCTCGAAGTATTTAGTTAAATTATTTACCACAAGACAGCCCGTTCCCCATCTGCCGATAGCCCACGATCTAGTCCCTTTTTTAAATCTATATGAATTAGCATGGCAATTTGTACTGTAATTAGCAAAATATTGTTTTCCAATTTCTTCCGCTTTATTGTCTAAATCATCGTCTCTGTGATAAATCATTTTACCCACTTGCCGAAGACATTGCAATTTTCCATTATGGTGCCTTATTTTTTTACCATCTGATTTTTGAAAAACATCGTAATATATTTCATCTGCTTTAACAACGGCAGTACCTTTTCTGTTCCATTTAAAAAAGTTTAATAGCCCATATTTTCCACTATGGGTAGTACAGCTCATTACTGAAATAAATTTTGTTCCTCTGTAGAGATATAATTTATCGTCGTAGGTATCTGTACCTTCATCACTTCGTACAGCAATAATGTGTTCATTAAAAGGAATATGACTAAAACTAGGCATAGATTTCATTCTAATTAATAAGTCATTATCTGTATAATTTCTAATATTTGCCATAATTCTATTTTAAAAACGCAAAGCCCAAAAATCAAGTACCCTTATTAAACCTCAACTTAACAATGAATATTATGAAAAAGAGCTTTGCGATTACTGTTTTATAAACTATCTTTTATTTTTTTAAGTTCGTTCTTAAAATCTGCCTGACGAAGATTAATACCCTCCAATTCATGTAATATTCTCTCTTGGAGCAAATATTTTTCAGCCCTCTTTTCTTTCAATGCTTCATTTTCAATATGGGTGACAGAATCGTGTATCTTCCTTAATGCCATATCTTCCGCTCGTTGCTCATAAATATCAGTCAATATGGTATCAAGATTTGCCTGTTGTATTGCGTTCCTTTTTAGTGCAACTTTTAAAGAGTCTTGGTTTTGTTTTACTGTATCATTTTGAAAGTAAACGCTAAGTGGAGTATAATCTGCATTGACATAATCTATCGCCTTATCCCTTTGAGTTTTATCTTCAAATGTTACATCTTTTTGATCTTTTTTGTACTCAATTTCTGCTTGCTGTTGTTTTCCGTAATTTATAAGAAAGAGTATAACACCACCGCCTGCTGTTATAATAAGTGTGGCTATTCCAATCCATTTTACAATTTTTTTGACATAGCTTTCTTTTTCTTTTGGTGTTTTTTTATCCTTCATTTTTTCTTCTTTTTATTTTCCCGTTTCAGCTTTTCAATCTCCAACCTTTTTTCCTCCCGTTTCATCTTATTCATTTTTCTGTCGTGTGGAATTTTAATGCCAAATAAATATATCAGCCCACCAATAGCAAGAGCAATCTGCACTCCATTTGTTATAAAACCAAGCCCATTAGAAAATGCAAACAAATCAATAATTGTTATGCCGTAAATTCCAACCAACAGGGTATCTAAAAAATAATATAATGTCCTCATGTATTATCCTTTTCCATTTGCTTTAATAATTGAGGCGTCTTTCCACGCTTGTCCTGCAATTAGGGTTATCCACAGTCCTATCACAATGATCAAAACTCCGCTATCCATTTCCCGTTCATTACCAAGAAATCCTGTTAAAGTACCTAGTACCGTTCCGTAAAATTTGTAACTCGAAAATAATCGTCTCATAATAATGTTTTTAATGATAAATTATCTCCATTATTTCTGTTTTTTTAAGGTAGCGCATCATACGCTGTTTTTTCTTCTTCTGTGGTTCCTGCCACATATTCAAACGCTTGAAATATATTATTTGCAACAAACAATTCCCATCCTGCTTGATCTAACGCCTGTATTGAAGCTATATCTGCGCTAGGCGCACCTATTGACACTAGCGTAACAACTAGAGCATTAGTAATACTTCCGCTTAAATTAAAGGCATTAAAACACACCTGTAACATCTTATCTTTATATTCTTGTGCCTTTGGATTAGCCTCTGCGTCAAACGCCTTGATTGCATCTACGAAGGTTTTTGCTTTCACACTTGCTGTTTGGGAAACAATATCATTTAAACTTACATCTGCTGAACCTCCCGTTGAGGTTTCAGGCCCGACTCTTTCTTCGATAATATCTATCTGTTCTTTAATTGTAAGTGGCATAGCTGTTATTTTTAATATTAATAATGTCTAAATTTATAAAGATACCTTCTATTTGTTGGTTTTAATTGGTAATTAAGTTATACTAAATATTCTTCTTCCTCCTGCTACATTAGGGACTTCAAACTCAAACCAAGTTACCTCTGCCCACGATGTTCTTGCTCCTGCCGACTTATCACCCGTCATTCTTACGTTTAAATTCGAGTAATCCGTAATATTATCTGCCTCTGTTCCTGTTAAGGTAAATGTCCCTGCGGTAACAGTTGTGCCAATATCATTGTGGGTTTGGGAGGCTATTACGGTGGTGCCTTCGCGTAGTTCAATAATTAAATCGATGTTCGCAGGTTGTCCTCCACCGCTTTCTCCTTTAAGGTATCTATATCTTACGATATGGTTTGCCGAGCTTACAGGATCGGTTACTGTTCCTAGCCCTGCAATATAAATACTGCTCGAAGGATCATTCTCGCTCCTTACTAAATCGCTATCATTGGCACTTACTTCATTTATACCTGTATAGATGTTAGTCGTTCCACTACCCTCGTCAGTCCAAGAGCCTATCGAATCGTCGTTATCAGGTCTGCTAAATTGTGCCATTAGTCTTTTGTATAATAAATTGTTAAATGTAACATTGTTACCGATCCACTCAACGCAGAGGCCATATAATTAATTGCCTCTCCTATCGCTACCGTATCATCATTTACCGATCCCGAATGTACTTGAACGGTAGTTAAAGTATTAGCCACCTTATCAGCCGTGAACCAATCTGTCGTAGTGGTTGGGTTTGTGTTATGAGAAATATTAAAGTCAACCGAAGTTCCTCCTACTATCCAAGTTCTAATCTTAACCAATGTTATTGCTTCGTCAGGCGACCATAATGGGATAACATCTGTCGCTGTTGGATCCTCTATCGAAAAGGATTTTTCAAATTGTCTATCCTCATTAAAAGCACTTAAATCAACTTCACTTAAAGCCTTTCTGCTTTCCGTAGCACCGTCCTGTAATATCATTTCGGTTGTTCCCGAAACAGCCCCCGTCATATCGGTAAGCTCCGAGAAGTCCAATGAAATAGTAGTAGCTGTATCAGGATCATAGTTAGTCCCTGCTAATCCTACACCAAATGTAAGTACAGCCGTTTGATCCCCTAAATTGCTTCCTGAAATAGTTGCGTCGCCTGAAATTGTTAGTGTTCTAGCCGAATCGTTCACATCGATAGTCAATATTCTGTCTGCCGTTAATGTGGAAGTGCTTTGTACTGTTAGATCAAACGAGCTATCGGTGTCGTTCAATGATAGAGTTGCTCCCGTTAATGTCTTTCCTGTCAATGTGGTAGCAATAAATCCTGTTGCTACGACAGTACCCTCCCAAGTTCCTGCGTCGATAGTGCCTACCGTTGTTATAGCAAGAGCATTTATAGATGATAATGTTTCGTCTCCTGAATTGGTGCCTGAATGTGTACCACCACTCAATGTTGTGCTTACCCCGATTGTTAGAGTTACTGCGCTGTCATTTGTATCGATGGTTAAAATTCTATCTGTTGTTAATGTAGAAGTGCTTTGAACGGTTAAGTTAAATGAGCTATCGGTGTCGTTCAAGCTAAGTGTCGCGCCTGTTAATGTTTTTCCTGTAAGTGTGGTCGCTATAAACCCTGTAGCGATGGCAGTTCCCTCCCAAGTACCCGTATCTATTGTTCCTACAGTAGTAATTGCGAGAGCATTGATAGAGGACAGGGTTTCGTCGCCTGTGTTTGTTCCCTCTAAAGAGGCCGTTGTAGAGGTTAATATCAGAGTTGTGTTTTGATCATTAACATCGAAAGTGAGCGTCTTATTAGCTCCTGTAATCGTAGAAGTCGAACCAAGCTCTAAATCGAAAGCTGAATCTGTGTCATTAAGGAGTAATGTTCCTGCATCAAATGTTTTCGCTCCTGTAACAGTTTGAGCCGAAGCTAATATCATATCCCCGCCACCTGATGCGGTTAAGTCGGTATCTACGCCATCGTCTGCAAGGAAATGAAGTGATGTTCCTGTGACATATAAAAGACCTCCTGATGTCATTGTTCCTGTTGGAATAGTTGTTACATCATTTAATCTTAGTACTCCTTCACCACCAATAGTAGCTCCAAATAGTGCTGATGAACCAAATAATTCAATGTTATTTGTCGTTCCTTGATTTGAGGCTACTAATGCTGATTTGGCATTTGATACAATAGCCACATTACTACTTACATCGCCCCCTATTCCTGAACTTGTTGTACCTGACCTATAGGCATAAGGTGTTACAAGAGAACCCCCTGCCTGTCTTAAAGAACCACCTCCTGCGGTAAAACTTTTAAATTCAGTACCATCCCATGACCATTTATCTACTCCTAAACTTGCCAACCTTCCTGACGTTAAGGTACTTATTACTAAAATCTCTGTTGCACCTTGTTCAATATAAGCTTCTTCAACTCCCTCGTTATAAAAGGATATTTTAGAAGTTCCTGCTTCATCTTTTAATATTCTTACTTCAGGCGAAACAGTAGCATCTCCAATCGTCATTAAGTTAGCTGTATCATCCCAAAGGAATTTAGTTGTTCCTTCTATAGTACCGTCTCCTGTCCAAACACCTATTTGAGAATCCACAGGTGTTCCAACCTTAGTTACATCACCGCCACCTGCTGTGGTTAAATCGGTAATAGTCCCTGCATCATCCATGAAATTCAATGAAGTCCCTGAAACATAAATCAATCCACCCGATGCCATTGTGCCTGCGGGAGTGGTAACAACATCATTTAGTCGTAATACACCCTCGCCCGCCGTACTTGCTCCGAAAGATTTGACATTACCGTTTATTTCTACATTAGTTCCTGTTCCTGCATCTATGGTTAATAAACCAACCTTGCTATTTGAAACTACTGTACAAACGTTTCCTGTGGCAGTACTAAATCCATCAACGGTACTTGCCGACCTTCTATAAATAGGTGCTGTTTCTGTACCTCCTGTTTGTAAAACGTTAAACCCCGTAGAAGCAGTACTCGCAAAAGTCAAACTACTCCATCTATATTTTAACGTACCTCCTATAAAAAATTCTCCATTTGCAGGGGTATCTAATTGTAATCTTTCGCTTGCAATCTCTTTAATAGATGAACTTAACACCCCTTCTTTATAAAACTCAATTCCGCTTGTTAGAAGCTCGTCTTTATCTAATCTAATTATAGGACTTCCTGTGGCATCCCCGATAGTCATTAACTGTGTAGTTTCATCATAGGTTAAATCTGCTGTACCTTGAATAGTACCATCGCCCGTCCATTGACCAATCTGATTGTTTACAGGAGTGCCTACTTTAGTTACATCACCGCCTCCTGCTGAAACTTCCCATGTAATTGTTCCCGCAGTATTTGTGAGTACTCTTGTGCCTGACGTTGATGTAATTGCAATTATGGTATCCAATGCGTTTGCTCCCCATACGGAGCCTGCGGGTATTGTACTAAGTCCCGTTCCCCCTGCTGAAACTGCTATATCTGTTGCAGACCAAGTACCCGTAGTAATAGTTCCAACTTCTGTAATTGCAAGAGAATTGATAGAGGACTGTGTTTCGTCTCCTAAATTACTTCCTGAAACTGTGGCGTCTCCTGATATAGTCAATGTTCTGTTGGAGTCGTTGACATCAATAGTGAGAGTTTTGTCGGCAGATGTTATGGTTGAAGTAGATTGAACAACCAAATTAAAAGCCGAATCTGTATCATTTAAAGATAGAGTTGCGCCTGTTAATGCCTTACCCGTTAAGGTGTCTGCTATGAATCCCGATGCAATATCTGTTCCTTCCCATGTACCACTTGCGATAGTTCCTACTGTGGTTATTGCAAGAGCGTTTATACTAGATTGGGTTTCATCCCCTAAGTTTGAACCACTTACCGTTGCATCACCACTTATGGTTAAAGTACGGTTGGAGTCGTTGACATCGAAAGTCAATGTTTTATTTGCTCCCGTTATGGTTGAAGTGGAGCCTAATTCTAAATCAAAAATAGAATCTGTGTCGTTTAAAAGCAATGTTCCTGCGTCGAAAGTTTTGGCTCCCGTTACGGTTTGTGGATCTGCTAATATCATATCACCTGAACCCGCAGGAGTAGCCCAAGTATTGTCGCCTCTTAAAAAATTAGAAGCCGTTGGGGTTCCTGTTGCTGAAAGCATCGCAAGATCAACCGCGTCAACTGAAATAACTGTTGCTCCGTCGCCCGTAGAAGTCACATCGCCTGTGTGGTTTGGGTGTGAATAGTTATTCCAACTTTGGTCATTATTGAATATCCCTAACGGAATTGCGCTTATAAGTGCTTTATTGGATGCGCCCGCATTATCAAATACAATCCAATCGCCCGTAACCATTGTAGATACTGATAGCTCTGAAACGTCTAAAGTGATACTAGGCGTTGTACCACCCGTTGATCCAATACCAACACCACCCGTAACGTCTGTAACCGCATCGCCTACATATAATATATTCCCATCCGTTACTGCGGTATCAAATTGGGCTTTCGTTCCTGTAATACCTACTATTGTTGATTGATCGCCTGTATTAATACCTTCTAATGACGCTGTTGCAGATGTTAATATTAATGTGGTGTTTTGGTCGTTAACATCCAAAGTAAGTGTTTTATCGGCGGTGGTAATTGTAGAGGTAGATTGGATCAGTAAATTAAACGCTGAATCGGTATCGTTAAGACCTATAGAAGTAAGATTTGTTGGCGCGGAAGTATATTCGATATTTGTTGCGCCACCATTAACTTGTAGTATCTGATTGGCTGTTCCTATTCCTAATCTAACCGCAGTATCGGCTCCACTTCCTACGGCTAAGTCGCCTGCGGAATCCCAAATTACATCAGTTGCAACACTTCCACCACCACCCGTTGAAGCGATCGTTACTATTCCATCTAATCCTGTTCCTGTGGTTGTTAGGGTAATATTTGAACCTTCCACCAACTGAATACTTCCACCGCTTGCCGAAAGAGTTAATGTGTGTGTGGTAGCGTCAGAGGCATTACTAAAGGCTTGATCACCTAAGTTAATTCCTGAAACGGTTGCATCTCCTGAAATTATTAACGTCCTATTAGCGTCGTTAACATCCAAAGTAAGTGTTTTATCGGCGGTGGTTATGGTAGATGTGGATTTTATAACAAGATTGAAGGCCGAGTCACTATCATCCAATAATAATGTTCCGTCATTAAAAGTCTTAGCTCCTGTAACCGTTTGTACGCCTGCGAGTAGCATATCGCCACCGCCCGCAGGAGTATCCCACTTCAATCCTGTTGCCTCTCCACTATCAGCCACAAGCGATTGTCCGTCGGTACCAACTCCAAGTCTTTGGTATGCTGTATCGAAGGTAAATAGATCGCCTTTAGTTGTCAAGACGCCTTGCAGGGCGGTAACATCGTCAATAAGTAACTTTAATTGATTGGCGATAGCATTTCTGTCAGACTCCCAAGTAACCCCATCCCAAATATACCATCCCGCAGGATAGTAAGAGCCTCCTAATGTGGCGGGGAGCCAAGCGGTACCCTCCGAGTTTTCTACATAGGCTAAGTCACCGATATTATTCCCCGCAACTAGATCACTAAATTGATTTACTTGTTGCGCTACGACTGTTGAAGATCCTAAAGAGGAAAATATGACAGCCGTAATATTGGCTACACATAATGTTAGCGTCGTTTGTTGAACACCATCGATAAACCAATCATCAAACCTCACATAATGCGCGGGAAGGTTACGCCTGCCGTCCCGTTTTGTAATTCCAATAAGTACGTCGGCAGGAGTAGCGGTAATACTGTTGTTTTGAAGACTAATTTCTAAATCAACTTTTTTATAAATAACCTCGTTAAGAAATACCTCGTCTGATTTTAGGGTATAGGTTTGGCCCGTAGCTAATGTAACTACTTGCCCTGAATTAAATAAGTTGTTTGCCTTTGCCATTCTTACGGATAAATTCTTATTTCAAAGTAATGGTCAACTGAAGCACCTGTCCCTGCTGTTACCGTACTTGTATCTACAATATCAAATGCTACGGCAGTTCCCCCTATTGCAAAAGATACAATCCCGACTTTATCTACCGCAAAAGCAGAACCCGAAATTGTTATAGTGTCTTTGAAAGTGGTGGCATTATAAGAGGGAGTGACAGTCTCTCCTGTGCTATTCTCTAACTCTACAATTGTAGGGGCTGAATCCGTCACATTTACAACTTCACTACTGTTAGTCCAAATAGTAGGAGTTGTTCCTGTGGCAACAAAATCGACGCCATCTGTAACCCATCCGACATTACTGAAATCATCAGTACTTAGTGTGGCTATCACGTTATAGGTCTTACCTATAACAAGTAGTCCTGATGTGGTAGATGTATAATTCCCTTTAATTATCCCCGCATAGACACCGTACAATAACCTTGCACCGCTTCCTTCCGCGCTCCTGATATTAGCAATACAAATGTTTAGCGTCGTTTGCCGAACGTTGTCAATTATCCAATCGTCAAACTTAGAATACTGCGCAGGCATTTCCTCAATCCCCGAAACTTTCTTGATACCAATACGAACTTTATTAGTTAGCGCATCGGATAATACGCTTCCCGCAGAGAAATAAGCGGTATTTCTCGCCGTGCTTTTCGGATCCCCATCAGTTAAGGTAATCTCTACGTCGGTCATATTATATACCACGCCATTAATTCCTACTTCCCCTGTTAACAAGAGATAATTGGCCCCGCTTAATAGTATCATGGTTTGTCCTGAATTAAATAGTGTGTTTGTCATAATTTGTTTTTTTAATTATTTATAAGGTTATTACTGCATAGGTAATATAAACATCAATAGTACTGTCTCCTGTTGCTACCGAGTCAATTCCTGTAATTTGTGTTTTTACATTTGTAGTCAAACTAGTTGTTATAGCTGACATTACAAATACTAAATATTTATCTGAGGTAAAGTCGAGAGGAAAAGGGGAGTTGAATATCCATACATTACCTGTATTTTGTATAAGAGATAAGTTATTATTATCAAAAGCAACACTCCCCCATGTGGCTTTAACCATCATTTGTGTTACTATAGTTACTTTTCCTGCTCCCTGCGCGGGGATAGCGTCAATAGGTGTTGTTCCTAGATTCTTAATTTCAGATGCCGTCAGAGATACTTTTACTGTTTGTATTTCTTGTACTGCGCCTAAATTAATGAACAGAGCCGTTGTGATATTTTCTATGCACAGAGCTAAAGTTGTTTGGGCTACGGTGTCTATCTCCCAATTACCAAATGTGGCATAATCAGCAACACCTTCTCTTACCCCGTCTCGTTTTTTTATACCTACTTTTACATTAACGGCTGTTGCTGTAGCGAAATTACCATGAAAAGCAATCTCTAAATCAGCTTTTTTAAAAATTTGGGTATTGATCATTACCTCGTCAGACTTTAAGGTATATGTCTGTCCTGTAGCGAGAGTAACTACCTGTCCTGAACTAAATAACTTCTTTATCATAATATTGCTGTATTAATATTCTCAACCAATGCCGAGAGTGATGTTTGGGTTACGGTATCTATATCCCATTTTGAGTAATGAACCAAGCCTGCGGGCAAGGTTTTGGCCCCGTCTCTTAATTGAACACCTACTCGGACAGCTTCTTGGCTTGGAGAGTCAGTCACGTTAATAACTATACTACTACTCGCCCAAGTGGTAGGTGTTGTTCCTGTGGCAACAAAATCAACCCCATCCGTTACCCAACCTACGTTTGCAAAACTATCACCGCCTAGTGTTGCAACCACGTTATAGGTTTTTCCAATTACCAAAAGCCCTGATGTGGTAGAGATTATGTTATCGTCATTATTATACATAATGATTTCCAAGTCAACTTTCTTATAAAGCTGATCGTTAAGAAATACCTCGTCTGATTTAACGGTGTACGTCTCGGCTGTTGCTATTGTAACTACCTGTCCTGATGAAAATAGTGCGTTCATTTTTTAATTATTCTGATTGTTGCTTATAATTTTTTCTATATCTTCCTCTTGATTAAATACAATCGGATTGTTGCTTATAGCTTCACCTAATTTATCTTCAAAATCGATAGGTGGCTTTTTGTTTATTTTTTGATCCGTAATTTTTGAAGTGTTGGTACTTGCCTGATCTATGCGCTCTGACTTCGCTTTATTCTCTTTATCAATCTTGTCGCTTTGTGCGCCTACGTCTAATCGCTTCAACTCCATTTTCCTTACATGATTTTTGTCGGCGAGCAAGTCTTCGATCAAAGCGTTTTTTACAGCCCTTGTGTCTGCCACTTCTGAATCTAATAATATTTCTTGACGTTTAATTTTCCATTGAATTCCTGCGGTTTGCTGTCTTTTATTTTCCGTTACTACACTTGTTTGCGCCTGCGCCTCCGCGTTGACTCTTATATTTTCATTTTTAATCCTTTCGGCCTCAATGGTATTTTCCTCGATAATAAATTCTAGGTACTTGATCGCGCTCTTGGCGTTTCTTATCATTCGGGCTTTATTCCATTGAGCCACATTAATATCTCCTTTTTGGTATGCGTCTAAAAGAGACTGCTCAAAGGCAACTCTTTCTTCATCATCGGGCTTAAAGTCAAAATAAATTCCAAATTTTCTCATTGGAAGCTCTTTGATCTCGTCTAACAAATCAACATTGCTACTGCCAATAATATTCATGTAGCGGTCTTTGAGCGCGGGTGTAGATAAAACATCGTAAAGCCTTAATGAAATAGACTCTGCAAACATTAGTGAAAGATAAAAACTTGCTCTAGGAATGTGGCTTGTGGCGTTATTTGAACTTGCCAATAACATTTTTTGCACGGCAACTGCGGTCTTGCTGTTGGGCCGATTGGTGCCGTCCCGTATTTCATTGATACCTAATAAGCTCCTTAACCGATCATAATTCCTAGCCATTTCATTTGATAAGAAGACAAGCGCGGAATTATTCACTCCACCACCCTGTTCTGAAATAGCTTTACCAATAGGATCCCCGTCTTCATTCACATCGTTGGCAAGTAGTACCCCTCTACCGAAGTACATATCCAAAATATCCTGCCCTAAAACCTTTTCACCGCTTAAAAATACATTTTCTAATGCCTGTGGATTTATCACAACTGTATTTGGGCGTAATTCCATTTTAAGTTGTTGGAACTTGTACCAATCTCGGTGAATATCATCTACAATAGGAATTGATCTTTGGGTTAGGCTGTCAAATCGGGTATAACCTTTTTCAGAAAGCCTTTTAATTTTTGGGGCGTAAACTTTATACGGATTTATTGGATCGTTAATCCCTTTTTCAACTTGGTTGGGAACTTCCTGCCACTTGACTAATATCTTAGCGGTAGGAACGTAAATACCCTCGAACCATACTTTGTAGGGAATTTCAACTTTCTTGCTTGGATTTGTCGGCGAATATTCTTCATCGTCATTAGTGCGGTCAATAAGTTTTGTGGTTCTGTCTTTACGTAATTTTTTAAAGACTCGTTTTTTCCTAGTAAGGTAAACGAATGATATGGCTTCCACCAACCTGTCACCGTCATGGTCTTCTACATAGGAGTCAGCATTGTCCACAAGGTCTGTGACTCCCATCGAAAGACTCTTTAGGTCATTTAACTCGTCTTCGGTCAACACACGGCCTGCTTCTTTTTCAATATCAACAATTGTATATTTTATTACCTCGCCACAATAACGCAAATCGCGCCCGTCGTCGGTTTCAAACGGGGAGTGTATCCAATTATAAGGATCCACATATTTTAATTTAATACCCTCGCTAAAGTCAGTATAGTCCCTTCCAATACCGAAGCCCAAATCGAAAAGGTCTTCATTCATCTTGTCTTTTATATTCTCAAACTTTTCGCGCTTCATTACATTCTCAATGGCTAGTTCTTCCGCAACCTCAATTCGCGGTTTCCATTCTAGCTTTTTGATATTAAGTGCGCGTTCGTCTTTAGGAATGTTGTTGTTAGGAGGGCCACCCGAAGCTTTGTTTATGATATTATTAAAATCTTGAAGATAAAACTCTTTCTCAAATTTTTTGAAGACATTTTTTTTGTCGTTTATGGCTGTAATATCAATAGCTTCTGCTCTTGGTTTGAATAAACTTTCATCAATGGGATTGATAACGATGTCTTTGAAAGAGGCGAGGACTTTGAGTTGCTTATAATCTATCTTGTGGGTTTTAACGCCGATCTTCGATTCTTTATCGGCTTTGGTTCCTTCGAGTATGTCTATATATGGTTGTACGGGCTGTTCCCCTCTCGAATATGCTCTCATTAAATCGATCCATAACCTCCTATTAGACAAGTTTCCTCCGAACCATTGACTTGCAATAGCTTCGGATACTAATTCTCCAAATTCTACGTCTTGCTTTTCTTTATTGGAAACAAAGTCGTCAGGAAAGGCGGTTTTTATATGTTCAGCCATAATTTTGAGTAAAACACAAATATAAATAGATCAAAAGGAAGTTACCTTTCAGAAAAGTAATTATGCCCCAAATGATTGCATGGTCACGCCACCTTTTTGTTTATAATCGTCAAGGCTTCGTCTTTGCTTTACCCGATACTGCGCTCCCATTATAGCAAAACCACTAGCTACTGCCAAGTCAAATTTCTTACGTTTTTGTATATTAAATTCTGTCCATTCTTCGATAAGATCAAGGAAATATACCTTACAATCATCCTCTAAATTATTTCCTACATAATCAACTATATAGTCTTTTAATAAATTGGCTTGATCGGCAATCACCGCTAATGAACTAGGCATCCCTCCCCAAGTTTTTTCGGCATGGTTTAAATCTTTCCAACGCTTATCTTGTCTGCGCATGGCATAGCCTGTAAACCCTTTCTCCCACATATACTCTAATAGGCGTGATTTATTACTCTCTATTAGTACGTAAAATCCAAAATAAACGCAGGCTTTTATAACATCGTCGTAGAAATCGTCCCGCTTGTCAGGACGTTCTTTGTATTTTAAAAAGAAAGAATGTGAAGGGCATCCCTCCATTGACATTTTTGAATATCCCATAATAGCCCCGTCGGAACCTTTACCATCTGAAACATTACCAATAATATCGTAGGAGTCAACACCCAAACACCCAATATGGTTATTGGAGGGGAACCTAGTATCTTTTCCCATGAACACCTTTTGATTGGATTTATTTCTGATCTTTTTGTCAGGTAGCCATGTGGTAAAGAATTTACCTTTTGGATTGTTTCGCCATTTCACATCAGATTTATATGGCTCTCCCTCCCAAACTAAATTGCCCCTGAATATAATTTCAGTAAGGTCTTCTTTGTGGAATTTACGCAAGTGGTCGGCGTGGTTATTGAGATTGTCTATATCAAAATCATTGTTGACACCACCCTCGCTTCTAAAGGCGTGTTCAGGCACTCTTGGGTGTTCCCTTAGAAAAGCATTAAGCTCTAGGGCTTTTCCTTTAGCGTGTTTTTCGTACTCTACGTTCCATTGTGTAATAGCTCCATATTCAGTCATTGGATCGTCAACATCATCACACCAAATAGCTTCTTTTGGATCGTCAACAATAGGGTAGCCCCAAGCATCGTATTTTCCTGCTGTAGTATAGCAATCGTCAACAAATAAAGCTATCAGGCCCGTAACTGTTTTTCCAAGCGCGTCTCTTTTTGTGGCGTCTGCGTGTTCAAACTCATATTGAAATTCCTTACCACCACTTTTAAAGGCTCCTGCGGTACTACCCCACTTACCTGTTGAAACGATCTGCCCCAATCCTTTATGGTAGCAATCTTTATGCTTCTGTCGAAATGCCGTTGCGCTAACTTCCTCTAATTTTCCAAACTCGTCATTTATCCCAAATGGGTTTGCTTTTGTACTGTCGTAGGCGGTGAGTTTTGTAGGACAAGGGTATATGACAGAGTTGGGTGTGTTCTCAATGTCATGGAAGATTATCTCAATAGAGCCTTTGGCTAAGTTGTTAGGATCATCAAGTAGTGGTTTGAAATAGGCAGGATAATACATGAATGAATTTACAACCTTTTCAGTAAATAATATCTTAGCTAAATCTTTACGCTCTGATACAATTGGAATACGGGAGTACGGCCTTTGCGTGAATTGATTTATAGCAATTGAACACGCCTCTACCGTCCAAGCCACCCTTCTCGATTTTAGCCGTAACTCGCCCCAACACCTTCTATCGAACTTACACGCCTCCCAATGATACCATGTATATACCGCCGTTGTCCTGAAATGCGGGTAGATAAGATCCTCTGCTAAGAAATAATATTCGAGGAACATATAGTTTTCGGGCGTCAGGTAGAAAATTTCTTCATCGATTTTTATAAAGAGTCCGTATTTTCTGCGATCTATCTCTTTATCGACAAATTTCTTGTGCTTGTCTTCAAGGTCAAGTTTGTTGCTGTTATATAGTTTTTTAATATCCCCACGACGGAAGCCTTTTGTGAGATTCATGTCAGACTTATACTTTGACTCTAGGCTTAAAAAATCGGCAGGAATTTTAGTGCGTCCCCATTTAGCGTCGTCGGGATGCTTGTCTATATTTAGAATTTCTTTTCCTACTTCCGACGGCAAGCCGATCAACAAATCCCCTACCTTAAATATCTTACCTAGCGTTCCGTCCTGTGATATACAGATAAAGTTAATGTCATATTCCGTATAGTCGCGGTACTGCCATGAGCCTGCTTTATTCTTACTGATATAAACCGATATAGGAATGATGCTTAAAGGATCAATTACTTCGGCTATACTGCCACGATATGAACGATCTCTACTTGTCTCCATTAGTTATCTGTTGTGACATTCTCGATTGACGGGATTTGGTAGATGCTTTCTTAACTTCCTCTTTAGGGGTGTTAAGCTCGGCAAGCTCCTTCTCTTTTTCTTGTATTTCTTTTAAAAGTAGGTTTGCTGAATTAGACATTTCCACTTGACCTTGCGCCCATATTTTTATTTTATCTTCGGGCAATGCAATTACTTCGGCACCCTCCTTATTTTTTCTTACATTAAGTTCTTCGTTTAATACCTTAATGATATTATCATACGAATTCTCTAAGGCTTTAATGTGGTTTTTCAGCCGTTTTTCTTGGGAGTTTTCCATTATTTCCAATTTATTATAGCGATGGTCGTTTTTTGCGCTTTTTGCGCTTCTTACGTTTTTTACCTTTCGGTTTTGGGTTATCAATTCTGAATTGTCTTTCGGCCTCAAATTTACTTCTAAATGAGTCATTAGGCTTAAATCCTTTGTTGAAATTATCCTCCTGCCATTTTTCCGTCAAGTTATTTTTTGTCAATTCTTCTTCTGAATACTTCTTGATACCCAAACGGACATCGTAAATAATACTGTTCTTTTTAAACAATTTATCTTTCCGTTTTTCCTCTTTTACCTCCGCTTTGGTTGTCTGTTTTTTCTCCTGCTTGGTAACTTCTTCTTCGGTGAATTTAATCTTATTGCCATTAAGGGTTTGCCCGATCAGGTCATTTAATTTTATTCCCGTTCTTTCTTCTCTGATAAAATTAATTTGAGCGAAAGAGAAGCCTTTATAGATCAACGCTTTTTCTTCGTCAGTAAACACGCCCTCGCCGTTAATTATGTCGCTATATTGTATCAGGTCTAAAGTATGTTTAGGTGGTAATCCCGAAACTAAGGTAAAGAACTGCTTATACATTAATCTTAGGTTTCTCGTTTTAATTGCAGGGTTTTCAGTAGCGTGATAACGTTCGAAAGCTTGCTCAAATATTTCAATTTGATCTTTAATCAAAATAGGCATAGCGGTTCCGAAAGAAAAATCCTTATCCAACATAACGGTGTCAAACCATAATTTTACCGCCCCTCCAACAATAGGAGAGTCTAATGTTTGGCCTGTAAGAAATATTCTAGCTACATCTTTGGATTCACTTGAAAATTGTTTCAATTGCTCTTTGTCGTCCTGTTCGTCGAACAGGGCCTTAACCACTTGTAAGGCTTCTTTTGTTAGCGCAAGCCCTCCCGCCGTTAACGATGCGTTATACAGAGTGTACATTAACGGCTGTAAAAACCCATAGTTAATTATAGCTTTTATGTTTGCTTTTATCGATCTGTTGGGCGTGCCGTGACCTTCTATATTAAGTGTTTTTGATAATTTACTTGTAGTACTATTTTCTGCTAAAAATTTATTATTCCTTCTTTTCAAGTCTCTGACTGCAATCACCGCTTCGTTCATATTTAAAATAGGGGTTGTGGCAAAATTAGCAACTACCCTTAAATAAGGATTGTTTTGCACAAAACTTTTAGATCCTTTGGTTTGGCCCTGCTGTGTTCTGTTGACTGCCGTTTCAAAAACCCGCATAGCCTGTTTTGTAACTTCGGCTTCTGACATATTTGGGTTCTCCTGACGGATTCTTATTTTGGAGGCACCAAAAACAGGAACCGTTCCTGAAACGCCGATTAAATCCCCTACTTTAATAGGTGCCATCCCAAGTGTTTGAGCATTGTCTATAGCTCGCCGAGTAAGCCCCATCATGTAGTTGATTCTATCATTCGGGCCTGTTGACTCTCTAAATGAATAACTATCATCTACAGAAGTAAAGGCTTTTATTGCCGTTTTTGTATTCATTCTTTGTTGAATGAACTTCGAGTTTCTAAGGATAAATACAACGTCTTTTGCAAAATCCTTGTGTATTGTGGCCCACTCTCTAGTTGTTAGATTATCAGGCAACGATACCTGACCGTTTACAAATGACAACATTTGAATAGGAATGTTTTTAAACTTTCCTCCCAACGTGGCGACAACGGCATTTCTATTGATCGCGTTAATAACCTTAGAGGCTGTCGGGCGATTGGTTCTTTCTATCCAAAGTCGCTGAAAGTTCTTCATATAATCTAACATATTGGCTCCCTGACTTTCATTATTGGTGACAACCGCTTTTTTGAAATCTTGATTATTAAGGGTTTTATTGAGCCTTCTGTTGACTTCTGAATAGGCTATAAATCTTGACATTTGAGACATATACTCGTTCAAGCTTGCGTCAACACTTGTTGGCTGTATTCCTTTATTGTGCTTTGTTCTAACCTTAACGCTATTCGGGTTTACCGAACCAAAAGCCATTATGGTAGTAAATAGATCATTCTCCAACTGCTCAACACCACTTATATTTAACCTTCCTGAATATAATTTTAGGAACGGCATATCTCTAAAGAACATTTTTCTATATACGGTATTAATTTCATCGTATTTTTCTCGATACCACTCCATTATAGACTCTCCGTATTGCTTTGTTTGGGCAGTTAATATTTGATCTATCTCCTTCATAGCCTCCGCGTTGAAGCCTTCTTTTTCAAGCCCTGTACGATTGTTTGCGTCCTTGAATTTCATCCAAGCATCTAATAGGTGTGAGACGCTTAATGATGTCTTTTCAGAGAAATTAGGATAGATTCTTGTAAACTCCTTTGGTTGGGCCAATATCCAATCGGCTCTTGAAGACTTACCTACGCGCCCTCTACCGAATACGTCTTTTTTAATGTTCCGAACTTGCTTACCCCACGTAATAGCAATATCGTTCATGGTTGTTTCTGCATGGTCAACATCATTCAAAAGACCTTTGATGCCTGTTAAGATTGTAGATTTATCACCTTGTTTATCAAGTCGGAACATTACTGTGGTAAGATTCCTGAACACAGGATCTCTAAATAGTCTATCAAAAGCATCTACAGTAACAGGACGAACAATGCCTCGTTTTTTTCTTTGCTCGGCTATCAAAGTCTCAAACGATTTTTCCTGAACCTCAATTTTATCCAAAGAATTTTTACCATCTACTGACTCAATTATTCTAGCCTGTTCTGCATCAATTACAGAAAAAATAGCCTCTTTTTCTACCAATAACTCATGCTTACCTTGTTCCCTTATAAATACTACTTGTTCAAGGGCCTCTACCAATAACTCATTTCTAAAAAACGGATCCGTCTCTAGCTCGGCTAAAAGTATTTTTTCAGATAAATGCAGGGTGTTAAGCTGATCTAATTCTTTATCTGTCAGGAATTCTTTTGGTCTTAGGGTTGGAGACTCCCCTTCTTTATGTGACTCAACTGTTTCATGGGATACGTCCAATGAAGAACTGCGTATTTGATCAACTCTTGTAGTGACGCTATTTTTCCTGACAGCCTTTTTCCTTGCTTTAGGAACGCTTACGAGGGCATTAACAGCATCTAAAGTATTTTTAGCCTCTTGGGAAATAGAACTTGCAACCTCTTTTCCTGCCTGTCTTTTAGAGAGATTTTCAGTTAGCCCTTTATTGATTGCCTTAGAAATAGCCTTATTCTGTACCGACAGCACTATATTATCAATCTGATCTTTGGTTTTTTGTAATTGGCTTCTTGTCATTGTTGCCGTTGACTTAACCACTTGTCTAAATTCTTTCTTACCGAAGCCACCTGATTTTAAAAGGCCACTATCAAAACTTGCATTAAGGAAGTCTCTCACCGCTTTACGAACATCTGCAATATCAGCTTTTCTATCGTTAAGCTTTTGTTGGGCGATCCTTCTTCGGTCTTCGAGTTTGGCCTTTTTAGTTTCAGCTTTATCAGCCAACTTATCGATCAGCGTAGTTATTCTCTCCCGTACCCTTTGGAATTGTAGGTCGGTGACTTGCTCATTAATAGCTTTAAGTATGCTCTCGGCCTGTGCAAAAGTAAGATCGGATAAGTCCCTACCTTTTTTTGCTTCGTTAAGGTGATCAATTAATTCCTTCCGCTTGGCTTTGGTAGTCTCTAGGGACTTAATAATATTATCAACCCTCGCTTCGGCCCGTTTTAGGCCCGTAAGGTTCTCGGTCTTAGGAAGTAATTTCAGTAAATTGTTTAATTGTTTTTTCTGTAATGCGTTTAAATTCTGACGGGTTAAATTCTGATTAATATAATCGATCAATAACTTTTTAACGTCTTTAGCTACGGCCTTTTTTTCTGCCAACCCTGCCTGTAATTTGGCCTTAGTTTGCTCAATAGCGGTTTGAGTAGCCATAACAAGCTCTATGTTGGTAAGGTCTTGCTCTTTTATTTTCGATCTAGGTGCTTTTTCGGCCTTTCCTTCAACAATTCGCTTACCGCTAAGAAGCTCCGCACTAACCAATTTTGTGTATTCGTCTAGTGTCAATTCGGATAGCTCTTTGTCTTTTAAGGTTCGGATACCTAAACCTTTGGCAATGTCTTTAAATAATTTACTGAACCACGCCTTGAATTTGGCCCTCTTGGATTCTTTGATGATTTTCACACCCTTTTCGCCAATGGCCTGCGACAATGCTTCCTCTAGTTTTCCTTCGGGTGACAGATGTTTGTATTCATCGCTTCTTAATACGTTACGGTGATATACTGTTTCTTTAATCAGATCAAGCCCTGTTTTATAAACTTGCTTGTGATTTTCTTTAGCATAGGCGTTCCACAGGTGTCCGAATTCGTGAATAGGCGTATCTGCCTTCACTTTGGCGGTGTTGAGGTAAACCACGCCTTTATATACGAACCCATTAGGGGTAATGGTTACTCCATCGAGGGGATCTTTTTGTTTTTGAACATTCTCTGCTCCAATTCTTTCAAGTAGTGCCTTCGTTTGGTTATCATCAAGTAGCTCAACTCTCTTTTGAAGACCTCCTTCTTCAAGCCTTGCGACTAATTTACTCAATTCGGAGCCTTCTATTTTAACTTGGAAGCTCTCGGTTTGAAACGGAACATCGGCGGTTTTATCAACAGGTTTAGTTGGTTTTTCTTTCGGTATTTGCTTTCCGATTACTTGATCTAAAATCTCGTTTGTAGCTTTAAGCCCTGTAATTTTTTCAAACTTTAATTCCAACCCTGTCGCGTCTGAAATCTTTTCAGTTTTTGAAAATTGTAACGGGCTTCTGTTGGCCTTCATAAAATCAGTAATATCTTCAAGCAATACTGTTTCGGAAGTCTTTTCCTGTGCCAACTCTCTGATTCCATCAATCGTTTTAATGGATCCTGTTTTGTTTCTTCTGCTAAAATAATGAGGGCTTACGCCACTCACGTTGTTTGGATCATCGGTGAGCGAAAAGCTTTCTTTAGAAACCTGTCTTCCTTTTAATGCGTCGGCAATAGCTCCTTGCTTGGAAACTTCTATCGCCTCTTTTGCATCTACATTAGATGCGCGTACATTTATAATTTCAGTCGCTAACTCAATAGCATTTTCGCTTCGCTCTGCAATGGCTCTCGAAGCCTCTCCTACGTTAACTCCTTTAAGATTGGCTCGTTTTCCTGCATCAAAATCTGTTTTGGCTATATATTGATCAGTAACCTTTTTGATCTCGGCCTTGCTCGGTGTTTTCTTGCCGATTAAAGGAGTAATTTTAAGTTTACCATCAACTACCTCAACGGTGTATCTACCAATGTTAGTTTCAAAAACTTCCTGCTTCGGCGCGGGTTTTTTAGCCTCTTTTTTAGGTTTTGTAACTTCTTTAGTATCAGCCACTTGTGTTTCAGGAACGGCAACTGCTTTAGTTGGTACCCGAACCATTTTACCACCGTCTTCGTTGAAACCTTTTTCTTTTACAAAGCCTTGACTTTCATAAAGTTTAATAAGCCCCTGTGCTTTGGTGTCCTTATCTAACGGAACGACATTAAGCTCTAGGGTTTTCCCTTCTGCGTCAGCAATTTCTACTACCCTCTCGATGGCTTTTCGAGCCGATCCCTTACCTTGTTTACCTTTAGGAGTCTGAATACTCTCTATCTTGATGTTGTCGCCTTTACTTTTGATTATAACATCAGTATTTCCAACGGCAATTTTAACGGCCCCGCCTACTAATTCAGAGACATCTTCTATATCTTTGGAGTCCTCCGCTAATTCTTTTGCAAATTTGTCAGCTTCTTTGGATACTTTTTCAGCCTCAACAGGTACCTTCTTAGTGACCTTTTTTGGCTTGGCGTCTTCTTTTGGCTCCGTTAAGGCCCGATCTATCCCTTCAAAACCTGATTCTTTAGGCTCTGCTTTCGCTGTTGGTGAAATATCTACTTCTCCTGCGCTGAATTTTGCATTAACAGCATCAAGATTGGCTTGGTTGTCGTCAAAAAATATGTCTCCTTTGTTCACGTTATCTGCTTTTCCCTGTGGGGATAGTCCTAATATGATCTTTTCAGGAGAAATGCCCAATTGCTCTGCGATGAAAGCCCGATTTTCTGCGGTGTCTTCTCTTGCGGTAAGTATGGTGACATCTTCGCCGTTTAGGATATTCTGTCTCATTTCCTCCCCTAACGGGGTTAGTGATTTGGTTTGATTATCGTAAAGAGTATTATCAAAATCAGTTTTTATCGGCTGTTTAGATACTTCTTTTTTATCAATAAAAATTCCTTTAGTAGCCTCTTTTAAATCAGCATCATATTGTTTTTTATCTTCAAGCAACTTTTCTGTCATTGATTTTGCTACGTCGCTTTCTTGGCCTAATTCTTCAATTGTCTCACTTCTTTGTATTATTTTTTCATACCGAATAGCAAAGTCTTCCCGCCGTTCTTCGGACTTTATATTTTCTATTTCCTTTAAGTTACTTTCAAGATGTCCTTCGGCCTGTAATGTCAGAAACACAAGTTGAGTTTCTAAATCCTTACGAGAAGTTTCAGATAGCTTGGTGTCCCTCAAACTCAACATAATGTTGTCGATGTCTTGAAGCACGGCACGCTGTTCTTTTGTGTAGGTAGATGTGGCTAATAGATTATCGATAAGGGCTTTTTTTGCTCTTTTTAGCCCTTTTCGTTTTTTAAATTGTTTGGATTTATAGAACGGAATGGCAAATGCAAGACCTTTTATAGCATCATCAAGTACGGTTTCTCCTGTGACGGTTGTGTTTGTGTTAGAAAGCTTATCGATTGTAAAATTACCAAAGTTCATTTTGGCAAAAAACTTTTCTTGGTGTATCACTTCCTCGCCAAATCTTTTAAACCCTTTACCAACTCCTAGCTTTGTGGCCTGATTCAAGTCAACTAGCGTTTTACCTGTAAAAGATTCTGCTTTTCCTGCCAACGATAATCCTTTTATGTACCCGCCAAATAATACATAGTTCAAAAATCCTGTCGCTCCTGCGTTGGTTAATTTTTGCAATGACGAATATTTAATTGCGTTTATCTCGGCTTCGCTCATTTCATAGCCGTTCTCTAACATAAACCTAGCGGTGCGCTGTTCTTCTTGTAAGCCTGACAGCTTTTCGCCAAATGCTTGCGCTCCGAACAATGCGGGGGCCATTTGAGGAGCTATCATGGCTGACGCCACAAGTGGGGCCATTTCAGCACCCGCGTTGGCAAGCTGAAATCCTGCGTCTGCGTAATTGCCTTTTGCGATAGAGGCTGAAATGCCGTCTCCGTATAATTGTGTAGTTTCCTCAATTTCATTGGCTAACCAATCTAATCCTGTAATTATTCCTAGTGATATTTTATAGGAGGGTACATTTTTTAATAATTCTGCCCTTGCAGGATCGTCGTCGGGATTAAAAACTACTTCCGTTATGCCTGTTCCTCCTTTTAAAATTCCCGATGGAAGACTCACTACGGACTTAACAAGATGTTGCCCTATATCGACAAACCTTGAACCTGATTCACTTTGGCGGGTAAATAATTCATCGGTATCGGTGATTTCATCTAAGGGGATAAATCCATTTTTTACAAACTCATGGTCTTTGTTTATCTGAACTTTTATTTTTGGGCCTTCGGGTAAAGCCTTTATTAATCTTGATAAAATAGGGCGTCCCTTGCCTTTTGGTTTTATATCAGCCACAAAATCACTATCTAAAAGAAGGCTATTAAGCTCAAACAATGAAGTTGGTTCTCCGTTCACTTTTATGGCGTTGGTCTTGGCGTAGGTTGGATCAATTCCTAGTGCGAAGATTTGATCATTAGATAATAGGTCTAACGAACCATTATTGTCGTTAATCATTTTTTGAAGCAACTCGGTATATTCTTTTTCACTTTGCTCCCTTGTTAGCCTAAATTTATTCTTTTCTCTTAGCTCTATATCATCTTCAAATTTGGATAATTCTAGGTTACTTGCATTATTCCTTATTTTTATAGAAAGACGAAGTTCATCAGTTAATAAATCTTGATTAGCCTCTTTTGGAAGTGGGTTATAATCACGGCTCTCGATAAATTCTTTCTTGAATTCGAGTGGATTAGCAATAATGTTTTTAAACTCGTTTGTTAGCCCATTGTTGTTTAATCTTGCCTGCCAAGCGTCCTTTGATACTTCTTTTGGCTCAATTACGGTTTGAGGTGGTTTTTCATGTATGATAAGTCCATTTTTAGAATACGCCAAAGCGTCCTTCTCGTTGTCGAACTCTATAAATGTTTTATTAGCCCTAGCGTTTCTCCATCCCAATCTATCGCCTAATTCAATTAATCGGTCTGTTTTTGGATCCTGAATGATTGTCGGGTACACAAGATATTTGCCATCGGATTCTGAAACAGCAAGCTTATGAGTGCTTTCTGTGCCGTCGGGATTTTTTATAACAGGGAAGTTTTCGGGATTTAATCCACGCTGAACCCAATTAAGGTCTTTATTGTCCTGATTTATTTGATTAAAACTTAAAACCCTGTCGATTATTTGCTTTTGTGAACGACTCGTAGTTTTACTTGCAAACTTACTAAGTTCAGAGGGTAGGATTTTTCTTAAATCAATAGTGGGCGCGGGTTCGCCAATCTGAATATCAACGTCTTTTAATTTATCCGAAACGCCATCCGTAACCACTTTGCCATCCAAAGAACCATCTTCCGAAGGGAATTCCGAACGATCGGGAGTGCCGTTTTGATTTTTTTTTTCATCTACGAGTTCAAAACCAAATTCTTCAATTGCCTCGTCGGTCTTATCTCCGTATTTTTCTTCAAGGTCTGAACGGCTGAACTGTTTGCTATTAACGGAATATGCAGGCTCTTGTTCTACTAATACAGGCTCCTGTTTGATTAATTTAAAGCCAATTTCTTCAATAGCCTGATCAATACGGTCGCCATATTTATCTACAAGATTTTGGCGCGTATATTGTATTCCATCAAGTTCGTATAGCTCGTCCATTAGTTTTTTAAATCAGGTAAATTTTTAATGTCTTCATCTGTGGCTCTAGGCGGTTTATCGCTTGGTGGTTCCTCGATCTTCCCTATAGCTATATCAATTTCCTTAGAAACTTCACTTAGGCTGTTTATCTCATTCATTTCTTTAACCAATAAGTTAAGCTCATTTTTGTCCGTAACAACCCTAGTGGTTGATTTGGTTGTTGCGGGCGAAGTTTCAAAATCGGTTTCAGGATCAAAAACTGCGGGTACTGTTTCTTTTGTCGTTACGACAGCCGAAATATCTCCTGTTTTCTTATCCCTCACGAATTGGTTAACCGTTTGTCTGAAAGTTTTTTCACCAATGGCTTCTTCGACGAAAAATCCTTCTACATTTATAACGTCTCCTTTGATGGTTTTGCCATCTACCGTAATGCTCGTTATAGGAACTTCTTTTTCGTCGTCGGCTCTAGTGAAAACAGGTTTTGCATCATCAAGGGCTTTTCGTTTTTTCCTCGCTTCAAGCTGTGCGTTGACAAGTGCCTGTTTTTTGGTTTTGATAGCTATTGGAGTTGAAATAACTTGCAATCCACTTTTAACTTGGGTTTCATAAAACTTATCAACGAGCTTATCAACATCTAAATCGGTTAATTCCCGTTTCATGTTTTGTGATAAAGCCCATGTTGTAAGAACGTTGGCGTCCTTAAATTCATTTCTTATTCTTGCTTTAGCGTCAATTATATTTTCGGGAGTAATTCTTGTTTCTCCATCTACCTTTTTAAGCTTTATGCTTCCTGCAATATCATCACCAATATCATCAAAATTTACAGGCGCATGATAGGTGGCTTTTGACAGGTCGAAACCCAATCCTAACGGATCAACGTCAACAAACTCGCTCGCAGAACCATCCCAAATTTTAAATTGGCCTTCGGGGGTTATTATATAATTGCTTTTTTGTAATGAACTAATGGTTTTGAAAAGCTCCCCGTCTCTTAATTCGTTGAACTTCCCTGCATCCTTTAAGGCTTGTAGCTCTTTAATTTTGTCAGCAACAGCAACAGAACCCGAAATCATACCCTGTAGCTTTTGCTTTTCATGGTTATATTGGAGGATAGCGTTTTCATCACCCGCCGAAGCTCTTTGAGAAATATCTAACAACCGATCAGAATTAACGTCGATATATTTCCGTACCTGATTTTGAAAATACCCTGTTGCTTCCTGCCCTGCAAGCCCGTCATAAAGATCAAATGCGTCCTTATTTTTTTTCCTATTGAATTCAGCCTGCCGTGCTTTTTCGGCCTTGCGCTTCGCTTCTTCGTCTGAATCAAATTGCGCCCAAAAAGCAATGTGTTCCTGTAGTATGCGTCCTGTATTGGCGTCCTCAACAGGTGAAGTTGATAAAAAAGCACTTGCGGTGGTATTCTGTAATGCCATAACTAATATTTATTAAGCAAATCCACGATTTATTGCCTCTTGTTCTTCACTACTAAGTAATGGGTTGGTTTCTCCGTCACCAAACAAACCTAGCCGATCTAAAGCAAGAAAGCTACCGAAAGCACTTCCAAAAGAGTCTTGCGCTCCCTGACGTTTGTTTTGAAGCTCTTGCCCAAGTCCCAACAGCGCGTCGCCCTCTCTTTTTTCAATAATATTTTGGATATTTTTTTCGCCTCTCGCTATAGCGAAGCTTCGACGTATATCTTGATCACTTAAATCTTTTGAAATCTGATTTTGAAGTAGAATATTCCCTTCTGATAATCTAGGTAGAGTCCCTGCGATGGCTCGTTGGCCTCCCCTTTGAAGTGCCTCAACAGATGTGGCAAATCGCGATAAGTTTGCTTCTGTTTCCTGATCTGACGCAAGGGTGCTGATCTGTATGTCTCTTGCGGGATTTACAAGCGTCTGCCTGTCGAAATCTGCAATTCTGTCTTCAATGTTTTTAGCTTTTATTGATTGATCAACAGTTTTAAAAAGATCAATTCCTGTCGATACTATCCCTGCGCCTACTGCCATGATAAAAAAGATTTATCCACAAATATAACTTATTGATTTGAAATTGTAATCTCTTGAAAGTAATTGTACATTTACGCTGTGGAAGTAAGGAAAATAAAGACCGCAGATTTTTACCCATTCGCAAAATTATGGTGGGAAGATCACGGCTTCCCTGTTGTCCATGTCTCTTTTTTGCCAATTCATGTTTTTGTAGTCAGCGAAAATAACGACGATCTGTATTGTTGTTTCTTCTACAACACCGATAGCGCGTTGGCTTATCTTGCTTATCCCATATCAAATAGAAAATTCAGCAAAGAAAGACGAAATGGCGCGTTGGAATATCTGTTTAATGAAATGGAGAAGCACGCCCGAAAAGAGGGTTATTACCTTCTTTACACTACCTCGTATGTTCCTCCTGTGATGAAAGCCTTAGAAAATATAGGGTATAAAGAGGGTGACGTTTTAGTAAATCAATTCTTTAAGGAGCTTGGTTAGCTGTAATTGTCCTTAACTGCCTCTACGGTGACGGAAATAAGCTCCACTTGTTCTGTAGAATCATTAGTAAGCTCTATCTCTAACCAATCCCCGCGTATTGCCCCGCCATCTACGTTTTGGTTTTTGGAATACATTAAAAACGAAAGGTCTTGGTTGATTGGTTTATCAAGGGTGATTATCAGGCCGTTTATGCTTTGTACAATCGCGGGCGCAAGCGCAAACACACCTCCTGCGCTTAATATTGTATCCCCTACACTCATAACAGAAGGCACTTCCTTAACTGTGAAAACACCATTAGTTATGCGGTAGGTGCCTAAACCGAAAGTACTGTTGGCAATAACGGTACCGTTGGTGTTTCCCATTATGTCAGAAAACCAAGAATCTGTTATTTTTACAAAATCCTCTTTAGCGATCAGCCTCGATGTAAGTTTTGTTTTTAAGGAAGCGTCCCATGCGTGGGTACTTTGAATACCCATTGCTTTGAATACCTTTTCAACACCAAGCTCATGGTTGGCATAGAACCGTATTTTACTTTCATATTGCGTGCCGTAGAAATTATTTCTTGTTGTAGAAGCATGATGTTTATACATAACTCCGTCTTTCCATCCGTATAATTCGTTATCAGCACCTAGTATAAAGTCGGGTTTATAGGTAAAATAATTAGGGAAGCCTAAAACTTTTTCTTTAAAGGACAATGTAGCAACATCAGAAAAAGCTTCTTCTGTTAAATATGCAGGATCGGGGAAATTAAGAAGATACTCCTTGTGTTTTGGATCCCATGCGCCAACTAAGAAATTATCTTGGTTAGATACCATTTCGTTAGACATATAATGCTCTAAACCGTTTTGATTGATCTCGGTGATGCCGTCATTTGCCAATCTCAAAATGTCGCCCCGCTTTTTGTCAGGCAGATAAAATCTTAATCCCACAGGAACAAAACCTTCGGGGTTTTTAGATATTCCGTGCAATCCTCCCGCGTATGGTCGGTAGCTTTTTTTATCCAATATATTGTCAGATATTATAATAGCTTTTCCTCCTGCAATATCCTGAATTACATTTTTATTATAAGGCATAATTCCAATGGCGTCCTCTTGGAAAACCAATATGTTGCTACCAAAATTATGTAGCTTCTGAATCGTGCCGTTCTCTTTGTCTAGGGTTGCAAAGTTAGTCTGTCCTAAATTAAAAGCGTTCAGGCCGTTAAAGTTGGTGTCGTCCTGATAAACGTCGCTCCATTGCAAATCTGCGGTTCTGATAACTTCCTTATATTCCTCCTTTGATTTAGTGAGAACCCGTATCCCTGTGTCCATAGCCTTACGGTTAAACTCGTCTTTTATCTTGTAGCTTTCTACGGCGTTGCCATAACTGAAAGCGTTAAAGAAATCAAGTGTAGCTTTTAAGGGTTGGCCTCCTGTTTGGTCTTGGTCGTTGGGAAATAATATAGTTTCCGAAACATTGTAAGCCGTTCTATGGAAGCCATTTTCAATATCGTAAGTCAGTCCAATCTCAAAAAATTCATCGGTAGGTTCTTCAATTGGATCTGTTTCAAAACAGATAACATGGAACGGGGAGGCTATTTGTGAGATACGAGAGGTTGCCCGAACTCTTACAAGTGGCCTTAGTTGGCCCGACTGCGTTCCAAAGGAAATAACGATCATCGTCATTGTCCCTGTGTTGTTCTCTTGGGTTATTTGCGTTGCGCTTCCATCGGCCTTTATCACACCTCTTACAAAATGTATATTTAGCGGGGTAAACCCTGCTACTTGCCCTAAAATTTCAGCCTCAATACCTTCCTTATGATACCATTCCTCAATATCATCGTAGGTTCCGTTAGGTTGGTTGTTTATCGTAAAGGCCCGCGTTGCTTTATCGTATTCGTCATATATCAATTCCATGTTGGCCCCTGAATAAATAATTTCGTCTTCGGGATCCACCAATGGCTCGTTATAAAAATTGACGGTTCTAAAGAAGCCAACAGCCTTATGAGCATCGTCAATAAAAAATACCTGTCGGGCGTTTATAGTCCATTCGTCTATCGTGGAGTGGCCTGTAAAGGCGTCGAATTGTACAAAAATACCCCTGTTTAAAGGTTGAAACGCTGTTGTGATTGGAATATTTGATTGTGCGGGCGGGAACGTAGCTCCATTATCGTCGCTCCACCTGAAAGTATCTATTGGCCCCTGTGTTTGAATTTGTATAACATATCGGTTTCTATCGTCTAAATTTCCTGTGTAAGTCCCGCTTGAAGTCATATCATCAAGGGTATCTCCGTAGAAGTGGGCCTTAGAAGTGTAGGGTGCCATTTGCCTGATCGGGAAACTATGGGAGTCGGCTGAATCGTCGTAGGTATTTAGCTCGTAAAAATCCAAATCTCCCTGATCAAGCCTGAAAAATTCTTCTTTTACCTTACAATAAAGGCCCTGCTGTTCGTGTATTTCATCGACTATATCTTCGGCCTGTAAAAAGTTTTGCTCTTTAGTGGTGACTTCCAACACCTTTGTTTTAACAAGCGAGGTAAGTTTGGTTTGGCTGTCGGACTTCACTATCAGATAGTCGCCCTCCTTCACTTTATCTTTATCGGCCCCTTCAAGTTTAATCCATCTGAACACCCCGTCTTCATAGAACAGATTTGGGATAATCTGATCATAATGCTTCTTATTCATCTTGATAAAGAATCGGAAATGCTTGGCGAAAACAGGAGGTTTATTATTTAGCGTTACCTGTATTTGGTTTTCGGTTACTGAATTCAGTACAGGGATATAGATGGTACTATTCTTGCTTAACAACGGCGGTGTTGCCCTGCCGTATTCATCAAGATAAACTACTGCCACTTCATAGTCTCGAATCGATTTAATGGTCTGTTTAGGGATCAATGAGGCAACTACTTCTCCGTCAACCACAATGGTATTGTCGGTAGCAATCAAATCTAGGGTGTAGTCTATTTCAATGTTAGCAGAAACATCATCTATTATATTGAATTGTTCCTTATAGTAGCCTATTATAATTCTGCCGTCGATCATGGCCTGCGATTTATTGGTAAGCGGAACGTTGTGGTAGTATTCTCTCAAAACTGTGTCGCTCAACACTCGTAAACGCTTGTCGTTAAAAAACTCAAATGTCTTTTTTTGATTGTTGCCATATCCTAATTTTGCTTTATCAAAATCATCGATGATCCATTCGGTGTTGCTTTGGCTCTCTTTGAAAATCAATTGTATTTCTGTTACTCGCTCATTGCCTGTGTCGAATTCAATAAGCACGCTGTTGAACTTATTAACCATTGACGGGTTAGATTGTTCAGAAAAGTCATAAGCAAAAGTCTTGGGGAAAAACGCGGGCAATGTGAACGGCGATAGTGTAGAATATTCACCATCTAAATATCTCCATCGATAACCAAAATACGGGAACTTTTCCTCAATAAAATTTTCTTCCTGCGTTGGCGAGCCTGTGGTTTGTAGGGTTATTCTAGGCTTGTAGATGGGTGGCTTAACGATCAGCGCAATGTCGTCTTCGGTGAACCCGTTTAGACCGTATCCTTTAGCTCTTGGTATGTTAACTCGTCTAGGATTGTTGCCCCACTCGCTGAAAAGAAGTAAATCGTCTATTATATTGATACCCGTTATGTAGCCGTTAAAGTCAAAATTATAAATCCCCAAGCTGTCTTCCGAAACAATTACGGTGGCTCCTGAAACGATATTATATTCGACAAGCCTGCTTACAAGCCCCGTAGATGTAGCCAACATATAATAAATGACATTCTTTTTTTTATCGTGATAAGCCCCAACGCACTTGAACGCCGAAGGCGTCATAACGCCTGTTGTGGCATTACCTACCTCTGTGGTTCCTTTAGTGGATTTTCCAATGCCATCGCCACCATCATTTATGTGAAATCTTAGATTTTCAGCATGAAAATGGGAGTTGGGTATAATAAGAGATTTTGAGGTATCCTTATCCATCTTACCCGCGACGAATGTATTTTTTATTTTAGGCATTAGTTTTGGCTTCTTAATCCTACGGATTTAACGATTTGTTGAAGGGTTAATTTACCTCCCATTAAAGCTTTGCTTCGTGTTTTTTCTAGCTTATACTGACTATAGTACTCGTCTTTAGTTGTTTTGGCGATATTTTTCATTCCCATAAGCAATTGCCACTCGATCCATCGGGTAATGGTCATTTCTAAATTGTGATGCACCAACACTTCTGAATCCTGTAGGCCACCAAGCCCTGCGGATTGGAATTCTATCACTATCGTTTCGCCCTCTATGTCTTCACTAAACTCAAAATACCCTTCGGCCTGATTTGATTTTACCCAACTGTCTTTAAATGTATCGTCAGGGCAAGTGACTCCTATTTCCACACACTCGATCGGCAGACAGCAATAGCCCACTTCATAATTCTTATCTGATCCCTGTATTACGCGCCCGTCATTATCAAACATAAGCTCGTAATTATTATCCTGTAAGTAGTCGGCAATGGTCGGAGTGGAGTTTACGTCTAAAGGGTGAAGATTATCACACTTATCAATTACCGAAACCCGCATCCAATTTGTCATAAATCTTGGAAAAGGCCAAATTAAGGTGGGAGAAATCTGAACCATTACGGCCCTGTTCTCATGTTTAATATCGATTTTCAGCTTCTTGATGCCCCGCTTACCATGTATTGAACACTCATGCCTTTGGGCGTGCTTGAAATAGCTATCATTGCTTCGGGCAAGCAACATATTGTCAATGATGTCTTTTAGCGTCATGTATTGCGCTTCTCCCCAAAGGGTTGGATCTTCGTGATATTGTTGATCTGTCGTTGCCATAGTTATTGTTTACTTTCTGCCTGTACGTCTTGGGCCTGTTCCGCGTTGGCTGATTGCATTATTGGTAAATCTCTTAGGTGTTGAGAGGCCATTTCTGTTACCCGACTTGTTAGCTTGTCAAAAAGATTTTCAGGCATATCAATGTCCTGATAATCGCTTATCGTAGAATCAAACATTGGCTTACCTTGAAACTCCGTAAAAGTCCATTTCGGTACTTTAGGAAGTCTTAGATAATGTAAATCTATCTCCGTAATAGTCGATGGGCTTACCCGTAGGGATTTGCCTATTTTGGTACAAATTGGCTGTGATACGGCGGGCTTTGCGTACATATTAGCCTGTAAGTCCTGATATGTTGCATAACTCACCTTATCTACCCTGATGTTGTTTGCAAATACATCTTCTACAAATATCAAATCTGACGGCAGAGTAAACTTTAGTGGCGGTGGCGGGCTTGGTGGCCCTGCTTCTACGGCAGTTCCCACTACATCTTCGACTTCTGAAAAATATTCTAATAATTGTTGGTGGTGTTCTGCTATGTTTGCAAAATCCTTGCCGTCAAGATGCCAATTCTGCTTCCGTACATTTGTCTTTAGGGCCAATAGAAGGTCATTCCAAATCTCGATCCCTGCTTTATGTATAAATAAATTAAAATGCAATGGTCGGAGATCGCCTAGCTGATCTTTATTGAGTACTCCCTGTACGGTTTTATATAGCTTATCTAGCATAACAATGTCTTAAAAAGTAAAAATAATATTTTAAAACAAGAGTGGTTATTGCTATTGGTAATAAATAAAGCCCACGCGATTAATTTGCGTGAGCTTTAGGATTGAAGAACGAACTATAGACTGCCTTATGCGTTTTGTTTTTTAGATTTAGATTTAATTTTTTTAGCAAAGATGGATTGTACCTGTCGGCCTGCTTCGTCGTTTTTAAGCCATATTGCTAAATCTCTAGGCGCATCATGCGTTTGGGAAGCTGTAAATATTTTTTCATCCGAATCAGCCCATGTGAATGTCTTATCGACTAAAGCAATTATTTTTTCTGTCAGTAAAGCTGAAACCAAAAGCTTCTCCTGATGGTAATGATCGTCCACAAATCCATTTATTTTTTCCACATAGCCAAAGCTTGTATCTGCTAATCCTCTTAGGGAGAGCCGTAGCTTATCTATGGTATGTATCTGTGCAAGGTGTGGCGAAATTAACTCAATAGCCATCGCCCGTATTGTGTGTGAGTTGGCATCGAAGATAAATTTCTTAGCCCTGTCTGTGGCCTCGAATTGCTTGATTTCAAATCTATCATCTGCCTCAACGTCAAGAATTTTCCAATCCACGCCTAGCTTCCTGTGTTTTTTTAAGAACTCTGCCTTTGCGGGGTGTAGCTCGTCGTCAATAGTGATTTTACCCCTGTCAATTCTGATTGTTTCAAAGACAGGCTTGGGATCTACTTTGATTTGTTCATCTACAAATATGCTTTCAAGATTAGGGCAGTATTGTATCTGTCGTTTTCTGATTGTCTTCCCTTTACTATCTTTTTCAAAATAAAAAGAGGGCTGTTCCACGAAGTAGGCACGCCCCTTTTTGCCTGCGGGACTTTTAAATAACTCAAAAATTATAATAGCCATTATTTATACTTTTGTTTACAAATGTATTAAAAAAAAAGAAACCGCCCTAAAAATTAATTCAAAGCGGTTTCAAAAAATAGAAATAATGGACTCGTTATGCCTGTATGATTATGAATGGTTCAGGGCATGGAAGCACAATACCTGTCGTGGTCGATAAGGTAAGCTTCTCATATTCACAATCATTAGTTGGGGTTGGTGCAAAAGCTCCTGTCAACACTTCTCTAATTATGTTGTTTTGATTAAATTCAGGGAATACTTGGTATGCCTTGAAGATATAAGGAGTGGTTTGCTCAACACCATTGATCTTAGTTAAAGTAGTTCCCATTGGTATAATCACACCGAAAGGGAATACATCAACAATTCTCTTTTTCCCGAAGGGGCTGTTACCTTCTGTAACTCCCCATTTGGAGAAGTGGATAGTGTAGCCGTCAAGCTCTAAGGTCTTGTAACCAAACTTAGAGAAATTGTCGCTTTTATTATCCAAATCCACGTTAATGGTAACTGAAAGATCGGTCATTATTTCAGAGGAAATAGACTCAAAATGTCGGTATTGCGCCTTGTCAACTTTCGCAAGGAATACCTTTTCCCTCAATCCGAGATCATCCCAATAATCAGTAATCCCTTGCAGGATTGCCTTAGTGGTGATGTACCCGCTTTGAACGCCTCCGTTGGCTCTGATATTTTCAAACAGACCTTCGGAACCATATTTTGCAATGCCATGCGCTCCTGAACTATCAGCACTCTGAATACTGATAAGAAGCTTTTTGGAAACTTCGTTGTTCAACAGTCGGCGCGTGCGCTTCATGTTGTCGTCATACCATTTCCAAGCACCGTTGTATAACCACGCATAACGTGAACCTCCGTTGCTTTGCATCGCTACCCTTGTGGTAGCTAGTTTAACAAACCGAGATTGAGTTTTACGGGTTTCAAGCTGTCCTTCGGGGCCACATGAGCCTCTATCGAAGTCGCCTCCAATAGTTCCTAATGTGAGTACCGAAGTGGCTACCGTCCAAGAGGCTCCATTGGCACACTTAGCTGTGATAGTCTCTGCTCCCGCATCTACGTCGGTGATAACACCTTGTTCCATTTTAGTGCCATCGACAACAAAAATTGTCATGTCAACTAAATATGTGAAATGCTCCTGTCCTGCATCGTTTCCTTCTACATTCGCCCAAGTGATTGTAAATACATCACCCGCTCTAGCGATTGCAGTATCATCGTCGATCACGTTGTCTCTAGTGGTGGTTTCCACATATTCGAGACTGTTTGTGGTGAACGATTTGGTCATTGAGAATTCATCTAAGAATCCCATCCAATCGTCCTGCATGATCGCAAGACAGTCGTTTACTATCGTGTCATATACCAATTGAGGTATTCCGCTCGATCCTACGATAGTATAAGGATCTACATAGTTGGCCTGTGATAAAACAATAGGCGGTCTATTCTTATGCGGATTGGTGGGAACTGCTAATGCCATAATATAATGTGTTTATTATTTTTGTCCGAAGACTTTTGGCGCAAAACCTTTGTCAGATTGTTGTCCTTTAATTATTACCAAACCTTCTTCGGGTTCCTGTTTTGTTTCGTTTTTCTTTACTTGATCAAGGTCAACATTTCTGTTTTCCTTTGAAAAGTTTACTAACGTAAGTGCATAAACTTGGTCAGCTACCGTTTGAACTGCTCGTTTAAAGAAATCCTCGTCTGAATACAAAGTACTCCTAACGGTTTTTTCCGTATTCAAGCTTCCGTCCTTGTTCTTAAACCTTTCGATAAAAGCGTCTAGGGTTTGGGTGTTTTTAGCAACCAAATCTCTGTCGGCGTCCTCGATAGGAATAATAACATCGCCCAATCCTTTGATCGACATTTTAATATCAGGTAAGTCTTTAAGGGATTTGTCCCTTAACTTCCAATAAGGCTCATGCGCTTTGGTAATTTCTTCTGCGGTCTGTTGCTTGGGGGCCTTTCCTGTTTCAAGAGAAACCTTGTATTTCTCCTGATAGTCCACCATGTAACCTTTGGCCTTTGAAATTAACCTCGCATAATCAATCTTACGCTGTTTAAATTCTCGTTCGTCAAGGTTTAGCTCGTCGTCTTCTGTGACTTTTTTAAGCTCAATGAGCCTCGAAACATCGTCGGGAGATAAATTAGGATCTGTTCTCCTAAAATAACTCTCCAATAGAACGTCGTCGGAAACTTTACCCCAATCTCGCTGAATGATGTAAAGGTCTGCGATCGTTCCGTTCGTTTCTTCATTAAACTTTTTAAAAGCCTGAACTTGCTCCGACAGAACTTCTTTCTTCGATAAATCCGTAAGGTATTTTACTTTAAGGCCGTGTGTTGTCTCCAAATAATTTTTGACTATATCATCGTTGATTACAGTTGCAGTTTCCTGCGGTTTTTTAACCTCTTTTGATTTCGTCTTATCATCTGCAAACGTGATTTCGAGAGGTTCCCCGCCCTTATCATCGTCCTCGTCGCCCTTCGGCTTATCAGTAGATTTAGTCTTTTCAGTTTTCTCGACTTTAGGAGTCTCTGTTTCCGCGTTCCCTTTAGTTTCCTCTTTTGGCTCGGATTTTGGAGTTTCCTCTTTTTTAGGCGTTTCCTCTGATTTAACTTCTTCTACTTGTTCAGTAACTACGGGTGTATCAACGATTGTTTGTTGATTTTCTTCACCACCAAGTATTATTATTCCACTATCACTACTCGGTAATCCTGTGTTTTCCATTATTTTATTTTTATGCCACAAACCTATATATAAAAATTTATAACACTCCCGATTATTGGTAATAATGAAAAAATAGGTAATTTTACCCTGTGTGGCCCGACTTTCATATCGACACTAAAAAAGAAAAACCCCTAGAGATTACAGGGGTTCTTCATAGGTGCGCTATTCGCGCGAGTAAGATTTTTAAAAAAGCAAAAATATCGATCGGTAGCCAAAATATAAAAAGCTCCTACCTGATCTTTCACTTGGAAGACATTTCTGTAAAAGAAGCTATCAGCTACGAAAAGATATTAATGATTTTATATTTACATGAACTAGGATTGTTCACGTTGAGAATAAATATTTCGGGCCGAGAATTTTATCTTATAGAAATTATGAATTTGGGGTACATAGTTCAGGACTACTCCCATAAAGGAAATAAACTATACAAGCTCACTAAAGAAGGGATTGATATAGTCAACGATTTTAATGATCGCCTGAAAGACAATTCGCCCCTGATTGCAAAAAACCGAGAGACTGACGCTGATTTAGACCGCCAAGTAAAAAGCGCATTGGACGACTATTTTGATAATCAATAGCCCCTAGCTCTTACGCGAACGGTTAGCGTTTTCTTTTTTTTTTCTTTTTCTTCTTTCTTCTTGCTATAATTGCTCGTCTTTCTTTCGCTGTGTGGTGATGTAAAGCCATGATAGATATTATTTCTGTGAAACTACAAAAACTTTATCCCTTTAATGCCTCTGACTCGTAATGGTTAATAATTGACAATGCTACACTTAACGCATTTGTTCGGATGTAAGCTTTGTTTTTATACTGTTCGCTCGCGTTCCCGATGTTATTATCAGGATTTTTTTCGTTAAGTACCTTCCATCGGTACTGACCGTTTTCGTCTTTTACTACTTCGTAGGGATGTGATTTGATCCCATCAAAAATTGAATTTTCCATGTTCCTATTTTAAATTAAATATTTCATTACTAATTTTCTTTAAATCTTCGATCTCGTCCAACAGATGTTTAACCACCATATCAAATTTTCCTGACTCACCAAGCCTTGTTAAAAGTGCAATTGATTCGTGAATACTGATCTGCGCACATTCTTTTGCCTCTTTCGTTGTATGAAACATCATTCTTTCCACTAATCTTTCTGCTTCTTCTCCTTCCATACTTACGTAAGTTATAATAATCTCTATCTCGCCGTCGCCCGCGACTGCTCGGTGTTTTGTGGTCATGGTTTTAAGTTGACATCAAATGCCGATAGATTTTCTTGGATTTGGCTTATACATACGTCTCCAATTCCATATATTTTTCTCAATCCTGACTCTCCAAGCTTTAGCGCGTCACCGATCGTTAGAACACCGCCTATGCTTAATCTTCCGCTAAATCTCCAATCGCAAAACAGATATACCTCTTTTGTTGTACATAAATCTATCCGACATTTCAAGTCTTGGATCACCCTTTCTTTTTCAGCTAATTTTGCTTTCAGGGTTTTACCCGATGTGTAGAACTGTTTATGCCCGTTTGGACAATAGAAACCCTTTGAATTTTCGACTAATTTCTTTTGCAACCCTGCCTCGATGCCAAAAGCCGTTCCGCATTGGCAACAGGTTTCTAAGGTTATAGTTCCTGTGTAAGTTAATGTGTCCATTATTATTTCTATTATAAAGTTATCTTTTGGTATTTTATAAAAGCATGGCCCCAACCAAAATTACCACTTGGAATCGGCGACCATCTACGATAAATATATGGAATTCGTACGCTAACCCAATGTTGTTCTAAATATCCCATTACTTCATAGTGTATAATAATTGGGGTATTTCCTGTATTGACAACGGTTTCAGTATAACTACAAGCAACAAACCCCATGCTACATAATGTACTCGGATTACCAAATATTCTAGCCGAAGGTCTTGGATCTAGTTGAATTTTTCTGTTAGCTTCTCGAATTATTACTCCGTCTCTATAAAATGTTGCTCCAATATATGTGAGCATTTCCATTGTCGGATGCAAACAATTCATCGCTCCCATTGGAACTGAATATTCTACTGTAATAATTGAGGTTGTGTTTGGCGCAACAGCAACAGTAAGTTCTAAGTCTAAATCAATATCAAACCGTTGATCTAAAAAATTTGTAGGAGGGGTATATAATAAATTATCAGTTGCGATAGAAATACCATTTTCAAATGATACGCCATCTATATCCAATAATTTATACCCTAGTTTACCAACGCTATCAGCAACTATAACCCTGTCTGTATTTTCCATTGAAGGAAGATCATCAACTCTGAATGTTCCCGCTACGTGTAATGTTTCTTTTGGATCAGTAGTTCCTATTCCTACTTGTCCATGTGCTGTAAGGGACATTAATAATAAAATTAATATTTTAATTGTTTTCATGTTCTATTTATTTAAGTAATTCATTCATTTCCTTTTTGTTCATTTTTAATTTCTTCGTCCGTCGGCATATTTTTTTCAGCTTTAAGTATTTTATAAAATTGCCTTTTAGTGAAAATATACACACTCCCATGCGTAACTCCTGTTTCAATGCTTGTTATATTTTCTTCCAAGAATTTTTCTGCTTCACTCATTGGTTCTATTTTTATTCATTAATTCATATATCGAATGATTTATTAAGCGATTGACTATCTACTTTTGTTGATTCAAGTAACCTTTCCCCCCTTTCTTTTATAGCTTCAAATTCAGCTAGTAATTCAGGACTGTTAAAGTTAATTTTATCTAAATCTTTAAGTATCATTGGTTCTATTGTTTAATTTAGTTTAATGTCTTTTTTTGTAATTATTCCATTACTCCACAATACATCTCTAAATTTCTCGTCTGACCATTTTCCTTTTTTAGCTTTTTTATATATCTCGTCGTAAGTCAATCTTTTAACCATTGGTTCTATTTATTTAGTAGGTGGTTTTTTGCTTTTTCATATCCATTAAACCATTCTTCGTTTGTTTCATCAATTTTTTCCATTTCCACTAATTCAAAATCCATTTTCTGTATTATTTTTTTGAGTTGTTCCTTGTGGTAGTCCTCTTTTTCAATATCCACCAATTTATAAACCTCTTTTGCTATCCATTTCTCAGTAAATGTAATTGAATCATTATCATATCCAATTTTTTTTAATATTTCAAGTGCCTCACTCATTGGTTCTATTTATTTAGTAGGTTAAATTCTTTTTTTGTTAGATTTCTTCCGTTACAATATTTACAATCATTATCAGTTTTACTTTTTGGAGAATAATTCCCACATTCACAAATCAGCCATTTAGAACATTCTTCTGAACAATAAACATTTCCTGAATTTAGGCTATCGTCAATAGATTTTTTATTCAATGTAAATTGCTTTCCGCAACCGTTACAGGGATAACTTACTCTTTTACCAATATATCTGCTCATATCTATTTATTTAGTAGGTGGTTTGCTTTTCATATTTATGTCAACCAAAAAGACCGCTATTGCCATTCCTGTAATTCCTTTCCCGTCTAAAAAATCAAGCCATTCCTGTAATTTTTCATCATTCGGCATATCTTTTTTGAGTTGGGCTTTGTGGTTGTGTTCAGCAAAATGTCTCATTAAATAGTAAATATGCCCTTTTTCTAATGCGGTGTCGTGGTCTAAATCTCCAAGACCAAAGGCGTTATTTATAAAATCTTTTTCTTCTCTATATTTATCTGATTCACTCATTGGTTCTATTGTTTAATTTAGTTTGAATAATATAATTCATCTTGGTATGCTTCTTCAATAGTAAAACCATCATTAAAATAGGTTTCTTTAAAAGCATCTTTATCTAACGTGCTAATTGTTTGCTCTGACCATCCAAGCCTTTCACTAAGTAGTTTAGTGTATGCACACCACCAATTTTTAAATGTTCTTCTTGCCATTGGTTCTATTGTTAAGATTCTTCAATACAGTTATCACACTTATCAATTATATTAAAATCGAAGTCAGTCATTGAATTTCCGCACTTCGTACACTTCTTTCCTGTGTGAACATTTTTACCACACATTCGGCGGTCATATTCTTGCGTTTCATACATTGGTTCTATTGTTTTTTAAAGTGAGTTTTAATTGTTCCAAGTAGTGTTCCAATAAATCCTTAATTCTCCACCATCCACCACTATCAGTATCTATTTTATCGGCAGGTTCAACACCACATTTTAATAAAAATTCTAACACATCAGGCATATCTTTTTTGAGTTGTTGCTTGTGGTAGTGTTCCCTCAAATCTCTTAATTCTATCGCAAATTCAGATGCTTTTTTAAATTCTTGTTTGCATTGTTCTGTACAACCCACGTGTAAATCCCCCCAACAATTATCACAACCATTTGTAGGTGCGTATTTTCCAATCAGTTTTACTAATAATTTTCTTGCTTCACTCATATTTTTTTCTTTATGGAATTTTGTTTAATTTATCCATGGTTTCTAATAGTGTGCTCATTGGTTCTATTGTTTTTTTAATTGAGTTTTAATGGTCTTATTTTCAATCAAATTCAAAAAATGTAGATAAAGAACCTTCAACGACACTAATATTTTATGTTCCATTTGTTCTAAAGACCAAGCCTGTACTACAACGCACGTATAATCTGTTGCCCACCCTACAAATAGAGTTCTATTTCCTATTTTATGTTCACTGTATTCTATATTAATAATGCTTTTCATTGGTTCTATTGTTTGGTTTTTTTATAAATATGTAATGCCATTCCAACGGCTGTATTAAATCCCATTTTTATAAATATTTGTTGTGCATAAGCAACATCATTATATTTTTCTTGATATTCCCAATTACCGTCTAATCCTGCACCTCTAAAATCATCATAAGTAATTATTTTTGATTCCCAATCCCGTCCATTAATCCAAGGTTTTGAATTAAATATTTTTAATATTTTATCTTTTTTTGTGTCAGCCATTGGTTCTATTGTTTTATCTGCTTCACTCATGGCGTTTTATCGTTTTAAATAAGCTCCTATTCACACACATTATTTTTTCAATATCATTTAGCGCACCGTCTCTAGGACTATTCCTGCCTCCCATCTTGATTTCCCCTTTAGCTTTCGTACAATCTATATAGGCTAATATACCGTCTAGGTGCATAAAAGCTATAAAGGCAGGGGCTATGTGGCTATATTTTTTCATTTTCTCCATCTTAATCATGGAGATTATTTTATAAGGAAAACTTACCCAACCACAATTATTACACTTTATCTCTAAAAAACATATTATTTCCTTACCGTCGTGGATTAAATAATCTAGCTCGAATTTCGGTAGTTTTATAGTATAGAGTTTCTTTTTTGATACAGATATAAATAATTTTAAAGCAATTTGCTCACTTAATAAATCAAATTCATTTTCAAATATCTTAGGCATTTTTCATGTTTATTTCTTTAGGTTTTTAAGTAACATAAATTGAATTCTAACAATAAAAAGTTGTAGTTCCGTTAATTTTGCTATCGTAGCGAGTGTCTGTGGAAGCGAGCGTAAATGTTCTTTCCTTTCTAATGATTCTTCGTAAAGAATTTTTAAATCAGACTGCTTCAATACCTCCTTTGGTTTACCAATACTAGAAATTTCATTTAATCCAATGTAACAAGCACCCATAATACCTCCAAATATTACAAACATCCCTCTTTGGTCGGGTGTCCATTCAAGTACCTTAAACTCAAAATTTATAAAAATAGTGAACAAATAAAGGGTTAAATAACCCAACAAAAGAAATATTAATTTTATCAATAATTTTTTCATGGCCTAAATTTTTTATCAAATTCTTTTAAGGCATCATCAGCCCATTCTACAGCTTGTTCGGTAGTAACAGGTCTGTTTAATTGGGGTAATACTTCTGTGATAGAAATAAAAGCGTCACACCAAAGTTTTCTCCGTTGTGTTTCGTGGCTATTTTCCATATTTATTTAAAATTCAGAAGGGAACATATATAATTTACAATGCGGGCATCTTTTTTGCCTTATCCCTTTCTTGTTCTGTTCTGTGGCCCATTTTTGCCATTGTATGTATCCTAATTTTGACCTTTTATGACTACAAATTGCGGGTTCCATAGCTATTTATTTAATCTAGGGAATATGCTATCTCTTAAATTTTCATAGGTATTATAAATATCCCAATGAAATCTTGAATGTGTCGCGCTTTTTTCAATGTGCCAAACAGTAATATTTCTAATTTGCTTATGTACTTTAGCACCCCTCATTCTTATAACCTCAACCTCAACAGGATAGTTTCCCTTCATTGTCCAATATTTTCTACCTAATTTAATATCGTTATACTCCATGCTTATAATTCTTGTCGGAAGCTGTCGCCCTCCCAATGTATAAAATTAAATTGCTTAAATAACCTGTCTCCAATCGCCATTCCGTACCTGTCACTAACTTCGGCAGGCGGGGCGTTGGTGGTTATAAACGTTATCGAGTCCCTTTTATCGCGCTCAAACAGTATCGTTGCCATTAATTCGTCCTCTTTAAAGGCTTTTCCCTCCAACATTAGATCATCGATATATAATTTGCTTTTATAATAATCTTCGATATTGAATATTGATCCAACCATTTTAACTTCTTTCATGTAGGTTTGAACGAAGGAAACCGCCGAGATCATGCTAAACCACAAATCGTAACAGCCGTATTTTGTAAGTTCATAGCCCATCTTGTGTAAAATTTCAAATAAATACGTTTTCCCTACTCCATTGTCGCCGAAAACATACAGCCCTTTATCTAAACTAGCATTGTTAAGAACTAATCCTGATTTATTAAAATCCTTGTCTTTTAAAAAATACCTGAAAATCGTATATATTGGATCTGAATTTATTTCGGTGAAAACAAAATCTTTTCCCGCGTGTTTTTTAAAAAGGTGCCAAAAAATCTGTTTATTCAAAATCAACGGCTTTATTTCTTTTGGCTCTTTGCTTTTTGGAAAAACCTGCATTTTATTTTTCACACGCTCGATTAATCTGCTTGCTTTATACTCGTCAAATTTATCAGCCATATTTCTCTAATTTTTTAGACACTTTATTCCCCTTTTGAGCCACCCTTTTCTTTGAATATTTTTCCCAAATCAAGCCCTGATATTTATTTTCAATTGAATACTCAACCGTCCATTCAATTTTTTCTAATTCTTCGGTATTAAATCTTTTCACCAAACTCTTTAAAGTTGACAAAATATTGATCGGTTTTTTGATTTCTTTCCGATAATTCAACCATTTTTTAAAAATTTCTTTCTTAAAAATATCTAATTCCCCTATTGTTGTTTCTATTTCTCTTTTAGTTTCTCTTTCTCTTTCTCTTTCTCTTTCTCTTTGGTTATTTGAGGGCTTATTTGAGGGCTTATTTGAGGGCTTAATTATGAAATTATTTATAGCTTTTTTAACATCAATTATAGCCTTTTTTATATTCATTTTCCCTTTAATAAATTCGCCGTTTCTTATGTCAGAAAAAAGATCATATACCCCCTTTTCGGCGTCTATCATATTTACTACTTCCCATTTTTTAACGACATTCATATTCGGCCTTTTAAAATCTCTCCTAATTTGATGAATTCGTTTTTCAGGAGAGATTGAGACGCCAAATTTCATAGCTTCACTACCCTTAGTATCGTCATAACAAATATATAAGAATCCTTCCCTGTCCTGTTTATCAGATACATTGTGATAATCGTCAGGAAGTTTGCTTTTTTCCCCTCCTTTTTTACCGCCCCTTACCAACTGTAGTCTCGGCTCACAAGATGGTATAAACAGCTTATCCCTGTCTATTTTTATCAATGGACTATTTCCGTTAGATAGCGCCCCCAATAGCTCGGTTAATTTCTCTTTAGAAATGTCCCATTTTCTTTGCCAAACCAATGGTTTTATAATAGTTTTATTATCATTCAGCATCGCTAAGTCGATTAGCTCACGGTATAAGCCCCGTTGTTCTAAATTTAATTCAAAGACGGCCTCTGAATTCGTCCAATCTTTAGGGTACCATGTGTAGCCAAGTTTTCCCATTATCTTCTTCTAAATCGTTTTTTATTAAAAAATATCTTTTCATCGGATTTTAAAGGCTCCGAACTACTGATCACCCCTTTTCCCATTATTATTACCGTAATTTCATACCCGTCCTCCCTAAAGAGAAAATATGTGTTTTTTTTCTCCCACAGGGAGCGAGCCACAACTATACCGCGAGACTGTACCTGTTTTCCCATCGGTTCTGAACATTATCCCCTTCAATTAACTTAATAACCTCTTTAAACACCTGAAATTTGGTGCGCTCGTCTGTTGGTTTTAAATTATACAGCCTGTTATTAAAGTGTTCAATCATTATCTTAAATGGTGGTTCGGTGGAGATATAATCTCTAACCACATTACAGCTATACAAAACCGTACTGTGATCTCTTTTTCCTAAAATTTTACCAACTTTTGCCGAAGTAAACAAAGTGTGTTTTCTAAGCAAATACATTGCCACTTGCCTGAAACCTAAAATATGTTTTGCTCTTGACCTTCCTCCTAGTTGGGTTTGGGTATATCCGCTATATTCTTCGATAATACCGAAAACTACCTTTTTAATTACTTTGTCGCTTGGGGCCGTGCTAACTACGTTTGCGATTCCTCCTATAATTTCGATTCTCATGGTCTTAAAATTTTAATTCTAAATCTTCGTTTGGTAGCGGGATTTCAGTATTGAAAAACTCCAATGCTAAAGCCCTGCATTTGGTATAATAATTTTCTGCCTCTGTTGTGGAGTTTTCGGTAGTGCTTCTCGGCACCCTTGTAATTAGCCCCGAAGCTTCATTTACCTTCTCCGAGTAATTACACTCCATTTTTAAGTATTCATGCGTCTTCTCTATGCTCCAAATCTCAACCCATTCTTCCATAATGCAGTTTTGGAATATCGGGATTATAACGGCCCAATAATACTTATTCTGTCTCATAGACCGCTTGTTAGTGCGCTTCTGAAAAGTAACATCGATGGTATGGCCCTCGTAGGCGTCCATAATATTACTGATCATGTGTTGGTTGGAGGCAAACCCTCCATTTAATATTTTTACAGGTAGCGTTATTTTAGTGGCTACCTTCATTACTCACCATCTAAACTAAAGCCCCTCGCCCAATTGGGTTTCCACGCCACGTATTCCTTTTTAAAGAACCCGTAGGAGGAATGAAAACCGCCTTTTTCTATCATCTGATTCATTTTCTCGACTAGATACTGATATTCTCGGATCCCGTATTTTATATACGGCAAGTCCATTTTAATAATTGAATAGTTGAGGCTTCGGTCGTATGTCAGGAAAGTGAATTTAGGCACCTGTGTTATTCCTGCCTGTATTAGATAGAAACAGTACATTCCCGCTTGAAGGTGATATTTCAGGTTGTAAATATCTTTCATAAACTTATCAGGCTCCGAGTCTTTGGTGTATTTACCATCAAGGATATGTCCTAACTGCAAATAAGCGTCCATATAGCCGATATGCTTCCACCCTTCGTATTCCCACTCAATTTTCATTTGAGTCTCTGAAATTTGACTCAATAAATCTTCAACGTCGTGATGTCTTTTTAGCGCACCGATCAGGTTTTTAGATTCTTCCGCTTGGGCTTTGGATGCCACTTCCTTACCCGTCGCTTTGGCCTCGATATATTTTTTCAGATGTTGATATGTTTTTTCTACATTCCCGCTTTTATAGTGGTGGGAAAAGGCAGTTAAAGCGTCTGCGTCGGTTATTTTCTTTTTTAGTTTTAAAATCAAAATCAATTCATTTGAAAAACCCAACATATTATCGGTTGTTGGTAGCCCATCGGTTATTGATATTTTGTCGTCGAATTCGTGGGGTGTAAATAATTCTAGGTCACAACAGGTGCCGAACATCATGCTCTCGGTTTTGACAAATGTTTTGGTGCGCTTTTCAACAAGGTAGTTGATAAGGGAAATTGGCGAAGTGAACTTTTTGACAGTCGAATAGCTCAACCTTAATTTCTTGGTTCTAAGAAGTTCAATAACTATTTGCCGTTCGGTCGGTGCCTCTTGTTCTGTGGCTTTCATAATAAATCTAAAAATTCAAGTTCGTCTTTCTTATCAAAGCCATCCCGTAAAGGACACTCATGGTTTACGGCCCACATCTTTGCAATTTCGGCGGGTGTTTTGTCTTTTGGAATGGGATTATCAGGAAGCTCACACGCAACGGTAACTCCTGTGCCATAATCCTCTATAATTAATCCTTCTGTGAATTTAGGTACTCCCGCAAATTCGCGGTTCGACCGTATTTTTTTTCCGACTATTGCTTGTTCAATTTCCATGCTTGAAGTTCTAAATTAATTCCTCCGCTTAGTTGCACACTAGCGAGATATTCTGATTCTATTTCTGCGTAAATCCACGCCTGTTCTTCTTGGTTCATGTGTTGGAATGTTTAATATCCTTGATTTTTTCATCTGCGCACCTAAACAGGACTTCGGGGCATTTTAAACAATGCTTACCTAGTAGTATTTCGTAGCGACCATCGTAAAATTTGCTTTCGACATGGAACACCTTTACGGGTTTTTGGCCCTCAATTAGCTCATAAACGTAGGGTTCGTCAATTCTAATGTGATTAAAAAAGCTTAGAAGCTCCAAATAGAACCTATCCTTGTCAGTTAGCCGTACCTTTTTAAAATCGATTTTAGCCTCCGATACTTCATCGAATAATACAATATACTTGAACGGCACCATTTTTCTTTCGTCGTTTTTACTTACGAAGTAACACCTATGTTCTGTTTGGCTTGTTGTCATGGTTTTTCTTTCATGGTACAAAATCCTAATTGATAACTTTTATAAATCCAACCTTTAGCCCTATCCATGTTAAGGAAGCCCCCATAAGTCATTTCCTTTTTCGTCACCTTGTCGCCCCTGATTGCCACAACCTCGATAATGGTATCAAAAGGAAGCTCTAGTTTTTTAGTCCTTCTCATAGTCTTCTCGGCCCTTAACGAAGCCTCGATTGAACCCATCCTGATAGGTGTCTTTATGTAGATCAGGTAGCGGGCAAAGTGGGATTAAGGGAGTTAAACAGCCGATACCTTGCTCATAACACCATCCTTGCTCATAGCCAAACTCCCAACCGTCGCAAAAATCATTTTTCCACACCATTGAGGAAATGAACAAAGCAAAAGGCACCATCAGATATATAATTAGTACTTTCACAATCTACGTTTTAGGTTATTTTTGACCATTAGGTTATTTGCCCATCCGAAAAACATAAGCACAACGGCTAGTTTCCATGTGAACCACCAAAAGATTAATACAAATGTGATTATCCATATTACTGCTTCAATAATTCTTATTTTATTAATATTTTCAGTTTTTACATCCAATTAACCCTTGCCATAAAATCTTATTCGAACTAGAAA
>SDBT01000694.1_pt1 | contig 54497 bp, 76 predicted proteins | sample 2277101 | NCBI WGS metagenome assembly SDBT01 (sample SAMN10404973, study PRJNA504765) | marine sediment metagenome | isolation source: marine sediment core GS10_PC15, 103 cmbsf | place: Arctic Ocean: Southern Knipovich Ridge | collected 2010 | reverse complement strand
CGATCCACTGGTCGTGGCGATAATGAGAACGTTCAAATGTGTACGACCTGCTACGATGAAGCGGGGTTTGAGAATGAGCACAGCGACGGTGGACACCAATCTGGCGACTATCTTGAAGAGTGTCCGACATGCCGGAACGATAAGGCAGCGCAAGATGCTAATCGTGACCTGGCTAACTGGGGTATTACGAGCGAATGCTCGAATAACGTAGGAGGTAGCTCAATGAGGAAGCTGCTCAAAGCAATGAAGTCCATTCCGTTCCCAACCAAGGTCATGGCGAAGGCATACGCCAAAGCAGTCTTCGGCAAGACTGACCTGATCACCAGGGTTCGCGAAAAGGAGACGGTCGTCGCTGGTGTGACTCTCGGATACATTCTGAATGTGTACCGGGTCGTAGAACCACCTAAGCCGGCTAAGAAGGCCGCCAAAACCGCCAAGACCGCCAAGACCGCAAAAGACGCCTAGCATGGCACCCGCCTGCCTACAAGCACAACGGCTTGTGGGCAAGCGAGTGGTAAACGTTGGGAGGATAGATACGATGAAGAGCAAGGACGACATCATAGACCTCATTAAGAAGTGTCTGGCACTCACCGGCTCGCCGAATGAGCATGAGGCCGCCCGGGCCATGGAGAAGGCCCAAGACCTGCTCGAGCAGTACAATCTCGACATGGACGATGTTACGGAGGCACCTGAAGTAGACTCCAATGGCATGGTTCGTCGGTCTTATGCCATCCTCGGGCGATTCTTATGGCGAAAGCGACTAGTGCATTACATTGCCCGCCGCAACTTCTGTAAGTCTGTTTCACACGGTTCATGGGACAGAGACCACGTGGACGTCCTCGGACGGGCAGTCAACGTGGATGCCGTCTTTGAGATGGTGTCTTGGCTACTGCCCCAGATTGAACGTCTTGCGAAGCAGGCGACTCGGGCCTATATCATCGAGCCCGACAAGTACACTGGTCGCCCCGTCTCGAAGAATGCCTATCGTGGCGGCTTCCTTTGGGGTTGCATCAACCGGATAAATAATCGCCTGTATGAAGCCCAACAGGAGAGAATTGAAGTCAATCCAGACATAACTGGTCTGGTGGAGCGTCGGAACGACGAAGTGGCGGAATACACTAAACAGGTGTTCGGTAAACTGGTTAACTCGGGCTCGGCTCGGGTCACTTCCAGTCGTGGCGTTTCAGATGGCACCATTGCTGGAGATAAGGTCAACCTATACGGTAGACGTTCGCGGGAGAACGCTACCACACCACGTCTCGGAGGAGGATAAAATGGCACGCTTAACTACAGTCAATCAGAATCGAAAAGAGCGTAATTGTGCAGTGTGTCAGTTAGCCATTCTCATCGGTGACCCGTACAAGTGGGTGCACCCCCGGTACCGGACGAGGGTCGATGCTCATCCCGCATGCGATATACCGCTGTCCATGACTTCCAGCTCGAAAATGGTACCGATCTGGGAAGGTCAAGAGGCCTACGCCAAGCTTGAAGGCAGTGCGGCCAAGAAGGCAGATGCTGAAGGCCTGGCTGGCACCATCCGGGAAGTCGGTGAAGAGTATCAAGAGTCGGCCGGCAACATCCAAGAGCACTTCCCCGATAGTGGCAAGGCTCAGGAACTTGAAGACAAGGGCAACGCGCTAGTCGAATGGGCCGATGAGATTGAAACGGCAGCCGGTGAGATAAGCGAAGACGGCCCAGAAGATGACGAGGAAGTGCAAGAGCTTCGCGCAAAGATAACCAGCCTTGAAGCCGAGACTGTTGGTGCCGGCGGCGTTGATGGTCGGGCACACGAAGAAGAGATAACCAACGAGGATGGCGAAACGATCTCGGAGCTCGAAGACCAAATCGAGCAGAAGCTCGAGGAACTTTCAGGTGACGACGACTGCGACGAGCTAGATGAGCTCATCCAGAACTGCCCGGAGTAAGGAGGACGACCTATGATAAAGACGAAGTTACGATACGGTGTGTGGCGTCGTGTAAACGGACACACTGAGAGCCATAATGGCGAGATTACAGTCGAGAGCCAGTGGAGCAAAGTTGGATTCGGGCGCGCTGCCTATGAGGCTGTCCTGGCCGAAGAACCCGGATGGCTACTGGCTGGCTACAGTGTACTCGAGGTCACAGTGGACAATGAGCGAGTATGTTACGTTTGTGAAACACCACTGGACGCTATGGATTCATATCTCGGCACCTGTCGCGCCCATACGGAATAACTGGAGGAGGAGTACGATGAAAGAAATTAAAGAACATAAAGACATAAAACCCGCAAGTTGGACTTGTCTGTATTGTGGAGAGAAAACGCCGTCAGATTGGACAGAACATCCAAAAGTGACGTGCGACCACTGCGGGAAAGTCCATGCAGTAACCGGTAGACATATTACCGGTGCACCCATCGTTCACATGATTGCAGGGCAGTCATGATGGCCGAAAGCCGCCTCCGGGCGGCTCTGTCCGGAATTGACCACCGGGCACTGATGAGGCAGGTCGGGAGGACACCATGAGCAACGTTATAAGTGCAAGGGACGGCCGCTTTGTAATCTATTTCGATTACAGCCCCGGCTTAATTGCAGCAGTAAAGTTGCTGCCGGGTCGCAGGTTTGACAAGGAAAATCGATGTTGGACGGTGCCCGCTAATGCTGTGGATGCGGTAGCGGAGTTCGCTGGCCGACTCCACTTCGAGCACACACGAGAGTGCAAGGAACTGGCCGCGAAGTCTCGGGAACTTTCTGTGGTGTCATCTGCTAAGGATGCCAACCTCGAAGTTACCGGCCTCGGGGGTGAGCTCATGCCATTTCAGAGAGCCGGCGTGGCTTATGCCTTAGCGACGAAGCGGTGTTTTATAGCCGACGAGATGGGCCTGGGCAAGACGATCGAAGCTCTAGCCACTCTAGAGGCGGCCGCTGCCTACCCGGCGCTGGTTGTCTGCCCCATGACGCTGAAACTGAACTGGCAACGTGAAGCTAGAGCTTGGCTGCCCGCCAGGACAGTAGCGATTGCGGACGGGAAGAATCTGCCAGAGGCTGATGTTCTAATCCTGAATTATGACCTGCTCAAGAAGCATCAAGAAGCACTAGAGGCCCGGAAGTTCGTGGCGGTCATCTTCGATGAGTCGCATTACGCGAAGAACCATAAGGCCCAGAGGACGAAGGCAGCTGCCGCCATCAGTCGGAACGCCACATATCGTCTGGCCTTGACTGGTACGCCCGTTTTGAATCGCCCTATCGAGCTGCTCTCTCAGCTGTCCATTCTAGACCGCCTGGACGACATGGGCGGCTTCTGGCCTTTCGTGAAGCGGTACTGCGCTGCGACTAAGAGTCGCTTCGGGTGGGACATGAGCGGCTCTTCTCACCTCGATGAGCTCAACGAGCGACTTCGTGGCTCCTGTTACATCAGGCGCCTCAAGAAGGACGTACTGAAGGAACTTCCAGCAAAGACACGGACGGTAATTCCCGTCCAGCTGGATAATTGGATGGAGTATGCAGCCGCAGAGGCTGACCTCGTCCAGTACCTGAAGTCGGTGGCCGAAATCAGTGATGAGGCTATCCAACGGAAAATGCGGGCCGAGCAGCTCACCAAGATTGAGGTCACGAAGCAGATTGCTGCCCGGGGCAAAATGAAAGGCTTTTTGGAGTGGGTGAGCTCCTTCCTGGAATCCGGCGAAAAGCTGGTGGTGTTCGCCCATCACCATTCGGTGGTGGATGAGATAGCCGCCGAATTCAATGCGCCCCAAATCACTGGCAAGACCTCAGCCAAGAAGCGACAGGCTATCGTAGACCAATTCCAGACCGACAAGTCATGCCGGCTACTGGTTTGCAATATTAAGGCTGGCGGGCTTGGCATCACACTTACTGCCGCCTCCAACGTGGCATTTATCGAGCTCGGCTGGACGCCAGCAGTCCATGATCAGGCGGAGGACAGGTGCCATCGCAAGGGTCAGCACGACCCCGTCAATGCATGGTACTTTATCGGAGAAGGCACCGTCGATGAAGCAGTCTTCGACCTCGTCCTGGCAAAACGCTCCGTTGTGGATGGAGCTACCGAAGGCACCGATGGCGCTCCGGCACCGATTTTCGATGAACTAATCCGCCGGCTCGTGGATGAGGGCGAGTTGAAGCCTAAGCCTCGTGCCAAACGACGCACCAAACGCACTGGCGTGCAAGCTAAGCCGGTCGAAAAGAAACGACGGTCACCTAAGCCGGCGAGCGACCTCGCCCGGGCCACCGATTGGCTGGAACGCGCCGAACGAGTAGAAAAAGCCATAGTGTTCATGTACCGGCTTCAGACTTCCGGTGAGCAGAGCGGTCGCACTACTCGAGACCAGAACGCTGTCGGTTTTAATATGATTGATGCATCATTCGGCAGCTCGCTTGCGGAGCAAGTTCTGAAGGGTCGGTCGCTGAGCCCCAAGCAGATTGCTGCCGCTGAGAAGATACTCCGGAAGTATAAGCGACAGCTCGGTGACCTGGCAATCCCAAGCCCCGGAGCTTAGCTCACTATCGAAATAGAATAAGTTAGTCGTAAAGTGGTATCGACGACCGATTGAATCGAGAACCTACAAGGCATATCATTGTCGAGTTCCCATAGAGTGTGAAATCTAGCCTTCATAGGAGGTGCTAAGGCATGAACCGAAGATAGCTGCCACCCCGGTGTCACACCGGAACCCGCAAGCAAAGGGCTGGCAGGAGCCGGTACCAAATGAAGGAGCGACAAACCCTTATGGCAAAGTTCACCAGAGAAGAACAGGAAACCATCGTCAACTTCAATGAGGGCGATAAGACAGCCACCATCTACACCTGCAACAAGCGCTGGATTCGGCGCCTGGAAGAGATGGGCTTCGAAGCCACCGAGACAGACAAGGGCGGCGGCAAGACCTACGAAATTCCGAAGAAGGCCGTTCGCATGCCGGTTATCCGCGCCGCCAGGAAGATGACCAAATCCCAGAAGGAAGAACTCAAGGAGCGCCTGGCTGCCGGCCGCGCTGCCAAGGAAAAGGCCGAGGGCAAGGGCGGCAAGAAGAAGGCCGCCAAGGTCGAGAAAAAGGCCGAGAAGAAGGCCAAGGTCGCCAAGAAGGTCGTCGAAGACGACGACGATGATGACGACATCCTCGACGACGATGAGGATGAGGACGAGGCGCCCAAGAAGGCCAAGAAGGGCAAGAAGGCCGAAAAGACATCAAAGAAACCGTCGAAGAAACCGGCCAAGAAGGTCGTCGAGGACGATGATGACGACGACGACGACGACGACGACGACGACGACGACTAGTCGGTCTCGGCGCCGGTAACACAAATCAGGTCAGAATAAGGTTGGCGGGGCCGCAGTAATGCGCCCCGCCAACTACGTTTCAGGAGGACACATGCAAGTACTACCACTCGAAGAAGATGTCATCCAAATGCAGGTCAAGGCCATCAAGGCCAAAACCGTATTCACGGACGAGTCGAGCCGGAGACACTGGCCACTGTCCGAGAAGGACGTCGCCTACCTCCGACGATGGGAGTTTGACGCCCGGGCTATAGGCTCGGTGGTTTTAGCGCTCGAAGGTAATGACCTCGTCGAGCAGATTAGATTCGTCGGTGACAAGCGGCCCCTAGCCCCAATGGTTTCGATTGGCGCTCCCGCCCAGAAAAAGGGCAAGAAGTGGGACGAGCTGCCAATGGCTAAGCGTGTAAAACGTGCCAAGCGGGCCGGGCTCCCAGGGACGCATGGCTCGAAGGCATGGGCTGATTTTACCAAAGAAGAGCGTCATGCCATCAAGACTGGTGAGCCGATGCTTACCACGGCCACTATCGGCGGTGACCGCTTCACTAGCCTTCCTGATGTCGATGAGGAGCTGGTCAAACCAGAAGCGTCGCGAAAGGATGCGCTGCGCCATAGACCGACCGCTAATGTTGCATCTCGAGACTACCTTATGTGGGTCGGTTCCAAGAATTACCCGACCATCAGAGACTTCGTTCGTGAGGCTCGGGTATTTGGATGCAGCAAGCGCATCGGCCATGTCCTGGACAAAATCGTTCCAGGCGAAACCCGCATTTTCCTAGCCCATGATGAAGGCTTCGCCGAAGAAGGCTGTATCTTCGGGTACTTCATTGTGAAGAATCTCGAAATCGTTGTGGAGGACGGTGAAGAACTTCCAGGGCAGTTCCTCGAAACCGGCGTAGCAGTGTCTGCTAGCGATGCGCAGAATGAGCCCGAGCGGCATTGCGGATGGAGGTCGCCCGGTGGCATCTACCTCGTCAGCGAGACCGATCGGGATGCACTGAAGACCCTAGCGAAGGAGTTAGGTACGAAGCGGGGCCGCATCAAAGGTGGGCTCATCCTGTTTGACCCGCCCAAGGATTTTAGTGGTCACAAGCACTTCCGGGGCGCTAAGCGCATTAAGGGAAACAAAATTATGACACGGGAAAAGACCCGTATACCCGTGAGCTTCGAGCATCCGATGCCAGACAAGCAGCCCAAATGGACGCCGAAGGAAGAGCGTCAACTGCTGAGGGCCGTCTCCAAACGCGAGCCAGGTACTCCACTGGCACGGGTGTTTACAGCTTTCGCCTTCAAAACGGGCCATGCCCGCACCCGGGTCGCCTACCGATACGAAAAGCTCACGAAAGAGAGCTAATGTGGAAGCCTCAGAGGACTATGAGGCGCAACTCAGAGCTTATGAGGCGGAAGTCGCCGCAGAGTTGGATGCTCAAGTACTAGAAGACGACCAAATATGGCAACAGATGCATTATCGGGAGTTTGTTTCACGGAGCTATGGACGGCGACACGGCATCAGGCGCCTACGTCGTCATTGGAAGGAAGTGGTATTGCTGCGCTACCCGAAGTCGGATAAGTATTGGTACACCTGGCGAAAGTTCCCATGGGACAAATACGCCCAGGAGCTTCTTACAGATGAGTACCAGTGCGATGATCCAGTTCGGGTAGTGCAGGAACGCATAATCGAATTAGCTAGGAATCTAGGCCGGTGGTAATGGCTGGACGGTTCACTGGCGGAGGGGCCCATGAATAAAACGGTACTAATCTGTGGAAGTCGGAGTTATGGGGACCGGAAAGCAATCCGGGGAATGCTACTGCGAGCCAAAAGAGCCGGGTATGACACGGTGGTGGAGGGCGAAGCTCGCGGAGCGGACAGAATCGCCGCTAACGAGGCGGAGGAACTCGGCTTTGAAGTGAAGCGATTCCCGGCGCATTGGGACGACTTTGGCCTGTTCGCTGGTTTTCGACGCAACCGGCAGATGCTGGATGAAGGCAAGCCGGGACTGGTAATATACTTCAGCAACGACCTTGCAAACAGCAAGGGCACCAGTGACATGGTACGTCGGGCCCATATGGCTCAGGTCGCTGTTCAAGATGGTGGCAAGTCGTATCGGCATCCGGCCTTCACACCCGAAGGAGGTGTCTGATGATTCCAGAAGGCCAATTGAAGCCATGTAAGCACCTATTGGTGCGCATTCCACATACGAAGCTCGCTCAACCAGACGAGTTCGACGTGACTTGCAAGCAAGACTTTTCACTCATCACCGCATTTTGTTTGCTCGGCAACCAAAAAGACTTGGCCTGTCGTGGCTGGTCTCCTGGAGAGATTAACGAGCAAATACGACACTTGGCTCAAAGAGTAACACTATAGGAGGAGGACAAGCCCCTAATGAATAAGACAAAATGTCCCCGATGCGAAACCCCACACACTGAGTTGGTAATTGGCGACAGAGCTATCCACAAGTTCGAGCAGCAAACCCACAGCGGCAACTCAAAGTTTCCTTGTGACAGCGCGTATTGCCCGAACAATATTAAACCCGGCGACACGTATTACTGGGAACTATACCCCGATAATCAGGCCCACCAATGGTGCCTCGCCTGCGCAGCGATATTCATGATGAATTCACTCAACGAGGTGATGGAACTGCATCGCACCAACCGGCTTCTAATCGCGCTGGAGACTCCACCCGGGCCTGCTGCTGGCACCTACACAATGTGGGCGTGTCACGATTGCTCCGCTACATTCCCAGAGCCCATCGATATGCTCGACCATCGTCAGTGCCCTCATTGTAGCAGCGCCGACATCTGGTCGTACCACGAGACAGGTTGCGAAGACCCGGACAGCGAACCCAAAACTGGACTTCAATGTGAAACCTGTGGCATCGAACTCGACCACCTAAAATGCCCCGATTGCAGCAGCCTCGATATTTGGCCATACAAGGAGCAGCGCGAAGACCCGGATGATGAGTCTGAAGCCAAATTCCCGGTATTCCGGTACGAGTTCAACGGATATGGCAAACATCGCATCGCCACCACAACGGCTGCTGGTCAGAAGCTAATAGGCGAATGGCAAAGCTACCATTACCCCGCATGGCTGCGGATTGGCCAAGACTGGTACGCAGCCTTCACGCCCTTCTTTGAAGGCGAAGTCCCAAACAAGCTGGTGGAGACAGTATTCAAGCTCGCCCCGCAGCAGACCGAGAACCCGAAGGAGGTCGGTTGATGGCTCTCGAAGAACGGATAGTCGAAATAATCGGCGAGCGCAATGAGCATTGCACTCTGGACGACCAGTGGTGTTACCATGATGTATGCACTGCTAAGGCCGTTGTCAAAGACCCTACAATCGCCTGGGGGCTCGAGTTGGTAGCGCAGGCGGAGGCGGGGAAACTGGTGATGCTGGACGCGAATCAGAGACCGCCAATGCCAATGGGCCGTGAAGGGATAGGCCCAGAACACGGGAAGTTCAACGATTCAGTAGCTACACAGAATTCAATGCTCGGCTCCGGGTTCCAGCGAGTGGTGCCTATTAAATCGCCACTCGAACCAACGGAGCAAACCACGCCCGAGGAGGTTAGGCCATGAAGCCGGTGATGTGCCCCGTCGACCCACTGGTGAAGTGTTACCCGGCTGCATGCCCGATCACTACGAACTGTTCCGCTAAGTTCGAAATTCACCCACGATTAGCCGCGATAAAGAAGAAACGAGAATTAACTGCCTCTGGGGGCTTGAGCCATGACAAAGCTACTATGCCCAATCACGATGTTAGCTAAATGTGACGCGGCTAGATGCCGCCGTATGACTACTTGTACTGCCAAGTGGCACTTAGATAGTCAGTTACTTGCGATGGAGAAGCAACCGGAAGGAGGCAAGGGACAATGAAAACCTTATGCTATAGGTCGTTCCTGATCGTACTGTTCATCTTCGCGCTTATACCCGTTTTCACCAAGACCTTGGTGTTTAAGCTACCAGCTTTGTCGGATAGCTACGACTGCGACGATGGTGCCCTGGCGATGTTGGATAGGTTTACCGAGTTGGGCATTCGGGCCATTCCCATAGTTGGCAACATCCACCAGACTGGCGAGGATTATCTGGAATCAGACCACGTTTGGATTCTCGCCGAGATTGCGGGAATTTGGATTGCTTTCGACCGGGGTATGCCTTGGTTCGATCCACAGCGCTACGAAGGCTACCCAGTTACGCGGGGCAAACTTCTGGAATTCGTTGCCCAGGATTTTCGATAGACTGAACCCAATTGAAGGAGGCAAGTCATGACGGAGAAGGCCGTAGTTATCATGCTGGAAACCGATATCCAGTCTACTCGGCGCCTGCAAGATAAACTCAAGACTGCACTGAATCATGTAGGGCTGAAGGGCGACATCCGAGTCCTCCAGGCCGACAAGGTAAGGCCGCTGCTCAAGTTCAAGGCGAAGGAAAATCACCGATGAAACGTTATAGCTATAGAAAATTCATTCGGGACTATTTCGCCGGGAAGTGGGATGAAGTACTGGCCAATGTAGACCCGAAGCGCACGCTGCGTAGCGTCTATGTCGAGTTTGGAGGCCCACCGCCCGCCACCGACCCTACTCCCGACCCTTAGCGGGCCCTAGTCCACGCCCGTATACATTCGGCCTCTTATATCGGTCAACGACTCGTCGGTACTATTTCACACCTAAACTTTAGGGAATAGTATCGGCGAGTCCTTTTTGCGTTTGGCATGCCTCCAGGACGTCGTGCTTGAGAATCTTAGCCGTAAACTCATACCGACGTATTCCTGACGATTCTCTACAAACACTCCCGTTTACTAAAGTCCACTCACGTTACTCATTCCCGGGGATCATAAAACGGGGTGTATCGTTGAGCCTGATCATGCGTATAAGTGAGTCATGCACCGGGTAGTGAGTATTAAGTTATGTGCAAATATTGCAAATCCAACGATAATAAGCATATAGTTGGAATCCGAGCAGACGGTGCAATCGTAGTATTCGAGAACTACGATGCCGTATTGGCCGCAAGTGAATTGATTATGCATACTTGCCGCATATTGAATATCCCTGGAGCAGATGCATGGGATTGGGCGAATGCGTATATCACCGAGAGACTGAGGACTAGCATAATATGGTAACCGCAGCAGAACTCAAGAAGAAGGCGCGTGCACTACCCAGCGCATCAGACTCCCGACCGTTTGTGCGGACAATCGACTCGGGCGATGACGAGGGGCATGGTGGACGACCGCAATTGATTGTGGACTTGGAAGCAGTGCGACCACTTGCCCGTATCCAGTGCACAATTGAGGAGATTGCTGCTGTCCTTGGCGTAAGTGTCATGGTGCTCCGGAATACACCGAACTTCCTAGAGACGTATCGGGAGATAGCGGACACCGGGCGGAAGTCACTGCGCCGCAAGATATGGAAGAAGGCTATGCGGGGCAAGGGCAACCCGGCACTGCTGGTGTGGTTATCCAAGCAGCATCTTGGGATGCATGAACCGGGACAGAAGGTAACTGTCGAGAACACCGGGGACATAGACGTCAACCACATCCACACGCTACAGATTGACCCCGAGCAGTTCCAGGCCGCTGTGGCTGTCCTCGCCGAAGCCGGAGCACTTCGGATGTTGCCGGCAGGGATCGTGGATACCGACACCCGGATTATAGATGCGGAGGCTACAGTCGAATGACCGCTACAGTTATAGACGAGCGGGACATTTCAACTTGCACGGAGTGCGGACGCCGATATTGGTGCAAGCCGGTAGAGGGCAGTATCGTACTTGTGCCGCAGCAGCGATTCCGAGCTAGTCCGCCGTGTTTGGATTGCTCTGGGTTAGACGCTCGGATTCGGAAGCCGGAGGCTACAGTACGATGACACTGCAGGATGCTTGGGAAGCTCGGGAGGCGGGACAGGAACTGGAAGGTACTTGTGCAATATGCAGCCGGGTAAGCGTTAACCTCCACTTCGAGCTTGAGTTCCTGAAGCTCGTCTGTAATGACAATGATGTATGCTTGGAACGGCTGAAGGGTCAGAGGAAAGCAGCATGAGATGCAACCAAATCGATGGGAAGCGGGTTCAATCCGAATCGACGCATACCGTGCACGTCGGGTCGTCTCGGTCGGTCAGAGTCGGCTCGGCGTGTATTAGCGATCGGGTGAGAATATGACAACTGCGACGCCAGTTAAGAACTATTGGAAGCTGAAGGGTTGCCCGAAGTGTAAGGGCGATATTCTTGTGGCCGCTGGCGATAGCCGATGTCTGCAGTGCGGGTATGATTCTGAGGCCGCCACATACTCGCCGCTAGACCGAGTCGAGCTCCAGGCAGAGATAGACGAGCTAATTCATGTCGCCGCCCCAAAGCGACGAACCACCCACGTACGTCTACTCGGGGCCAAGTTGGCAGCCCGCAACTTCCAAGTACAGAAGATGGCCGGGGACGGGTGTCACGCCAAACAAATCGCTGAGGAGCTTAGCATCTCGGTTTCCTACGTATATATACTCCTGAGGGGAATGAGATGAGCCGGGAGCGATACGACGTGGGTGATGGAATGCGGCGATACATCCGCTTCAACACGATTGTTGTCCTAGTCGGTATAGGCATATTCATCTTCGGCATGGTGCACTCCTGCACCGTGGGAGCTTAGACGATGAGGCAGCACACGCAATCGAGTTTCCTGATGCCGCTGATCGTTCGGGTGATGCCCAGTGGTAAGTGGTTTCAGGTTGTGACACCATTTACATTCGATTGGCGTTACCGGGACGGTTATCCGGGACTGCATATCCATATAGCTGCCGGGTTCGTAACTGACTTAGCCAGCATACCGACGACTACACTTCTGTTGGTAGCTACGGCATTGATTGCTGCTGGTCGTTACGCCGGGCTTGATGGGCTCCTCTTAGCTGGTGTTGCCGTAGTCCTCCTGATGGCGCTCATTCCGAAGCTTGGTCGGCAGAATGAGGCGGCAGTGATTCACGATGCTCTGTCTCGGGGAGAGTTCACTACGTCCGGCCCGTCTTGGGTGTGGGAGCGTAAGGACGCCGACGATGTCTTCCTGGCCGCAATGGTGGTGCTGGGTGTAGCTCCATGGAAGAGGCGCCTGATGTATTGGGCCGTCCGGATTGGTGGTTGGGACTCCTGGCGGAAGAGATAATGAAGTCGTTGATGGCCAGGCTAAAGAAGCTGCCGAGGTTATGTGATAACTGTCGGTCGGCGGATAATTGTGGTTTAAGGTTCGACCCATGCTCGCCGGATAGGTATGCCTGGAAACCGCTCGCTGGCAATACCCGGTCGCCGGGGAGAGTACGATGACGAACACTATTGGAATACTTGGCCGCAACGGCTGGGAGACGTTTGAGCCTTCCGCGCTCCGTCTCGCGTGGAACAAGTATATTCCGATTACGCCCACGCCTCAGCAACTCGCATTTTTACTTCTGGATTGCGAAGAGGCGTTCTTCGGAGGTGCTGCGGGGCCCGGTAAGTCAGTGGGGCTGCTTACCGCGGCGCTGCAGTATGTCCATCGCTCGGATTATGCTGCGATTCTGTTTCGCAAGACCTTCACCGACCTGACACTGCCCGGGGCGCTGATGGATATGGCCCACGAGTGGCTTGAAGGCACCGATGCTGTATGGCGAGAGAAGTCCAAGTCGTGGGTGTTCCCAAGCGGTGCGACACTGACTTTCGGTTACCTGGATGGCCCGAACGACCGATTCCGCTACCAGTCCAGTGAGTTCCAATTCATCGGTATGGATGAAATCACTCAGCTGCGGGAGATTGACTACACGTACCTCTTCTCTCGGCTTCGTCGAGGAGCCGGGTCGGACATTCCGCTGAGGATGCGGTCAGCTTCCAATCCGGGTGGAGCGGGGCACGACTGGGTGAAGCAGCGGTTTATCAACGAAGGCAGCGACGCTGGTCGGCCGTTCATCCCGGGTCGTCTGGAAGACAATCCGCACATGGATCAGGTTGCTTATTTACGATCGCTGGCCAACCTGGATGTGGTTACCAGGGCCCAACTGCGAGACGGCGACTGGACAGCTCGAGCCGGTGGGCACAAGTTCCAACGTCAGTGGTTCGAGATAGTGGATGCGGCACCGGCGCAGTGCCAGCTGCTCCGATTCTGGGACATGGCGGCCACGGAAGCGAAGCCCGGCAAAGACCCCGACTATACTGTTGGCACTCTGATGGGCCTCTCGCCGCAGCGGATGCTATACGTGATTGATATTCGAAGGATTCGGGCAACACCCGGCATCACCGAGCAGCTCGTTAAGCAGACGGCGGAGCTCGACGGACGTGCTTGCCGAATCCAGATGGAACAGGAAGGCGGCAGCTCGGGCAAGACAGTGATTCACGACTACGCCACACGAGTTCTGATGGGCTACGATTTCAAGGGTATACCCGCCACCGGCAGCAAAGAAGTTCGGGCCAATCCGCTGGCATCCCAAGCCGAGGCCGGCAATGTGAAGCTGGTACGCGGCATCTGGAACACTATATGGCTAGACGAAGTCGAGATGTTCCCACTCGGCTCCCACGACGACCAAGTAGACTCCGCAAGTGGTGCTTTAACGGGGCTGGTCGGGTCGACCGGGCTACCGTTTATGGTTGGGTGAGGAGTTGGCCATGACGATTGACCCAGGTGCAGCAACATTGATTGGTATAGCGGTAGTGGGTGTTATGGGAATTGCCTTTGGCTACGGAATGCTCACCCGGAGTGTGAAGGGTAATCGAGCCGACATCGATGAGAACAAGCGAAACTTCAACACTTCATTATCAGAGTTTCGGACGGAGAATGCAGCCGGGCATAAAGCAATGTATGACAAGCTAGATGTCATAATCCGTAATGGCGGAGGCAAGACTTAGTGGACACGAAGAGAGAGACTCAAGCCCTGGACGGCCCGACTCGGATTGCCATAGTCGGTCGCCGAGCCATTATCTGCCAGCCGGGTGCTCTGGATGAAGAAGGCAGAGTCGTACGGCCCGATTTGATGCCGCTGTGGCTGCAACGTCCGAATCGAGCGGCTCGCCGGGCTAGGCAGTTTAAGCACGGTCGGCGTGGGGGCGGATAGCTATGTTCGATAATCTCAGAGCCCGGATGGCACTAGCACTGCTGCCGCGGAAGGCGAATGGGCAGGTGCTGAATCCCACTTCGGTGCTGTCGTCGTTGACACCCGGTGTGCCTGTTTACACCGGTATGTCCGTCCGTAAGGCTACACGAGATGGCTATAAGATGAGCGTCTATGTGTACCGATGCGTCCGCATCATCGTACAAGCTGCTTCTGCCATCCCGTGGGTGATACAGGATATGGATGGCGAGCTCATCCCGAATCACCCGTTGGGTGAAGTGCTGCGGAACCCGAATCCGAACTTCTCCGGCCAGGACATGATGGAGCTTCTCATCGCCCACTCCCAGTTGGTAGGCAACGCACTGTGGATGCCCGTTATGGTTAACGGCAAGCCGAAGGAGTTTTGGCCTGTCATGCCCGACCTCGTTCGTCCGATACCGTCCGATGTACCTGGAGAGTGGCTGGCCGGCTGGAAGGTCTATAACCGGGGTGGTGCGGAGAGCGAGTTGCCGCCAGAGACATTTATCCACTTTATGCAGCTCGACCCCGGCAATCTCTTCTGGGGCACATCGCCCCTACTTGCTGCGGCGAGGACGATTGACACGGACAATGAGGCCCAGGACACTCAGAAGGTGTCCATGCAGAATCGGGCTAATCCGGATGGTGTCTTCACGCATGAATCCATCATGAACCCGGAACAGTTTGAAGAGGCCCGCCGACAGATTCGAGAGAACTTCCTGCAGAAGTCGAAGCGTCGTGAGCCGTGGGTGTTGGGTGCTGGAGCTAAGTGGCAACAGATGTCGATGACGCCCATTGAGATGGACTTCATTGCATCCCGGCTGGCCAACAAGCGAGACATTGCCGCTGCATTTGGAATCAGCCCAATCTTCCTTGGCGACCTCGAGCAGTCCTCCTACAACAACATGGTGGAAGCTCGAAAGGCGCTGTACGAAGATGTGATTATTCCACTGCTGGACGACGTGAAGAGCACGTTGAATCTGACCATTGCGCCGATGTACGGTGATATCGTAATCTCGTACGATACATCGAAGGTAGCGGCTCTCAGACCCGACTTCTCGGCGAAGGTGGACCAAGCTCAGAAGCTATGGGGCATGGGCGTGCCGTTCCTCCAAATAAATGAGCGACTCGAGATGGGCTTTGAGCAGTTCCCGGGTTGGGCATCTGGCTACTTACCGATGCAGCTGGTGCCCACAGGCTCCACTCCACAGCCCAAGCCTATAGAAGATGAACCGGAAGATGAGCCGGACGAGGATGACGAAAAGGCTATACCGTCGGGACTCGCTGCTGCGGTGCCCTGGCTTGAAGAGGTTCGCGACCGAGTGAAGCAAATTGAGCTTTCGGGTTTGCCGAAGAAGTGCATGGCGCCCCAGGATTGGGAAGACGCTTATGCGAACGGCCCGCCGCATTGGGCTGTGGACTTGACACCGTCCCTGTTTGCCCAAGAGTTCGTCACTGAGATGGCCGACCGGAAGATGAAGTCGGTTCTAGAGATTGGCTGTGGTAATGGCCGGGACAGTATCTTCTTCGCTCGCGCTGGCTTAGATGTAACGGCTATCGATGTAGCTGAAGGCGCTGTCAAGCTCGCGAAGGAAAATGCCGAAGAAGCTGAGGTCGAGATTGACTTCCACGTGGGTAATGCCGAGAGCCTGCCGTTCGAGGACAAGCAGTTCGGCGCTATGTTCTCTCTGTCAGTTTTACATGCTACTGACCTAGCGAAGTCTATCCCAGAAGTGGCTAGGGTACTCCAGAGGCACGGAATAGCTTTCATCTACTACTACGCCGATACCCAGTGGGCCGATGGCACTGAAGAAGGCAATCTGCGCATCAACGACTACCTTGACCTCGTTAGGGCTTCCGGGTTTGAGGTGCTTAGTGTCTACGGAGAGCGAGAGGAAGAATTCGACGAGTATGGTGAGCGGCACCTAGTGGTCGTCTCGCTGCTGAGGAAGGAGTAGTCGTGGCCGAATCGTGTACATGGGAAGAAGTCGACGGCCGGTGGGTGTGCCAAGCTAAGCACTGCCCCCACTGGAGTGCGGCCGGTTGCAAGCTAGGCAAGGTCACGCTTGTTTGCGACCAGTGGAATTGCCGTTGGAATGACGAGAAGTTCAACCGGTGCAAGACTATGGCGGTTCATCTGGACGCTAATGGTAAGTGCATGGGGATAGAATGAGACTAGAGCTTGCGACTAAGCAGTATCGAGAGTCTGGCTGCAGAAGTCCATTCGGGAAGCAGTTCGGCTGTAAGACATTCGAGCTTACTGAGGAACAGCGTGACCTCCAGCTCAAGAGGACGGACACCCGTCGTGTTGGTTGGTGGGGCGTGGCGGCCAAGAAGTTCGAGCCGCTGTACGAGGCTGAATCCCGCGCCGTCCAGAAGGCCATCCAAGGCAAACCGCCCGGCAAGATCGAGGTGGCCGCCCAGAGTGCGATAATTAGTTTGGCGCCAGAGTGGGAGAAGGTTATGACGGCTGTTTTATCCGTCGTCATTGAGGATTTCGGTGCTGATGCTGCCGTGTCCATGGGGGCTGGCAAAGGAGATTACCCGGTCAAGTGGGAGTTCGACCCCACATCCGCAGCAATCCAACAGTACATTAGGCAGTGGGGCGCGAAGGATGTCAAGACAGTTTTAACGACTAACTTTGATGAGGTACGTCGAGCGGTGAGTGTCGGGCTCCAGGACAATCTCGGTACACCTAAAATCGCAATGAATCTCAGGTCGCTGTATAGCGACCGCTCACCCTATAAAGCCATGAGGTTAGCCCGAACCGAAGTGGCTAAGGCATCCACATATGGCAGCCTCAGTGCCGCCAGACAGTCCGGCTTCGTGAAGTCGAAGACGTGGATTAGCTCCAGAGACGACCGTGTTCGGGATGAGCACCTGGCCATGGATGGTGACACGGTGCCGCTTGATTTACAATTCCGCAACGATTTGGACGGCCCCGGGGAGCCTAATTGCCGATGTGCCGTTACGTTCTCCTCGAAGCCGGCGCCGCCGAGTGAGGGTTCAAACTTCGTGGGCCGAGCCTGGAAGAATTCACTCACGGATTTTGAAGCCACCCAGATGAAAGGCTTCACCCAGGAGGCGTATTGGACGAGAATTCGACAAGCACAGATGTCCGGCAAGAAGATGACTGCTCTCAGGCAGCGGCAGATAGACGGTCTCAACAGTGCGTTGGACAAGTCGAAGCCGTTTAAGGGCAAGGTCTTTCGCGGTATTGGGAACATGCCCGACGAGCTGTTCGATTCCATCGCCTCGCAAAAGACTATCCGATGGGGCTCGCTCACTAGCTCAAGCAAGAGAGTGACCGCCGCTGAAGGTTTCTTGCGCCAGCACGCACCCGGTGGCATTATGGGCAAGGGGAACAGGGCGATTCTGTTCGAAATTGACACCGTGTCCGGCGTAGACCTCGCACCAGTAGTGACCAAGTACTTCAAAGAAGCAGAGGTGATTCTGCGAACTGGAACGAAATTTCGCGTTATCCGCACCGAGCCACTTGCGGGCGATTGGCTCAAAATGTTTCTGAAGGAAGTCGTAGAGGAGACTGTAACGTGACGACTAGAGGCGACAGGTATGCCCCGGATGGCATGAAAGGTATCTGCTCTGAGTGCAAGCACTATCGGGGCGATATGGAGTGCAAGGCATTCCCCGAAGGTATTCCCATCGAGGTGTTTAGTGGCGAGTTCGACCACCACGATGAGCACCGCGACGATGGTGGCATTCAGTTCTCAAAGAAGTAGTTACTAGTGGAGGTAGGAAACATGGATTTAGAGCGGAAGACAATAGGCTTTGATGTCAAGGAAGTCGATGCTGAAGAAGGCACCTTCATGGGTTACGCTGCGACCTTCACAAAGCATCCCGACAGCTATGGTGACATCATCGAACCCGGTGCGTTCAAAAAGACGCTGAAGGAGATGAAGAAGCGAATCAAAATTCTCTGGCACCACGACCCGTGGGAGCCTATCGGCATTCCAGTCGAACTCTTCGAGGATGACAAGGGGCTATTCGTCAAGGGCAAGCTCAGTCTGGGTGTTCAACGAGCCCGTGAAGTTCTTGAACTTATGAAAGACGGGGTTGTCACCGAGATGTCTATCGGCTATATGACTATAAAAGATGCATGGGAGAACGACGTTCGTCACCTCAAAGAGATTAAACTGTTCGATGTCTCGCCGGTCACCTTTGCCGCTAATCCAGATGCGACCATAACCGGGGCCAAGGCCGAGGAAGTTGAAGGCGACTCGGAAGGTCACTCTGACGACAATTCGCCGGAGCCGACTGGGGCTGATGACCAAAAAGCCGGACGCGTGTTGAGTGCGTCCAACTTGAGTAAGCTGAAGGATGCGATCACAGCACTCCAGGCACTTCTCGAAGCCGCCAGTGAGGAAGAGGAGCCGGACAAGTCCACTCCTGACGATCTGACGGATGAAGAAGCCGCCGAGTTGGAAGCCGTTGTGTCGCAACTGTCAGCGGGTAACGAAGGCTTCGATGTGAAGGAAGCCGAGGCGCGCATCGAGAGTATTCTCGAGCGTATCAGTAAGGAGTAGTTCACTATGGATTTCAAGACATTGACAGACCTGATTCAGAAGGCGGTTGATGAACTGCACTCTGCCGTAGAGCGGCAGGATGTGGAGATCGCCAAGCATGGAACGGCAACCGCCGAAAGTGCGGCCGAAATCGTGAAAATCAACGAGAGCCTCACGGCAGTCATGGGACAGCGTGATGAGTTCGAAGCCAAGCTCGAGCGGATGAAGCTGCCCAGTTCCGCCGGCGATGGCAAAACCGAGGTAGATGAAGCCGCCGTGGCCCACAAGGCGGCCTTTTACAAGTACATCCGACATGGCAAGGGCGCACTCAATCCGGACGAGCGTAAGCAGCTCGTTGAGGATGCTACCGGCCAGTTCCTGATCGAGCCAGAACTGGACACGGAGCTCGTCCTGGCGTTGCCCAAACTCACGGTGATGCGGAACCTCGCCACGATTCGCCCCGTCACCAAGGATCGCCTGAAGATTAAGAGCATGGGCGCCGTGCAGGTTGGTTGGGGCAAGCTGGAAACCGGCAGCGATATCACCGAATCTTCACCGGTTCCCGGTACGCCGACATTCCAGTACGTGGAAGACTTACTCGCACTCGCCAAGATTGGTGAGGACGAACTGGAAGATTCCGACTTTAACCTGGAGCCCATCCTTGCCGACCTGTTCTCCACGGCCCTGGCCGAAGCCGAAGACCTGGCATTTTTCCGAGGCGCCGGCCATGACAGTGAACAGCCCGCCGGCGTCTGCCTCGATGCCACGCTGATCGCCGACACTGTCACCTCGACCACCGCCGGTGCCGTCACTGTCGAAAAGTTCCTCGAGATGATTTATACGTGCCCAACGCAGTACCGCCGAAGTGGCCAGTTCGTTGTCCATTCCACCACCGAATTGCTGCTCCGTCAGCTGCGTGCCAAAACAGGTGAGGCCGTCTATGAGGGCGCCTTCCTGTGGCAGCCCAGTGTCCAGGCCGGGAAGCCCAATATGTTCCTCGGTTACGGCATTCATACTCAGGATGATATGAAGGAGATCAGCGACACCGCGCAGGTCTTCGCCATCTTCGGCGACTTCAAGAAGGGGTATCGCATCATCGACCGGACGGGTATGAGCATCCAGCGTATCACCGAACTCTATTCCGAGGAAGGCCTGATCGGCTTCAAGATCAAGAAGCGTGTCAGCGGTGCCCCGACACGGGCCGCCCAGAAGCCTCTGGTGCTCATGACTGAAACCACATAAACTCCAGCACGCCTAACAGTAGGCGGAAGCGAATAGGCGGCGAGGCGGGTGAAAATTAACGCCCGCCCGCCAAGTAAAAGGAGGTCATTATGACCGCAAAAATCCAGCGAATCCACTTCCCAGGTGTTGGCGAGGGCATCATCTACAAGCCGGGTGGCGTGCCATACTCGACCGATTCCATCAAGCAGTTCCCGTACGGCTCTTACATGAGGCTCGGTAACAAGGGATTCGTCTATGCCAAGGCGACGGGCACCTTAAACACCGACATGGGCTGCAAGAGTCCACTTCGCCAGGCCATCGGTTACGCCACCATCGCGGCCTCGGCTGTCGCTGGTGCCACCTCAATCGTCATTGACGTAGGCGCGGCCCATGGCGATGGCAGTGGTAACATTGCCGCCGACGCACTCATAGAGGGCGAAGTCGTCATCTTCCCGCACAGCTCCAATACCTTCACACGCGGCATCATCAGTAACACCGCCACCACCGGCGATACTGGCGGTGAGATGACGATCGAACTGGATTCGCCGATACCCGTTGCGTTGACACTGGATGTCGACCATGGTGAGGCCATCGCCAGCCCATATTCGAGTGTCCAGACGCTGACCGACACCATCTCTTCAGTGCTGGGCATTCCCACGGTAGTGGCTACGAGTGGCCAGTATCTCTGGCTCCAGGTCGAGGGCCCGAGTTGGGTCGCTCCCCAGGGCGCCGTCTCTACTGGCAACAACGACCGCCAGGTTATCTTCCGCCATGACGGCTCTCTCGATCAGCACGACTACAATGACGCCAACACCAAGTTCGGACAGCACGCCGGCGTCATTGCCATGAATGCCATTGGTGGTGGGCAGGGAGCGCCGGTCGTCTTCCTCCAGATCGCTCACTAGACTTGAGGCCGGCTGGCCTTAGTGGCCGGCTGTCCTCCTTCAAGACCTGGCGGGGCGGCTGGGTGGCGGTCGCTCCGCTGGGCACTGAGACTAATTAGAAGGAGACTAGGAAAATGAAAGTACGGATACTCAAAAGCCTGCTGTCCAAGTGGGGCGCGATGGTTCCCGGGATGACGATTACCATACCGGAACACGTCGCCATGAACTGGATACGACAGGGCATTGCCGAGCAAATCAATGAGCTCGGCCAGCGACTCGGCCCGGTGGATGTTCCCGAGGGAATGTTCTGGTGTCTGAAGCATGAGATTCTCCACAAGCTCGATTCCAGCAAGGGGCAGAAGTGCCACAAAGAGCACCTTGAAGAGGCCAAGGCTACACTGGCATCGGCTGAAGCCGAAGCCGAGGAAAGTGCTCGTGCGGCTGCTAAGTCCAAGGGAATCATCGACGACGGTACGGATGACGTCGAGGGCGATGGTGAAGACAAAGACGATGATGGCGAATCTGATGCTGATGCTGATGCTGATGCTGATGATGATGCTGATGCTGATGCCGGCAGTGGCAAAGATGAATCTGAGGCTGACGAGGACGAGGCCGACGATGAGGATGAAGAAGAAGACGACGATAGCTAATCTGACGAGTAACCTGAAGTCTAACCGGAGGTGATCATGACTGTAAAGCAATTATTTGAAAAGTACTACGAAGGCCTGTCCACGGACGACAAGCCTACCGATGCCATAGCTGGGTCGGTATTTCGAGAGACGGATACACAAGCGCTGTATATGACCTATGACGGCAGCACTTGGATTGTGGCAGACCTCCGTGTTCGGCTGGTGGGAGAAGACGGCAGTTTTTTAGCTTTGGATGAGTTAATCGGGTCGAGTGATGATGCGCACAGTGTAGCATCACTATTCGGTCGACTCAAGCTATTAGATGAACACATCCATTCTGCCCAGCACACCTATCCGGAATTGGCTGACGGGGTTACTCTGACGAGCCATGCTAATGACTGGGAACTGGGGGCATTGACTGAAATCGTTCCGGCTAACGCCATTGTTACTGAGTTTGACCTTCATGAAGTAGTGGTCGAGGACGTTAATACTCAGGACAAGACGTACGAACTTCATCTCTTCTACGGTGTTGATGACACTCTCGCTGGCCACGTCAGGTTCGCCGTCGGTACACTCAAAGGCGGCGTGCCTAATGTCAATATGCAAACAATCATTTTTCCAGCCAATACCCGTATCCGGGGTCGATTGGCAATCCAAGACGGCGGCAGTAAAACAGCTAAAGTCTCGGTGAGATTCCACGCGTACTAGGAGAAGGCCATGACATTAAGCGCTACGGCTCTGGTAACATTGGTGCAGGCTAAGTCACATCTGAGGCTGGATGCGGCGGCCAGTTTGCGTATTGCTGCCGAGTATGTCGGTGTCGGTGATGGTGCTGACGAGACCTTCAGCCTGGACAACACTCCGATCGGTGGAAGTCTCCAGCTGTACGTCAACAACGTCCTGCAGGTGGAAACGACTGACTTCGCAATCAGTGGTGCGGACATCACATTTGTGACGGCTCCCACTAACACACATCCGATCACCGCTAGCTACGATACGGTGGCTGAGGATGACACCTTCAACAGCTACGATGATGGTGAGCTGGAAACTCTAATCGAAGCGGCTACTTTGGAAGCAGAGCAGTACACGGGTCGTTCATTCATAATCCGAACAGTCACTGAAGAACATTTCGGTGACGCCACACCCATCATAAGGCTATTCCAGCGACCTGTGGAATCCGTGACCAGTGTAGTGCGCCGTATCTCCGAAGTCGTAGGCACTGGGGATGGCTCAACTGTAAGCTTCTCGCTGGGCGAAACGCCGACGGATGGTAGCCTCTTGCTTTACGTGGACGCAGTGGCCCAAGTCTTGACCACCGACTATACAATTAGTGGGTCGACTATCACATTCGTCTCGGCGCCGGCGGATGAGACCCGCGTCACGGCCAAGTACACCCATACCATACTGGCCATCAATGAGTTCGAGGAGCGACTGCATCAGGCTAGGCTCTATGCACCCGGCTCCTGGACGGCCAACCGCATTTACGTAGTCGTCTATGAGGCCGGGTATGGAGCTACTCGAGCCGCGACTCAGGCCTTGGTGCCAGATGTAGTAGCCGCCGTGCTTATGATACTGGCCTATCTCTGGGAGAATCGAACCGACATGCTCCATGGTGAGAGTGTCAGCGGCGTAGGCTCGGTTACCTATGAGCTGCCACTTTATGCAGACAAATCCGGGGCCAAAGTCTTGCTTGCCCCTTATAAGGTGAACCTGCTGTGAGCCTCTCAAACGTACTAAAAGACCGCGTTAGTATCCAGGTAAAAACCACCGTATTGGGGGCGCTAGGAGAGACTGTGATTTGGGCCCCAGTCGAAACTAGGAATGCTCGGGTGGCAAATCTCAGTACACGGGCATTGCTCCACTACCAGCAAACTGAGACTAATGCGACTCATATGATCACTTTCCGCGGCAGTGTGAGCCTAGCACTAGATGATAACCGATTCCTATGGAAGGGCAAGACGTTCGAACCCGTCGAGCCGCCGAAGGAGCAAGCCAACTCGACTACGATAGTGGTGAGGGAAGTCTGATGGCGAACGAAGTAAAGTTCACAATGCACACCGCTAAGGTGCTGAAATCCATTGAGGATGCTGCATCTAAGCGGATGCTGGAGGCCGTTAATTTAGTTCGTAACACGACGCTGGAGACGTTGAGTGGTGACCGGGAGGGCGAGGAGTATCGTGTACCCGGTACGCAGCGTACGTACCGAGCTAGTCGTCCATTCGAGCCGCCAGCTACCGCTACTGGCTCGCTGAGGCAATCGATCGAGGTTTCAATCTCAAGCGAAGGCCATACCATCATCGGGCAAGTAGGCACTAAGCAAGTCCATGGGAAGTACCTCGAGAAGGGTACGTCGAACATGAAGAAGCGCCCATGGCTAAGACCGAGTTTCGTGAAGGCTTCGGATGATGTGGAAGCTATCTTTGGAGGCTTGTGGTTTCTATGACTGTTGATGCTAGGCGAAGCTTGATCGAGTATCTGTGGACACGATTGACCACAGACGCTACTCTGCAATCTGCCATGAGTGGAACGGTTCGGTGCTACCTGGCCGAGGCCGAGACGGATGCCGAGTTCCCATATCTAGTGCATCGGGTGGAGGTCGGTGTTGTCCCGGGGACTCATGCCGTTCAGAGAGCTAGTTACTTCCTGGACGTTTGGAGTGATAGCCCGAATGCCGAGCAGATTACGACTATTCGGGAGCGACTAGTGACTTTGCTGGATGAGCTCATCTTCGATACGGATGATGTGAAGCGAGTCCATATCGAATTCTTCTCAGACACCGATATGCCCGAGCCCGAGGTGGGCATCTGGCATTACGCAACTATGTGGGAATTGATTTTCATCAGGAAGTCGGAAGTGACAAATATTAACGGGAGGTAGTAAGCATGGCAAAAAAGACTGTTCGCCAACCGACGGCGCGGCAACTCGAGTCGTATCGACAGGCTCTTGCCGCCAAGATACAGACTTACGTTGGCAGCATTGGGCTGTCGTAGCTAAATAAGGATAATTAGAGGAGGTAAACCATGAGCAAGACGAGTGAAAATGTATTGATTGGCGTGGCCACACTGAGCGTAGGGGCACCGTCGGGCAACCGGGCGGAATGGTCAAACCAACAGGCCAAGACGGGGAGTTATTCCGTCAAACTCTCCAAAGAGGAAGCCGGGGACTATGGCAGCACTGGTGTCCAGTTTAACGCTTCGGGTAATGCGGCCGCTCAGACGATCAACGACTTCCAGACTATGGCCGCTGTGTGGGGCTGGGATTACTTCCGTTCCGCCATCGAGGCCTACTGGGAGCAGCTGGAACTGAGATTCGAAGACCCGGACACCGGTGCGTGGGTTGATGTTACCGTTCAGGTGGACGTCATGGCTCTTGGCACTGCCCAATGGGAAACCAAAGTGCTCGTCGATTCCGATGTGTGCTTCTTCGGCGGGTGGAGTGAGGGTGCAGGCAGCTTCTCAAATTGGGCCGCACTGCCCATTAGTGGTGTCGTTGCGGCGATTGAGGCTGCAGAGAATGCAGCAGGTGGCGATATTTCCAATGCCGCCGCATGGGTACTGACCCGGATAAAATCCGAGTTGTGGGAGACCGTCTGGTCGCGTTACGTCTACATAGACGACATCGTCATCGACGGGACAACCTACACCTTGGAACCCGGCGGCGACACCGAAGCGATTCTCTTCTCGGCACCGGCTACCGAGGTCGGCTACACCGAAGATGGTGTGACGGTCAACTACACTGCTACGACCGAGGCTACCCGTGTGGAAGAGGAAACGTTCCAGATCGGGAGCACACTGTCGGAAGAGATGTACGAAGTCGTCTGCAACATGGCCGAAGCGTCCCTGTTTAATATGGACAAGGCAATGGCTGGTAGTGTCCTGTCGGGCAGTATCTTGAAGCTGGGCGGCGGCGCTGTGAAGTACTTGACGCTCATCATCACCGGCATCAACCCGGCGGGCTTCGTCCGTACCATCACGATTCCGAAGGCAGTAGCCACCGGTGCTGTCGGCTCGAGCTACCGTAAGAGTGAAAAAACGGTCGTGCCCGTCACGTTCCAGGCCGTGAAGACACCGAACCACCCGGCAGTGACCATCGTCGATAACGCGGCCTAGTTTAGTATTCAGGAGGAGGACACACGATGGACATCGAGGTCAGAACATTAGCAGTGGATGACATCTTCACCGTAGCCAGGATGCTCAGCAAAGTCACGAAGGCTGCGCGAGCGGAACTGGCTACGGCACTCGTGGAACAGGAGGAGGGCCAGGCGAATCCGACAGAGTTGGGCATGGTGCTATTCCAGACTCTCTTCATAGAGAGTGAGATCGACCTGAAGGACTGGCTCGCAAGCCTGATTGGGAAGACGCCGGATGAATTCGGTAAGCTGCCGGCTGCCGCACTGGTGGACATAGTAGAATGTCTCGCGACACAGGAGGGCGTATCGGATTTTTTCGGACGAGTCTCGCAGCTAGTTGCGAAGGCGGTGCCACTGGTCTCGACCGCCTCTTCGACCAAGTCCAGTCCCGATACGGATGGCTAGACGAGACGATTCACCAACTTGCGTTCTCCCGCTTCCGGAACCTGACGAGAATGATTTCAAAGTTGCAGGCAACAGAAGCGAAGGAAAGCAGCAGGGAACGATTAATCATGGCATCGTTTACTGCTTATCAGTTAGGTGCTGGCGGTACGGGCCCTGAAACGTTTGGGGACTACCTGGCCAAACTCGGGTTGAATCCCAGTAGTGCCGTGGAGGCGGAGATGAAACCCGAGGAGGCTGAAGCTCAAGTAGCTAGGCTACGGGGTATGGGGATTACGGTGACGACGGCAGGCGAATGAATATTTTCGAGCTGTTTGGTGTAGTGGGCCTTAAAGGCACGGACAAGGTCAAAACAGAATTGTCCAGTGTCGAAAAGCGTGCTGCGAAGGTCAGTAAGGGGCTGAAACTCACGGGTGCGGCTTTTACCGCGGTAGGTGCCGCCGGGTTACTATTGGTGCAAAAGACCAAGAAAATCAATGCATCACTGAGTGTTACCGGCATTACAATTGGTGCGACGACTAAGGAGATGCGTGACCTGACACTGGCGACGACCAATGTCACTTTCCCCATCGATGAGGTCACATCATCGTTCGACCTCTTAGCCCGGGCCGGCGTTAAAGACAAAAAGGTGCTCCAGACTGTTGCTACCGCCTTCGATACCTTAGGCGATGCTACAGGGAAAACGGCCAGCCAGGTAACCAAAATCATGGTGCCCGCCATGAAGACCTTCAGCCTGACCGCTGAACAAATGGCTGGTAAAACCGACCTCATGACATTCATGACTCGTAACAGCACGTTGTCATTGGATGATTTCAACACTATGGTCGGCTACACCACGCCACAGTTAGTCGAACAAGGGCTAACCATTGAGGATTTGACTGCCGGCCTGATGCACATGGAGAAGCAGGGCTATGCCCCGGGGCGGGTAATGACCCGGGAGTTCATGAAGGCTACGACTCTAGCCGCCAAGGAAAACATCTCATTGACCGAGGCTCTCGGGCTAACCGAAGCAGAGTTGAAGACCTATAAGGACGAAATGGCTGGGGCCGAAGGCCTAACCCAACAGTATGCGGACGCTGCAAATACGCAGTTTACCATCATGGACAAGGTCAAACAGAAGTTCTCCGAGCTGACACTGAGTGCCAGCGCATTCCTGGAGCCGATGGAACCTTTGCTGGCTGGCATGACTGCCTTGGGTCCGTTGATGATTGCATTATCCACATCAGCAGGGACTGCCGCCATCAAGTGGGGGCTGCATACTGTTGCCTTGGTGGTTCATAAGGTTGCTTTATTCGCCTCGGCAGTAGCTGTGAAAGCGGCTACAGCAGCCCAATGGCTATTTAATGCCGCCATGACGGCAAATCCTATCGGATTGGTCATTGCAGCCGTAGCGGCTCTAATCGCGATCGGCGTTACGCTCTGGAAGAATTGGGAAAAGGTTACAGGCTTCTTCAAAAGTGGATGGTCGACTATCCGTAGGCTATTCGGTATGGGTGCGGATGATATTGCCGAGAACGCTACGAGACTTGCTGCCGAGATTGAAGACCTTGCTGCTGGGATGATCGACACCCTCCGGGATGAATTAGAGTCAGAGCGCGACTTGAAGCTCAAAGCCCTCGATAGCTCCAGGAGCATTTATCAGCAAGACCACGATGCTCGTATAGATGAATTACGAAAGACGTACGGCATCCTAGAGCGGGAAGATGAGAAGTACCAAGACAACAAGTTAGACGCCGCCCGTAAGGCTACTGATGAGGCGATCAAGCTAATCGATGAGGAGTATTTCGCTCGACTTGAACTCTTAGATGCTGAGACGGCGTCCGTAGTATCCGAATACCAAGACCAGATAGACGCACTCGATGCCCGAACCGAGGCCGAGGAACGCAAGCTCACAGAGGCCGACCGTGAAAAGCGACTTGGTGAGCTCCGAGGCAAGGTACAGTCCGCTCAGACAGAAGAAGAACGTGTCGATGCCCTAAACGAGCTCCAGGAGTACCGAGACAGAGTGACCCGAGAGCGGCTGCTGCTTAGCCGGAGGGACGAGAGGCAATCGCTAAGAGAGCAGATAGCCGAAGCCAAGGCAGATGCTGTAGAGGAACGAGACCGGTTAACTGAGACTGCAAAGGAAGAGAAGACGGCACTCGATACGGCCTTAGGCGAAGAACTTATTCGTATCGATGAGGAGCGGGTGGCCAAAGAGATAGCCGCCGATGAAATCCTAGCCTTCAAGATAGACAAACTGGACGAAGAAAAAGTAGCTTTGACTGCTCATTACGCCCAGCAATTATCGGAAACACAACTACATGTAGCAGCTATGAATCGGGCTACTGCCCAAATAACGGGGGTTGACCCTTCTAGCTTCACTGGCCCGGACGGCCGGTTTGACGCTTCGGGTGAGTCATGGTTCAATGCTCGGCCCCGAGCCCGCAGCGGCTTGCCGGGATTTGCAAATGGCGGCCTCATCACCGAACCGACTATGCTGTTCGGCTTGAAGTCGCAACGTCCATATGCCATAGCCGGGGAAGCCGGCATCGAACGTGTTGGCCCAGTCGGTGGCGAGAATGTAACGAATAACTTCTACGGCCCTTGGTTCATCCGAGAGGAAGCCGACGTCCATAAACTGGCCCGAGAGTTGCTCGACCTCCAGGTAACGAAGGTTCGGGCGACCGGAGGATAGCGTGGCTTATAGCTTGAGCTTTGACGGGAATGACCTGGGTGACTATAATTTAGTCGTGACTTCGCCAGATATAAATCACTCCGGACAGAACGTGCCCAGTATTCAGTTACAAGATCGGGGCTACATATTCCGGCCGCAGAAGCAACCGCGGCGAATCCGTATCGGATTTGACGTGACTGGCACCTCCAGGTCGAGTCTAGACGGTAACTTAGACTCGATAAAGCAGATTGTAACTGCGTTGGTGGCGAAGCAACTCATTTTCGACACGATAGCTACCCGGTATTTTAACGCTATTCTCATGGATTTTAGTGGCCAATACCTCAGCGCTTCGCTATTCCGGGGACGTATGGATTTCACTTGTCCCGACCCGCTGGCCTATAGCGTCACTGAAACGAGCAACGATTTTAGCATCGATAGCGACCCTAAAACAATTGAAGAAGTCGTGAATGGTGGAGGCTATGTGTCGCCCGTGTGGACATTAACAGCCGGCGAAAACTTGGTCGCTGTGACCATTAAACTTGAAAACCTCACCACGATAGAGGAATTACAGTGGACGGGGAGTTTAGCCTCGGCCGAAGAACTTGAAATCGACGTCGTGCGTTGGCTAGTGAGTAAAGAAGGCGTGGCAGATATGGCTACAATAACTGGGAAGTTCCCGCAATTAGAAGGAGGTATAGACAATGTGGTGAAAGTAACGGGCCTCTCAACTACAGGAAGTCTGAACATTAAATACCGAGCTACGTACCTGTAGTGGAGGTGAGAGAATGATTGGAACAGTACCGTCTAACTCGAGGACTAGGGCACGTCTGTATGTTCCCGATTGGACAAAATTAGAAGCGCGGTTCCCCGAGATACGAGACATGCCTACTTATGCCCAAAAGTGGGCGTATGTGGAAGAGCAATCGCATTCGGCCAGTCACGCTAAGTTTATCGACTCAAACAGACCTGAAATACGAGGCTCGCGGCGAGACTCGAATAAAAAATAGGGAGACAGTATCATGAATTCACTCGGGAAAAGCATCCAAAGGTTATTCACCAAAGCAGGTGGAGGAGAAGGAGGCGGGGCGCTTGTTGCCCATACAGTCCTCACTGCCCGTTTAATCGTCGATGGTGTGGCCACCGACGTCCGACGGGAGGTCAGAGACAAGGTCGTTACTGACGACTTTTGCGAAGACATCGTTGACAATCTGATCGCCGAAGTTTCAGCTTTCGGCGACTACAAGTATCACCACTCGGGCACGGGAGTGGTCGCTGAGAATGCAACCGATTCCGGGCTTGGAACGCCAGAACTTGACGCCAGGACAGTCGGCACTCAGGTCGAAGACAGTTCCAAGGTTTACAAGAGTATCGCTACGGAAACATTCGATGCTACTGCGGCCATCACCGAGCACGGACTGTTCAACACCGCCGGTGCTGGTGGGCCTCCAGTAACAGGCGGTATCTTGATGGACAGAACGAAATTCGCCGCAATCAATGTCGAAAGTGGCAACCAGATTGAGTGGACATTCACGATGTCGTTCACCAGTGGCGGCTAACGTCGCCGAGGGCCGGAGGCAAGTATATTCGAAGGAAGTGACTATGAAAGCACTACTAATCGAGGTGGACTTCACAACGGGCAGGCGGGCTGGTGGAATACCTACTAAAAATAATCCCAACCTGATGTGCCACGGCTGGCAAGACCTGAAATCGACGCCAGGCCTGGAGATAAGGCTGGTGATGGATGACGACACTGTTCCCTACGAGAACATACCGGGCGTCACTATCCTCGACGGCGAGGCCGCTATCAATGCAGCTATAGACACCCATATCCCTATTAAGTATGGGGTACAGGACACGGAATTATTACTGGCTCATCTGAAGGAGCGTGGAATTTCCCTGGATACCGTTAATGGCAGCCTCCAGGAGTCGGCCGAGGCGCTATTCAGTCAAGGTCTGGCTGGTATCGCGGAACGAAAACCTAAGAAGGTGTAAAAGTGGCCTTTGGCGGTATAGTCCGACAGGCGAGCAGTCCAGGGTCTTTGCCCCTGGGGGTGGGCGGCGATGCTAACACCATTTGGCATTGCGACCTCGGGTCAGGTCAAACTTATGAATTATCCACCACCGACTTTTCGGTAGACAGGCAAGCAGACAGCCCTGGCGCCTCCGCCTATGGAATAGGTGGGGATGCTAGCACTATCTGGCATTGCGACACCGACGTTGACGATATCTACGAATTATCCACCACTGACTTCTCGGTAGACAGGCAGGCTAACAGCCCCGACGCCAACGCTAGCGGGGTAGGCGGGGATGCCAGCACTATTTGGCACTGCGACTACACTAATGACAATGTTTATGAATTATCCACCACTGACTTCTCGGTAGACAGGCAGGCTAACAGCCCCGGTACAGCTCCCCGTGGAATAGGCGGCGATGCTAACGCCATCTGGCTCTGTGACGACGGTGTTGACGATGTCTATGAATTATCCACCACCGACTTCTCGGTGGATCAGCAAACGGATGCCCCCGGCAGCAAGACCTTTGGGATAGGTGGGGCCGCTAGCGTTGTTTGGTTTTGCGACTACACATCTGACCAAATCTACGAACTGGAGACGGGTACGGTACTTCCGCAATCCGAATCTGTAGGCGGCGGCACAATAGCCGTCTCCGGTTCCCTCAACCGCAAGACTTCTGTAAACCGTGGCGACGGTGCAGTTGCCGCAGTTGGAGTTCTCAGTCCACTCATGGACTTCGTCCAGGCGGTAGGTGGTGGCGCAGTCGCTACGGCTGGTGGCCTGGCTTCGACCGTCCTCGTCAATGTTGGTGCCGGGGCGATTGCTATAGCTGGCGGACTAACCCGAATTGTCTTTATTAGTGTCGGCGGCGGAGCAATCGAGATCGCCGGCATTCTCGGTTCCCTTCTTAGCTTCGTTAAGGATGTCGGTGGTGGAGCAATTGGGATTGCCGGCATTCTCGGTTCTTTTATTAGCTACGCCAAGGCAGTAGGCGGTGGTGCAGTTACTTCGGCGGGCTCTTTAAGTAGTAACGTCTCCAGGGCTGTGGGCGAAGGAGCAATAACCTGTGTCGGAGCCATAGGTGCTCTCGTCAAGAGGACAGTCGGTGGCGGCGCTATAGCTATTACTGGTACTCTCGTACGTCTTCCTAAAATAGGAGTTGGCACTGGCGCTATCACTATTGCTGGTGCTATCGTTAAAGGCATCCGACGAACGGTTGGAGCCGGCGCTGTCACTTTCGCCGGTGCTATTGTCAAAGGCATTCGCCGAACGGTCGGGGATGGCGCAATAGCTCTTGCTGGTGTCCTTACTGGCGACCTCGTGAGTTCGACAGTATTCCCGCAGGTAGAAGCGACTAACACTTCGGCTATGGGCGTCACTGACTCCCATACCGTAGACCTGCCCACCAATATCCAGGCAGACGAAACGCTACTGGTATTTTTCGTCTGTGACAGCACGTCGGGTGGTGTCGGGTGGCCCGCCGGATGGACTGAAATCTTTGAAGCTCCCTCCGGGGTTTCGGTTACACTTGCCATCGCTTGGCGGAAGGCCACGGGCGGTGAAGGCGCTTCTATTACCGTTACTACGGGAACTGCCCGTAAATCAGCCCATGCCAGCTACAGAATAAGTGGTGCTGAAGACCCAACTATAGACGCACCAGAAGTAAGTGCGGGAGCTACCGGCACGAGTGTGAACCCCAATCCCGACGAACTAACTGCCAGTGGCGGATCGCGAGAATATCTCTGGATTGCAGTTGCTGGGCACGACGATGACGACTTTATTTCAGTGTACCCATATCCTGATAACCAGCTGGCTAGACAAAGTCTAGGCGCTGCTGGTACGGGCCTTGCGGTTTGTTCGAACGAAGTAGAGACGAACGTACAAGACCCCGGCACATTCACTATTTCGGGTTCCGAGCAGTGGATAGCCTGCACGCTCGCAGTGTACCCGTCAACGAAGTCACTACAAGCTGTTGGCGGAGGTGCCGTAGCAACGTCGGGTAGCCTCGCCACCATGGTTCAAGTCTCCCAAGCAGTGGGTGGAGGCGCCATAGCGGTAGCGGGTGCACTCGGTTGGGTTGTCAAACTTGCTACGGGTACTGGTACGATAACCAGTATTGGCCTTCTGGGTCGGGGGCCATCGGCTGAGGTTGCAGTCGGTGGGGGCGCGATACCCGTTACCGGTGCGATTGCATGGCTTACAAAACTTCACATTGGTATTGGAGTCGTCGCTAGCATTGGGGCACTCGGCAAGAACGTCTTTACGGATGTGGGTGCCGGAGCCGTTGCTTTAATAGGGGCCATCAGTAGAAACGTCGTCGTCAATGTAGGCAGCGGGTCGATAGCCATTTCGGGCTCCGTCGGCGACAAGCGGGTCTTCGCGGTCGGCCAGGGCATACTATCGATGGCGAGTACCCTACTCGGCCGTCGGGGGCGTAAGGCGCCCATTGTCAGCTACTCCATAGAGTTGCGCGACAGTTCCGAAAACCTGGTGGCTATCCTAGAGAATGCGTACGGAATCAAGTACTCGGAGGCTATAAATCAAGCGCCTACGCTCTCGTTCCATCTTCCAGCTGATGATGCTAAGGGTGAAAACATTACATTGGCTAACGAGATATGGCTGAGGGACTACGATTCGGGCGACATCGTTAACAGGTTCCGGTTGAGTCGACAAGGAGATACGCGAAGATGACTTTAGTAACTACTATCGGGTGCACGGGCTTGATCGACCAACTTGCTGATGAGCTAGTCGTATCGTACAGTGCGGTCGACCTCACTATCACTCAAATCGTCACTGCACTCCTAGCCCTTCAGGTACTCACTCCGCCGATCACTGTTGGCACAATTGACCCCGTCGTCTCCAGGACTATTGACGTAGATGGGGATACGATTCTACGCGCAATCTACAGGTTGCGAGACACGGTCGGTGGCCATATTTACGTCGATAGCAATCGAGCTTTACAGTGGCGAACGACCATCGGTGAGGATAAAGGGCAACAAATCCGGTATCGGAAGAACCTCATGGGCATAACGAGAGACGTTGAATATGCTACTCTTGCCAACCGGATATATGCTTATGGAGCCGGTGAGGGCGAGGCTCGAATTAAGTTGAGCGACGCCGATGGCCAGGTCGAAGATTACGTCGAAGACACAGACTCCCAAGCAGAGTGGGGCGGCACCTACATTGTAACTATCGTCGACCAGAGCATCACTCATCCCGATACACTACTTGCCTGGGCGAACTTGAAGCTGGCAGACCTTAAAGACCCTAGAATAGCATACGAAGTCGATACGGTCGACTTTTCCGCAGTTGCTGAGATAGACCTCAGTTTCGATGCCTTGCAAATAGGGTCGATCGTTACAATCATCGATGAAGACTTGGGCATCGATGTTAGTGCCCAAGTAGTGAAAATCACCCGACCAGACTTACGTCATCCAGAGCAGATGCGGATAGAAGTCGCTAACCGGATTAGGGACATTACTGATATCCTGGGGGACATCCACGATACTGTGCAGCTGAGGCAGCATATAGCTACCGCAATCGGTGCCGGTCAGGTTATCGTTAAAGGAGCCTTCACGGTCATCGATTGGGTTACCGAGGGGCAGACAACCATAGTAGGCGACAATATAGAGACTGGAACCATCACGGCTGACCGGCTGAATGCCAACGTCCTTGTGGCGGGCAACATTCTCATCAGTGGGCTCATAACGTTAGAAGATTGGGCGTCCGACACCGACCCTGAGAAGTTTGATGGAGCCGTAATCTACACCGGGACGATTGACAAAACTGGCTTGAACTTCTCCGCTTTCGATACGGGGGTTAACACCCTCGACGATATGGCCGATGGAGCTACTTACAGTCGAGTCAACACCGTCGACATTACTGCAGGAAGTGTTAAGCTCTCGTCGGTCGTCCAAGCATCTGGGTACCGAACCGTCAGCGATGGTGAGAAGGGTACTTGGAATGGCAAGCCCGACAACATAGACCAGCTTGGGGACGGCGTTTCTTACAAGAAGGTGTTAGCTACAGATGTATCTGCGGGCCACATTAAACTTTCGTCCGTTACTGTTATAGACGGCGAATGGTATGATGAAGCCGGCGTTGAGATTGATGCCACCCATGGCATCAACATCTATGGCTCGAGCAGTGCCTTTACCACTCGGGCTACTAAGGCTGGCACCATCCAATGTTACGTAGGGTCTGATGGTAAAATTTATGCTGGTGCTGGTATAGTCAGTTTGGGGTCTGCCGGTATTACAGTAAAAGGCCAGTCATGCATATTTAATCAATCTGACGGCACTTATAGGGGCCGGATACATGGAATTGCTGACACTTTTTCGATTCTTGCTGCGCCGAGTACTAGCCTTTTCCTGTATTCCGGTGTTAGTATTTTAACACAAGGGAACATCATCCCTAACACTGGCAGCACTTGGGACATTGGTGCTTCGGGTACAAGATATGACAATGTCCACACTAATCACATTTGGGTCAATAACCATATTTATCTTTTTGACGATCTGTATCCAAATTCCGATAATGCATCGACATCGTTAGGGTTTGCTGCCCGATATAATCTCCAGGTATACGCCAACTTCATTCGGTATAAAGATTTGGCTTCATTCGATGTCCACGACGACATAGCTCTATTGCAAGGGATAAAGACCAAAACCATTATACGGAGGGGGCCCAGTTGGCTCGATAAAAACGGTGTTAAGCGTCGAGGCGTAGAAAAAGAAGCGATCGTCCTGGATGGTACGAGTTTACCGAAGGACGTCTTTCAAGACGGTTTCTTCGATTCTGGTGGATTAACCGGTCTATTACTGGGTGCTATTAAGCAGCTTGTTGAACGCGTTGAAGCGTTAGAAGGAGGACAAAATGGCTGAGGAAACTAGACCCCCGAGCGACCCGCCCCGGGAAGAGTTACGAGGCGAGACACAACTTTTCACCATCGCGTTTAATCCCAATACGTCCGAGGTGGCATTCCTCGGCAGTATGCCAACCGAACAAGCCTTAGCACTCATCCAACAGGTGCTGCATAACCGAGAAACAGCACGGCTTCGTCAGGAGATAGAAGCTGAGTTAAAATCTAGCAAGCGGGCCTCACGCGATAAGTCCAAAAAAGCGCATTAGCCGTAAAACTTGGTGCGATTCGAGTGGATTCGGGTTTATCTGGGTTTACATGGATTAAGCCCGATAGGGATGTACCCAAATGGCTCTAGCTCGTTTCGCGCCCCGCATTGACGAGTATCCGTGTGAAATTCGATGAGAAAATGAGCCGTACGACTATCACGTTCTCTGTGCATACTGTGCAACATTAAACCGCTTAGCATATACACGTGCATACTCTTATGGCTCACTCGGAAACGACGACAGGTCATGCAAATTCACGAAATTGACGGCTAAATAATAATTGACGGCAATACCCGAGTACCACCATATAAAGCGGACGATCTTGCCTCTTTTTAATACCGACGAAGGACGTCGTACCCTATTTTTTCTAGGTGTAAACTCCTATCGACGTTCACTTGAGTTCACATACTCTCCTGGGTTATAATATACGTATTACCCAATTTACTACAGCTTACTCAATACCGCTCAGGAGCTACTCAACTATGCCCCAGTTCAAATCAGAACGACACTTTCAGACTGCTATTTGCAACTTCGCTCTTGTCAACAATTGGCTCGTCTATAACCATCCGGATTCGAGGAAGGCGAACGTTGCCTCCAGCCCCGGCTTCCCAGACATCGTGTTGGCGAAGTTGGGTGTTGTGGTCTTCATCGAGTGCAAGATGCCAAAGAATAAGGCGAAGCCGGTACAATTAGAATGGCAGAAGGCTCTCCAGGACGCGGGCCTGACTAGTGTCATCGTTTACCCGGACGATTACGAGGCGATCAAGACGTTCTTAATGGGCAAATCGGCCAGTGCACCGGGTGTGAGTTGACGAGTGGTATAAGTTAGCTCCCGAAGGCGCTCAAAGCTCTCAGCTGGTGTACCACCGAAAGCGGTAGAAGGGCAGGCCCGAAATAATCGAGGTTTACAATGGAGGATGGAATGGGCGAACTATTCCCAACAGAAGAACTGCTAACAGCGATAAACGAAATTGAGAAGGCGTACAAGTTGCCAGTACCGAAACCGGTGCAACAGGTAGGTTTTTGTATAATATGCCTCGGGGCATACGCACCTGGTGAAAAAGACAAAAGCAGAGGCGCCTGGTGTTGCGGTTCGTGGTGCGACGGGTTACTACCGTTTTGGCGCTTATGCGAGAGGTGGAAACTCGATAGACGGGGATTAGACCGCCTCGCTGAAACAGTGCGCCCCGATGGGACAGGTACATCGGTGCATTCATCATGATCGGAATCGTAGGTGGCAAATAGAGGAGGTAACCAATGAACATTAGCCCAACTGGATTAGATGGATTCTCATGTCGGCTTTCGTGGTATTGGGGATATCGATACCAGCCTATCCGGGTGCAGGTCGCACTCGAGATGGGTATCGGTATTCACGAGGCGCTGGAGGCTTACTATGCAAAAGGTAAGTCGCCATCCAAGGTCTTCGCTCGATGGGCGGACAAGCGAATGGCCGAGCTCGACCCGCAGTTCGACGATGACATGGCCTCCATGCTCAATGTCCGGGCCCTGGGAATCGCTATGCTGGAGGGCTACGTTGAGCATTGGAAGGACGAACGATTTAAGGTAATCGCTACAGAGCAGACGATCAAGCGCCCACTCCGGGACTCGAATGGTGATAAGACCGGCGCATATGTGAACTGCCGGGTGGATGCCATTGTGGAGGATGAGCAGACCAGTAAGCTCTACGTGATGGAGCATAAGACATTCACGCAGTTCACGCTTGGCCAGCTGTTCCGCGATCACCAGTTCGTATGTGAGGCTTGGCTCGCGAACTCAATGGCCAAGAAGCTGACCGGCCGTCGGGTATCCGGCGTGATATACAACGGGCTCCGAAAGCAGGTGCCCGGGCCCAAGGTCAAGCTCGCCCTGTTTGAGAGGCACACCATTTATGTGAACCGGAGCCAGATTGAGGTCTTCAAGACCCGGGCTTACAATACATGGGTGCAGATGAACGATCCCAACCTGGCTATCTACCCCGAGCCGCAAACTATAGGCATCCGGTGCAATATGTGCAGCTTCAAGGAGGCATGCCTGGAGTACATGCGCGGTGGGGAATATCAGTATATTCTGGATAATCTGTTCGTGGAGAAGGAGTACACAAAATGAAGATTGTTAAGCCAACCAGCATCGAGGAAGTTAAGCTCAATGTGTTGATATACGGGTTGACTGGTATGGGCAAAACTGCACTCCTTGGGACAGCTCAAGAGTGCAAAGCCACCACGCCTTCACTCCTTGTAGACGTGGATGGTGGTACTGTGACGCTATCCGGCATGGATATCGATGTCGTTCGGCCTAAAAACCTCAAGGACATTCAGGAGGTGTACGACTTCCTCCGTCACGATAATAAGCAGTACCAGTCGGTTGGGATAGATAGCGTTACAGAAGTGTATAAACTAGCGAAACGGGAGCTACAAGGTGAAGATGAAGACCAGCTGCGTAATTACAGCGACCTTGCAGGCATCCACCAGTCCACTCAGCGCGACTGGGGCCGGGCTTCAGAGTACACCCAGAACCTGATGCGAGCATTCCAAGACCTGGCTTACCTCCGGAAGAAGTCTCGCCGAGTCCACGTGTTCTTTACTGCCTTGGAGAAGAAGGACGACCGTCGGAATCTGGTGGGCCCTGACCTCCCAGGGCAACTCATGTTGGGTGTCGGTGCCTATGTCGATATTCTGACACGGTTATCGATTCGGTCTGGCACCCGAAAGGGCGAAGAGATACGCGCCCGGCACCTCTTGCTTGAGGAGCTCGAAGACGATGAAGACCTCAAATTCTTAGCGAAGAATCGTGGCGGACGGCTCGGTAAGCAAATGTGGGAGCCGACCGTACAGAAAATACTCCGAAAATGGCGGAAGGGCTAATGCTGGATTGGGAGTATTGCAACTGTGGGTGCCATGATATGCCGGGTGTTAAGCATGTCATGGCATGTTGCAGCCGCACCTACGAGCAGAAGGATGGGCACGGCGAATGGCCTCCCGATATCCACATGGAAACTGCATCAAAGATGTTCAGCGTGCCCGTAGAAGCGGTCACGACGGAGCAGAGGCGGCTAGCGAAGGCTGTCAATTACGAGACGCTGTATGGAAAGCAGCAGAAGGAGGAGACCAATGGAACACAGGGTTAAACTCGGTCAAAAGGTCAAGGACGATATTAGTGGCTTCCAGGGAATAGCCGTCTGTCGGATGGACTGGCTGCACGGATGTGAACGCATCCTTGTACAGCCACCCATCAATGACAAGGGCGAACTCCCAAAGCCCGAAACCTTCGATGAGCCGCAAATAGTTATCATCGACGACGGCGTCAAGCCCGAAGAGCCACCGGAACCCCGGCATGGCGACAGAGACTTCGAACCAAGCGCTCACTGACGATGTGGCAGGATTATTGGATAATGGGCGGCGGATTTGTTTTGAGTATTGCGCTGATTCCAACCGTGATATCGGCAGCCAAGCCACCGTTGTGGTCGAGTATTCCTATCTCGTTAGTGCTGACCTCATTCGGAGTAGTCTTCGGCACGATGGCCTTGTGGTTCTCGGCAGCCGCGATGGTACTCCAAGCGACTATGTGGTGGATATTGCTAGTGCAGCGTGTACGACAAGGCCAAGCGAGAAGGAGGTGAAGACGAAGGACTGAGCCCCAGGTACTGAACGAAGGACGAAGGAGGCCACTAATGGCCAAGTTGAATTACAATTTAGATGACATTCCCGATGCCCCCACCGTCCCCAAAGGGCGATACAAGGTTCGCCTTGTCTCGTGCACCAAACAGCAGAGCAGCAAGGGCAATCCCATGCTCGTCTGGCTGTGGAAGGTTACTTCGAGTGGCAAACAAAAGGGCGTCAAGATGAAGAGTTGGACGACCCTGATGCCGCAAGCCTTGTCCGGCCTCAAGCAGCATTTACTCGCACTCGGGCAGAAGGGCAAAGTTAAGGGCAACACGGACAAGCTGATCGGCCTGTCATGTGTCGCTGTTGTTGGGAAGCGCATGGGTACGAGCCAGATAGGTGAAAAAACCGAATTTTCATCCATACTCGGCCTGCTTCCGAAGGGCGCTACACTCGTCACGGATGATGTCGCTAACGATATCGATGATGACGAAGATGAAGACGAAGCCGAGGACGAAGACGAACCCAAGAAGAAAAAGAAGTGCAAGCCCGTTGAAGAAGATGACGATGATGACGACGACGATGACGATGATGATGACGATGATGACGATGATGACGAGGATGATGACGACGATGATGAAGACGTCGACCTCACTGAGATGTCTCTGTCCGAGTTGAAAGCCTTCGCCAAGTCCAAGGGCATCAAGCTCACCGCCAAGCAGAAGGCGAAGCGGAAGCTCGCCAGGAAAGCCGTCGAAGCCGCCATGGAAGAGGATGAGACCGACGAAGATGACGACGACGATACCGATGATGATGAGGATGAGGACCCGCCGCCGAAGAAGAAGTCGAAGAAGTCTGGAGCCGCTGCCTTAAAAGAGAAGGCTGCCGCTAAGCGTCGCAAGAAGGACGAGGGCGACGACGACGATGACGATGACGATGACGATGATGATGAGGATGACGACGTCCCGTTCTAGCCTCGACCGGGGTTGATTGGAGGAACCGTGCTTAACATAGCTTTGAAGTATCTCGCGCTCGGATGGTCGGTTATCCCAGTACACACCATCGTTAAGGGCCATTGCACTTGTGGGGACGAGGAATGCCCTACACCGGGGAAGCACCCGAGGGTACGCTGGACTGACTACACATCCCGGCTGCCTACTAAACGAGAACTTCGTGCATGGTTCGACGACGACCCTAAGGGTTCAAATATCGGGCTCGTAACTGGTCTCATATCTAATCTGGTCGTAGTAGATTGCGACGGAGAGAGCGGCGCAAGAACGGCTAGGAAAGCACTGAGACTCCCCCGCCAGACCCTAGTGGCCCGAACTGGCGGGGGCGGCCTCCACTACTTCTATAAAGCCAACGGGCTCCAGGTGCCGTCCAGGATTGCTATGCTACCGGAGGTAGACATCAAGGCGGAACGAGGTTTCGTAGTCATACCGCCATCCCGGCACAAGTCTGGGCGGAAGTATAAATGGCTTAGACGGATGGAGCCCGTGGCCTGTGACCTGTCCCCACTGCTCCGGGAAGAAGGCGAGGCACTAGTCAACGAATCTGGGTGGTATACCGAACTGCTCCAGGGTGTAGAGGAAGGGGCTCGAGGCCATGCCGCTTCCAAGTTGACTGGACGGTATTTCGGATTAGGACTCAGTACGACCGAGGTCTTCATGCTTATGTCTGCATGGAATGACCTTAATAGTCCACCGCTCCCACGTAAGGAGCTAGTCACCACGGTGAAATATTTCCAGCGTAAGCATCGGGAACAAGATGTACCGCAAACGCTCACGAGTGTCAGTGACCTCATGGGGCTCATTGATGCTTTAGGAGGAGGATAATTATGACGGCTGAAGTGTTGACCGTCAAAGAAGTAGCTGGGGAGCTTCGTGTGCACCCGTACACTGTTTACCAGCTACTGCTTTCCGAAGAGCTTGAAGGGTTCAAGCTCCGGACGCACTGGCGCATAAAGCGCGAGTCATTGACCAAGTTTATGACAAAGGACAGGAGGGAGACGAAATAATGTTAGAAAAACAAGCTGTTAGGCAAATTTGTGAAGTGTATTCCTCGGCCACTACTGTGAAATCTGGAAAGCATTTCACCACCGTTAACGAGTTGACCGACCAGTTGCCCGCGGTCAGGCCTAGTACTTTGTTGGCGGCGGTGGAGCTATTGAAGCGACTTGGGCCATATCGTGGGAACAAAGTGCTCTCTGAGGAAGACAAGGGCGCAGTACTTGCCGGGCTGTTCAGCACCGAGGCTAACTTACCATTAGCGATGGCTCGACGGTACACCTATGGCGAGATGCTCATATCATCTGGCGCCGTTGTGGTTCCCCTCGAGATGGAGTATATGGATGGCCACCTCATGGTGAATGGCCTGGAAGATGGAGACCGAGTGCTGCTCATAGACGATACACTCTCTACGGGCGGCACTATGGTAAGCCTCATACGAGCCATCCACGCTATGGGTGCTAAGGTTGTGGATATTCGAGTCGTTGTCGAAAAGCTCGGATTCGGTGGCCGCGAGCGGTTAGCAGACACGCTTGGCTTGGATGTTCGAGCTGCTATTGGCATCTTAGTAGATGCTGACGGTAAAATAACTATCGGCGAGATCGGGGGCAAGTCGGTAGATGAGTATTGGCAGCGATGAAGCGCATAGCCGTAATCGGTGTTGGACTCATCACGGCCGGCGGGGACACGTTAAGAGAGACGTGGGACTTCCTCCAGTCGGGGCAGCGAGCCCACCAGATTGAGTATGGACGAGGAGAACGATGTCGGCTAGAGCGTCTCGCCTACGTAGCCATTGAAGGTGCACTGGAATCGGCCGGTTTACGACAAGTGGATGCACTTTGTCTCGGGTCGACTTCCGCGTCGTTCTCTGAAGTCGAGCGGGGTCGTCCGCTAATACCCAGATACCTGTCTCGGGTCTTGGCCCAAACGTATGGCATTGATAAGCGGTTTCAGACCAGTCAAGCCTGTGCGTCCTCGAGTTATGCTGTAGCGATGGGGGCGGATTTGATTAGGCATGGCCAGGCCAAGGTGGTGCTCGCTGGCGGAGCCGATGAGCTCACTAAATGCGTGGCGGCCGCTTTCGGTGCCGTCAGACTTACCGCCGACGAGTGTTTGCCGTTCGGTGCCGAAAGGCGAGGCGTAGTACTGAGTGAAGCCGCCGCTTTCATGGTGCTTGCCGAGGCGGGTATTGGCAAGCCGATTTGTTACCTGGGCGATGCAGGCCTTACTTGTGACGCCCATGACTCTGTAGCTCCCACGATAACTGGCATCGCTAGTGCCATAGTGCAAGCTATGGAGACGGCGTACACTGCAAGAACCGAAGGCATAGATTTCGTTGTGGCCCATGGCACGGGTACTAAGGTCGGCGACCTTACGGAGTCTAAAGCGATTCGACGGGCCTTTGAGGAGTTGCATATTACCGCGTCTGTTCCGGTTTCGTCATATAAGGGCGCGATTGGCCATCCACAGGGTGCTTCTGGTGCAGTAGGGCTCGTCCTAGCCGCCGAAGCTCTGCGTACCCAGACCGTCTTTCCAACGTTAACAGGGGAGATTGACCCGGCTATTGAGATTCGGGTGGCTACAGTGCCTATTTGGCAGCGTATCGAACGAGTCCTCTGCCTCTCTTATGGCTCATGGGGCGTGAATTCGGCATTGGTATTGGAGAAGGCATGATGACTATACGCAGGTACGAATCGGCTATTCGGATACCGTCAGACGTGGGCTTCGTGCCCCGGCGGTGTACTCCGTTCCGTCAGATGGTGTTGCTCGCATGTTGTGAAGCGCTCCTTATGGCGGGTTGGGAAGTCAGACAGACAGGCCAGGAAACGGTCGGCATTGCGCTTCTCACTGATTATGGTGAGCGGTTCCCGGTGCTCTGGAGAGAGTTAAAAGAGCAGGGCAAGAAGCTACGGCCATCGCACTTTGAGATGGCAATTCACAATTCAGCGGCAGGACATGCAGCTATCGAGCTCGGCCTCAGAGGGCCGCAAATCGTCTTAGTGTCTGGCAATATCCACCTCGTTGCCAAGCTGCAGTTACTCTCTGGCCGGGCAGACCTTATGTTGGTGTGTGAGGCCAACGAGGGTATATCGGCGGAGTGCTACATACTGGAGGCAGTCTAATGTTACTCTACCAAATCGATATGGTGGCACGGGCAGCGCCCCGCACCCTGGCCATAGTGTGTGGCGACCGAGGCATCACTTATGAAACGCTTGTAGCTAGTGTCCGGGACAGGCTCCTAGAGTTAGTTGGAGAAGGGTTGCATGCGGGGGACATAGTCGCGCTGGACATTACCCATCCCATACGGTTTATCCAGTATGCACTAGCGATTTTGACGCTCGGCTGCAGACTCTTCCCAATTCCTCCGAGTATGGGTCGAGAGTCTCGAGCACGGCTTATGACTGAGTTACGGCCGAAGGCAATAGTGGATAACAGCCGACTTCAATGCCTTCCCGCACTCTCGGACGTGAGATATGTTTACCCGCCAGGTGGCGTGCTACACCTTACAAGCGGTTCCTATGGGCTCCAGAAGGTAGTGGTGCGTCCGTTGGGCAATATCCATAATGAGGCATTAGGTGTAGCGAGTCACTTAGGCCTCATGCCCGGCCATCGGCTGATGGCTATGACACCGTTATCTCATAGCCTCGGTTCTGGTTTATGGAGGGCGACACTATGTGCGGGGGCTACCCTATACGCTCCAGCCAGTGAGGCCATCCTGGCACGGCTTAGTGAGCTTGAGGCCATGATGGCGGTGCCCATGAACTACCTTTTCGGTGTGCCATATCTGTTTCAAGTGTTGCTGCAGCGACGACACAACCTAAGTCGGCTGCGCTATACGAGGTGCTTCGCCGGCGGCGAATCCTTATCCGGTCGGCTAGCCGAGCGATGGTTGGGTGCCACCGGGGCGCCATTACAGCAAGAGTATGGCCTCGGTGAGGGCGGCATTACAACGATTGCGAAGCCCGGGACACCGTCTAACTTCATTGGGTCGCCACTTCCGGGGATTGTACTTAAAATCCGAGAGCAGACAGCCCATGGTGTTGGGGAGCTAGTCGTTTACCGTCCGCATGCACCTACAAGCTATCTGTTGGAAGGGCCCGACTCGACCTTTATATCCGACGGCGGTATTCGGACGGGTGATTTAGTTAAGGAGGTGCCCACTCTGGGAGTAGGTACTAATTACCAGTTCATTGCACGAAAGAAGTCCGTGATCGTGGTCGCTGGCCTGAAGCTGGTGCCCCTGGAGGTCGAGGACGCTATTCGGGAGTGCGATGTTGAAGTCTTGGATGTAGCGGTAATTGCGGAACCGGATGCTCGTACGGGTGAGCGTCCAGTCGCCTTCGTGGCCATGGGTTCCGATAATTCCGACCATGGAGGCATACGGGCCATGATTCGTGCTAGCTTGTCTTTCAAGCTGAGCTCTTACAAGGTGCCAAAACGGATAGAGGTCATGAGGGAATTGCCTCGTACGGCCTCGGGGAAGGTGGATCGAAATGCACTCCGCAACTGTTTATGATTTTCTACTGACGGGGGCATCGGGCCAGGTAGGTCGTTACTTACTTCGAGAACTTCAGGAGCGCGGCAGTGTAGCCGTGGTAATGAGGCGACCGTCGCTATATGAAGCTGTGGATGAGTTGCGCCGTCTCGTAGGCTGCCCCATGGGCTACGAACTTAAAGATGTCCATGTCATATTAGGCGATGTAAATACTTGCGAGCTGCCCCGGGCCAAGCATATTGTGAACGCTTCAGGCTTCACTTCGTTATCTGGCCCGCCCGAGGCATACTGGCGGGCCAATATTATGCCGGCCGTCCGGCTCGCTCACCATGCTAATAACACGGGTGCTAGGCTTCATCAGTTGAGTTCGGTGGCTGTAGCGGAGTTTTTGCCTCGAATACTCATGGAGACTAGCCGTGCTGTTCCTGACCCGCGGCAGTTAACATACTCAACTTCGAAGGTGCTTATGGAACTCGCTGTTTCGTCAGTTAAGCCGGACACTCAGATACTGCGTCTAGGTGACGTCGTACCGCCGTTACACCGGTTGACGGACGATTTCCGACGCACTCACTGGCTGTCTATACTATTCGCTAGCGGGGCTAAAGGGTTCGATTTCGCACCAGAAGATTACTCCGTGTGGTTGTCTGACGCCGCCCAGCTTGCAGAGGCCGTAGCGTTATTGATGGATAAGCCAGCCCACTGCTATCATGTTTTAGGTAGACGCTACACCTGGAACCTGTTTCAGACGAATACGACCCAGTCCAGCAAGCCGAGATTGAAGCTGGCACGATGGATGACCGAGCTAGTTATGCATGGGCCGGAAGCTAGGCGGGTGAACGACGACTTTACTGTTAGAACGCTTGAAGAGGCGGATTTTGAATGGAAGCCACTCAGCCCGGAATACTGGCGGGCATTCGGTATGAGGAGTGTAGAGCACGATGTGGCGTAATAAGTTAACACCGGAGTTGCAAGGGCGGCTGGATAGCCTCTTAAACCTGATTTGTGGCGATACGTCTTTAGACCAAGAAGGGCTAGACACATTCCGCGAAGGACTGCTCAATATCACTGACGACATATACTACCCCATCACCAAGCTCAAGAGGCCGGTTTCGTTGCCCAGTCGAACTCGTGTTGTTAAGACTGGCTGCGGAAAGATGTTTGTCACTCTCGTGACTTTGGACGGGTATCCGTTTGAGGTATTTGGGACACTAGGTAAAAGCGGCCAGTGTGCGAGGGCTTGGTCTCAAGGCTTGACCCGGTGTATCTCAACGGGTCTGCGGCATGGTGTCCCGATAGGCGAGTATCTGCATATGTTGGAGGACATTCACTGCCCCAACGGCGCTTGGGATAATAATGTGTACGTAAGGAGTTGTCCCGATGCTATCGCCATCGGTCTCAAACTCTTATTAAATTTGGAGGTAAAGCCCCATGACACCATCAGTGCGGGAACTAGTGGAACTGAGTCGATTGAACAGCCCGGAGCGCAGGGAAGCGTTTCACAATTACCGGAAAGAGGTATTCGACCTGGCTCAACAGACCTTCGATGAGCGGGCCCTGACCTACAATGCCGATGGCAGCGAATGTATGGACGCTATGTCGTGGGGCATTGTCAGCCTAGCCAGTGAAATCAATCAGCGGAATGCGCGGATGCTCGGCATTCTCAGCCCGTGGCGATCAGACCTGACCCAAGTTGATTTGAACCGTCTATGCGATTTGTCAGTAGACTTGCTCAACTTCCTATCGTGGATGTATGCCTGCACCAAGATGGCGGGCGCTACAATTCCGATTGGAGAGAGCGGCGGCGATGAAGGAGGAGAACAATGAACTTCGAGGCTAAAATAGCCACCATTTTACCCAAGAACTACCTGTATTTGACAGCGGGTGACCAACTCCATATGGCCTTGTCCCACGCCTGTGTGGACCCGGTTTACGTAGAGCACTTTAAGGATATGGTGACGTTGGGACGCCATGTCATTTTGGATAACTCGACGATTGAGACGGGGGCGCCACAAGGTTTCAAAGAATATATGGAAGTCGTCCAGGATATGAAGCCGACCGAGATTGTCCTGCCAGACTTCTTCCCGGATGCGAATGAGACTGTGAAGGCTGCCGAGTCGGCCTTGGACTACCTGGAGCTTATTGGTTTGCGTGAAACGTATACTGTGATGGGTATACCGCAAGGGAGCACACCGGGAGAGTGGAGCGGATGTGTACGGGCCATGCTTAATATGGGCGTCGATGTGATTGGAATCTCTTACCGGTATAACAAGCTATTCAACATCCGGCGGGCGACCATGGTGGGTTGGATATCGGGAATCGTCTCATTCGCTGAGAAGCAAATCCACCTGCTCGGGTGCAATAGTATGGTTGAAGGCCATCAAGCATTGCGGATGCAAAACGTCCGTGGCATTGATAGTGCCGTGGCTAGCGTCTTCACTAAGCATAACATAGCCATGGCGTTGGGGATGGATCGACCACCCCGCACTATAGACTTCTTAACGGACGTATATTCGCTCCCACTGCTGCAGGTAAACATTGACAGATGGTTAAGGTGGTGCTGTGGGGAGAGCTAAGACGTCGCCCAGGTATAAAGCGGATTGCGCTAGTTGCAACCTGAAAGGCGGCGGCTGTGTTCCGGGCTACGGTGCGCAAGCTCCATATATCATGTTCGTCGGTGATATTCCCGGCGACCGTGAAGAGCAAGTTGGGAAGCCGTTTCAAGGACGTCCTGGCCAGTTCCTCCGCATGGTTATTAAGGATTTGGGAATCGATGAGGACGATTGCTATTTTACTAACGTATGCATATGCAAAACGCCGGCAAATCGTAAGCCTAAGGCTCCAGAGATTAAGGCCTGCTTGCCGAGGCTCATTCATGAAATCTCACGTGTTCAACCCCGCTTCGTAGTGGTGCTGGGAGGAGTGGCGGGTACTGCCCTGATGAATCTTCGGGGTATAATTTACAGTCATGGGGCCTACCGTACACTACGGTTTGGGAGTGGATTCGAGGTAGGCGCGCTCGCTATGTACCATCCTTCTAGTGTTTTGAAGAATCCAGACTTCTTCCTCGATTTTATAGAAGAGATAGAACGAGCGAAGAACATTGCAGATGGCGTCGAGCCCCCAGTGGTAGAGCCGCCATACGAGGCTTATGAGGTCATTGACACACAGGAGCGCTATGAGTCCTTCCTGGAGGAGCTTCACAGTAAAGCGCTTGTGGCAGTAGACTTAGAAACCGACGGCACGAAGTGGTTCGGCACTAAGATTATGTGCGCTGGCTTCAGTTGGAAGAAGGGCACAGCCCATATCGTGGACTGGGACGTATTGCTGGAAGGCAATCTGCCCAACATCCGGGCCATGGATGCATCGCTCAAGGGCGTCAAGTTGTCTTTTCAGAACGGCCTGTATGATGTGCCGTTCTTCTGGTTGTATGGCATCTTCAACGTGGATTATTACTTCGACACTATGTTGGCCCACTACCTGATCGATGAGCGGCAGGGCACTCATGGACTTGAGCATCTGGCAATCCGGTATTACCACGCCCCGGATTACAAGACAGTATTCCGGAAGAAGATGGGCATACGTGGGAATTGCAAGGATGCAGTCTTTAAGAAGAAGATTGCCAAGGTGCCGAAGCATCGGCTATTTATGTATAACGGTGCAGATGTGGACTATACCTACCGACTCACCATCGATTTGGCCAAGCTATGCAAGGCCGATGGCCAGCTCGAAATCCTCCGGGACATCGAAATGCCTACAGCGCGTACGTGTCTGGACTTTACGTGGGAAGGTATGCCCGTCGATCAGAACTATTGGCGACACCTGGCCGCCGGTTGGAAGAAGGAAATCAAGCGGCTTGAGGTGGAGCTTCGAAGCCACCCAGACGTGGGTGACATGAACTTCGGCAGTGCTAAGCAGGTAGCGCACTTCTTGTTCGATAACCTGGGGCTGCTGCCATTTGGAGGTAAGGCATCGCTCAAGCTCAAGCGGATACCCGAGGGCGTCATCTCGAATGCTATCGGAGCGATAGACGACCCGGAGGCCCGGGAGTACTGGACGACGAAGCGGACGGGTATGAATCAAGGCCTCAAGGGCTCAGGTGGTGAAGCGACTGGCCTATCACCGCGAAGCACTAGCACGTATATGCTCTACTTCTTAAAGCAGCAGCACGACTGGCCGGCCGTCTTCATACAGTGGCGGGTATTGAAAAAACGCTACAGTATGTACTGGGACGGCATTAAAAAGAACATGTGGGGCGACGGTAGAATCCACCCGAAGTATAAGCTGACGGGGACGAGGACGGGTCGGAAGGCTAGCGAAGAGCCGGCCATCCATAACCTGCCCCGGGGTGACGAAATTTACAATATCTTCACGGCGCCACCCGGGTGGGTCAACATCCATGCCGACTATATGGCCGCCGAGATGCGGATGATGGCCCATTATTCTAAGGTGAAGAAGCTTCAGGTGTTGCTAGACACCACAGACATCCACACCATGGTGGCCAAGGAGATATTCCACAAGACGGACGAGGAATGGGATGCACTAGACAAGAACGACCAGAAAAACATGAGGATAGCCGCGAAGATGCTGTCTTTTGGCATACCTTATGGCCGGAGTGCTAAGGGCATTGCACCGCAGATAGGTGTCACAGTGGAGGTTGCTGGGGAGTACCAAGAGTCGTTCCTGGAGCTAACGGGCCTGAAGCCGTGGTTGACGAAGTCCCGGGCTCGAGCCGTGAAGCGGCAGTATGCAATTAGTGCCTATGGCCGCAAGCGTCGATTCCCGTTCATTCGCGATAAGTATCACCGGAAGGAGGTCGAACGGCAGGCCGGGAATATGCCGATTCAGAGCGCAATCAATGACATGACTCTCGTAGCGTGGTTCACCTCCATCGACCGCCTTAAGGCGGCTGGCATTCCCGCTAAGCCGTGGCCTCATATTCATGATAGCCTCAACATCCTCGTGCCGTTGATGCTCTGGAGGCCGGCCGTGGAACTTATTAATGAGGTTATGCAGGAGATACCGTTCGAAACGCATATGACCTTCCCAGCGGAGATTGAAGTCGGGCCCCGATGGGGCTTCATGGCGACCGTCCTCAAAAATAACAAGTGGGAAGAGGAAGGCATCGTCGACCTGCTTAAACAGTTGGAGGCCGTAGGGTAATGCCACCTGGACGAAGAGTCAGTGACGAAAAGCGGGCTATGATTGCTCATTTGATCCAAACGGGGAAGTACAGTGTCCACCAAATCGCAATCCAGACCCACACTGCTGATCTCACGGTTTTGAAAATCGAAATTGATATTCAACAGCGGGCCCCGCGACCGGGGAAGTCGCCATTCATGGGTGGTAAACTAGGGACATATATGAGGAGGGGTAATTGAATACGTGTATTTTCGTAATTAAGCCACATGAGTGCCAGACATGTTTCGAATCCAGGCTATTAGGTTGCGTAGCTCGTAAGCAACATCTCATAATTACTGAAGACGGTAAGGCTCGTGTTCGGGCCTGCCTGGAAGTAATGATGGAAAATCACGATCGATATAAGCTAATACCGGGTAATTCGCAGCGGGAGGGCTCATAATGGCTTTGTTTCCACTACCAACAGCCGGGATGGTAATTGAATCTCTTAGGGAGCGCCGGAAGACGGATACTAGAATCGACTACGTTGTTCATATCAAACGAGATGGCAACATGTGGGAAGCACTTTATGGAGACGACCCGATGAGTGGTAATGTCGGGTATGGTGTAACACCCTCGGAAGCTCTCCGCAAATTAGCCGACGATTTGGAACCGTAATAGGAGGACAGCGATGACGGAAGTCAAGCAAAAATCAGAGAGTAGAACACAATCGGCCGAGAACTGCATCCGGTTCTGGGAGGCATTTTTGCTTAACGATCGAGCATTCTTGCCATCGGCGACGGTAGTACTGATTGAGGCCACGATTAAGCATCTAAAGGGCAAAGCCTGATGGAATATTTATCGCCGTCGGGAGCATTCTTTACGGATGATCGCCGTCACAGGCTATACCTGTGGCGCCGATGGTCGGATGGCCCGGCAATTATGTTTGTCGGTTTGAACCCATCGACTGCCGATGAGGCTGAGGACGACCCGACGATAAGGCGGTGCCTCGGATTCGCTAAGCGTTGGGGCTATGGGACGATGTATATGTGCAACGCATTCTCGTTAGTCAGCACAGACCCTTCGGCCTTAAAGGGGCTACTGATGCCCGACTTGGTTGAGAGGACTCACGATCTGACTTTGCGAATCATTCGGACGAAATGCCAACGAGTCGTACTTGCTTGGGGTAATGGTATCGACTTTGTCTGCGTGGGCCCCAGGCGGTCTACCAAACTGATTGAGATGTTGAGCCCGGTCTACTCTTTCGGGTCAACACAACGGGGACGACCCAAGCACCCGCTCTATTTGAAACGAGATGCCACACTGACGAGGTTAGGATAGGAGGCGACCCGATGGTCACTACTGAGTTATTGCTGAATGCCGAGGATATACGAGGAATCGTGAGGAAACTCGCGATAGAGCTACGTCCGTACTACCAGTCACTGAATCCGGTACTGCTATGCATTCTCAAGGGCGCATTCATCTTCACGGCCGACCTGGCCCGGGAACTAGCTATACCGCTGACCATCGAGTTCCTACACATATCCAGTTATGACGATGCTCACGAGCCGAAGCGTATACCTAACGTAGTTGGACATCCGCCGCTGTTTGCTATGAAGCACCGTCATGTCATCATCGTAGATGATGTTATGGACTATGGACAGACATTGGAGATAGCCCGGGCCGATGTTGGGTCATATAACCCGGCTTCCACGGTTGCTTGTGTGCTGTTGGATAAGCCCAGTCGGCACCTGGGTTGGGTCAGACCAGCCGAGTATATCGGGCGTACAGTCGAGAACCACTTCGTAGTGGGCTATGGAATGGGCGATGGTGAGGACAGCCGGGGTATCTCTAGCATCCACATCCTTCGGGAATGACTTAGCCGCCAATTTCGCGAATTTGCATGAAACACCGGTCGTTTGAGCGAAACCGATAGATGGTGCGTCTCGCTACGACTAAGTGGTCACCTCATGCATTATATGCACAGAGAACGTGATAGGCGTACGCCTCGTTTTCTCATCGAATTTCACACGGATACTCGCCGATGCGGGGGCGCCGACCCCGAAAAGTGCATCAGGTTCACTCACCTTCTGGATAAACCCGTCTAAACCGCTATAAACCGGAATTCACGCTAAATCGCACCGGTTTTACGGCTAGACGGGTTTTATCGTTCGGCCGGACGTTTCATAAAGAAACGTTTATGAAATCTTTATGACATTGGTGCACTGGGCGCTTGTATTGCCTGGAGCATAGCTGCATAATCAACGTAATTGAATAGTGTATATGGAGGCTAACTGAATAAATATTCCTGCTCAGCACCACCCTTCTTGAGCGACTGAAAGCCCGGCCAGCATTTAACAAGGCCAACCAAACTCCCCCAACTCAGAGACTCCCGGCAACCCCCGCTCAACACCGGACGCCCAGCGCCGTTTGGCCCGAGGCACACTAGGCGAGTAGGTAGGCACTCTGGTTGTGTAGGGCCCAGCATTTAGGGACGACCATGCTGGGGGTCACATTAGTGACCCAATAAATAAGAGGCCGAAATTGGGCAGGTGGCGCTGCCCAATCTGCTGGTAAAACCAGTACCGATGAGGCTAGGAGAGTAAAATGAAGAAACAGACAATGGGCCAGATTATAAGACTTCTAAGAGCCGGCGCAATTCTTGAGAAGGGATTTTATGGCTGGACGATAAGAGACGGAGCCGGGCAGATGATTCAAGTCAATGACCGAGTTATGAAGCAACTAGATGCTGAAGCGGCTGTGGAGGCTGCGGGTGCTGATAAGCTCAAAATTCATCCTTGGTACTACTAAACCGAAACCGCCTCCGGGCGGTCTGCTGATGGAGTCAGCACTGATGAGGTTAGGAGAGAACAATGAACACTCATGGCAGCAAATGGATTCGCCGAGAGAAGAGACTGGCGATCTATATCCGAGATGGCATGGCTTGTGCTTACTGTGGAGCCACAGTGGAAGACGGCGCCCAATTGACTCTAGACCACGTGAAACCTCGTAGCGCTGATGGAAGCCATCATGAGTCCAACTTGATCACCGCTTGCATGAAGTGCAACTCATCCAGAGGCGACCGCTCGGTGGCGGGGTTCGCTCGCTCAGTGGCCAGCTACCTGAGTCACGAGATAAAGGCTTCAGACATCACCAAACACATCCGGAACTGTCAGCGCCGAACGCTGGACATTGCCGGAGCCAAAGCAATCATGGCTGCTAGGGGCAGCTGGACAGCAACGATTAATGGCTAGGAGAGTGGAATGAAGACACGGAACCAGCTAAAAAGGCAGTCACTACGTCACCTCCGAAATAGTGACAAACATGCGCTGTATCTCCGGTTCATTGCTAAACAAAGAGGCCTGTAATGAGCGCCAATAGTGAAATCACAGAGGAACTGAAGGCCACATTTCACGCCGAATTCCCTACAGAATACCAATGTCGCCTCGTACAGTTTGGCTTGCGGATGGGATTTCGCTTGCCAGAAGCGGTAGTGAAGGGCGACCTAGTTTACCGATATGGGGAAGACGACACCGACCCGGTAGCTATCAGGGACGTGGTTGCTGAGATGTTAGGTTGGTTTTGGTGGAACGACTAGTACGGAGGCGAATGACATGAACGAAGAACGTGAGTTAGTTCCTGTTCGAGTACTCCCAGTGAAGCGCCAGGAAGAAGAGGCGCCGAGGCCTATTGAGGAACTGCCCGAAGGCTGGCAGCCGTACGAAGTACCTAAACGATGGAGGATGACATGACCGAAAAGCGTTACATACTGTATGTGAAAAGCCCCGGTGTACCCCGTAGACTCTGTAGCCTCACAATGGAGGTTACGAATCGGGAAGCGAAAGACACTGTAGGGACGTTTGAAGAAGTCCAACGAGTTCGAGACAATCTTGTTAAACGACACCCGAAAGCTACGTACACTATTTCAGAAGTGAACTAGCGAGCGGGAGTGCGAGCGAATTCCCGGAGGTACACTCAGATGTGAACGTACTGAGAAGGGGAAAAAGCAGTGGCAAAACCCCTGCCGCCGCTGCCTAACTAAATAAACTCCCGTTTAGTTAGGCGGTAGCGAGAGGGCAATTGCTCTTGATTTGGGTGCGTAGCTCAGAGGCCAGAGCGGTCGACTCTTAATCGACTGGTCGTGGGTTCGACTCCCACCGCGCTCACCAATTAAGTAAGGAGGCTATTATGGGAGATGCGAGACGGTTTGAAAAAGGAAGCGGCGTCTATAAGTGCCGGGGCTGCGGTAGGAAAACACGATCCACTGGTCGTGGCGATAATGAGAACGTTCAAATGTGTACGACCTGCTACGATGAAGCGGGGTTTGAGAATGAGCACAGCGACGGTGGACACCAATCTGGCGACTATCTTGAAGAGTGT
>SDBT01000693.1_pt1 | contig 54514 bp, 55 predicted proteins | sample 2277101 | NCBI WGS metagenome assembly SDBT01 (sample SAMN10404973, study PRJNA504765) | marine sediment metagenome | isolation source: marine sediment core GS10_PC15, 103 cmbsf | place: Arctic Ocean: Southern Knipovich Ridge | collected 2010 | reverse complement strand
GTGTCGGAGGTAAATGAATGCCCTCTTACGTAAAGGATAAACGGGATATACTAGTGCGTCTGAGGAGAATGGAAGGTCAGCTGAAGGGTATTCAGCGGATGATTGAAGAGGATAAGTATTGCATTGATGTGCTCAATCAGCTTTCTTCCATAATCGCGGCAACTCAGAAAGTATCTGCCATTATTTTACGGGATCATATACGAGGCTGCGTCCGTGATGCTTTGGGTCGCAATGAGCACAGTGACGAATACGTGAATGAACTCGTCGGTGTCGTCGAGCGGTTTACCGGCAGGAAATAACTGACCAAAGAGATGCTAGCCCGAAGCTAAGAATCGGTCCATGTCGCGGGAAACGGTTTGTGTCTACTCTTACCAAACACAAACCGTTTCCCAACGAAGGTGAAAACCAGAAAAAGGCTCACGCAAATTATCTCAGGTGCTATCCAGGTTAATCTAGAGAAGACTCCTGCAAATAGTCCTTTATTCCTGGGTCATTTTTACTGCCGCCCCTTCTCACGAAAGAGTCTATTAATGCATTGAAAAACTCGGTGACTGCACCGCAGAGCCTACACCTACCATAACTGGTATGACCCTCGGGAGAATCAATCATCCAGTGATGTATACACTCATGTTGCTTAGCATTTGATTTTGACAAGGTCATTCCTCACTTCCAGATGACCACAACGCTCGCAGTAATAGTAGTTGCCCTGCGCATCAAGATGGTGACCGTGAATAAGGCATTTGAGAAAATCAACAAGCCAAATGATCATCTTATTATCACCTGAAGTATTTTCCTTATATTACTGGGAGGAAACTCTGGCTATGTTCGCTTCAATGATAGTATTATATGCGTTAAGTAGCTTGAAATTCGCAGCGCAAGGCAGCAACCGATTACTTTCAAATAATTCAACATCCTTTTCGCATACGCAGGCTATACTGGCTACATCGTGGGGCGTTAATCGCTGTAAAACGCGCTGGATTTTGGCAATCATCCCCAGTGATATATCATCAAAAGAAATCGCTTCATCCATCATAGTATTTATCATTTTCTATTTACTCCTAGATAAATGAACGGCTTGTTAAATAAAGGAGATACTAATTGACATACTGGCTGGTCAGATTGTCACAAGATTGTTTGTCTCGAAGGAAACTGCGATTCCAATTATTGGAAAACAAAGCGATTACGCCACAGTATCTACACCTACCGTAACTGGTAGGACCATAGTGAGGTTTAATCATCCAGTTATGTATACACCTTTTCCGTTTGTTATCTGATTTTGTCATGGTTCTCAAATATGCATTGTTATAGTAGTATTAATTATATATTGATAGGTGGCGGATATAGCAATATTACTTTGGTCTAAATTTTGCAATACAAAAGTACTAGAAATTGTTTACTCTACTTCAATAGGCGCTAAAAGGCTAGCAATAAGAAAGGTTTTTAGAGAGTATTAGTAAAGAAGTCAAAGTTAGTCTGTGAATAAACGAAGCTAAAAACAAACTGGCAGCGGTTGAATTCGAACCGCTTAAAGCGGGAGCACATTTTACCCAATAAGCTATCTAGCTTACTTTGCTAACCACATTCCGCACGCCCAGGTAGGAAGCCTTATGCTAATGAATTCCCTAGAATTGAGATTAGACTCGTAAATCACACTTGAAACTTTAAATATTTCGAGTGTACGTTATCGAAATTAACTATAAAGAATGTATTAAATCAAGCCCAAACCTAGATAACTTTAGTCAATCAGGTTGGATTTAACCTACAGGTGACAGGACATATGTCTTTTAAAGCTAGTGGCTAAGAATATTTGGGCTTGGCTTCAGTGCTACGATAATGTTGTTTCCATGCGCAGCCACTTTTCTTACTGGTGGCATTTGCTTGAGGGCAGAGACAAACGGCATAGACTGATTCAGCTCTATTTCCAACCAGTTGCTGCCATCGCTGGAACCGCCATTGCCGATTAAGTGCAAATCTGGGACCTCAGCTAGTAATTTTTCAAAGTCTCTCTTCTGTTGAACATCTATTGGAGCTAAAATGGTGAGTTCTAATCTGCCTTCATAATCCCTTTCTTCGTCTTTTATCTTCGTAAAGAACATCTTCTCTTGAACCTCCTTAGTGAAATCAGCATCCACTTCTTCAACTGGTACATCGACATGCACAGAAGTATCAATATCAAATTGTTCTTTCGTAATTTGATTTGACATCTCGGTCATTATATTGGTTAATTTTTCCTGTGCACCGTTTATCAGAAGAGACGATTTTTCCATCTCTGAGTTCAGTCTGCTCTTAATTTCACGAGCAATATACCCTGCCTTTGATTTCGCTTCAGATAATATCTTGATCTTTTCAAGTCCTGCCAGCTTCGTTGCCTCTTCAACAAATTCGGCGACCAAATTGTCATGTTCTTTGGTCGCTTCATTTCTGGCATCTTTTACGATATTTTCAGCTTCTTGGCGTGCCTTTTCAATGATTGTGACTAATTCTTTTTGCACGTCACTTCTAGCTTCTTCTTGAGTAATATGTATTAAATGCTCAGTTTCCTCTTCCGCCTTTTTCTTCATTAAGTTGGCCCCGATTTCAGCCCTATTCTTAATTTCAGAGGCGCTTTTAATCAAAACGTCTGCTTCCCGTTTTGAGTCTTCGGTTAACTTCTTGATTAAGATATCGTTTTTTTTTCTAGCAGCCTCTAATATTTCTTTAGATATTTTCTCAGCCGCCTGCCTTGATGCGGTGATAAACCTATCCGATTGGGTCTTGGCTTCCATGATAAGTCGTTCTTGTTCTTTCTGTGTTTTATTTCTGGCCTCTTTTTTACTCTTTTCTTCAGCGTCTTTAATTATTTTTTCCGCCCTGCTATTAGCCTGTGCTAAAACAGTATCCGCTTCGTGTTGAGCTGTTCTTACTATATTGGTCGCTTCACCATCAGCCTTGGCCACGATGTCGCTTGCTTTCTGGTTGGCCTGATCAAGCAACTTAGCTCTTACCTTTTCTATAGCCTGGCTAATACCCTGGCGGTACTCATGAAAGATTTGTTCAGCTTCATCAACTTCTGGCTCCAACTTATTGCTTATATTAACCATTTGACCTTACTCCTATTATTCATTAAAACTTTAAATGACAGGAGTATATTTATTCCCTAGATAAATTTTAAACAGCAGTAGTACAATTGTGAATAGTAATTTAGTACCGATTACCCTGAACACGGCTTTTGCACAATGATAGGCGTAACTACGGAGCGTCTTAACCCATATAATTGAATGTAATGCGGCAGAGCTCGAATAAATAACTCTGATGGTTCCAGTTAATCAGATGTTTGTCAATACATAGCGTATCGATAACTAACTTGGCGTGCGAAATATGGTTATGACATTGGAGAGGGAGATAGGATTAGTTGGAACCTATTAATAAGGGCCATTTTGTTTAAGGTAGCCCTCATCTTCATACGACTTTGGGCTAGCTTTTAGGGGGCAGGCCAACGCTTTTATGTCTCTCTACTTCTTGACGGTTTTTAAGATTTGAATTACTTTACTGAGGGTAATAGCAATCTGATTACACATCTTCGTATATTGGTCTTCTAATACCGGACTTTCCGTGTCAAATTCCTTGAGAAACCAGACAATGTTGTTCGCTGCATACATATCCAAGTAAGCCTCTGCTAATTCCCATTTAAGATCTGGTGTGAGTATATTAGGAATATCTAGATTCGCATCCCATGTGTCGGTTTGAAAAGGTACCAGTTTGTCAAGTCTAGACTCAATAGACAGCTCATGATTTTTCTCCGATTCAAGTAAAATCCGATCAATCGCTATGGGTTCAACTTGCCCAACGATAGTTTCAGCTTCATCATTTCCTCTTTCAGTGGTCTCTTCGCTGCCTTGCTTCTTTGCCTTGAGTTCAAACATCTCGTATTTCTTAAGTAATTCATCGAATTGGTCAGTCGTAGTATGCTGAGGCTTAAATTTGGAAGATATCCGATACTTATCAATAGAGACTTGCCAAGCATCCAAAAGTGATCAATTCTTTGGGAACTAACCTAACACGATCATTGTCCGAATATACAGATGTTTTGGTCAACAAGGCTAAACATGAATATGGCTTAGGTTCACCTGAACCGGGTGATTTCGTTTCTAGATGCTTTAGGTGGATATTTCGCCTCACGGATACTCGGTTTTAAGGTCCTCAAGAGGGGAGGAATCCTTGACAAGTATATTGAAGCGATTCGCAAGGCCTATTCACAGGGGGCAAAATCAATGCTGTCTTTAAGGTCTTATTCATAATTTACCCCCTGAATCTTTCTAAAGCTATTATTACACTGAGCCATGAGAACAAGCTTAAAAGTTGCTTTAAGGATTATTCATTTCTAGCTATAAAACTTGACCCTAGTGATTTCACCATCTATGATTTAATCAGGTGTAACAATATTTAGCTGAGATACGGAATATGCGCATTCTGGTTGTTGATGATGATCCCGAGATTGTAAGCTTTGTCAGGCGTGGTCTGGCCTATGAGGGCTATAAAGTCGACACTGCAGCTGACGGCTCGGAAGCACTGGCCAAAGCGCGGGAAAAGGAACCTGACCTGGTTATACTGGACATCATGATGCCCGGGATTGACGGCATTGAGGTAAGTAAACGCCTGCGGCAGGGAGGTGATGTTCCCATCCTCATGCTTACCGCCAAGGGGACTGTTGCTGATAAAGTGGTCGGACTGGAGAGCGGTGCTGACGATTATCTGGTCAAGCCGTTTGCCTTTGATGAACTTCTGGCGAGAGTCAGGGCTTTGCTCAGACGTCGCCAACCCGGAAAAGAGGAAACGCTCCGCTTTAGCGATCTATTGCTAAATACGGTGACCAGGGAAGTGAAGCGGGGCAATGACCCAATAGAGCTAACCGCGCAGGAGTTTGACCTGCTTGAGCTGTTCATACGCCACCCACGCCAGGTACTCAAGAGAGACCTCATTTACGAGAGAGTCTGGGGGTATGACTTCGAAGGCGAATCCAATGTAATCGAAGTCTACATACGTTATCTGAGGTCAAAGCTAGAGGTTCATGACAAACCCCGGCTGATTCATACGGTTCGTGGTGTGGGATACGTCATGAAGGAGTAGATGCATGCCGATTCGCTGGCGGCTGACTTTGTGGTTTGCCCTGATATTATGTGCCATACTGATTCTATCCGGTATTGTGCTCCATATTTTACTGCAACGCTACCTCATTAATCAGGTAGACGAAAATCTCAGTATCTATTCAGCGCGGGTACACGGCACGCTTCACCCACGGGAAATTCCCGACCCTCTGGATTATGAGGTTATTCACTCCAAATTACCACCAATCAACGAGTTTGCATCACCTGGAATTTATATTCAGCTGATAGACCGAAGCGGGAACGTGGTGGTGAAATCGGACAATCTTGGGGAGCAAGAATTACCGGTAAATCCGTCTCTGATTTCGCAGGGCTTTGCTGGAAATGTGGCCATAGAGACACTAGCTGCCGGTGGCAGTGCCAGCGTTCGGATGATGGTTTCGCCGCTGTATCTAAGAGACCAGGTTCTTCTCCTGGAAGTAGCCCAGTCTTCAAACCACATAGATGCCGCAATGCGCCGGGTGAGATGGGCTCTGCTGGCAAGCATTCTGGTGGCCCTCATACTGGCCTCGGTATCCGGCGCAGCCGTAGTCCGTAGTGCCCTGGCACCGGTCAGCCGGATTACAAAAACAGCCAGGGACATCGAAACAAGTTCCGACCTCAGCCGCCGTGTCGACTATAAAGGGACCTCGGATGAGATAGGGGAGCTGGCAGCTACCTTTGACCATATGATTCGGCATCTGGACAAAGTATTTCAATCTCAGAGATATTTCGTAGCGGACGCATCACATGAGCTAAGAGGGCCATTGACCGTCATCCGCGGTAACCTTGATTTGCTGAAACGCAAGCTCGGTGAGGAAGAAAGACAAGAGTCGCTAAAGGCCATTGAGCGAGAGTCAATCGGGATGTCCAAGATTGTCGATGACTTTCTCCTTCTCGCTGAGGTGGAGTCGGGTCAGCCAGCACAGCAGCAAACGGTTCCGCTAAAAAACATTCTTGCAGAGGAAATAAAGAGAGCCAAGGCTCTGGTCGGAGGACGGAAGATTATCTTGGAGCGTCAGGAAGATTTGACAGTGCAGGGTGATCCTCAGCAGCTGAGACAGTTACTGGCGAATCTGGTTGACAATGCCATCAAGCATACCCTGGAGGATGGCACTATTACGCTTTCGTTGTTTCGAGATAGTTCATGGGCGCGTCTGGAAGTGGCGGACAGTGGAATCGGAATCCCCCCGGAGCACCTTCCACACATATTCGACCGCTTCTACCGGGTCGACAAGGCCCGGTCCCGTGGCAGCGGCGGTACCGGATTGGGTCTGGCTATAGTAAAAGGCATAGCCGAGCAGCACGACGGTAAGGTTACTGTCACCAGTGAACCGGGCAAAGGCAGTAAATTTACTGTCTGGTTAAAACTCTAATCGTATTCTAAGCTTCTTTTAACCCTCCTTTAAGCAGCCTGTGGCACCATAGATACTAGATAAGAATGTAGCATCTGTGGTGTTTTTTCTTTTCAGGTAGTTTTAATGAGTAAGACCAAATTACTAACAGCTTTTGTCGTCATTGTCAGCATAGTCGTAGTACTGCTTGGGCTTTTCCTCTTCTCTGGAAGAGCCGAAGACGAAGTATTATCTCAGCCGGCCGCAGTGGAAAAAACGTCCACAGGTCTCGGAATCATTTATCTCCCTGTCACTCGAGGACTGTCTGAGTACTATAGTCTTGGCGTGGATTATGGTGCTCTCGTCACCGAGGTAATACCAGGTAGTCCTGCCGACCGAAGTGGTATACAGGTGGGAGACGTCATCATCACATTTGATGACGCCACACTGGAGCCGAAAGCCCAACTCTTAGGCATGATGATGGCGTGCCCTGCGGGTCATATAGTAACACTTGAGGTCAGGAGGGGAACGGAGGCAAAGATGATAGAAATTTTCCACACAGCTGGTCAGAAGTAAGCTATGAACTAATGTCAGCCCTGTGAATCCGAAGCAGCAAAGAAAGATAACCAGGGGAATCATCCAAGCAGGAACTGTCACCAGGGCCTGGTGGGGAGGAGTTGAAAATGCTGAGATTAAAAGGCTGTCCCAGGTGTAAAGGAGACATTTTAATTGACCGAGACCACCTTAGCTGGTATGAACAATGCCTCCAGTGTGGATATCAGCGTGACTTTCAAGTCTCAGAAAAAACGAACGATACGGGTAAGAAAGGTGTTAACAAATATTCTAGCCGGGAGGGACTCGCCACGAAGGTGGCCAAGTAAAATGTGTCATCTGATATTATTTATGCCAGTCCTTGCATTACCGATTTTCTGGTTAATGCCTCTTGAACTAGCGACACCAATCTATATTATTATCGCTTTAATAGCTGCCCTTCTTTACTGGCTCATAGCCAAGTCAATGAGCAGGCAACCTGAGACCGGTAGCGAGAGCTTAATTGGTGCGACGGCGGAAGTGATATCACAATTCGGTCCGGCTGGTCATGCACAATATCTGGTTCGCTCCCAAGGTGAACTATGGACCGCCAGCTCTCCTGACGCCATCACGGCTGGTGAAACGGTAAGTATAGAGGCTGTTGATGGGATACGATTGGTCGTGCGCAGGAATGACAGCCAGAGCACATCAACAGCAGATGCGGTGAGGAAGTCAAATGAGCGGCATTGTCATTAACATAGACCCGGTAATATTCCGGATGGGCGATTTTGAGCTTCGTTGGTACAGCGTTGCCATAATACTGGCGGTTGTTACTGCCGTAGTTATAGCTGCCCGCGAGGGCAAGCGGAAAGGATTACCGGCAGACTTTGTCTACACTCTGGCCCCCCGGGTACTGATAGCAGGAATAATAGGGGCTAGGCTGTTCCACGTCTTCGACCAGTGGGAATATTACGCGGGGAACCCGCTTTACATATTTCAGGTTCAGCAGGGCGTAGTAAGTGTAGAGGAGGTGAACTGACAGCGAGTAAGAAGAAGCATGTGCATGTAGAAGCAACGTAATAACAATGTGTGATTGACACACACTATTAATAAAGGAGGACAAAATGAAAAGAATTCTACTTGTTGGTTTGGTTATCGCGGTTCTGAGTATACTGGTAACTTTATCTATTCCCGTATTTGCTCACGGCCCAACGGAGGGAAATCTGGAAACACCAGACCAGGAAACGTGGCAGGCGATGCACGAGGCCTGTGAGGAAGGTGACTGGGAGACAATGGAGGAGGCTGCCGAGGAGTTCCATGAGGAAGCTGGCTATGGCGGATGCCACGGCTACGACACTGGTGACGAAGACCACACCTCTGGCTGGGGCGGTATGATGAGTGGCGGGGGCGGCATGATGGGATGGTAAAATAGAAGAGTAAGAAAGTTAATGCTGGCACAAGGAGGTGATAAAGATGGCCAAAGACCCAATTTGTGGTATGGAGGTTGATGAGAAGAGCGCAGCAGCGACCTCTGAGTACAGGGGTAAAACCTACTACTTCTGCGCCGCAGGTTGCAAAAAAGCCTTTGACGCTGACCCCGAGAAATATCTTTCCGGCGGCCAAGGTCACAAGGAACAGGAATAATGACAGCGGCAAGCGAAGCTACAGAGGTTACCAGAAAACGGTACAATCGAGTCGCTCCGCTCTATGACCTTATGGAGGGCTTCATCGAAAGGTCTCGCTACGGCAGGTGGCGAGACCTTCTTTGGAGCAGGGCGGAGGGCACCAACATCTTGGAAGTCGGGGTGGGAACCGGCAAGAATTTCCCGTATTATCCGGAAGGCACTGAGATAACCGCGGTGGACTTCAGCGATAAGATGCTAAGCCGTGCGAGGAGAAAAGCTGAGGTGTCTGGAATAGAAGTCCGCTTGAAACAAATGGACGTTCAGAACCTTGAATTTGAGGACAACACCTTTGACACAGTAGCTGCGTCGTTCGTCTTCTGCTCTGTCCCTGACCCAGTCAGGGGGATAAAAGAAGTTGAGAGGGTCTGCCGACCTGGTGGAAAGGTGGTATTATTGGAGCACGTTTTAAGCGCCAATCGCATTTTGGCCTGGCTTATGAACGTTTACAACCCGCTTGTTGTTCGCATTGTAGGAGCAAATATTAACCGTAGAACGGTGGATAATGTTGATAAGAGTGGCTTGAAGATAGAAAACATTACAAACCTTGCCGCCGGGATATTCCTGCTGATTGAAGCGAGAAAACCATTAACTTCCCGGTGAGTATAGTCAGCGGATTGGCCAGGGTCTCAGTACGGGCACCTTGGCTGATTTATCATTACAATGGGACGTCTTTCTGTTTAGTATTAGAGAAGAAATTAGACGAATTGTGCCTTATAAGAACTAAAATTGAGTTACGGAGACCAAATTGGGTCTCACGCATTGCTAAAATTTACACTCTTATGAATTATGGGTATAATGTGACTCGTATCCCGCAATTCATCTATAGTAAAGAGCCGGAAGACAGGAACTATAAAGCAGGTAGAGAAAGGAGACGAGATGACATTAGAAGAGTTAGAAAAGAGGGTTCAGGCTTTAGAAGATTTGGAGGAAATCAAGAAACTCAAGGTCCGGTATGCCAAATATATCGATGATAACTTCAATGTTGAAAAACTGGGAGAGCTATTTACGGAAGACGCCGTATGGGGCGGGGAAGCGTGGGGGATGATCCGGGGGAGAGAGGCAATCAAAGAGTACTTCGCGGAAATATCAAAACACATGATATTCGCGTGTCACCGTATCGTTGCACCTGATATCACCGTAGAAGGTAACAGAGCATACGGGACATGGTACGGGATGAATTCAGGAATCTTGCGCGATGGCAAAGGATTCTGGTCAAGTTGTCTGTATATTGATGAATATGAAAAAATAAACGGTCAATGGCTTATGAGCAATGTAAAATTACAGCATTTTTACCGATCGCCTTATGAAGGAGGTTGGGCCAAAGAGAGGAACATGTCACTCAAGGTTGAAGATTAAGGATAGAAGATATAGTGAGATCGAACGTATATATAGTAGGTATAGTCACAAAATTTGTCTCCGACCATGAAAGGAAGATTCTGTAAAATGGAAAGAAAAGAGCCCTTCGCTACCCAGAAGGAATACAACAAACGTGTCGTTAAATACCGCGATACTCCACTAATGGAGCTTATCCCGGGGGCTAGAAACTACATCGTATCCACGGAAAGGATAACGGTCAGTTTTGTTACCCTGGAGCCCAATATACGTGTTACCCCTCACCGCCATGAACCGGAGCAGATTGTGATAGTCAATGATGGTGCTTGTGACTTCATGGTTGATGGGAGACTATATCACCTTGAGGAAGGCGATGTGCTCCTCATACCTTCCAACGTTGAACATGGCAACTACAGTTCCGATAGAGGTTTACGCATGATTGAGGTCTTTTCTCCACCGCGATATGACCTTGTAGAAAAACAACAAGCTTTACAGAAGGAGAGGTAAAGGCACAATACCTTACAAGCGACAAAGAAGAAAAAAGTATCAGGAGATAAATAGTGTCGAAATTTAAATTTAATGCCATATTTGGTCTCAAGCCAGGTATCGACCCCGATGAAACATACAGCAATTGGCGTCAGGAACACGCTCTGTATGCGAAAAGATTGACGCTCCCCGAAGTAAAGAAATACAACATAAATAGGGTTATCCATAGATTTGGGGATGTTCAAATAGACGATATATGGGGGATTGCCGAATTTTGGTTTGATGATATGGAATCAGCGCAAAGAGCCGTGGGGCGAGTTCAAACTGCTCAGCCGGATGAGGCTCATGTAAAGCGCATTACTCCCGCTAAAAGATTTATTGTCCAGGAGGAAGAGGTTGAGCTTTAGATGATAAAACTGGTATTGATATTCAGTCTTAAGCCAAATGTTGATGCAGAAGAAGCATATAAAGTATGGCGCGAAAAGCATACCTCATGGATAAAAGACAAAATTCTTCCCGAGGCAGAAAGATATACAATTAATAGGCTCATCCACAAATATGCTCCGGCTGGCGGGACTGCCGCCGATTTCGACATTTTTGGGTATGAAATGTTCTGGTTTATGGATTTGGAATCTGCCTTAAGAACTGCAAAACGATTGCAAAGTGCTCAGCCAGGCGAATTTCTAGCTAGATTCATTAAAACATGTAAGATGGTCATAGTTGAGGGAGAGAATATTAAACTCTAGAAATTCCGCCCATCAGTCGAAACACGTTCTCGCCTCGAGAAATAGAACTAGAAAGGTTTCAAAAAAGGCAATAAGAGAACTAATAAATATAATGAGGAGTTCGTGAGATGAAAGTTTTAGGTATTGTATGCAGCCCTCGAAAAGAGGGAAATACCGAATTCCTGGTGCAGGAAGCTCTAACCGGAGCACAGGACCGCGGGGCAGAGACCGAGCTGGTAACGGTCTGGGATAAAGACATTAAACCATGCGACGGATGCTTATCATGTGAAAAGACCGGAAAATGCCACATTCAAGATGGCGTACAGGAGATTTATCCCAAGTTGGTAGAGGCCGATGGCATTGTCTGGGGTACACCGGTTTATTTCTGGAGTGCGACCGCGCAAGCTAAAATTATTATTGACCGCTCCTACGCCCTGTACCATAGTAAACCAAACCTAACGAACAAGGTCAGTGGCGTGATATCTGTCGGAGCGAGTCTGGGAAATCTGGGCGTGTGGAATCTATTCAATACTTTCTTTTCGGTACATCACATGCTTTCAACCGATTTCGTCTACGGTTATGCCAGAAATAAAGGAGATGTCCGTAAGGATAAGCACGCCATGAAAGCGTCAAGAGAACTGGGCAGGCAAATTGTATCGATTGCAGAGCAGAAGTTCAAATACCCGGAAGAGTATGACGTAGCTATCTATCGCTATGTCAAAAGAGAGTACGGAGTCGACAATTGCGTTGGCAGGGATAGGTTCGCTGATTAAGAATTCACGCAAACCGATACTCAGAGCGATGGAATTTAAGACGGTTGAAAGCCCGACTATTTTACCATTTGCAGGGTTTCAACCATAGCTACCCCGAGTGATTGAGCTCGCGCCATAGCCTGCTGGTTATTTATTACCTCTCCCGGTTTATCAGCGTAGGCAATAACACCTCCACCCCATTCTTTGGCAAGCTCTTCTTCGGTTCTGGGTCCCATTGACCTGGCCGGAATCATTCTGTGAAGACCAAAGAAATCAGTCAATTCGCTGAAAGCATTGCTGGCACCTACCTGACGAGCGACAACTACGGCACCGGCGACTTTATTTCTCAATCTTCTACCTTTTCTAAAGACGAAAGTGCGGTCAATGATGATTTTTGCCTGGGCAGTAAGTCCCCACCAGTATACCGGCGAACCAATTATAATCCCGTCCGATTGCAGGAGTTTGGTGTAAATGCCCTGCATATCATCTTCTATCTTGCATTCACCGGTAATTTCGCACGTTTCACAACCATCACAGGGCATAATATTCACATCTGAAACCTTTATCATCTCTATTTCGGCCCCAAGTTTATGAGCACTGTCCAGGGCCTCTTTTACCAGGACTTCCGTGTTGCCGGTTTTTCTTGGACTGCAGACTATACCCAGTACCTTCATTTGGAAATACCTCCTTAATTATTTACGGCTACCCGTGCCGTTGCTACCTCGGTACCCAGAGCACCATCCTCGGTTTCTGGCTCATTTCCTCGACTAATTCTTCGACTCTCCCGTGTTTCATGCAGGATGCCATACAGTGCATCACACAGGCTGGCTCAAGCCCCTTCCTGGTGCGCGGTGCGCAAAGGCTACACAGTTCGGTGGGAAAAGGCAGATAAGTGAGATATGCCTTATCATGTGGCAGCTTCTGAACAACTTCAATTACCTGAATTCCTCCCATCCCTGCCGGCCAATGGTATTCCTGGGCGCAGGCAACCTGACATGAATAGCAGCCAGTACAGTATTCATAATCTATCAATAGACCATATTCATGTTTCTTGGGCATTTCCCGCCTCCTCTCTCCCAGTGACTTTATAGATCCTGCAAAGCAAGTGCTTTATCGGGGCACCCAGGCCATCTTTACCCTGGAAGCCCATAGGAATAAGCTGATTTATATTCGATTCCCATACACCGAACAGGGAAGGCTCTGCTCCTGGCTTCTCGGGGAACCACCAGCCATGAGTGGCCATTACCATCCACGTCGGCACCACGAGGGTTACTTTGGCCTTATATTTACACTTGCCAAGCCAGTTTTCGACCCAGACCCATTCTCCATCGCCGATATCCAGCGACCTGGCGGTATCGGGATGGATTTCAATCAAGGGGTCGGGGTCGATTTCCCGCAGCCACGGGATATTCCTGTGCTCCGCGTGAAAATACACTGGAGACCTTCTCCCTGTTGACAGGATTAGGGGATACTCTTTGTACAGTTCGGGCTGGCTGATGGGTGTGAAGGGCGGCTCTTCATAGTGGGCCATGGGCTCCAGGCCCCACTCTTCACGCAGCGACGAGTATAGCTCAATCCTGCCGGATGGAGTCTGAAACCCGGGTTTCCTGTCTGCACGCAATAATCCTTTCTCGAACCGGTGATACGGGGCGCTGGGGTGACCATCGGGCGGAAAGGCCCAGCCTTTCCTCTGCAACTCCTTAAAAGTCATGCCGGAAGGCTTGATGACTTCATCATAAAGTTCATGAATAGTGTTCCAGCGAAAATTCGGGTCAAATCTCCTGGCCAGCTCGAAGTTGATTTCCACGTCGGGCCTGCATTCATCGACTGTCATGGCCTTATTGATGCTCTGAAGCGGCACCCACCAGCTTCTGATGCCGTCTTTTTCCAGAAAACTTGCCGACGGTAGAACCACATCCGCCAGCTGGGTCGTGGGAGTCATGAAAAGGTCGACGGCTACCACGAAGTCGAGCTTCTTGATTGCCTCAACCCATTTCCTGGGGTCGAGACCTATACCGGCCACAGGATTACAGGCCTGTATCCACATGCCTTTTATGGGGTAAGGTTCGTCGGTGAAAATCTGTTCCAGGACCAGGTCTGTCTGGGCCCGCCAGATAAATTTATTCAGGGGTCCATATCGGTCAGCCCCAATCCGCTTCTTGTCGGCCTCTTTGGATTCTAACTTGATAACCCCTTTGGCTCCAGGCAAGGCGTAGGCAACGGCATCGAAGGCAAAACGGGAGATTACATTCCCACCGGGCACATCCAGGTTGCCGGTTAGGCACCATAAATTGGCAATTGCCTGGGCGGTGGGCGTGATGGCGGGAGTCATATCAATGGGCACTCCCCAGTGTATGGATGCCGGCTTGCTTTGGGCGTAAAACCGCGCTGCCTCCACAATATCGCTCTGTGGAATCCAGGTGATTTCGGACACCCGCTCCACCGGGTATTGCTCAACCTGCTGGCAAAAGGCGGACCACACCGTTTTAACGGTTACTTTGGCCCCATTCAGAAGGCCGACCTCATACTCGCCCTCCAGGGCCGGCTTCACATTTTCTAATCGGTAGTCCAGCTCTTTGGAATCCCAGACCACCGGTATCCCTCTCGCAGTGTCCCACACCACGAAATTACCAGCCGAGCCACCGTCCGCCAGGTCGTTCTCTCGAAGCAGTTTTCCCGTGTCGCTTCTGATAAGGTGAGTCGAATTGGTCCACTTCTCAACGAATCCTTTATCATATAGGCCTTCGTTGATAATCACGTTAAGGAAACCCATAGCCAGTGCCCCGTCCGTTCCGGGTCGGAGCTTGAGCCATTTCTTCGCCCTTGACGCAAACCACGACAACCTGGGGTCAATGGCGATAATCTCAGTACCCTTCTTCATGAGGTCGATAATCCAGTGCCCAAAGACATTATCAGGGCATGAAGCCGGGATATTATAGCCCCAGACTATTATGCACTTTGGAATCTCATACCGCGGGTCATCATAGCGTTTCGGGAACCATTGAGCGGCGTCGAGTATGCAGTAATCTCCCTGGATAGTATCGACGGCGGCGATTCTGGGGCTGTAACAGGCGATTCCACTCAGGGCGAACATGACATTCGGGCTGCCATAGGCATAAGCCAGCATACATATCCAGGGTCCGATGTCTCTGCCGGTGCCCATAGAGAAGATAACACTCTCCGGACCGAATTCTTCTCGGATTTTGTTCATTTTTCCTTCTATTAAATCGAAGGCTTCATCCCAGGAAATCTCCTGCCACTTGCCTTCCCCGCGTTCGCCCACTCTCTTCAAGGGACGGGTTAACCGGTCGGGGTGATGAACATACTGTGTCATTGCCAGGCACCTGGCACAGAGGCGTCCCTGGTTCCAGGGGTGCTCCGGGTCGCCCTCAATCTTAACCAGTTTGCCATCCTCGATATGCGCCAGAACGCCACAGCCGCCATGGCAACCGGGTCCCGCGGACCACGTTGTCGTACGTATAATTTTGCGTTCAACCTGTTTCATCGCCCGGAAGCCTCCTCACTTCATAATTTGAGTCAATCAATAATAACTCAAATAAACTTGACCGCCTCGGCAACCATGTTTATTTAATCCTAGTAATGCGAAATATGCAGGCCGCAGCTTACCACCAGCGTATGGCCTGTTATCGCGCTTGATTCGTCCGAGGCCAGGAAAACAGCCGCCGCCGCAACTTCTGCAGGCTCAATAAGCCTCTTGAGCGAGAAGTCCTTGATTAACCGTGCCAGTACTTCCTCGCGGTCGACCCCTAGTGTTTCGGCCTTGGCTTTGGCTGCGTTAAGGATGCGGTCTCCCCTGACTGCCGCAGGACTGATACAGTTCACGCGGATATTGTACTCTCCCGCCTCAATGGCCAGGGTCTCGGTAAAAGCAATAACACCCATCTTGGATACGCAATATGGGCTTCTCATCGGGAAACCGGACATCCCCCCTACAGAACTAATATTTATAATATTGCCGCTCTTTCGTGGAATCATGTCTTTCAATACTTCCCTGGAGCAGAGCATCGAACCGGTCAGGTTCACGGCCAATACCTCGTTCCATTTGTCCAGTTCCATATCGACTATCCTGGCGGTAGGGCCGGCCATGCCGGCATTATTGACCAAAATGTCTATCTGCCCGTATTCGGCCAGTGTCTGAGCCACCATTTGCCTGACCTGGTTCTCGTCGCTGATATCGGTCGGAATAGCCTTGGCTCTGCCTCCGTGTGAATTGATGCTATCGGCAATCTCCATGAGCTTGGGTGCCGTCCGCGCCGCGATGACTACAATCGCCCCCTCGGAGACAAAAGCCTGGGTAATGGCCAGTCCGATACCTGAGCCACCTCCCGTAATCACCGCAACTTTGTCTTTCAGCCGCATAGTTAATATCCTCCGTACATAGTTGACGCATTCTAATCCAAAGGATATCTTTTTGAATGCCGAGCTGACAATGAAAGATTTCAGAGATGCTACGTCAAACCGATATCCATTGATAATGTATTCTTTTTAATTATTAACGGTCGCCTTGAAATCGTCTTCCAAAATTTTGCGTATCTTATAAGATAACTGACTCCTATCCAATTCTACATCTTGGTAAGTCAAAATTGAATCTTTGCGCACTGGTTGCAGGAGTTTCGCGCTGCGGCTTAATCCCATTGGCAAATAGCTTCCAGTTATACTATCGTCTGCTCTAACCAGGCGACCATATACCGTGTATCCACCTTCGCCATCCAGGACATCGCCCTTATTCAAATCTTTCTTGGCTACTGAGGCGACATCAGCGGCGAAGAAATTCGCGGAGCCGGTTTCTTCACCACGGAGTGCCACTTTGGCCACGCTTATGCCCAGTTCCAGCCCGATAAGGTGATAGGGCCTGAAAGCGGCTGCATACTCACCGGAAGTATCTTTAACAAAATCATGCATGGCTAGGAATCGACGCATATGCTCCGTAGTTACCCGGAATACAACATAAACTCCCCAGCGCAGATGGTCTTTGACGGGGCTGCCATCTCTTTGTTCGCTGGCCACGACTTCCACGGTTCCGCTATGTTCCAGAATGCCGCCATCACTCACCGGCTTCAGCACATTGGCCAGATTCTGGACTCCTACCGGGGGAAATTTCAAGCCATTTTTTTGCGGCACCAATCCGGAGGCATTGGCCAGCGTACACATTTCAATGGCTGATTTGGTGCCATCCAGAAATGAATTATACATCTTGGCATTGAATTTAAAGGTTGAAAGCTGTTCCTCGGAAAAGCCGAAATAGTCCCAGACGGTGTCGGGAGTTGAATAATGGTATTCTGGCTGGTAACGAGTCCCTTTGCCAGCACAGACAACCTCGACGCCTATAGTGCGAGCCCAATCGATCATTTCGTCAATTATCGCGGGTTGGTCACCGTAGGCCATAGAATAAACCAGTCCTTTTTCCCTGGCTCTTTTATTGAGCACCGGCCCCAATAGCGCATCTGCCTCAATATTTACCATGACTATATGCTTACCGTGCTCTATGGCTGTCCAGGCATGGTATGTTCCTGCCTCTGCAATTCCGGTGCTTTCGACAATGACGTCCAGGTCCGCTTTGATTAGCTGCTCCGCGTTATCGGTCAATACTATTTTCCCCTGACTGGCACTATCATTGATGGCGCCTGCTGAATTCTCGTAAGCGATGGCTTCTCTGGCCCATCCGATTTCCTGGCAGGTCTGAGTTGCCTTTGCCAGGTCAAGGTCTGCGATGCCAACCAATTTCATCCCGGGGGTTCGCCTCGCTTGCGCCAGGAACATCGAACCAAAGGTACCGGCACCGATAACACCAATCCTTACAGGTCTGTTTGTGGCCTCTCTTTGTTGAAGAGATTTATATAAGCTCATAATTACCTCGCCTATGGTTATTTAACTTGCGAGCGTTCTCCAGGTGTGAATGTATGAATCATATTATCATTCAGTATAATTGGTTGTAAAACAAGAGGAGTAGCTCGATACTTGGCATCTCTGGAATCTAATGATATAGTGGGGCGGAAGATAATCGTGGAAGATGGAGTATAGGTGATGAGTTCAGGCGAAGAGTTAAGTGATTTTATTCGGCGCCAGCGAGCTTATAGAGAAAGCAGCGAACTGCCTCTTAAGAATATTCGCGTAATTGACATGGGTACGGTGATAGCCGCTCCGTTTACGGCGACCCTGCTTGGGGATTTCGGGGCCGAGGTTATCAAAATCGAGAACACTAATTCGCCCGATGCCATCCGGGCATGGGGAGTGCTCGAAGGAGGCTTTCAGTCCTGGTGGTTGATTGTCAGCCGTAACAAGCTGCCGGTAACTTTGAATTTAAGGACAACTGAGGGCGCCGAGATTCTTGCGGGGTTGGTTAAGAAGTCTGATGTTCTGGTGGAGAATTTTCGCCCCGGAGTTCTTGACAGGCTGGGGTTTCCGCGTGACCGACTTTTAGAGCTCAACAAAGGGCTGGTCATCGGACGAATCTCGGGTTATGGACAGACGGGGCCGTATGCTTCCAGACCGGGCTTTGGCACCCTGGCGGAGGGCTTCAGCGGTTTCACTTATCTGAATGCCCAAACTGATGGCCCACCTTTGAGCCCACCGTTTCCTCTGGCGGATATGATTGCCGGACTGCATCTTGCTTTTGCCACCATGGTGGCGCTGAGAAGCGCAAGGAGAGGGGAATATGGCGGCCAGGAGATTGACGTGTCACTTTACGAGCCTTTACTCGGGTTGCTTGGTGCTGACTTCCTTGAATACTGGCTAACCGGGGAAGCTCCTCAACCTTTTGGCAGTGAAATGAGCTATGCCGCACCCCGCAACAATTACCAGACCAGAGATAAATGCTGGCTGGCGCTTTCCGCCACGGCGCAGGTGCCGTTCGAGAGGTTGATGGACGCCATAGGCAAACCCGAGTATAAGACTGACCCTCGCTTCAGCACTAATGAAGCTCGAATCAAGAAGGAGAACAGGAAAGAACTCAACCGGGTAATCACCAACTGGTTTGCCAGTATGACTTTGTCGGAAGCTCTGGAAGCCTGCGAGAAACACGAGATAACCGCCGGGATAATCGCCGATATGCGCGACATTGCTGAAAATCCCCATGTAAAGGGGCGAAAGACACTCCTTGACATCAATGACCCGGCCACCGGCAAGGCCCTCAGGATGCCGGATGTGCCTATTAAGTTGCTGAACTCACCGGGCGAGATCAGGTTCCCCGGACTACCTATGGGAGCCGCGAATGAAGTGATTTACCAGGACCTGCTCGGCTATTCACCGGAGCAATTGGAAGAGCTGAAGATCAAGAAGGTGATTTAGTATTGAATCCGGCTGAAGTGATATTGAAGGCGCGAGGAGAATCCCAATGCTAATATTGCGTACGCTTCTATTTGTTCCCGGTAATCAGGAAAGGAGGCTGGAAAAAGCCCGCCTGATACCTGCTGATGCCCTTATACTCGACCTTGAAGACTCGGTTCCTCCTTCGGAAAAGGACGCTGCCCGGAAAATGGTCGCCGCTTCAATAGATGAGCTCGCTTTGAGCGGGAAAGACATCTTCGTGCGCATCAACTCGCTTCCGACCCCTTACGCTGTATCGGACATAAAGGCGGTCGCCACCGGGAGGCTCAAGGGCATCTGTCTCCCTAAGAGTGAGTCGATGGATGATATACACAGGGCTGATGCCTTGCTCGCCGACGCAGAGAAGAAGTCAGGCCTTGAAGTGGGTTCAATAGGAATTCTGCCTCTCATTGAGACTCCAAAGGGTATTATAAATGCCTATGATATCGCCAGTGCGTCTCCTCGTATTATCGGCGCTATCTTCGGTGCCGAAGACTTTGCGCTGGAGATGGGCATAAATCGCACCAAAGAAGGCCCCGAAATTTATTATCCCCGAGCGGCGATTGCCGTCGTCTGCCACGCAGCTAATGTTCTGGCCATCGACAGCGTATATACTGACGTGCGAGATACAGATGGACTAATCAAGGAAACGAGGGCGGTTGCCCAGTTGGGTTTCCAGGGCAAGGCGGTAATCCACCCGGACCAGGTCGGCCCGGTGAATCGGGTTTTCGTTCCCTCTGATGAAGAGATTGCCCGGGCACACCGGGTGGTGCAAGCTTTTGAGGCAGCCGTAGCGCAAGGCCAGGCGTCAATCTCCCTCGACGGCAGGATGGTAGATGCCCCCGTGGCGGAAAGGGCCAAAAAAGTCCTGGACCTGGCCGATGCCATGGCGAAGAAAGAGGGAGCCACTTCAGGGCGCTGATAGCGTTGCCTTGCTTCGCCAGATTTCTAGGCAGTAAACAGTCGGCAGAACCGTTTCATGCTTGGTTCCTGCTCCAGAGCCTGCACCCGCGAAACTATCTTTTCCCTTCTCTCCGCAGGGTAAATAGTTGACGTCAGGTCGTCGAACTTACCGAGCAGTTCTTCCCAGGTCAGCGGGTTTCCCGGGTCTCCTTTAGGATAATCAATCCTGGTCGAGAACCTTCGTCCGTCTTCGGTCACCAACTCCACGCTGGCCGGCCACTGCCTGGGGAAGACCGTTTCCAGCCCGGGGTCTTCTACGCATGAAACGCGCCCCATCATCTCTTTGATTCTGGGAGATTTTAGGTTCTCCTGAGTATACTCGTTTAAGGAGGCTTTGCCGTAAAGGATGGCAACGGCTGCTCCAAAGGGCATACTGAACTGGGCATCAACCAGTGTCCTGGGGTTGTATTTCAATTCCTTGGGCTCAGCAACTATGGGGAACCCCGCTTTCAATATCCCCAGGGTTACGTGCTTTACCTCCTCCGGTTTCAGGCTATTCTCCCTCATAATACGCAGAATACCGTCTATCGGGCCCTGCTTGTAACGACAACAGGCATGGGGCTTGATACCCGTTTTCATGATTTCAAAAGGCTTCCCCAGATTCGCCAGAACCTTGCCAGGGTCAGCGCCATTGGAATATGAATGCAGGAAACCAAATCTCCCCTCAATTATCGTGGCGGGCCCATTAAATCCCCTCTCTGCCAGCAGAGCCGCGATTACTCCACTGTGGGCAGCCCACCCGGCGTGCAGTCGCTTGGTCCAGGAACCATCGGCCAGGAATTCCATTGAGCCCGCCGCCTGGCTGCCAGCAATGCCCAGACTGTTAATCGTCTGTTCCCGGTCCAGTTCGAGTATTTTGGAGGCAGCGGCGGCAGCTCCAAAAACACCGCATGTTCCCGTGGGATGGAATCCCCGGGCATAGTGACTGGCCGGGTTCAAAGCCTTGCCCAGCCTGGTCATGACCTCATAACCTATGGTTACTGCTTCGATAAACCTTTTCCCACTGCAGTCGGTGAGTTCGCCGGCAGCCAGGGCCGCCGGGAATATAGCAACTGCGGGGTGGGCAGACGATTCATTATGCAGGTCGTCCAACTCCAGCGAGTGAGCTGATGTGCCGTTGGCCAGCGCCGCATATTGGGGAGCGGCGCTCATATCGGTCCCGATAATTACCGTACCTTCGGGACTTAGCCCGATATCCTTGACGAGACGATAAACAGCTTTGCTCGACTCAACAAGTGAGCCCCGGATGGCGACACCAAGGAAATCCAGGCAGTGATATTTGACTCTATCGACTATTTCCTGCGAAATATCTTCATACTTCACGCTGGCGCAAAACTTCACCAGCTCGCTGGTGATACCCATATTAGCTGACCTCCACCCTAAGAAGCATTATTTAAGAAACGTATTCCTTTCTGACTCCCACTTCTTGACCGGTGTCTACCGGCAGAGCAGTTCTCATCTTTTTGTCCATGCGAATGATGGTTATATCTCCTTCCTTGAGTAGTATAACCTTTGCCTTTTGTGTCCAGGCACCGATTATTTCGACCGTTTCCCCTTCTGAGACTCCCAGTTCCGTCATCGCCTCCTCGGTCACAGCGGCAACACCATTTCCCTCTATATCGTCGCCCACGGTGAGAGTAATCTCCTTACCATATTGGGGTGCGGCGTAAGTTCTGCCCTCTACCTTCCTGTAAAACGCATCGCGCATGGTCACATAATCTCCATAGACTTTCAAAGATTTTCAGCTATAAAGTCTATTATATCCATTATCCTGAGGCCATCGCTGTCCCGGGCACTGTCCCTAAGGTTCTGTTCACACCAGGGGCAGGCGGATACAATCACGGAGCTACCCGTTTCCCTGGCCTGCCTAATCCTTTCTTTTCCCAGGGCTATTGCCAAATCGTTATTAACCAGCTTTACACCACCGCCGGCACCGCAGCAGAACGATTCGGCCCCGGTCTTTGCCATTTCAAAAAGCTCAATCCCGCTGACAGCGCCGATAACCTCTCGCGGCGCCCGGTAAATCCCGCAATCTCTCCCCAGTCGACACGGGTCATGGTATGTTATCCTGGTCTCCGGCATCTTCCTGCTGAGAACGCCTAATTTGTCTTTAGCTTCAGCGATGACCTGCGAAATGTGCTTTACCCCGGGCATTTCTATGGCGGGCAAGTGTTTCGGGTAGTCCAAAGTCAACACCTTATAACATTCAGCACAGCCGGTGATGATTGTCCTGGCTCCTCCCGCCTGGAACCTGCGTGCAAGGTCCCGGGCGTTTTCCCTGAACTTCTCCTCGTTGCCCATGTTCAGGAGTGGGGCACCGCAACACGGTTCATCTTCAGCATAGTAGGCAACCTCAATCCCCAGTTTTCTCAATAGAGCTACCGCTGACTTCAGTGTGTCGCCTCGTTCCAGGGACGAGAGACAACCGGCAAAGAGCACTATATCCCCCGTTTTGGGCAGGTCCAGCCCATTTGCCCAATGCCACTTTGCTTCCTTCCCAAAGGGATTGGATTTTCGCCCGATGTTATCGGTCACCTCTTTTATGGACAGGGGAACCTCTTCTTCTGCGAGGAAAAGTGACCGGAGCTGTCCTATAGCCTTTTCCGGGATATTGATTCCCTTTGGGCATATGTCGGTGCAAGCGCCGCACTGGGTACAATTAAACAGGCCGTATTGGGCTGCCTCGGCTACCCTCCTTGCGGTATCCAAAGGATTAAAGGCCGATTTGGCCAGATGCACCTGGTACATTGGGCCGACGAAAGTCTCCCAGCCCTCCTTAATCACCGGGCACACCACCAGGCAAGCCAGGCAACCAAGACACTGGGACATCTCTCTGGCAGGCAATACCTCGGACTGAGACGCTTTCACCTCAGTTTGGGAGATATCGTCGTCACGATTCAGCCATGGCTTGAGTTCCTGAAACCGTCTCTCGGCGATATCCCGGTCAATTACCAGGTCCTTGGTCACCGGGAAATAGGGCAGGGGCTCCAGGACCATGCCATTCTCCACCGGCGCTTTGCAGGCTAAAGTGGGTTTTCCATTGGCCATTATGGTGCAGATGCCACATAGAAATTCTCGGCAGGACAATCGCGAGGCTATGTTTGCCCCGTGTTTCAGATTGACATTATCTATGGCATGACATATTCTCATGCTCTCATAGTGGTCAACAGAGTACTCTTCATAGTGAGGCTCGTTGTCCAGACGGGAATCATAGCGAAGCACCTTTATAGAGAACCGGTTGCTCACGAGACTCCCTTCAAAACCTTATCCGTGGTCTCTTCTGAGATAAGCATCTACCCCTCAATCTTTCCGGATACAGGGAACACCGGTAGCTCCACCTTGTCAGGGTCAAGTCGCGTTTTCACAATTGGAGTCTTGGTCAGAGCGTATTGCCCATCCTCATCCTGATGAATAACTATGTTCAGCGTCCAGTCCTTGTCCGGGAGGGGATAATCCTCCCTGAAGTGGCCACATCGGCTTTCGGTCCTCATCAATGCTGCTCTCGCCATCACTTCCGCAGATACAATCATACTCCGAACGTCCATGGCTTCGATGAAGTTCGTGTTGTAAGCACCGGTTCCATTTCCGATTCGCGGTAAGCGATTCTCCTTGATATCATTAAGGGTATCGAGAGCATGATTGAGCTTTTCTTCACTTCGGGCAATACCCACATAGTCCCAGGTTAGCTCTTTTATCTCGTTTCTGATTGCCATTGGATTTATCCCATTATCTGTCCCCACAACATTCGATATCTCCCTCTCGGCTCTGGCAAGTTCCTCGCTGAAATTGGCTTCATTGATTTTACCGTGTTTCCCTGACAGAGCTGTCCGAGCGGCGGCCTCACCGGCAATCTTTCCCGATACCAGTAAGTCGGGCAGCGAATTGGAGCCGAGGCGATTGCCGCCATGCACCCCGCCGACACTCTCGCCGCAGGCGTATAGATTCTTCACCTTGGTCGACTCCCAGTCAGTATCCACCCTGATGCCGCCATCCTGATAATGAGAAGACGGGTAGACAATGATAGGCTCTTTCCTGATATCCAGGCCGTCGTTCAGCCCTCTCATCAATATGGTGTTCAGTCTTTCCTCGATAATGCTGGCTGGCAGATGGGACACGCTCAGGTAAACGCCGCCATGTTCGGTACCTCGTCCCTCCTGCACCTCAAAATAAACACACCGCGAGGTAAGGTCGCGGCAGGCAAGCTCCAACTGTTGAGGGTTGTATCTTGCCATGAACCGCTCGCCGTGTATGTTAAAAAGCCTTCCACCTTCACCACGCACCGCCTCGGTTATCAGAAGCCCGGCCATAGACTCGGGTGCAATGTAGCTGGTGGGATGGAACTGGAAGACCTCCATATCGACCAGTTCGGCGCCGACCTCCAGAGCCATTCTATTGGCATCACCAGCCTTCCCGTAGGGAGCAATGCAATACTTGAATATCTGACCACTCCCGCCAGAGGCAAGAATGACCGCTCTGGCCTTAAATACCAGAAAGCTTCCCTTTCTCATATCATAGGCAACACAACCGATAACTCTTTTGTCCTCCACGAGCAATTTCAGGACCATGCAATCATTGGTGACTCTGATTTGCCTTCTGAGCACCTCGCAGGAGAGCCCGCGCATCATCTCCCCACCAGTCCGGTCGCCACTGATACAGGTCCTGGGATAGGAATGCCCCCCGAGCTGCCGCTGAAAATACCTCTGGTTGTCGTCCCTGTCAAACAGAGAACCATAGCTTTCCAGTTCCTTGAATCGGTCTGGAGCGTTATGACACAGGATTTCTACCAGCTTCTGGTTATTGAGCAGGCCCCCGCCGATACACGTATCCCGGAAATGGGCTTCCCAGTTATCCCTGGAATCAGCACTGCCGAAGACGGCGGCATAGCCTCCCATGGCTATTGGCGTACAGCCGCTGTAGCCGAAAACACCCTTTACTACCATGTGGGTCCTGGCCCCCATCGAATCAGCGGCAATTGCAGACCGGGCAGCGGCTCCACCTCCGCCAACTATCAATACATCGGTCTCTATAACAGGAGCATTCTTTATCATTCTTCTCTCAAATCTCTTCGAGTTGCGGAAGGGGTTGAATGCACGAGTTAGCAGGCGAGATAATTGCCTTGGATTATCCTGACGTGGTAGATTATAGCACAAATAGGGCGCGCTTTGAGAAGAGGCCGGACTGTTCCCAGTAGATTGTCTTTGTGCTTCTCTTGTATCCTGTCCTGTCTGTCTCAGAAACAAAATAAGCCCTGGTGCGATAGGGTTACTCATTCTATAAGGAGGGAACTATGATAGCTACCGATAAACTCATTATATGTGTTGCTCCCTGTGGCAGTTTTTTAACCAAGGAAGCAAATCCAAACATACCGACCAGTCCCGAGGAAATTGCCGAAGAAGTATATCGTGCCTGGAATGAAGGTGCTTCTATAGCTCATATTCACGCCCGCAATAAAGAAGGCATGGCCACTACCGACCCCGAGGTTTTTCGCGAAATCACCCGCCTGATAAGGGAGAAGGGGTGTGATATAATTTTCGAGTTCAGCACTTCTCCGGGACGTGAAGAGGGCGCAAGTATTGAGGATGGATTCAGAGTCCTTGAGGCAAACCCGGAATTGTCATCCTTTAACGTCGGGTGTGCTGTCTTTATGCACGCAGGAGAAGAACGCATCCGACCCTGGACACGGTCATTTGACGAAAGAATGGTACAGGCAATGTCAGACAGAGGTATAAAACCTGAGTTTGAGCTGTATTATGGAGTGGGCAGCATTCTGGAAGTCAAATACCTGGTTGAAAAGCTCCCCGTCTCCAAACCTTACTGGATTGACTTTCCTCTGGGAATGCAGCGGACCGCACAAAACATGACGCCCTATACGCCGAGGAATCTGATGCATCTTGTTGACCAGCTTCCACCGGATTCGATGTTCATGACTCTTGCCGTCGGTGCTGATGAGACACCGGCCGTAGTCCAGTCAATTCTTCTTGGTGGACATGCCCGCGTCGGTTTTGAGGATAATATATACTATCGCAGGGGAGTTCTTGCCAAGAGCAACGCCGAATACGTTGCCAGAATAGCTAGAATAGGTGTGGACCTTGGGAGGACGATAGCTACGCCGGATGAAGCACGTGATTTACTGGGATTGAAAAAACCACAAGGTTAAAAGAGCGCGACTATTTCTGAAAATTAGAAGAGATAGAAAAAGTTCTGCCTCACCAAAGCACGGGTACCGTGCCGATTTCCTATGGTAACAAAAAGGAGAGCGAATCTTAACTAAATACAGGATTCTTTCGCTTAAAATCTAGGTAAAAATGCTATTGCGATTATTCAACTGAGCGGTATAGAATTAAGGCTACTTAAGCGAAAGCAGGAAGCAGAGTAATAAGAGAGAAATCTCTTCGGCCAAGCTCCAGGTCGTAAATACCTCCGGCTTCCTGCTTTCGCTATTATATCCCATTCATTGTGTAAACGCCCCCAGTGTGCGGGCAAGCATTTAACTGTATTGTACGCGGTTACTTTGAGATTTATGTACCTTATTTATCAATATCGACCAGACCTTTGCGCATGGCGTATTTGATAAGCTCAGTCCGGTTATGCAAGTCCAGCTTTTCCATTACCTTGGTGCGGTGGCCCTGCACGGTCTTCTGGCTGATATAAAGAGCTTCCGCAATTTCCCGGCTGGTGTGCCCCTCGGCAATAAGTTTGAGTATTTCCCTCTCCCTCTCAGTTAGAGTCTCGTATATATCCGGTTGTTCCGCCTGCTTCCGATAATCATCAATCAATGTCCGGGCCGCAGATGGGTACAGAAAGGAATCTCCACTGCATACCGCACGTATCGCAGATACCAGGTCTGACCCCAGCGCTTTCTTCGGTATGTAACCCGCAGCGCCCACCTTTATCGTCGACAATATATACTCTTTGTTATCGTGCTGCGTGAGAATTATCACCTTCATCTTCGGGTTTCTCTTGGTCAAGCGGTGGGTCACCTCCAGGCCGTCCATCCCCGGCATGGATATGTCCATCACTACCACATCCGGGTTCAATTCCCGTGCCATTTCCAGTGCTTCCCTTCCTTCGGAAGCTTCGCCTATCACTTCTATGTCATCATAAATGCTCAGCAAAGCCTTTATACCATCTCGCATGATGGCGTGGTCATCTACCAGTAATACCTTTATCTTTTCCATTGTCATCTCCTGTGTTTGTAGGTATATCGATATATACTTCCGTACCTCTGCCGTGACCAGATTTCACGGCAAACTTACCCTGAAAACGTTCCACTCTCTCTTTCATGCCCAGCAACCCCAACCCGCGTGGCCTGTCTTTTGCCGCTAGCGCATCCGCAACATTGAATCCTTTGCCATCATCGCTAACAGATACCACAACGGAGTTTCTTTTGAAAGTTATAATCACAAAAACATTCTTGGATTCGGAATGCTTTATGATGTTGGAGCTAGCTTCCTGAATAACCCTGAAGAGCGCTGTTTCCAGGGGAGGAGACAGCCGTTTTTTCCTTCCGGCAGATTGGAAATTAACATTTATTCCTGAAGCTTCCAAAGTGTTCTCCAGCAGCCATCTCGTTGCGGCAACAAGGCCCAGGTCATCGAGCAGGGTTGGGCGAAGCTCATAGATTAATTTGTGGATATCCTCAAGCAACGTGATTGACTGTGCCTGAGCATTGCGTATTAGTTCCTTTACCTCTGTAGCGTCGGTTGGCAACAACTTTGAGGCTGCTTCCAACCGGGCATTCAGGCTGGCCAGGACCTGACTCGTCTCGTCGTGAAGCTCTTGGGCTATTCTCTTTCGCTCCTCCTCCTGAATAGATAATAGCTCATTTAAGAGCTCGCCGCGAATCTCTTCTTTATATTGCACTTCCTGGTGCAGCCGGGCATTTTCTAAAGCTATGGCAACCTGTCTGGCTACCCCTTCCAGGAAATGAACATCTTCACGGGAGAATTTACGAGTATCGCTGCTCGCTATATTCAAGACCCCCAGAAGCTTCTCTTTCGAACGCAATGGAGTGCTGGCAAATGCTCGCACTCCTTTTCCAAGACTTAAATCGGCACCGGAAACACGTGCATCTCTGGAGATGTCTTTCAGGACAATGGTACGGTTAAGCTCAGCAGCTCTTCCCGAGATGCCTTCGCCCAGGCGACAGCAATCTTGCTTGGCTTTATCTTCAACTGGTTTACTTTCCTCCCAGTAACACAGCATTTGTTTTTCTTCATCCCATAAAAGAATGCTCCAGCTGTTACGTTTAAGTATTTCCAGCGTCTTGTTTAAAGCGTTGGTTACCGCATTGCCTATATTTGATAAGTCAGAAAGTGTTGTCAGAATTTCAGACACGGAAAGCAGCGAAGATAGTTCCTTGGTTCTTTGCTCCAAATCGTCGTGTGAAAGCTTTAATTTTGCTCTCATATTATCAAATGTTTGCGCTAAATCGCTTACTTCATCGTTTCCCTTCATCTGGATAGGGGTACCCAGGTCGCCGTCGGCGATATGCTGCGAAGCAATTGACAGAGACCTGAGTCGATTGGTTAGGCTGTGCGTTACTATTACCACGGATAATAATATAGCTAGGACGAGCCCAGCACCGGAAAGAAATAAGTTCCTGCGTAACTCGTATACGGGGAACAATGCCTCTTCCTCAGATTGGCGGATGACGACTCCCCATTTAGCTGCCGAGACAGGAACGAAGGCCAGTACGTCTCTTCTTTCTACCTTTTGAATCGGTTCGTGACAGGTGTGACATAGTCCGCGGGTTGGCTTTCCGGCCGCAATAAGTTCAGCGAAACGACCACTGTGGTCGCTTTTCTCGAATGGAGCCAGAGTAGGTCCCGGGTCAGTTCTAACCACAACGATTCCATTCTGGTCAACGACTTCGGTATAGCCTGTCTGTCCGAGCCTGATTGGTTGTACAAAACCGCCGATACTTGACTTAACTATATCGATGGCAACAATCAGTGCCCTGCTTGGGCTCTGATGGCCTCCATCGACGGGTGCTGTAATGAGGACGACCGGGATTTCGGTATCCGGCGATAGAACGAGCCCTGAAACGACTATCTCTCCTGTTTGGAGAGCTTCAATAATGGATGGATACATGGAGACGTGGAAACCATCCGTGTTTCCACCACCGGGCCGACTCCATATAACTTCACCGGTATCATCTATGAAATGGATACGGTGGGCATAAACAGACAGCCGGGAAAATAAATCGCTGAGGTCCTCTACGTGTTTAATCGAGTCACCATTGAATCCATTGGTTTCTATCAGTTCGGCAGTATGTTCTATTTCATTCTTGATGATTTCCAGTGTTTCATCCAGATAATCTGCTACGAGGCTGGCCGTGGTTACACGGTCTTCGAGCATATTCTCAGTGGCTTCATTTACGGCACCCAGCCCCAGGAAGCTGAACAGCGTGATGCCCAGTAACAGACCTATTGTAGTGAAAATAATAGTTTTTTTGGTTAGAGTAGGACGGCCAAAAAATCTCATTATTATTGCTCCATCGATTTGTTTACCGTTACTCTAAATGTGGCCCAAAATACAATTGCTTTAACTGAACAAAGCCACCTGAAACATGGAAGTTGTTTTTACTGTTTAATACCCTTCTCTGTTAAAGACTTTTCCAGCATTTCAATCTCTCGGGATATTTTCTTTTGCCGGTTAAATATAACGAACAAGTACCCGATAATCCCTATCCATACCACGAGAAATGCGGCAAATAAATAACCTATATTCTCCATAATTATTTCTTCTCCTATCACAATTATAAGTTAATTGAGGTACTGTTGTAACTTCTTCAGCTGGTTTTCATCCTTTTTCAGGGAAATCTGTTGCATCAGGAGAAGAAAATAGAAAAATGTGAAGGTAATTAAACTGATAATGAGGGTCAACAGCATGGATGGAGCCAGTCCACCCGCAAAAATAATTCCTCCCGGATGCATTCCTCTCCAAAGGGTAGTCGCCAGAGCAATTATAGGTATATCGATAAAACCTACGATTCCGATAACAGCGGCGAAAGTGGCACCTCGTGCTTCGTCGGCCGTAAAGGAACGTACCATGAAATAGGCTACATAAAGCATGAATAGAACCAGCGTGGCAGTCAAGCGCGCTTCCCATGTCCACCAGACTCCCCAGACCGGTTTTGCCCAGATGGCACCAATAAGCAAAGCCAGTGCGGTAAACAGAATGCCGATGCTTGCGGAGGAGTGAGCGAGCACATCCCACTTGGAATCCTTGTTAATCAGATAAAGGATGCTGCCGATGAATACTATCAAAAAGGAAAGCAGGGCTAACCATCCCATGGGAACCATAAGATAGAATATCTTCTGGACAATCCCCATTTCTTTCTCAACTGGTACGTAAAGAAATATCATGTACAGCGTGAGAATCATTAAGACGGAGCTTATGCCCAGAAATACATTCCTTACCGTACTACGCTTTCCATTCATGGTTGACTCCTCTATTCTTCAATAACGTGGTTAAAAATCAAATAAGAGAGCGTAATAAAGATAACATCAAAGGATAAAAGTATCAATAGCCACGAGTACAGTTGGCTCCATGGTTCACCAGCGATAGCCAATCCGGATGCTTTTACGGCACTGATGACGACGGGTACAACTACCGGCAGAAACAGAATTGGCAGCACCAGCTCCCTTGCCCTTGTATTTATGGCAATGGCCGAAAACAGAGTTCCCACGGCTACAAAACCAATCGTGGCCAGTATGACAATGGCAATCAGCTGCAGCGAAATAACATTTACATTGAACAGAAGGGTAAATATGGGAAGGGTAAGCATCGAGATGATAAGCATAAAGAGCAGACTGGTTACCATCTTGCCGACATAGATAACATCTCGACTGATAGGACAGACCATCAATCCTTCGAGGCAGCCCTGTTCTTTCTCAGCGACAAAGGCGCGATTGAGGCTTAGCACTCCGGCGAAGGTGAAAGTAGCCCATAAAATGCCCGGGGCCATGCTCTTTACCAGTTCATAGTTAGCGCTGAAAGCGAAGTTGAAGATAACTATCATCAGTATGGTGAAAACCAGTACGGAAGAGACTACCTCTTTCGTGCGCAACTCCGAAATAGTGTCTTTCCGAACGATAGCCAGGACCTTCCCCCAGAACATCATGCTGTGACCTCAATAAAGTGCTGATATGCCTGTGTCAGGTCTGTTAAATCCATGGAGCTTCTTTCCCGGTCAAAGACAATCTCCCCTCTGGCCAGTATGAGCATGCGCTCGCAGGTTTCAAATCCCCGCGCCAGATTATGCGTGGTATGGATAATGGTATATTGCGCTTCCCCCTCCAGACGAAGAGCATCCCAGAGCAACGCAGTGGCCTGCTGGTCCAGTCCCGTTTCCGGCTCGTCCAGCAGGATTATCCTTGGTTTGGGCAGCAGTAAGCGAGCAATGGAAATTCTTTGCTGCATTCCGCGGGATAAGGTGCCCACGCGATCATGAATGCGGGATGGTAGTCCCACTATATCCAGAACCTCATGAATGCGTTCCTTGCGGTGGGGTACATCAAACATCCGACCGTAAAAGTCCAGATTTTCGTACGCCGTCAGGTTACCGTACAGGAATGTCTGATGTGTGATTACGCCAATAAGACGTCGGATTTCCTCGGTATTTTTTTGAATATCTCGGCCATCCAACCGGATGTTACCTGAGGAAGGTTTGAGAATGGTGGCCAGTATTTTGATTAATGTAGTCTTTCCGGCACCGTTGGGCCCGAAGATGGCAACGGAACTTCCTGTCGCTACACGAAGGTCTATTCCTCTTAAAGCGGTCCGGGGACCAAAGGATTTGGTAAGACCCTGTATTTCAACTGCCCAATTCGAGGAACTGGACTCACGGCTTGCCATTACTGATTGCCAGCGTTTCCTTTAATACTCTTTGCCGGTTTCAGTAATTGCGATTTCTTCTCGTCGCGCAACCGGCGATAGACCTCTTTATCTATTTTACCATCTTCGAAATCGTCGTCCAATTGAGCCAGTTCCGTTAAAACTTCCTGGTATGCTTTCTCTTTGCTTTCGGGCGGCACTTCGACTACTAACTTCCTCCGTCGTAAGGTAAAAACAAATAGGAAGCCTCCAATAAGTATTGCCAGAATTAACGCGAGCCATACTATATTTATGGAACTGCCGGTAACCGGAAGTTCAGATAGCTGAAAAGATACCTGTTCTCCCCGGGCGATATTATTACCGGTTAGATGGTTGAAGGTGACGCCCTCGATAGATAGTGGCTCGTCGGCAAATAGTTGCTCGCTGGAAATGTCAATATTTTCTCCCTGGATTAAAAGGGTTAGATTTCTTATGGGATAGTTAGCGTCTTTCGAAAATACATATTCCTTTGAGTCGGGGTAAATCTGATATGAATATACCACTTCTTTTGGTCCAGGCAGGACTGGCATAGTATCAATAAAGCCGTTTTCCGTAATGATAATACAGCAGTCCATGAGTCCATAGCCTGCTTTGAGTTCAGCAGCGCCTTCGGGAATAGTGAATTTTAGTGATTCTCGAATGCTTTCATCATTGAAATTTATCGTACCGACATAAGTTTTGTCAGATTCATTGATAAATAATAAGTACTCTTCTACCTGTAAGATATCGGGTTCCACGTAGATTATAATGTGTGACAGCTCCATCTCGATGGCTTCAGGGTTCTCAGTAGTATCATAGACGATAAGTTCGATGGACTTGACAAGATTATCATCGTCAAAGACAAGGCGCTCACTTCTGTATTCAACTTCCTGGTAATGAATTTCTACACCGTAACTGCGACCGGGCTCCGTTGATATTTCTAAAAAGCGAAAGAAGCCATCGCTATCGGTGGTTGTGGATTCCGTCTCCATCTCTTCCTCACCAAGATAGGTTGTGAGGATTACTTCTTGACTATCAACACTGCCCCCGTTTTCCGTGTCGTTGATAACTTGGCCTTCAATCGTGCCTTGGCCGATTTCAGCCGCGGATACGGATGTGGGCGCTAAAAGTAGTGAGAACATCAATACTAATAAAATTAAGTTTCTAAACAATGTCTTAATCACCTCCCAGTTTGGTACCGCACTGAGAACAGAAATGACTATTCTCCTGATATTCCTCTCCACAATTCGGGCAGAAGAAGCTGCGTTTCCGTCTCAGTTCAAGAACCTTCTTTTCTATTTCTGTTTCAATGTTACGCTCTGATTCTAACACAACGCCAGTTCTTGTCGTAATTTTTTGTTTTTTCCTTGTTGGCCAATATGCGATTACTCCTCCCAAAGCTAACAGACCACCTCCAACCCATATCCAGATAACCATGGGATTGACCAGTACTTTGAAAACCGCCGTGCCATCCGGGTCCCAGCCGGCCAGTATAACGTAAAGGTCTTCAAGAGGACTGGAACGAATCGCTACTTCGGTTACTGGCTGCTCATAGACCCGGTGGAAGTATTTTTCCGGTTTCAATATCCCAATAAAATTTTGATTATGTTGAGCCGAAATAGTGGCGGTTACTATCTGTTTGCTGGCAGTTTCGGAGTAGGCTAAATCCTCATAGGTCAGAGTATAGTTATTGATTGTTATTGACTCTCCCTGTTGAAGCTCGATTTCCTTTTCCGTAGCGAGGAATGATGAGCCGATAACACCGGCGGCCATGAGGGCGATGGAAAGGTGAACGATGTACGCACCGAAGTGAGGGCGATTTCCCTGAAACAGTTTCCAGAATGCTCTGGCATAGTTCTCCGAACTTGACCTGTGTCGGGCCTTTACTTCGCGGCCCCATTCTTTCAGGATAATCAGGAAAGTTAAGAAGCACAGTGACAGGAATATGGTAACGTACCATTTCACGCTGATGATTACAATAAGTATCACGACAAAAAGCGCGGTAGCCAGGAGAGGCCAGAAGAATCTCCGGAGCAGGTTAAGGGCTGAATCCTGACGCCAGCTGATGGCTATACAAATGCCGGCAAGGAGCACCAGAGCCAGGAAAATAGGACCGTTCACACGGTTGAAGAAGGACTCTGCGACCACTATTTTAACGCCTCTTACAGCTTCGGACAGGGCCGGGAATATGGTGCCAACGAGTATTATCAACGTCGCGCCAACAAAAAGCCAGGTAGCCAACTGAAACGCAAATTCCCTGGAAACGAAAGACTGGGTCTGCATTCTGGCTTTAAGCTCATCTTTATAGTAGTAAATTAATCCGAATGAAATGAGAAAGGTAATGCCCAGAAAAACTAAAAAGAAAGGACCAAGACGGGATTCGCCAAAGGTATGAACAGAAGAAAGGATTCCGCTTCTGGTAAGAAAGGTGCCGAAAATGGCCAGAAGGAAAGTCAATACTATTAATGACAGATTCCAGGTTTTCATTAGGCCTTTTCTGCTCTGCATTACATTGGAATGAAGAAAAGCGGTCGCTGTCAGCCATGGCATTAATCCGGCATTTTCAACGGGGTCCCAGGCCCAGTAACCGCCCCAACCCAGTTCAACATATGCCCACCAGGCACCTATGATATTTCCCACTCCCAATAAGAGCCAGGATAATAATACCCATTTTCTTGCTTCTGCTAACCAGGTCCCACTGAATTGCCTGGTTAATAAAGCGGCGATAACCAGAGCAAACGGAATTGTAAAGCCGACATATCCCGCTAGCAGCACAGGAGGATGTAATATCATGCCGATATTTTCCAGCATGGGATTAAGCCCTCTTCCATCTGGAGGGGCCACCTGGAGAGCATGAAACGGGTTTGACACCACCAACAGCAGGACGAGGAAGAACGCCTGGACAAGCATTATGACAGAAGAGGCATGGGGTAACAGTTCTTTGCTTATATCTTTCTTGCGAAGCAGGAAAATTATCGCGAAAAGGGAAATGAGCCATGCCCAGAACAGCAGAGAACCGGCATTACCAGCCCAGAGCCCGCTCAAAAGATAGAAAAAAGAAGTATCACGGCTGGTATATGAAGCAACGTACTCTATTTGGAAATTGTGGGTGAGAATGGCAAACAGTAAAACCGCTACCGATGCCGAAATAAATAAAAATGCGGCTACAAGGCTATCATTGGCACTTACCACAAGTCTGGATAATTTTTTTCTTGTTCCAATCTGATACGCAATAGCCGAATAGACAGAGGCTAAGAGTGCCCCCAATATAAGAACATAGCCGGTTACTGCCATGAATTGCTATCCATTGAAGTGCTCTAACCCTCAGGTTCGTATTTGGAAGGACATTTGGTCAAAATTGTATCTGCCTGGAATACTCCCTGTGAATCAAGGTAACCTTCGATTACAATTTCGCGTCCCGCGGCGAAGGTATCAGGGACTATCCCCTGGTAAATGACAGGTAAGCTTTCGCCACCCTCTGTAACTATGAACTCTAATGCAGAATTGACGGTCGAATTGTGTTCCACAGAGTTAACGTCAACCTGCCCATTTACGCGAATGTTGGTATTACGAACAGATTCGTCTTGCTCTGTGAGTTCGCTGACCGTGTAGTAATAAATGGCCGAATTTTCAAAACCAGTATAGGCGAGATAGCTTATGGCAATGAGTATCAACAGCCCACTGATAAGGAATTTCTTATTTCGTAGCATCATCCACTCCACCCAGCGACTCAGGCGAGTCTGCGGATATTTCCCTAATATATATTGTAAATGATTGGGGAAGTTGTATTCAAATTGAAATTACTCTGCTGGTTGATGGCAGGCCAGACAAAGGTCATTGGCACGCCCGGCGTGGTCTTCCGGTATTGCCGAAGCATCTCCTACCCCTGTTTCATGGCACATGAGACAATTGTCGCGGCCCTCCAATGTATGTGGGGTAGGGGTTGGCCCCGATGGCGAGATTGTAGGAGTTGGCGCTGGAGCGGGAGTCGGAGCGGGTGCTGGGGCTGGAGCGGGGGCGGGTGTTGGAGCAGGCGCTGGAGCAGGTGTTGGAGCCGGAGCAGGGGCAGGTGTTGGAGCCGGAGCAGGGGCAGGTGCTGGCTCCTCTGCGCATGACGCAATTAGCGGAGTAATGATTACGACTATCCCAACAAGCAAGACTAAAATAAGTACCTTTTTCATTATCTACCTCCCATAATGCTTCACTATAGCCAGTAAAAGGCGACAAGGGGCGACTATAAAACTCTTATACGTTACAGCGCTTTTGCCCTGCCATTAAGTAAAAGTAGCTAATTGTTTTATGCAATACGTAATTGATGGGCCCAGGGAAATGGGCCCATCAATTATTATCTCATATGCTTTTTAAAAACTCTACTTCAGGGCCTTGAGAGAAGCGTTAATCACGTCGAGAGTGAAGCTCGGGTTGTGAACGCCTTCACTGGCATCGCCATGTAGCAGGAAGTAGTTCCAACCTGCCTTGGCAATAATCTGACCCCTATCGGAGCTTAGTATGTTAATTTCAAGTTCCGTCCCAGCCGCATTCTTCATCATGGTATCCGAGATAATCCTGATGTGCTCATACGTGATACCATCCACTGTGATATCCATAGCCTGGCGGCCGTGGGACTCAAGAAATTCTACGTGACTGATTGAGCTAGCAGCGGTGATATCCACATCAGTATCACCTTCTCCGAATCCTACCAACGTCAAGGTGTTACCTGCGTCAACCTGGGTCCTGATTTCAGCTAGAAGTGCTGCCTCAATGGCTGCCTTGAACTCCTCCATCTTCCCTTCGGTGGCTTCCATGAGGGTGCCGCCGTCGAATTCACCATGGCAGTCTCCGCATATCTCAAGGCTGGGCTCAAAGGTGTGGTTCGTGCCACCCAGGTTATAGCTGAACTCCGCCGGTGGCGGTGAAAGTACCATGTGACACGTGGTGCAGGTGTTCTCGATGTAGGAATGCGGTGACCGGGCCCCCGTGGTCACGAAGTAGGCATTCTCACCCATCAGGACGTCAGCCTGTGCCGCGACATGCGGTGCGCGGTCATCCTGTGTGGCCATGGCAACGTCGTTGCGCTCACCGTTGCGGGTGTTGTGGCAGGTCATGCACAGGGCACCCCTGCCTACGCCCATCGCCTGAAAGCCTGACGGTAGCATAGCGGTGTTACCGGTTACACGCAGGTTCACGTCGTTCGGTTCACCCGTTATGCTGCCGACGTCATGCGTGTCATGGCAGACGGCACAGGTAACCGGCTCTACGCTGTCAGCAGTCCAGGTAACCTCGGCCTGGAGACTGCCCGAATCACCGGCGTTAAGCTGCGGCAGCCAGGCGAGGAAGCCCTGAGCAGTATGGCAGCGGGCACAGCTGGCATTGTCGAAGCGCTCCGTGGCCAGTTCGGTGTTGGCGTGGGCGCTTTCTTCCCACTGCTGGTAGCGCCCGTGACGTGGTGGTTCACCGTGACACACCCCGCAGACTTCGGACGAGAGACTTACCCTCTCAGTATCAATCTGGCCATTGGCGTGAAGTGCCGAGTTGTTCGGCCCGTGGCAGCTTTCACACTGGATGTTGGCGTATTTTGCCGTTTCGGGGAATTCAGCGAGCACGGTTGCCCAGTTATCCCCGGGATTATTTAGTAAACCTGCGTTCAGGAAGTCGTTGTAGTCGGCGGCCTCATCAATACCGTTATTATCGGCGGACTTGTCTAAACCGACGGTATGACATGAGAAACAACCTTCTCCATAGTGAGTGCTGGTATTCAAGTTCTCGGTGAATATCTCTGCGTGCCCGGATTCCCTCCAGGCGGTGAACTGGTCCGGAGCGAGGGTACCGTTGTGGCAGGCAGTACAATCATCGGATAAGGGGCGGCCATCGCTATTCTGGCCGGTAATGCTTCCTGCCCAGGTGCCAGCGTACACATTGAGCGTTGCCCCACTGGTACCTTCGGTCAGGATGTACTTTCCCACCGCATCGGGGATAAATGATGGATTTTGACTTGAAACGTCATTCAAAGAAGCCGTGGAGCCACTGGGAGCGGTCATGGTCCAGCTATATGAGCTCTGTTCTTTGCCGTGGAGAAGAACTGTCAGGCCTTTGGGTACATTGGAAAGACCCGGGTTCCACACGTAAGGCAAGTGTGCCACTGCGTTAACCGTATCACTGTATTCACCGCTACTTGTCTTTACGGTAACTTTAAATGTTGTTACCTCGGCGGCTTCTAAAGAATGCGGGTTGATTGCCTGGACGGTGAAGCGGTCAACTATGCGGAGACCTCCAATCAGTTCTTCTTTATATGCTGCGGAGTCTCCCAATTTAACCGCTGCTGTATCAGAGTCACCGCCGCTGATGCTGGCCTTTACTCCTGAAGTCTGTGTCCAGGTGTAACTTTCTATTGTGGAACCATCGTTGGTTTCAACGGCAACTTTCAGAGTAACCGTATCTCCCGGCTCTCCTGTCTGGTCATCTCCGGCGCTAACGACCACAGCTACCTCAGGCTCAGCGGGTTCTTCGGCTGGGGCCGCAGCCCCGGGTGGGCCAGGTGGTCCGGTTGGTCCGGGCGGCCCAGGTGGTCCGGCTGGACCTGCAGGGGCCTGCGGCGCTCCGCAGGCTATCAGCAACGTAATCACTAGCAATAAGACTACTCCAAACAACAGGCGTACGGTGACACTACTAAACTTCATTTTCGCCCCCTTTCAATTTAGAACGGACAAGCAGAGAAATAATCATACACTTAATTTATTCGCCATTTTATACTAGCAAAGCTGGATAAGAGCGTACTATGAGTACTTTTACCTATTTCTTCAGGGAAAAATACCCTAATTATTCCAACTCGAAGTAATGACAGAGGTTGCAATCGGCGTTGATAACCTCTCCTTCTGCTTTGTTGTCAACTAATTCAACCAACTTGCCGTGACATCTTAAACACCCGGGCGATTCCAGATGACTTGAATTATCGATATAGGTTTCCCATGAGACTTTCATGTGAGGAAAGGTAGTAAGTCGGGCAATATCTTTGACCTCCGCCACGGCCTGTTCGATAACGGTTACTTTTTCGTTATAGATTGTTGTGTAATTGGTGCGGTAGAATTCCTTGATATCTTCGGCTCTTGCATTAGCCTCAGCCAGGCTCGAACTGGGCGGTTCCAGGGCTTCAAGCGCTTCCCGTTTTATGTAGGGCAATCCTCTGTCTATCTGACCCTGGGTAAGCGCGGCATCTACCAGTTCTTCAGGAGAATTAAATATATGAGTTGCCCGATTGTGGCAATCCATGCAATCCATAAGCCGTCTCTCAACTTCAATAAGCCCGGCAGTTAATTCTGCCTGTTTTTTGGGGTCAATATATTCCGTTAGTTGCCCACCTGTGTCTTCGACCCCTACCCACACAATATCTTGTCGCTCTCTATCGAGGGGCACATACCAGACGCGGGCGGCAATATGCCAGTGGATGTCACGGGCAGCCTCCAACTCTCCTCCACCAACCCTGAGTACCCTGGTATCAACATGCTCCGTATTTACCTCATCGATATCATACGTGGTGTGGACACGGACAAGGTCACCGGCGAATCTCTCCGGACGATGACACTGTTCACAGGTTTCACGCGCCGGGCGGAGGTTTTCCACCGGAGTTGGTATCGGGCGGTGATAAGTTCCGGCAATAGTGCGAAATAACATGGGAGTGCCGCTGACTTTTGACCTGACCAGATAATCGGCCCCTGAACCGACATGACACTCGGAGCAGGATACTCTGGAATGTGGGGAAGCCTGGTGCGTGGTATACTCCGGGTACATTACGTCATGACAGAGCCTGCCGCAAAAGGCCGTTGAATCGGTAAACTCAATCAGCTGGTAACCGCCCATTACCAGTAAAATAATCCCGGTAGCACCTGCGGTCATAAGGAAAACCAGTTTTTCGCGAGAGCGTCTGGGCTGTTTCAATTTTCACTTCCGGGTCGGATTTCAAGTATCGCCAGAACGAAGATGATGCCGCCACTGATAAAGAGAACTGGCACCATGGAATAGACAATAACACCAAAAAGAGGGTATTTCTCCGGTAAATCGGAGAAGATGTTAAATAGAACAACCGCTACAATCAGAACAAAGTTGATAGAAGCGGCTCTCATGAGCCAATCGTCAAAAATCTCTTTGAGGTATGTCAACTCGCTGTTTCCTGTTCTTTATTGAGTAGCTAACCATATTCTAGGCTGTTTCCTGTTCCCTATCAAGAAGTTCGTCGTATTCCAGGGGATGCTCTTCAAGATACCGCTCTTTGGAGACTTTACCGGTAAATATAGAAGTGTTTAAGGGGAATATTTTTGGTTTGAAATGATTAAAAAATATGTGTACCAGAAATATCCATGTCACCGCGAGTATGGCCTCATCGCCATGCGCTATGAGAGCGGAGGGGACTATCCAGCCCGGCAGAAGTTTGGTAAAGAATACCGGGTACATCATTATAAAGCCCGAGCCAGCCATCACCGGCATGCCCCAGAATATTGCCCAGTAGTCGAACTTTTCCTTCCAGTTGAAGCGGTCAAATTTGGGTTTGTCTTTTCTGAATCCCAGAAAATAGGAGATTTCATGGAAGAATTTACCAAAGTCCTGTGGAAGAGGAATCATTTTAACGGGGAAAGGCCTTTTGAGGATGACCGTTGAATACAAGATATACGCAAGGTGATAGAGGCAAATAATAATGATTACCCAGGCCGCGAAGCGGTGAAGTGCCCTCAAGACTTCAAATCCTCCCCAAAGACCTACCCACCACTGACTAAACGCCCACTCATTAAATTTCTGGGGCAGTCCCGTTACAGCCAGTAATATGAAGCTAGACATTAAGCCGTAATGCTGAACTATCTGGTTAATGCCGAAACGCCTTATTTTCTCCTCTTCAACCCTGGGCAGCGCGACCGCGCTTGTTATTGCCTCCATGCTTATTCCCTCCACCGGTTAATTGAAAACCTTGTGATAGCCATAACAACGATAATAACCGCAAAAGAAACGACGGTGATGAGCAGGATGGTAAAGAACCTCTCGGTATAAAATGCTGCGCCTACATTCTGAGGCGAAGCTTCTTTGTGGCCGAGGAAACTACTGGCGAATTCAACACCGGCTCCTGGATGACATTGTTCGCAGGTAACGGCCAAATTTTCTAACCCGGCGACCGGGGAGCTGGGGTCTTGAGCGCTCTTGATGTCATGAACACCGTGACAGTTAGTACAGGTCGCTTTATCAAGCTGAGTAACTTCATATGTACCGAGTTGTATCGCCTTGCCATGGAAGCTCCGCATATAGGATTCATATACCTTTTCCACAATACCGTAGTCCGCCATAAGCTCTTCATTGCCATGGCACGAGGCGCAGGTCTGGGCGATATTCTTCTTGTAAGCCGGCGCATTGTACTCCAGTACGCGGATAACGCTATGTGGGTTTTGGGTGGTACTGTGACAGTCCACACAGGTAGCTACGTCCGCGTTGCCTTTGGCCAACTGCTCCCCGTGGATGCTGCTCTGGTGTAATTTGTACTGGTATTCGTGGCAGGTCCCGCATTTTTCGGCGAGAGAAAGCTTGGTCAATGGTGTGTCAACATCGTGTGGGTCAGAGGTGTGGCAGGTCGTGCAGTCTATAAATCGGTGAGCCGCAGTATTGACCAGTTCTTCACTGACATACAGTGAAACAGTTTCACCCTCACCGTTGACTTTGGTGAGGTTCTCATTACCATGGCACGTAAGGCAATCATTTTCATCAAGAGCATATGAGGTAGAGGAATAGAGAATGAATATACCGATTACTACTGCGATAATGCCTATAAATAGCAACGGTCTTTTCATATCTGCTGATTTAACTTTGAATTGCCTGGGATGTGGTCCAATAATCAATTATATGTTACGCCACCTACCGCATCCTTGGAATAGTACTTTGCCCTATAAAAGATGGGAAAACATCCCTATTTGACTGAAATAAGACTCTAGATATACAGGCTGACGATGTTATTGGAAGATTCACTATGACGTGGAATTGCTTTTATTAATGACCTAACAGTCAAGTAGGGTAATGCAAATATGGTAATGACTAATATAGAATACATGGTAAAAAATGAGCTGATTTCTTCATCAAATTAGGGAGTAATGCCGATAGATACTTTAGATAGTTTATGGTACTGATTATGTATATCAAGTTGAACGTAAATTGAGGAATGAGTGGAAAAGATAAAGATATTGCTGGTAGATGACCACGCCATCATGCGAGATGGTATAAAGGCTTTGCTGAGCATTTATGATGATATAGAAGTGATAGGCGAAGCTTCCGAAGGAAGGGAAGCACTGGGAATGGCACGGGAATTGAACCCGGATGTGGTAGTGATGGACATATCCATACCGGGGATGGACGGTCTGGAGGTAACCCATCGCTTGACCAAGAGAAACCCGAAGATGAAGGTTATCATTCTCACGCAGCACGATAACAAAGAGTATATATTGTCGACGATAAAGGTGGGCGCTGCGGGTTACGTACCGAAGAAAGCGCTGGGGTCAGACCTGGTATCTGCGATACGCGCGGTACGCAGTGGAGATTCCTTTCTGTATCCTTCTGCGGCCAGGGCATTGATTGATGATTATCGGAAGCAGGCGGAACAACCGGATATATACGAGAGCCTAACTGGGAGGGAGAGGGAAATACTCAAACTTATTGCCGAGGGGCGCACCAGCCGGGAAATTGCGGAAGCTCTTTATATCAGCCAGAAGACGGTGCAGGGCCACCGCACCAAGGTAATGGAAAAGCTGGACTTACATAACCGGACTGAGCTTATCAAATACGCCATGCGCAAAGGTCTGGTCGACTTAAGTAGATAGAGGGTCGGTGGTCACTCGACCTTCAGCATGACCTCCAAGACATCAGTTCAATTTGCGTTTACTATTGTTTTACTGTTTTCTCTCTGAATGTTGAAAAGCGTGGTGATAATGTCTCCGGAATCGTCAAAAAGTCTATCAGATGATGAATATCAGGCTTGCTCAAGATACGCTACTTCAGCACCGGGTGCTTTGAACCAACCGTCTTCCTGCGTTGATTACCGCCGCAAAGCAGCCGTAATCCGTGACACACGATAGACACAAAGAACGATGCATGTAAAGGCGCCTATAAAAGGCATTGCGATAATGTATGCCAGTCCCAGCAGGGGGCCTGTTATAGCAGGAAGGGGCGGGTAAGTGCTACCGCGGACACACCAACGCTTAATCCAAGAGCGTTTGCTCTTTTCCATCGGCCAAGCTCCAAGCCTTAATATTAATTTATCAGCGCGTGCGCCGTTTTTTCTAATTAAGAGGCTTTGTTATAAATTAATAAAGGGTAGTAGCCACCGCCATTTTTTCTGCGGACACTACCACCCTTTTTCATCACCTTACACCCAATCAGCTATTTTATTTTCAGGTTATCTCACGTCATAAAGACCTTGCATTATCAATTATAAACGGATGCGACCTTTTGTCAATACGCAATTAGTTTTTTCTGACCCTGAAGATATGGTCTTCCAGCAAATTCTTTCAAAATAGATTAAGAGGGGGATTCATCTTTTGGTGATGAAAGAATGTACAGTGAAGCAGCGTACAGAGTAGATACAAACAAGGATGATTAAAGGCGCAATAAGTCTGTACAGTATTTATTCTGGGGGCAAGCTGGGATAATTTATCAGGCTGTCTACTGTTTACTGCGGCTGATTGCTGGCCCTATTACATTAAGGGCTATGTGGCCGGAACGCAGTGGCCGCTCACACACATATACCCAGCAGGACAATCGGTATCAATAGAGCACGCTAAATCGGGGAGTGCTCGCTTCAAGAGACCTGACCGCTGCCTGCTCTGGTGCAGCGCAACACCGGCACCTGCCCAGATGAGTAAAGGTGCCATGAGCCCGGCAAGCAACGCTAACATACAATTGCGTAATCCTCTCATTTTTCCACCTCCATCGCCATGTATTTCTTCAATTAGTCCGGAGGGCGGGCACAGAGGAAAGTACTGAAAATACCCTCCAGAACGTCATACTGTGCCACCTTACATTGTTAAAAAACAATTGATAAGGTAACTTAATGGCAGCTTTATAAGTCGTCTTTAAATTGTGTGCCCTTTCCTCCATACCCTTTATGTGTTACAAATATACCCCCGTATAAAACAATTGTCATCGGGAATAATACGTGCTTTTTACATAACAAACGTCTAATTATTCGGGAAATGTTACCTCTTTATCGGCAATAAATTGGTGAAAATATCTGAGAGCATACCTGTTGCGATGGCGGAATAAACACGAATGGTCCTCTCATTTTCTACTTAACTGGGAAGAAAGAGATAATAAATGGTGGAATCCATAGCGTAATCGAGTTAATACACAAAATAACGAATGGTTTGCGACCCTTCATCGCTGGTTCCAGTCCGGACACGGCCACGAAAGCAGTATTAGAGGAGAACGCCGTTCCTCTTCTATTTTGGCTACAAACGTTTTATACTAAGGAGCGAAAATGATTCATTATATACCGCTAATTTCTGCCATCGTAAGCTTTGTTTTTGCCCTGGCAGTACTGGATCAGTACTTTGCCAGACGAAGGCCTTATCAGCTTATCTGGGCTATAGGCCTGTTCATGTATGCCATTAGCACGTCAACCGAGTTCTGGGTTGGGGCGTGGGGTCTAAACGTTACCGTATACCGGCTCTGGTATCTGTTTGGCGCCATATTTGTAGCTGCTTACCTTGGAATGGGTACTCTCTATTTACTTGTCAGGCGACGCACAGCTCACACTATTATGGCGATTTTATTGGCAGCGTCATTATATGCCACTATTCGCGTCTTTGCCGCCAGCATTGACCTGGGCGGTCTTCAAGTTCTTTCCGGCACGGCTATGCCCCAGGGTATAAGGCTCATGACTCCCGTATTTAACACTTTCGGAACGGTCGTCCTTGTGGGAGGGGCCATATACAGCGCCTGGGTTTACTGGCGTCGTAAGATATTGCCGCACAGGGTAATATCTAATGTGCTTATTGCTGCTGGGGCTATATTACCGGCCGTAGGCGGGACGCATATGAGATTGGGAGGCGGCCTGCCACTGTTCTACATCTTCGAGCTGGTAGGAATTATCATTATCTTTATCGGTTTCTTACGAAGCCGGGAAGTATTCGGCTTGTATCGTTTCCCGCTCATTCACGGCTTCCGCAAAGTATCAGCGGGTTGATGGTATAAGACTGTAAAATCCTGGGGATGCAAACCTAACACAACGATAAGAACATATTCTGGGTTATTTCTTCCCCGGGCTGGAGTATAAAAAAGTCATCCTTATCCCATTCGTTTCTCATCATCTTGTTAAATATTGACAGAGAGCCGCCGATTTCCTCATAGGCAACGCCGAGGAAGGCAACATTTGCCTTGGCGTGGTCTCTATACTCAGCGGGGTCATAAGCGCCGGTGGTTATCAAGGCAAGGCGCGTATAATTCTTGAACGCTTCCTGCATCACCCATTCCGCCGTCTCGGCACCATAACGTTCCTTATATTCAGCAAACGTTACCATGGGTGAATTCGCTTCTTCGATCCATCCCTTGGTCAAATAATAAGTGCCCGGAGCCTTATTATGTTCCTGCATGTGGTTAGCCACCGAGCCCAACCAGAAGGTAATGCAGTCGTGTGCTTTTGGTATGACTACGGGCACGTTTTCCGCTTTAATACCCAAGGTACCATTGCCGCATAACCCGTAGCCGAGCATAATGAAGTCGAAGCCGCCATCCACCTGATGTACCCTCTCCTGGATGGCGAGCCTCATTTTATCCGGCGTTTTGTGCAACCCCTGCTCTAAAAATTCCAATTGAAACCCGGGCGGGCTTACCGCCTGTAATTCGTTGATAAGCACCCGACAAGCAATTATCAATACTTTCACCTTATGTCTCCAAGTTCAAATATCGTGCTACTAGTTATACCGCCATTTTCCGCAGAGGGCCGCCTGCCGGCAGAACCCTCCACGGATATGGCTGAATTACTTATTTAGTTTTGCCGCTGCGGTCTCTCTTCAAGGTTCTTGAATTTGATGCCTGACTCCGCTCCAGGTATTGATGCCACAGGCTCGGTCAAAGGGAACTCACCCTTCTGTATCCAGTCTTTCAGAATATTGGCGATTTCCACCGCCTTGGAATAGCTGGACAACGAGGAGGTCGGCACTTCCTTCTTATTGACCTCAATCTTGCCGGTCTTGAGTTCGGCGTAGCTTACCTCTCCCAGGACATCCGGGTTTCTCTGTGGATAGGACTCGGAATAATCCACGATAGGTGCCGTAATATCGGCATCTGTAACGGTCGTGTAGGCCAGGATTTCTTCGGATAGTACCGGAATCGGCACGCCTATACCGACGGTTATCGTGCAACCGTAACCGAGAAAGGTGGTCCCGAGGAGCCATTCCGGCTTCATTTGCTTCAAGTCACCAATTACGGTAAGGGTCCCCGACGGTCGTTTGGGCACGCCGTTATCGCCGCGAGTAACACCGGGATTATGCTGCGTTCCCTGCCAGGCAACGTAGCCAATACCTCCGCCCAGAAATATCTTGGTGCCGATACCGATTGTTTTATAGTGCGGGTCATTCAGCAATGGTGATAGCTGTCCGGCACTGCAGTAGTTGGCGTTACCCAGATGCGGCTTCAGTATGCCCATGTACGTGTATATGGTTCTATCAGCAAGGTTCACGGCAACATTGTAGTTCTGGTAGGCGTTACGGATATTGAATAGTACGGCTTCATTTATGTCCTGAAGGTTTATCCAGGTTTCCAGTTTTTTCCTCGGGTAGCAGTCCGTACCATAGGCGGTGGCCTCAAGCCTGATGTCCTTGCCGGCGACAAGCTCCTCAATGATGTGCCCACCGCCGTAGCTGAAATCGCCCGGGTGTGACCGGTTTCTGGGGTCATCGTCGGGTATGGCCGTGGCGCCGAGGAAGACATCGACCGCTGCCAGTCCGGCGTATACCGGGATATCGTTCAGGTAAACCTTGCCGCCACCCAGTTTAATCCTTGGCTTGGCGTGCCCAACGTTAAAGTAGGCTCCAGATGAACACATAGGGCCAAAAGTACCGGTGGTGACCACGTCTACTTCCTGAGCAGCCTTCGATAAACCCTTCTCGGAAACAATGTCGATTATCTCTTCGGCGGTTACAACTACAGCCTGCCCTTTTTTGATTTTGTCGTTGATTTCGGCAATAGTTTTCACTTTATCTGTTCCTTCCTTTAATTAAATGTTTTTACCCTGTTTGCCCTTTCGGGCCACGCATGGTCCATAGCATCGCCACCACCCCGCCCGCGTTAATCCCTATTCCACCCAATGCCAGTCCCCGGGTAAAAACAATCTGGATATCTTCTCTCAAAATTCTGAACAAGACAGGCCTCTTTATAACGCAAGATTTGTTAACTCAAAGGCTATTTTGGAAGAGCCAGGTAGATAAATATCGTTCGCCCGTATCTGGCAGTACGGTGACGATAAGTTTGCCTTTATTTTCTGGCCTTTTGGCTACTTCCAAGGCGGCCCAAACGGCAGCACCGGAAGATATGCCAGCCAGTATCCCTTCTTCTTTGGCCAGCCTTCTGGTCATGTTACCGGCATCTTCGTTGGTAACCTTGATAATTTCATCGACCAGGTCGGTTCTCAAGATATCAGGGACAAAGCCGGCGCCGATGCCCTGTATCTTGTGGGGCCCCGGGTTCCCTCCGGAAAGCACCGGGGAATCAACCGGCTCGACGGCGATGGCCTTAAACTCGGGTTTCCTTGGCTTGATAACCTCGGATACCCCGGTAATGGTGCCGCCAGTGCCAACTCCGGAAACCAAAATATCTACCCGGCCCTCGGTGTCACGCCAGATTTCCTCAGCGGTAGTAAGACGGTGTATCTCCGGGTTAGCTGGATTTTTAAACTGCTGTGGAACAAAGGAATTGGGATTTTCTGCCGCCAGTTCTTCAGCCTTTTGGATTGCCCCTTTCATCCCTTCCGCCCCGGGCGTCAGCACCACTTCTGCGCCAAATATGGTCAGTAACTGCCGGCGCTCTACAGACATCGTATCAGGCATGGTGAGAATCAGTCGGTATCCCCTTGCCGCGCAGACAAAGGCGAGGGCAATGCCGGTATTGCCACTGGTGGGCTCAATAATGGCTGTGTCTTTGTTTACCAGCCCCTTTGCTTCCGCGTCCAATATCATGGACACTCCAATGCGGTCCTTTACGTTACCAATAGGATTAAAAGATTCCAGTTTGGCCACCACCTCTGCCCCTACATCTTTTGTTACTCGATTTAGCCTTACCAGGGGAGTATTCCCAATAAGCTCTGTCGAGTCCTGAGCAATGCCTCTGGTTAGCTTCGGTATTTTTATCGTCTTGTATTGGAGTTTTTCCACTTCTTTTAAATTCGTCTTTGCCACCTCGATTACTCCTTAAATCTGATACTGTTATAGTTCAAGCTCCTATGTACTTGACGTAGAGCTCTCTCGCCAGCGATTCGTCGAAACTGTTACGGAGGATGAGTCGCCCGTCCGGGAAAATTATCATTTCGTGACCGTTGACCTTGAAATTTACCGTGTTCTCGTTATAACTCACTTCACCGGATGCTTTAAGATGTTCCGCGAGTTCAGGCAGAGAAAGGTTTTCCACCCTGGGGTCAAGGACCTGTACCGAGTACTGGCCGCAAAGTACGGTTGTTCTCACGCCGAACTGCCTCTGTAGAAACTCGTAATTGCCCTGACAGGTTGGGCAATCCGGACGAAAACTCGGCTTGAAACGGTCGAAAACTCCCTGCCAGACATCGATATAAATAACATCATGGCTGATTTCTTTGGCACCGATGAGAATCTTCATGGCTTCGACCGATTGAAGGGAGCCTATAATGGAAGGGGCGGGGCTGATTACTCCAGCCCTATCGCAGGTAGGTATCACCCCGGGAGGAGGCACCGAAGTAAAGAGACATCTGAAACAGGGGGTCTGGCCCGGAATTATATTCATGGTCATGCCATACGTGGCAATGGCCCCGCCATAAATCCAGGGGATGCCGTGTTTCAGGGAAACGTCGTTTATGAGAAAACGCGTTTCCGGATTATCCAGTCCGTCCAACATTAAATCAAAACCGCCGACGAGTTCTTCGATATTGGCGTAATGCACATCGGTGACGATACCTTCAATCTCGATGGAAGAGTTCACTTTTTTCAGATGCCTTTCCGCGGCGATAGCCTTGGGGACCTGGTTTTTCACATCTTCCTCATCAAAGAGTATTTGGCGCTGCAGGTTGTGGTACTCGATGAGGTCGCGGTCAATGATCCTTACCTTGCCGACGCCCGCGCGCACCAGGGTATTGGCGATAACCGTTCCCAGCGCTCCACACCCGATGATAACCACGCTGCTGACAGCCAATTTCTTTTGTCCCGCTTCACCGATGACTCGGCAAAGAGTCTGTCTTGAGTAACGGTCAATCATGAAAAACTTATCTCCTTCGGTACTGATGCTAAGGTACGAACGACGAGTTTAGATATAATACATCGACTTTTCCGGCGGCTTTTTCCGCTTTTGCCTTTCTGCTAAATTATGCAGGGTAGTAGACTCCAGAACCCCATCTATAGCCATTTTCAGTTCTTCCCATATATCCCTCGTGACACAAAACTCAGAGCGGTCACATAGACCGGGGTCATTGACACAATCAACCAGCGACGTTGATCCTTCGAGAAGATGGATCACCTCGCTCAACCTGATATCTTCAGCGTGCTTGGCAAGTAAAATACCACCTTTTGTGCCTCTGACGCTCCTTATAAGCCCCCCGGCTTTCAGTGGCGCCACCAGTTGCTCAAGATATAGAAGCGATATCTGCTGCCTCTGGGCAATATCCCTAAGAAGCACCGGCGCTTCATTGTTGTGAATGGCTAAATCCAAAAGAGCTCTGGTTGCATAGCGCGACTTAGTCGATAGTTTCATCAGTCATGCCTATAATTCCATAAAAAAGTAGTTGACAAGAATAATCAACTTACTACAAAATAGCAAAACTTTAGATTAGTGTCAATAGCTACAATCAAGACTTTTTATGAAATTTGTTCCAGAGGAAGTAAAAAGTGTTGGAGTAAGAAACAGAAACCGTGATGGCTGAACAGGCTGGAGAACGCTGCTAACCTTCGATGACTACCTCGAAGGGGTACTGTATCGCCCCGGTGGAACAGACCAGCTCACACATCGTGCACCATTGTGTGCACCGACATCGTTCACTCTTCTCATTAATCTCGACCACATTTCCCACGAGCACCAGCACCTGGTGAGTACACACCTCGACACAAAGCCCACAACCCGTACACTTATATCGGTCGATTACCAGCATTTCATCATTAATACCATATCTTCTTCGGACAGCGATAGTCTAATGCTCGATTCACTAGGCTGTCAGCGACTTTTGTCTCACTTGCCAATGCCGGCGATTTCTCTCAGCACTTCCGTACCCTGTAATCGTGATACGATTGCGCCCTAACCTTTCCTTTCTTTTATTTAAGCACGCTGGCAGCAATCTCGGCCACATCCTGCACCTGTATCCTGTCCTCAAGACCCTTGTCCTTTAGCCCGTCTTCAAACATCGTCATACAGTAGGGACAGCTGACACAGATTGTTTGCGGTGTTTTTTTCAAAGCTTCTTCGACGCGGGCTACGTTAATCAGTTGGCCAATGCTCTCTTCCATCCACATCCGCCCCCCGCCGGCACCGCAACAAAAGGACCTGTCATGATGGCGGTCCATCTCCGTAACTGCATCGCCAGTAGCCGAGGCAACAACATTACGCGGGGCTTGGTAAATTTTATTGTGACGCCCCAGATAGCAGGAATCATGAAAGACTACGTTACCCAAATTTCCAGGCTTATCCAGCTTGAGCCTGCCCGTTTCAATCAGGCTATTAATTAATTCGGTGTGATGTATGACATCCAGCTCAATGCCATACTGGCGATAGTCATTCTGCAGGGTGCTGTAACAGTGAGGACACTGGGTAATAACTTTGCTCACGCCTCGTTCTTTAAAAAGCTCAATATTCTTTTTAACCATACTGTCAAAAAGGAATTCATTGCCCAGACGACGCAGGCTATCGGCACAACAGAGTTCATTTCTACCCAGAATGCCCCAGGAAACACCGCTGGCATCCAGAATCTTGGCTATAGCTTGCGTGGTACGCCTGTTACGCGCGACAAACGCGCCGGCACAGCCGACGAAAAACAGGTATTCAGTCTGACCAGCTTCAAAAGGTTTGCTCTCGGTTTCTACGGTCCACTTGATACGTTCGGCAGGAGCAATACCCCAGGGATTACTGCGCTGCTCCATATTCTCAAAAAGGTTTAGTAACGCTTCCGGAAATTTCGCTTTCACTTCCACCAAGTGCCGGCGCATATCGATAATCCGCGGGAACTGCTCTATAAACACCGGGCACACTTCGACACAGCTGCGACAGGTAGTGCATTCCCAAAGCACCTCTTCGGAAATGCTACCTTCCTCATTGCCCTCGATTAAAGGTAGTTTTATATTTTTGCCACGGGTAAGCAAAGGGCCGTTCTTCAGCAAATTCACCTTGATATCATGGATAACCAGGCGTGGATTTAACGGCTTGCTGGTGAAGGTTGCCGGGCAAACATCAGAGCAGCGGCCACACTCGGTGCAGGAATACGAATCAAGCAGACCTTTCCAGGTGAAATCATTTACCTGTCCCACGCCAAAGGTATTGCCCGCTTTGAATTCTTCGCGAGGCGGGATGTTAACCTTGGCCAGATTGCGGAAGAAAACGTTGGGGATAGCCGTCAGGATATGCATATGCTTGCTGTAGGGCAGGTAATTGAGGAAACCGAGCAGCACTATAGCATGAAGCCACCACAGGTATTTAGCGGATACCGTCAATCCTTCTGTGGAAACACCGGACAGAAAAGTGGCCGCAATAAAATTAGAAATTGGCCGGTAGGCTGCTGCTCCCCCATAAGCAATCTCGCTGGCGTGTAAACCAAAAAAGGCAATCATTAAGGTAGCGATTAACCCAAGGATGATAAAGGAGTCGGGGTTTCGCGCTTCCATATAAGAGGGAGGGAAAACCAGGCGACGGACTATGGCAACGCACACCGCCAGAAGAGCAGCCAGTGATACCAGGTCGAAAATGAAAGCCAGAATATGATGGGCGCCATCCGGAAGCCGTGAGAGGCTGACAAATTCTGGAAAAAGTCCGTTCAGCAGAAATTCAGTATTGGCCAGAAATAGAATCAGGAAACACCAGAAAAGGACGGAGTGGTTTAAACCGAAACGGTAGCCATGGGCAACGGTGCACCGCTGACCGAAAGCATAAAGAAGCACGCTCCAGATACGCTTGCCGAAATTATCGAATCGATTTTCAAAGGTCCCCAGGGTCAGTAAACGGAAACGCTTGAAACAGCTCCAGATGAACAGTGCCAGGGCAAGGACAAAGATGATGGAAAATGCAATGACATTAGACGGTATCATTTACCCTTTTATTTCAGGTCCAATACTATGCTCTTACTTCTTCCTTGGTACGCAATTCTCTAATCCGGGCAGTAAGGGCTGGCACCACCTGCAGGACATCACCTACAATACCATAATTAGCCACTTCAAAGATAGGAGCGTAGCGGTCATGGTTGATGGCAATAATCAGGTCCGACTGCTGCATACCAACCAGGTGCTGAATGGCACCGCTGATGCCGCAGGCAATATATAGCTTGGGTCTGACCGTCTTGCCTGTCTGGCCAACCTGGCGTTCCGCAGGCATCCACCCCGCCTCTACAGCACCACGGGAACAGCCAACGACACCGCCTAACTCGCTGGCCAGATTCTGTAAAATGGCAAAATTCTGCTTGGCGCACAGGCCCCTTCCCCCGGAGACGATGACTTCTGCGGAAGTGATATCCACCGCATCTCTGTTCGCGTCGATAACCTCCAGCACCTTGACGGCGATATTTTCCTCTTGTACAGGTATGTATTCTCGGATAATCTTTCCGTTCTTGGTACCATTTTTCCTTGGCAAGGCGAATACGTGTGGCCGAACGGTGGACATCTGTGGACGAGCGTGTTGGGTTAAAATGGTCGCCATAATATTGCCGCCAAATGCCGGGCGTATCTGCAGCAGCGAACGGCTGTCGCCAATCTCCAGGGCAGTACAATCGGCGGTCAATCCGGTCTGGAGCTTTGTCGCCACAGCCCCGGCCAAATCCCGTCCCATAGCGGTGGCCCCCATGAGCAATATCTCCGGTTTATATTTCTCCACCAGATAGCAGGCAGCCCGGTAATAAGGCTCGGTGCGATAATGGTGAAACACGGGGTCGTCAATCAAGTATGATTTAGTCGCACCATAGGCAAATGATTCCTGGCAGAGTCGCTCCGCTTTATGGCCGATGACCACAGAGCACAATTCAACACCCAGCGTGTTCGCCAGGTCAGCACCTACACCAAGTAATTCCCAGGAAACACTGGCCGGCTCACCGAACCTTTGCTCAATGAAAACCCAGACACCTTCGTATTCCTTGAGCTTAGTCTGTATGGCATCTTCTTTGGTTACTGTTTCAGCTTTCGGGGCAGCGGCTGACTTGGCCCGTGCCTCCATTTCGGCGAGAATTTTCTTCTCCTCCGGACTGTAGTAAATCTTCAGAGCATCCGCTGGGCAAACATCCAGGCATTTACGGCAGCCACTGCATCTGTCGACCAAGATTACTGGCTCGCCTTTCTCATTCATTTCAATGGCGTCTCTGGGACAAGAAATCTGGCAAAGAGCGCCACAGGCAATACACTTATCTGGAATGAGCTGAGCTACGCCTCTGGGTTTCTTCATCTTTTTCTGCTCTGCCATATACCGACCTCTAACAAATTCAACCGAAAGTTAAAAATTAACTATATCCTTCTCCACTAACTTACGGATCAGTAAATGAGCTGCTTCTTCAGGGTCATTGAGACCATCGCCCAGAATCTCACCCTGGGCTCTTTCGGGAGAAAAGATTTTACTTACCTGCGTTGCTGAGCCCTTGAGTCCAACGGTCTCTTTATCCAGCTTCATCTCTTCATTGCTCCACAACGTCACCATGGCATCCTCAGCTTGCAGACGCTTTAGCACGGTAGGGTAGCGCAGACGATTTATCTCCCGCACCACAGAAATCACGGCAGGCAAAGGTGCCTCCACTAATTCGCTGTACGTACCCAATTTACGCCTGACCCTCACTTTTTTCGCCTCAAGGTCTATGTTTTCAACACAATTGACGAAAGTAAGCTGCGAATACCCCAGGCGGGTGGCAATCCCCGGCCCAACCTGAGCGGTATCCCCGTCAATGGTCTGCCGGCCGCAAATGACCACGGCCGCTTTTTCGTTCTGAACCAGTTGTTTGATGGCCGTGGACAGGACGAGGCTGGTCGCCAG
>SDBT01000692.1_pt1 | contig 54547 bp, 26 predicted proteins | sample 2277101 | NCBI WGS metagenome assembly SDBT01 (sample SAMN10404973, study PRJNA504765) | marine sediment metagenome | isolation source: marine sediment core GS10_PC15, 103 cmbsf | place: Arctic Ocean: Southern Knipovich Ridge | collected 2010 | reverse complement strand
TAAATCTATGTGCAAAATAAAATAGGAGATTGACTATGTCTATAGTTCTAGATCCGTCTAAAAACTTCGTGGCTATACAACTTATGTATATCGAAGAAAAAGACGAAAAGCACGGAAATATAAGATTTCATTTTGTCAACAGTCGTGCCGACCTTGACAATTGGAAATCCAAAGGGTATCTGACCGAAACAGAAATGTCTGAAGTTCTACCTGAACCGGAACCTGCTAAAACAACTCCAAACCAACCTGGAATGCCCGTTCAGTCGCCGAGACCGCCACAAGATCCCAAGAAGATGATATCGGTTCTTAAAACATGGTGGTCTCGAATGACCTGGAAAGAGCAGAATCAGATTTATGCGAATTGTCTGCATCAGATACCTACGAGCGAGGGGAAAACCAGAACAGAGCTGGATATGATTTCTTATCGTGACATGAAACTCAAAACCTGTCTAAAGAAATGGGATCTCAAAGACGACAACGGACAAGAAATGCCAATTACGGACACTATCGTCGATCAGCTCGTTCCTGAGGTTGCTCAAGAACTGTTGAATAGTTTCGAGTTGGTGACGGAGGCTAGTGAGGACGACCTAAAAAATTAGGGAAGGCAGCTCGTAAATTCTTCAAGGGGGAAGACTTGGAAGCTCACGAGCTGTCGCTATACACTTATGAACATATAATAGCTAGTCATTATGGGTGGGCATTGGATGCCATAAGATCCCTCGACTTACAAGATTTTTACGCCCATCTGCGGATATGCATGGAAAGGGAGTCTGTCCGGAATGAGTTTAAAGCAATGCTTGCAGGAGCTACGGAACCTGAAGAAACGGTTGAGTCTCAGCCTCGGGTAGTAAGTTCTAAAAGATTACCTTCAGGAGCAGTTGTTGAAACTACCAGAGAAAAAAGTATGAAGTTCAGTAGCAAAGTTAAAAAAGTCCGCGTGGACGCAGAAGGAAACTACATAAGCGATGCGTAGTGTATAATGCCGATATGATTTTCACTATAGAACAAAAAGACGAGGTTACTGCGGTTTTGGCGAGAATAATCAAAAAGAAAGGTGGTAAATTACTGTCTAAATATGAAGCTGCCAAGATAAAATTGATTGTTAAGTGTGATCAAGGACATACTTGGCATGCCGGATCTGATAAATTACGAAAAGGACACTGGTGCCCTTTTTGCGCAGGAATGGCCCGGCACACTTTAGATGAGATTAAACAATTTGCTCAAAACCGTGGCATAAAATGCCTTTCAAAAACATACAAGAATAATAACACGAAGATGACATGGGAGTGCAACAAAGGACATACTTGGCAAACTGTCTTTGGGAGCATTCAGCAAGGAACTGGCTGTCCACATTGTCAAAAAACCTCCCTTCATGATTTGTTTGAGTTAGCCCGCGAAAAGAATGGAAAATGTCTTAGTGACGTTTCTTTGGGGTTACGTTCTAGCTATTTGTGGGAATGCTCTAAAGGTCATCAATGGACTACAAAGGGTAGACATATAAAAGAGGGGAGATGGTGCCCTGAGTGTGCTGTCGAGAATAGAAAGCGCTCTATTGAAGATATGCAAAAAATGGCATCAGAACATGGAGGAAAATGTTTATCCACTAACTATTGTAATATGAATACTAAACTGCAATGGGAATGTGCAAAAGGTCACCAATGGTGGACTACGCCGAGTAATATACATTCTGGAAAGTGGTGCCTTGGTTGTTCGAAGTACCACAACAGAGACCCAGAAGAACATATGAAGTCGCTGAGAAAAATTGCTACAGAAAAAGGCGGACAATGTCTTTCTGATAAATGTATCGGCAACACGACAAAACTCTTGTGGGAATGTGCAGCAGGACATCAGTGGGAGGCTAGTCCACACAACATTAAAAGGGGAAGCTGGTGTTCTATTTGTTTTAAAGGTAAGTATATTACTGAACAAAAGTGTAGATATATATTTGAGATCATATATGATTGTCCATTCCGTACCACCAAAACTGTTCTTCCTGATCGCCTAGAACTAGATGGGTATAATGAACAACTAAATATTGCTTTCGAATATCAGGGAGAGCAACACTATAAATTTATTCCAACGATTAATAGAACTCGCAAAAGATTTGAAGAACAAAAAAATAGAGACCAGCGGAAATGTAAACTTTGTGAGGCATTGGGCATTCGATTGATTGTTATTCCATACTGGGAAGCTAAGAGCGATGACAATCTAATCGCTTATATTCGTTCTGAAATCCCAAATGCTTCGTCCAAAAAAATAGATTGGAAACCCTTCTATTTAACATGCCCGATCATGAATTATCTGCGAGATTTGGCAAAAAAGAAAGGCGGGAAACTACTGTCCGCTGAGTATAAAAACATGAACAGCAAACTGTCTTGGGAATGTTCTGATGGACATCAATGGGATGCAGTTCCTGCTTCTATTAAATACGCGGGTACGTGGTGCCCTGCATGCTTTAATATTAAGAGAAAAAATGCTTACAAGGAGAATAAAAATGTCGTTAGTCTTAGTCTCTAGAACGGATAACGTAAAAGTAAAAGTCTACTGCTGGGAAGCCGATGGAAGCATTGAAGCCACTCACATTAAGTCTGAAATACCCAAAGACGTGAAAACTGAAGAAGTGGAATTTGTTTTTCGTAAGCCCGGATATGCCGATTCGAACATCATCATCCGCAATTCAAACTTCAAGATGGAAGGTGAAGAAAATTCTGCATCTATAGTCAGTTTCCAAGAGAATGTTTTGAGAACTCTGCTGGTTGATTGGGATCTAAAGGATGAAGAGGATCAAAAGATTGCCGTTAATACAATTTCGGTGAACAATTTGGTGCCAGCGGTGGCAAGGTCTGCGATTAGCGCAATTTTGGACAAAATCCGCATTTAGCCGCCCATATTCCGAATCTCTTTTTTAAGGCGATATAGCTCTTTTTTGTTCTCGTAGAGTTCACGTTCTGCCATTAATGTCTGGGCTCGTGAACGTGAGTGGTTCATCTGGTCTATCCCCCATTGCTCGTTCCTTATTTCTACAGGGCATGTCTTCAGTATTCCTAGCATAATGTCTACATCGCGAGCGACGATATGGTACCTTCCGGTGTTCTCTATGCCGCGTACCACGCCTCGATAAAGCCTATCAATTTCTGGTATGTTACGATCAGCTATTGCTTTTTTGAAGCTAATGATGAGTCGATTCGGCTTTGCGAGATCTTCGCTGTGCTCTACTTTCTGAGCGGCTTGACGTTCGGAAAATGTAGGAGCAGGATCAGGATCAGGCTCTATATCAAATAAAAGAACTAACAAAAATATCAAGAATATAAAGCTCAAGATGCCTCCGAAGAGACGCCAGATCACGAACCCAATTCCGAATCCTATTGCTGTATTTTTCATGCTCATACCAGTATAATAGCACATATCCAAAAAATGTCAAGTCTAATTCTGAAAATGTTTAGATTGGCCAAAGATTAGAGGGATGCAGGCTTTTTCGTCGAAAATATTAATATGGCTTACTACCGTCCCAAAAAACCCCCTGCAACCACCCCAGAAACACCAGAAACTCCACAGTTTCCTGGGCTTGTAAGCATTTGGGATACGATACAAGCTCCACTGGCTGGCCTCTATGAAGGTTTAGCGGGAAAGAACCGCAATTTCGAGCAATACATGTTGGACAAGTCCAGAAAAAGACGCGGAAAAACCCCTAGACAATACCCTGGCAGAGGTCCTCTTGGTTGGCTTGGCCGAACAATAACGGGTAAATAATGGCTGACGAATCACCTACAGGCGCATTTGAAAAAAAAGTTGTAATTGCACTTGAATCTACGATGAGTGGAGTGCAAGATGCCCTTCGTGCGCTTGAGTCCATGCAAAAACATCTTGATCGTGTTGGGGCTTCCACCAAAGAGACAGACAAAGCAATCGCAGGTCTTTCTAGGGCTACTTCTAAAGCGTCCAAAGATGTAGCCAAACTCAGCTCTAATTTTAAGTCTCTCAAAAAAGTTCAGAAGGGTATGTTCGAGACCATGCGCAGTATCGGAAGCGTGACTCGCACTGCTTTAGGAACTGCCACTGTTGCTGCGGGAGCATTCATCGCTGAAACCAAGAGAATTGGTGACACTATGCTCCAATTCCAAGTCTCTTCACTTAATGCTGCGACATCTCTAAAAACACTGGGAGATGCATATGGAAGTCTGAAATCTCAATCCAACTCAGCTCTTTTATCAATGCAAGATATGGCTGCTTCATTGACAAAATTCCAGAAACAGGGCATAGCTCATATGGCAGCAACAATGCAGAAAGGGGTCATTTCTGGATGGGAAGGCATAATGGGATCTCTTGCAGCGGTTGTAGGGAAAACAAACGCAGATGAATTAATGCATGAATGGGTTGGATCTCTTGGAGATGAGTTCGAATTCCTGAGAAAAACCATAGCACGAGATTTGGGTCCTATTGCTAAAAAAATTCAAGAAACTGCTGATCCCGACATAAAAGCTCGATACATAGACCAGGCCATTAGCTCACTAGAAACACTTCGAAAACGAACGGGAGATTTAGGCGGAATTACTCAACAAGTCATTGGTCATTTTAGCACATTGAAAGATGTGGCTCTCGGAATTGCATCTCCATTAATAACTGGAACCGTGGCAATTAATAATGCCATGATCAAAATAGGAACTACATTAGAAAATGTATCGACACGGCTCGTGGCAACGTTCGGTCCAGAAATTGAAACGGTGGTCAAGGGGCTCGGTGATTGGCTGGACAAGAATGTGACTCGTGTTATTGACAAACTAATTGACAAAGCGAAAGAACTGCATACTAGATTCGAAGCATGGGGAGGAACTAAACAGTTATTGGAGTCCTTGACGCGAGCATTAGATTATGTTTGGCGAACCATTTCCAAAATTACTGTTGCTGGTTTGAGCTTTATTGAGTGGATTACAAATGCCAACGCTGCTACTCAAGTTTTGGCAGCTGGACTAGCATCTCTTGTGTTGGCTCCTGGATTGTTGCCTGGCGTAGTGACCTTAATGACAGGATTGGGAGGCATCTCCAAAGCTGCCTATGGCGCAGCCGCAGCGATGCGAACTATGAGCTTAGCTCAGGCAGCGGCACAGGCCAAGATGTTTGCAGGCAGACTTGGAGTTGTTGGACTTGCTGCGACAGCAGGACATTTGGGAGGCAAGGCATTAGGTGGTTTTGATACAGGCACCTTTGGTGACGCTCTGTCTGGAGCAGCGGGAGCAGCTGTTGCTGGGGCAATGGTTGGATCTGTTATTCCAGTGATAGGCACTGCTGTGGGTGCCGCTATTGGTGGAGTCGGATCACTCATTGTGACTGCAATTAGCTCCTGGGGAGATGATACCGAAAAAGCACTGAATAAAATGCAGCCCGAGATTTCAGACACAGTCACAAAAAAATGGGAACAACTTCAGGCAAAAATAGATGAACTAAATAGCAAAAATCTCAAACAGCTTGCCGAAGCAACCCAAAAGACTGGGGAGGAAGCAGAAAAGACCGGGGACAAGTTTGCAGACTTTGTTCTTCGTATCAAAGATTTAGACCAATTAATCAATAGAATATTGCCAGGATTCTCCCAGGCCGTTGGTGGGATCTCTGCTATTATAGATACCCTTGGGCCTGCTACTGACCAATTTGGCGAAAGTATATCTAACCTAATTAAACGAACCTCCATGGACGAAATAGTTCACGGATTCGAGTCAGTACAAAAATATGCCAAGCTTGCCGCAGAACAGATAGCCCAAATAGACTTAGCACGAGCAAATAACGACATTGAGGGAATGGAACAGCATACAAGACTATTGGGCTTGGCTTTAGCAAATGTAGAGAAGGCAACGGGAAATATGAAACAAGGTCTTGAAGGAGCTTTAAAACCACTTGAAAAGCAAGTTGAACTCGTTAGTACTATTAAAGAGCTTCGTCAATTAGATCTTGATATCTCTCAACAACTTTATGGCACTCCTGCTCTTGCCGTCCAAGCTCAACTGGAGCTGGTTAAAACCATGCAGGTGGAGAAGGAAGTTCTACAAGATCAACTGGCTCTCACCCAAGACCTCATCTCTCAAATGAAAGCCCGAGGGTATACTGAGAAAGACATTTTCTTCCTTCGCATGAAGGAACTCGATTTATCTAAAAAGATCAAGGGAGTTACTCGTGATCAATTAGCCCAAGTGAAGGAGCTTCGGGACGGATATCTTTCTGCGGTTTCGGCCCAGGCCCTTGGAGCTGGAAAATTTTCGAAGGTTCTAGTGAGTCAGGAACAGAACCTAGCACGCGGTTTGCTCAAGGGGGCAGTCAAGCCTAACTTCCTAATGGGTCAAGCCGGGGCAGACGCATCCAGAAACAGAGCTGATCCATACCGATTTAGTGCCCAAGGCATGGGATTCTTGGAGTCTATGAGTGGACAGATTATGAGTCCTGACGAGATCTCCAAGGCTGTCTATGATCGTGTAGCGAACGTCTCTGATCCAACTGCGAGAGCTGCTGCCCAACAGGGAGCAGATGCTTTCATGGGCATCATGGATGGAGCCAGCAAGAACACCAAAGACCTCGGTGGTATATTCACGCTTGGAATGGGGACATTGGGTGATCGTATCGTAGATGCCATTGGAGGTTTCGCTGAGCAACGACATATGGCAAGCGTTGCTGGGCTTGGTCTACGGGGACCAGCTGGTGAGACGTTCAAGGGGTCTATGGCGGATTTATTTAGTAGTGGCATGAAAGAAAATGTTGAACGCCTTAGAAAGCTTCAAGATCAAATTGAGAAAGCTAAGGCAATAGGAGATGACAAGGCTATACCTGATCTCGAAGCCAAATCTAAAGATTTGTTCAAAAAGATATCAAGCTCTGCTGATTTCGCGAAATTTGATCCTGCTGCGATACGCCGACAAGGAGAAGAACAGCAAGCTTCTACGCATTCTGTTGAAGCCCTTATTAATTGGTATGAAGAAGCTTCAAAGAAGGCAAAATCAGGCTTGGATGCTCCAGTTCGAACTGATGCAGTTGATCCAAGGGCTGCCAATACCTACTTCGTTAAAGCTCTGCCATTTCTTAGTACAATAGCAAATTTGATGGCAGAGACAGCAAAGCATGCCGGTATCGATGTAGATATAATCCAGAATATTCTAAACCCCAAGAAGCCTACCAGCGGTCTCGAAAAGGTACCTATCGGCATGTCTTCCATTTCTGTTCGTGGAGCAGGACGAACAGGATTGAGCGCTGATAGTAAAGCAAGCAGACAGCTAATCGATGATTTGAAAAGGGGAGATCAGGAAGTCAAGCGTCATGAGACGGCTCATCAAGCAGCAGCGGGACCATATGCTCAAGGAAGTCCGAGCTATGAGTACAAACGAGGACCTGATGGTCGTCGCTACGCAATTGGTGGAGAGGTACTTGTTGATATATCTCCTGTCCCTGGTGATCCACAAGCCACTATCGACAAGATGCAGAAGATTCGCAAGGCTGCTCTTGCTCCTCGTCACCCGTCTGAACAAGATTTGGCAGTTGCCAAACAGGTCTCGCAGATGGAGAGACACGCGAAAGCATCCATAGGTCCAAAAATCGGAATCATGGCTTTGCCGGAACCTTCTTCTGTTCGAGTGTCAAGCCGTATTCCTGGTATAGATGTTCCTGGCATAGATACGCCTGAAACAATCGGCTTCGATACTCATTTGTCACCGATGGGGTTGCCTTTGGGAGCCGCTTCTAGTTCAATTGAGATCACTAACCTTGGCAAGCTTGTCAATGTGATTGGGCAGTCAATCAAAGCCAATCGAGGCAATACTTCTGCCATTGTTCGTAACATAAATGCTCAATCTGATGTCAGCAAGACACTCAAGAGTGGGAATTTTTTTAAAGCTATAAATGCAGAACTCAAAGCAACTGGACAGCGTTTAGAATCAGCAAAAACTGCTTTTGCCAGTACAGATAAAGCATTCTCTGAGAAACTCGGAGAATTCATGAAAGCCAGGTCTGCTCCTGGTGGACAAAAGCCACTTTACAGATTGGGAGAGACAACACCGAAAGGAGTGAGAGACTCTTCTGGAGTTGTGAAGCTCCGCAGTGAAGTGCAAGCCTTGCGTCGTCCTCGATTGAGTGCTCAGAGAAGTGTAAACCTTCTGTCCAAGAGACAAGCACGAGTTGGCAGAATAAAAGAAGTTGGAAGAGCAGCGCGGGCTGCTATGCCTAACGATTTCCGTGTTAGAGATATCGCTACCAACTTGAAACGTATTGTTCCAAGTATTCGCGAAGGTTTTAAAGCTGCCCCAGAAACAGGAAGGGCATATCAGGCTGGACAAACTGTAGGTTCTGTTCCAGGAAAAGTTGTACAAGCAGGTAAGAAGGTTCAACAAGCTGGACAGACTGCGGTACGAAGTGCTGGGCGTGCTTATGAATTTGTCAAAGAAATAAAAGCCGCAGACATTGGAAAAGGACTTAAAACTGGAACACAAACAACAGGTCGAGGCATTGTAACTGCGGGGAAAGTCGCAGGTCGAGGCGTGGCGGCTGGAGTCAAGGGAGTAGGAGGATCACTTCTTCGTGGTGTGGGAAGTAAGTTTATTCTAACTGAACTGGCTATTGCTTCAGCTGATGCCACCTATCAAGCTAAACAACTAGAAAATGAAGTAGAAGCTCTGCCTGATCGTATAGCACGTGCTAATCAGGATAAACAAGGCAGAGATCTCGGGAAGAGATTTGAGCGCTTAATCGAAGTTTCGGAAACCCGGACTCTCCGAGATGAAATGGTCAAGCAGCGCCAGAAGCTTGATAGCATGATGCTCGGACTTAAACCTGCTTTGGAGAAAGAAGGCTTTCAATACCAAGGACAAGGCGGAGTTGGTGGAATTGTTCCAAAATTCTCTATGGATTTGGGATTAACGGGCGGAGTTCAAGAAGGAACGATAAAGTCTATCAAGAAGCGTCGAGTAGCAATACAGAAAGACATTGACGATTATGACAAGTCCATTGTTGACAGATACAATGCCTATGTGGCGGAGTTAGATAAAGCAGTTCTTTCGATACAAGCCAGCGCCCCTGATGCCGATATCTCTACATTCGAGAAGCAATTCAACGACGCATCGGCTAATATGACGAAGTTTGTGGGAGATTTGATTTCTAACGTTCAAGGGGAGAGCCTGGAAGGTATAGCTATTTCGAGTAACCGCCTTGTCCAACAAGGGGCAGATAAGTTATTGAATGAACTTAAAAGTATGACCAAAATTCAAATAGATTTGGATACAGCTCCCACAGACAAGAAAAAAGAGATAGAAGCCGAGCTATCAAAATCCGGCCGACGAATAGGTATATCGGCAGATTATTTAAGAACCATCGGCGGGGGCGGGGCTGTTGATGATGCTATGGAGAGATTCAATCAGCACATATATGACGTAGCCAACAGAGAAGTTTTTGCCATAACCAAACAAATCGACAGTCTTACACAAGATGTAAGTCCTAAAAACAAGGGTCAGATAGACGAGCTTATTACAAAAAGAGCGAACATCCAAAGGGACATAGGGATATCAGACGAATTATCCCCAGACGAGTTAAACCTGCTTGATCCTTATATCAAAGGGCTGAAGATCAATCTGGCTGCGTATGCTGATCTGGTTAAAGAATCCTCCATTGCCGGAACTGATCAGAAGCCAGAGTTAGAAAAACAGATAACTGGTCTGGAGAATCACATTGCTGATCAAATGGTCAATATGGGACAGATTTTTGGTGTTGACCCAGCATTCAAGCATATATCCAAGGCTCTGACAGAATCCCAGGATCAAGCCAATCAAATACTCGCTGGTCAAAATGAGGTTTTTGAACGCAGGATAAAAGAATTTGAGGGGTTGAAAACTGATGCTCCTACTGCATACCTTCCTGAAATTCAGGCCAATATAGATGAAATCCAGTCTATACGAGATACGTACTCTAAAGCTTTGGCAACAGAATTTGGAACTATTAAAGATAGAGCTTCTAAATTGCTCCAAGTAATGGCTCCACCAGGAACGAAAACAGAAGCGGGGAAAGGGACAGAGGCAGGTAGACCAGGCGGGATTTCTAGAGGTCTCAATGTAATAGAGCACCTAAAAGAAGCAGTTGGCGAAGTAGATTTTGGTAAGCTAAATCTCAAGGAACTCGAAAAATACCAGAAGATAGTCGATGCCATTTATCAAACCCACCTAAAAGACGCGAAAGTTCTTCAGGCAACAGGGGAGATGACCGACAAGGATTATCAAACGATAAATGCAGGTTCGGCAATCGTATCCAGAATTAACGATTTGCACGAACGTCGCCAAGCCGAAACAGAGAAACGCGCTCGCGGCCGCAACAAGATTCTTGGCGAACAACAAATGGTCCAAGAAAAAATGGCCAAGATCCAAAAGCCCCTTGGAGAAGCAGACAAACTTAGAGCAATACAAGCTGAACACGCCCAGGGGATCGAGATTACACCAGAAAAACTCAAAGCCACTGTTCCTAAAATGGTTGATATCGCGGAGCTTTGGAAAAAAGCCACCAAACGAGATGAGGCCAAAGCTCCAGAACGCGAGGAAGGACAAACAGAAGAAAAATACAGGAAATCCAAACGTCAGTGGAGATCTCAGCGCGAAACAGAGAGCCAGCTTGCTGCTTCAGAAATGGAAGGAACCTATGGTGAAGACTGGAACCGTTTTGGAGCAAATATTAACAACTTAATCCGCTCGGTTATGGGGGAAGGAACACAAATTCCTGGATCGCTTGACAGAGGACTTGCTCGACTGTCTAAATCAATGAAAACCGAGAAAGACAAGTCTACTGAATTGCAAGCCGCAAAAGAACGTTTGGACGCCAAGGACAAAGCAGCAGCACTTCCAGGAGCGACGAAAGAATTGATCCAAGGTTTGTCGCCCGATATAGTGGGAGTTGCTGGTGGAGTTGGCGGAGCCTTGGAGGCACTGTTAAAAGGTGATTTTTCTGGGATAGGCGAGGGATACGAGGAAGGATCAAAAGAGGCAAAACTAATCAAAGATGCCATGGGGCCAGATAGCGATAAAAGGCAAGCCAAAACCATCAGAGACGCAGTTGGGATGGGAGGTGCCGCCAGATATGAGCGTGCTGAAGGCGGTAAAGCTCATCCGAATTTAGGCGGGCTTCCAATTCTTACAGCTGTAGATACTGATGAACTTACCAAGAAAAAGGATATGCCTGGGGAATTGCGTGAGAAGTACGGTCGTCGTGCCGAGCCGATGATCAGATCGATCGGTGTCATAGAAGACCTTGAAAAACGTATCAAAAGACTTGGACAAGACATAGAAGGACCAACAGCAGCTGAGCGTGGACCGTATGGAGTAGGCCAAAAGGATATTCATGGATTTGAATTACCGGGAACTGGAGAGACTGAAGGAAAACGTGGGCGCAAAAGGGCTCGCGCTCCCATGTCTGTGGGAAGACGAGAGAAACTCAAAGCACGCAAAGCAGCTTTGAAAGAACTCCGCAAAAAGAAACTCGCCAGCCTTGGAGAAATGTACGAGAGGGCAGAGGGTGCTGGGAATGTAAAACAAAGCCAGGCAGAGAAGGGCAGGATTGAAGAAGAACAACGTCGTCTACAGGCAGCCGCTGAAGGGGCTTTGGGATTGGGATATACTGGAGACGCTCCAACTCATGTAGAAGTAGATGATGAAGGTAAGCCTGTTTTAAAGAGAAAAGTAACTGCCGAAAAGGGCAAAAAAAAGGCCCCATGGTGGGCGAAACCATTCATAAATAAGCTTCCGCCTGGTGTTACGCTTCCTTCTCCATCTGGACCCATGGAGCCAGGAACCGTACGTGGAGGAGCGAGGGCTATCCAGCCAAGAGTGGGAGTTCCACGTCCTACGGCAATCAGACAATTAACCCATGGAGTAGGAGACGGTCCCAAAAAAGCAGCGGAGTACCTCGAAATGGCTGCAAAGATCATTCGAAATATAGATCTTGAGAACCAAAGAGGTGGCGATTCTGGGATAACACGTTCAATGGAATATGTCCAGCCTTCCTATGTGTAGGGGATCTCATGCCAGATGATTTTGGAGTATGTGGTAGCGGCGAAAGCGCCAATAGACCCTGTAAAATAGCTCATGCTTCGACCTATCCGAATCAGGTCGGAATATACCCATCTAATTGCCTCCCTTCTACATTTACTATTTGGCACGCAACATTTGCCAGCAACTTCCCACCACAAATCATTGATGCAGGAGGATTAGAGGGAAGTACATTAGGAGCAGGAGTCCTTTCAGGTCTCATAGGCGGAGGACTGTTTAATTTTCCTGGTCCAATAGTTCATACTTGGCAATCTCATCATTATGTCATATTTGCAAGAACTGCTAACAGATTCAACGTGGTTTACACTCTTACTGAGGATGATATTGACAATGTCAATGCTTTAGGAGTGGCTGAAATAGATGTTGGGGAGTATGTATTCGAGGCAGTTTCTGTCACTAATGAGAGGATCGTCATAGATAATGAATTGACCGAACAAGAAGTTGAGGGGCTTGATGATGTTCCAGAATGCACCGGGTCATGTACTTTTGAATCTCAAGACGACCGTGAATTTCGTAAGCTATTTGAAATGCCACTCAAGAATGAGGCAGGAGAAACGTTGTCAAGCCGTCTCTTGGGCATTGTGGTCAATACTCTTGGTGCTGAGTACCGAATGGACAACGGCACTGCGAAGAGTAAGCTTGGATTAGACCAGGCTGGACTTGGAGATTCAAACAATGCTAGCTACAGAGATGGAACCAGCCGAAAGCTGGAAGTTCAGATAAAAAACTTTGACGTCGAAGGGTCCGAAAGTGATGAAAGTCTCGAAGAAGGAGACGTAATTTATCTGACTTACGTCGCAGTCAAGGAGCATTACACTCGGCAGAGGATCAACATAAGTTGGCAGACTATAGACACGGGAACTGTTACTGAGTGTATATCCTTGAAACTCGGTCATAGCATAACGCATTTTCGTTTCTACGAATGGGATATGAAACCAGAGAACAATAGAGTACCTCAAAAGCTTGCTGGGTGGAGAGCGGTTGAGGCTTTTAGTTCAGATATAAACTTTGTTGCTCCAGTTCTTGTTAATAACGAAACTGTATTAGCTGATTTTGTGGTAGGCGCTCCTGACATGTTGGGTAGTAGAACATTCAATTATATCCCTGGCGAGACTTCAATCTCTGAGCTGGAAGCTTTTCGCGCTGCGCGAAATACTATACCTACTTATTCGGTCGATCTTGATGGGTTTGTTTCTCAGGGTGGGTCGTTTCATACAAATGCAGGAGCAGGAAACAACAATACTGCCTTTCGGAATTCGGAATGGTTTCAAAGAAATCAGTTCAGCAAATACCGAAGTCAAGTTGAAGCTTCTAATCATGTTTTTTTCAACGTTCACCCCAAGGCTTTGCGCAAACGGGACATAGACAAATTCGGGATAGAGAGATTCTTGGCTATTGAGCTAGAGAAAGACATCAATACAGGAAGGTTGACCTTCTTCCCGTTTATGGATGATCCCGAAGTGGATAATCCAACCACTGGAGCTAATGACTTCATGGATGCCTCAAACACTGCTTTTGAGCCCATTTTGCCAGTCACTGCATACGGTGGAAACTTTGATGCAAATTGTATGTCTTTGGGAACGTTCCCAACAAATCCAGCTGACGGTATAAACACATATCACTCATTCGCAAGCAACAGGATTGACGAACGTTTTGAGATAGACACTCGTGTGTTAGTAGAACGCAATTTTGCAGTTGGTCCTTCTGGAACGAGATTCGGGACCCTTGGTCCACGACTAATTGCCATTGAGTGTGCAGGTAGGGTTCGAGGATCGGTCACATGTTTAGCTGATCCCTCTCGCGAGTTTGCTTTCGCTGGACATACCAACGATGACGGATTTTTGGTATATAACACTTTCAGCAATGGGCATGCGGAGGATGCAATACGTTCTTTGTCTTTTCGTCCCGACCTAGAGTCTCCTCCATTCAAGGAGAATACAGCCCCAGCCGTAGACCAATTCGAGCCTCTAGTAGGGTTCTCTGGAATGATTGGAGATATTCCTGGAATTCAGCCTGGAAGAGCAGTTACGATTACTTCGGCAGCACAACATGATAGCTTTACCTACAAAACTACAGACAAAGACGATCTACCAAGCTTTATAGAAGAAGAACGAATAGAAGAAATCAATCTTCCAGAAGCGAATATGAGCCCTTTGGTCATTCCTGCTAGTAACTCATATTACGGATCACTTAAAATCAAGTATATACTCGATGATGGAGCGAACACTAAGAGCAAAGATGCTATCCTGTTAGCCAAAGTAGGAAGTGAGATTGTCGGAATCGTTGATGGGCTTCAAATACCCGACGCAAGCAAGTACATACAGGTGGATTTTCGCTGGTTAAGAGCAGCAAGTTTTGAGCTAGTTGGCCCACGCATAGAAAACATGACTGCTCGTCAAATAACTCTAAGGTCGATAAATCCTGACCAGCTACATGATTTTCTTAATGAGCAAACAAGCCATACGGCAGCTTTTGCCCAACTGCCGATTGATGACAGACTGACTGATCGAAGCTTGTTTTTTGGAACAGATATAGTAAGCATGTCTGAGGACGATCACAGTAACTTATTTATATTTTTCAATGATGCTGATGGAGGAATATCCGCAGCCGGTAGTAACGACTTTGGCAACACTTGGTTCTATCACTACGGGATTGTTGAGAAGATCGAAAATTTCGAAGCCGTAAATCCATTTGCGGTGACCAACTATCCAGGAAATTCTTGCTACCTTTTCTTTCAGCTTGGAGGAAAAGTCATGTGCAAGAAAATACATTTCAATCTGTTTGAGCAGCGTGATGCAAACCTTATAGAAAGGTTTAACGCCGATGTACTCGTGCTTGGTGACGGTGAGCAACCGCCCACCGAAAGTTCAAGTGTATTCACTGAAAAAGGGCGAATTCTGAGACGAGGAGTTTTGTCTCACGTAGCTGCTGGAAATCTAACAAATGAACCTTTCCGGGAAATGACAGGAAAAATTCCTGGAGAGTTCACATACGCCCCTTTGGAAAATCGTGAGATCGATGGTAAAACTGTCACAGTTCGTAAGAACCCAGTAGCCATCGCTCCCTTTACTGCGTTTACTAATGCGGATATTAACAATATTTCCTTCTCTGCCTACCGCAGGGACAACGGGGAGATGAAGCTGTGGTTTATGGCAGATGCGCAAAATTCAGATTCTCAGCTTCAGTGCAATTTTAGTACAGACGACGGTCAGACCTGGTATTATTTATGGGAGTTCTTAGAATTTGGGTATAACCGTTTTCGTTTCGATTCTGAGAAGAAAACAGGATTTATTGACAGAACCGCTAGTGGGGTTGCTCCTGCGGACCTTGATGCTACAGACCCAGAGGAAAGCGGGCAGGAGGCTTCCTTTGGTATAAATGTTCACTGGTCTAGACTAAAAAGACACAAAATAATACCCGAAGGAAAAGATGAAGGAGATTTAGTCATCGGAGACGAATCTCAAACACTGGAGATCTCCTCTCCTTACCTTTTTTATCAGTCCATGACAGACAGAGTTTTTCTGTTTTATATATATGAAGGTTGTTTATTGTGTAAAGTTTTCAATGATGGCATATTTGCAGATGCTGCCAAATCTCGGTCAGAATTCTCTGGCATGACAACTGTAAAAATAATCATTGAGCGACAAACTCGATCTCATTTCATAGACGGTTCCCTTACAAGTGCCGCATTGCGTGAAGAGCTACACCGTTTCCCAAATGGAGATACAGAAGAGATAATGGCTCAAGGAAACATTATTTTCAAATATCCATTTGCAGTGAACAGCTTCGTAGATAATAGATCCTTATCCAGTCAAAGGGTTTGCGCGTATGATTTACCCACAGGGCTCGTAAGAGTGTTTTACAAGCACACCGATTCCCTGAATCTAAAATCGGCTTTATGGACTGGTTCGGAATGGTGGGCAGAGGATTTCTTGCGAAATCCGAAAAATGTAAGTGAGTTAGAACTTCCTGATAACAGCAGTTTCACCGAAGTAACGGGAGGTTTTGGAGGAACGGGCTTTAGCCCATAATACACATGCCAACACCAAATTGTAGAACAGGACCTCAGCCGAGTCGTATCCCAGGCAATATCGGTACGCTTAAATCAAAAGTCATGATTTGGGATCATGATCCATTCTGGGCTCGTCCGACACAAATATACTCATTTCCTTTCTCCAAAGCCACTGGCGAGCAAATGAGAGAACCGGCTCCTGATATTCAGTTTGAAGTTGGAAGCGCCTTCTTGCGTCCTACATTTCGTCATCATGATATGTTTGTATGTACTTTAAATACTGACAAAGAACCAGAAGAAGCAGGAGAAGGAGTGGCTCCTGGGACAACCACGATCAACCCCCAAGTAGACTTTGTTGGTTCGGTGGAATCTGGGGTTGGTTTAATCGCAACCCCCCGTATGCCTGGAGGAGACATATATGAGTGCAATGGAGGTATTGGAGGAGAAACTTGTGAGGTTGAAGTAGACGGCGTGACAGTCAATGCTGCCGACGAAACCACTGGAAAAAGCATCTTTTCTCATCAGGTCTGGAGACATGAAGGAAGTCTTTTTCGAGAAACACCGCTGATACATCCTTCCGAATATCAAAGACCACCATCCGAGATAAAAGAAGCCAGAAATACCGACAGTGATAGTGATAACAATGTTACCATACTCGAACTGGAATCTGCTGCCAAATGGGATTATATAGAAGTCGCAGATAACGGAAAGTTATCTATTTGGCCAGTAATGATTACAAAGCAATCCCCGAGTTTAAAAAACTATGTTCATTGGACTCTGGAAAAGTGGACTCCGGTTTGGCAGGGTCAAGATTTCTATGTCACAGTACGACTTGGGGACAAAAAGACGGACGATGCTGTTGATCCGCTTGATGGAAGTACGGTAGAGAAACTGGCTGATGCGTATTTTCCGTACATGTGGTACAATATTGAGAGATCAAATGTGAACGGAAATGACCCAGTCATACCCGGAATCACCAATCAGGCTTTTCACATAAATCCACAGAAAAACGACAACGGAGTGGTTTCTGAGGCTGCCCGAACGGCAGCCAAGAAAGCCGCTCGCAAAAATTACGACTGGAGATACCAAACATATATCTTGATCGAAATCGGAGCATTCGATCCAGTTCACAACTATTTCATAGAACTTGTTAAAGGACGAAACCCGAGATTCTTGCATCTTGGAGAAGAGTGGGACAACCCCCATCGTCTTGACGAAGGAACTACTGACGAGGACTTTACTTACATAAGGAAGTGCAGAGAAATTGATGTATTTCCTCACGTAAAATGCGATCAACTATTCCGACAAAAAGACTTTCGAATTAATGTTCGAAATCATTTGGGGCGTATCGTAGTCACTTTTGAAGGCTACGACGGACAACCATGGGTAATTCAACGCCAAGACAATGACCCAAGAAAAACAGATGGAACCAAAATTAGTATTCCCATGGTTGTTCCGTCTGCCTTAATGAGATTGCATGGAGGCAATATTTCATGTGCTATCAACTATAGTCCAACTGAGTATCGTCCTTCTGCGACTATCCCGTTCGTCAACCGACAGGTAGATACTGGTCCAGACGAATCAAACACTAGAGCCCGAGACAAAGATGTATATATGACATTCTCCCACATGGGAAATAGCTTACAGTATACAAATGAAAATGTTCAAAAAAAATATTTTGATGACGATCGTTTTATATATGATAAAGTAGGCTATGACTGTGACGCTTTTACTGTCTTTGAGAAAAACAAAAATAAAACAATTCCCATTGAGATATACAAAGAATATAACAAGCAATATCGGCTTTACGGTAAGGGGTGGTATAACGAAAGACCAAGGACCGCTGACGATCCGTGGGAAGTACAACGAGACCCTGTAACCCTTCTTCCTTTGCAACCTATAAGAGTAAATGGTATGGACCCTAGCCATGACGGCGTGCCAAGCCATCTAAAAGTAGTTAATGCTCGGAATCCATCTGCGGAGTTTCCACTGTTTCTGGAGGATAACATAGACGGACATTATGAATGGAAAGATTATGTTGCCAAGTGGGATGTCGGAATCGAATTCAAAGCTGGCAGTGTCATGCTATCCAGTCCTACTGGTGAAAGAGCGCTCCCAATAACAGAAGAGGTTGAGCCTAAATTATTTGAAAATTATGCCACTCCAATTGCGACGAGTTGGCGGCTCGTGCTATTGGGTGGAGGCAAGCCTTTCGAAGGAGCAGTTGTTCCATTCGACATATCTCCGTTGGTTTCAAAAATAACGGACAGCTGGTCAGCAGAGGACTATACTAGTTTAGCGCACGAAATGCATATGGAATGCTATATCCCTATAGAATCGACTACTGAAGCAAATCCAAACAGTACTCAAGACCAGGAATTGTCCAATCTATTTGCTCTTGGGCGCAAATTGCTACCCTTGCATGACAAGGCGTTCTATGTCACTGTCTCGTACTGGTGGGATGTGGGCATTGGGCACAGATGGGTCGAAGCTAACGAGATTAACATAGAAGGTGAAAATCCGAATTTCAATGATGTTCTAATCCAAATGACTGGAGTGGCTTATGGAGCCCAGTTAACCAGATCTAACAACCGGCTTTTTATGTCTTTTGCCATCAAAGACTACATGTCCGTTCTGGAAAATCAGTTTATATTTAACTCCCCATTTTTTGATGGAGTGCAGGACATACAGGCTGTTTATGAATTGGCTAAACTCGCAGGTTTTGCCGATGAATCTAGTCGGGCTTTGGGCATTGATAGAAAACCTCTGGGTTATCTAAGAAAAGTCATGGATGATGGAGATAGGGTGGGCGAACGCCTATTCACATACAATGGAGAAAAAAGCAGAGCAGAGAGATATGACCTAAAAGGAACTTATTCATCACTAGCAGATCCGGTGATGAAGTTTCAAAACGGAGAGACATACGCAGCGGCGATTAAACGAATAGCAGCACTCGGAAGCAAGATGGTATATTTTGATAGATGGGGTGTTCTTAAAATGGAGACGCCATCTGCTCTCATAGCGGCGACTGCCTCCGCAAACGAAGATTTAGAATTTACGCCTGTATTCGACTTCGTCACTACTCCTATTGTACGTCAAACCAACATTCCGAACCCAGAAGGGACACAAAGTGATTTTGAGTTCGATCCAGAAATTCATGCAGCCCATTTGGTTTACAATTCTGTCACATATCAGCGAAGTGTAGAAGAATGCGCAAACCAGATCGTCATTTTAAGTGCCAGTAACAGCATTAAAAGAGCAGATGGAAGTACACTAGGTGGCTTCATTATCGAGGGATACACGTTTTTTGACCAAATGTGGAAGCCAGAGTCAGAAGGTTTTATTGGCTATCGTAAACCTCTTTATCAATCGGAAGGGGCTTTTGGAAGTGTTGAAGCAGTCCGGAATGCGATTAGCATGTATGCTAAGAAGAAATATCCGCCTGTTATTATGAGTTTTGAGACTTATGGAGTTCCTGGACTCAAAGCATTGGATATAATTACGTTAGACGGTAATCTTGCCTATATCACAGAGATTAGTCACGATCTAGATCCTGCCACAAATAGATGGTGGATGAACATTACTGCCGAGTGGTTAAAACCTTTTAAAGGCGAGTTGGGATTTTTAGAGACTTTTGAACCAGATACAGGAAACGTGAATAATAATGGGTAAAACAAGTATAAAACAGACAAGACAATTAGAAGAGCTTAATAAAATTGTTTCATTACAAGGAGGGAAATGTCTGTCTTGTATATACAAAAACTCTGTAACTCCTTTGGAATGGGAGTGCAAAAGGGTCCATACATGGATGATGAAACCGTCTTATGTGAAAGATGGTTCTTGGTGTAAAGAATGCAAAAAAATTGAGCTTCTCGACGAAATGAAAAAATATGCAGAAAGCAGAGGAGGAAAGTGTTTGTCAACAAAGTTTGTTACGAGCAAAACAAAACTTTTGTGGGAATGCTCGAATGGTCACAAATGGTATTCGAATTCTGCCAAATACAATAACTCGTGGTGCCCCATTTGTACGTCTATTTTCTTTCTTAGTGAGGAAAAATGTAGATTTATTTTGGAAAGCGTAACAGGAGAATTGTTTCCAAAAAACAGATCAGTTTTAGGGAATGGTTTAGAACTTGATGGTTATTGCCAAAAAATAAATGTGGCATTCGAGTATCAGGGCTATCAACATTTTGACAGAGCTTTCTATGACGATGCCGACTCTTTTAAATGCAGAATAATTAGGGACACTACAAAGAAAAAATTATGTGATGAAAAAGGTATTTTATTATTAATCATTTCTCATTTAAATAATAACTCAGAATTTTCTCTGTTTAAACATCTATTAAGACAACTAAAAAAGAACAAAATAAATTTGATAACACAAACAGTAGACTGGAATCTATTTATTTCAGAAAAGGATGTAATTGAAGAATTAAGGGAATTGGCACTTAAAAAAGGAGGAAAACTAATATCTAAATCTTATTTAGGAGTTCGCTCCAAGTTGAAACTTGAGTGTTCCAAAAAACACGAATGGCGTGCAACTCCCATTTCTTTAAAATCAGGACACTGGTGCCCTAAATGTAATGCTAGAGCCATTTCTGAAAGGAACAAAAACTCCATAGTAGATGTGCGAGGTTTAGCGAATAAAAATAGTTCTACATTAATCAGCAGAATCTATAAAAATAATATCACCCCGTTAGAATGGGAATGTAAGATTTGTCACAATCACTGGGATTCCACATTAAATGCCATGAAAACCCGATTATTAAAAGGGAAATGGTGTTTATTTTGCAAAAATAAAAGGAGAAAAAAATGATACAAGTAACAGAACCAGTTGTACCAAAGATGAAAATACGTAATGTGGCGCGTAAAAGGACTATCACTGCCCAGGAAGCTTTGTCGGCTGCGAATCAACAAATTTGGCAGCGTCAGTTCAACCCAGATTATGATCAGGTTGTTCTTCGAATTTCCACAGCTCCATTTGCAGGATTGCAGAACGGACAACCTCCACCAATAGTATCATGACATGGTTAACGAAGATAGCCAAGAAGAGTCTCATCGATGAGATCCGTAGCTGGGGATGGGCTGAGGATCAACTTCGTGTAGACGGTGTGGCGATATACAAGAAGAGTAACCAGTTCTTCATTTCTTTGGGCGACTGGGCCGAAGTAGACGTTGACGATCTCAAAGGAGCCATTGGGCGAATCTATCCTGATTCCGAAGTAGATTGGGATTTTGAAGCTGGTCCACCCGATGGCTGGGAAAGGATCTTTTAGCATGCTGCGCATTAACGCTGTAAAAAAAAGAACATTTACCATAGAAGAGGCTCACGAAATCAGCCAGAAAATCGGGATAGACTGGAAAAAAGTTCATTTCAGTCTAGAAGAGTTTCGCATGGGATTGCATGCAGAGCACAGTGAGCATGGCACTGATCCTGAAACAGATGTAACCCACGGCGATGTCAACATAGAAGGAAAGATTGCCTGGGCTCACCTCAAAGAGATGTCTGATTACTACACGAAACTGAAAGAAATGGAAGGGGATTAGTCATTCCTACTAGACATTTTGGCATAGGCTTCTTCGATTTTGGAGATCCGCTCTTAATTACTGAAGGCTCAACACTACTATGAATTGGCTTAGTAAAATAGCACAAAAAGTGTTTTTAGGGTCATGCATACACTGCCTCGAAGATCCCGAATTTCCTTTTAGTGATGCAACTGAATTGGCTCAAATTGTAGAAGGCGGGAGAGAAATAAGTAAAGAGCAATTTTTGAGCATGTGTCAGGTTGACAAGGATACGATACATCTCATTCACAACGATTCTGGTCGTTATAGTTTTTTTGTAAATGGAATTGCATGGGCATATGACGATCGGAATGATATACATTATTTTTACGGATAATTTAGAGGTTTATAGTAGGAACTGAGGTTAAACTAATGCCTTCGTCAACGCGTCATTTTGGGATCGGCTTCTTCGATTTTGGGACACAACTTGGAACAGATTTTACTGACGATCTAAAAGGAACCGAAGAAAAGATTGCTTGGGCTCATCTTAAAGAAGGTCTGACTACACGAAGTTAAAAGAAATAGAAAAGGGAGTAATGCCGTCCCTGAGAACAAATATGAAAAATTGGACATCAAACGAAATACAATTTCTAATGGACCCTTCGGTATCTATATATAATTTGCACAAAAAAATGCCTCACAGAAGCGTTGAAGCTATTCGTATTAAAGCTAACAGGCTGGGTTACAACAGGTCTGGAGACGCCCTTTTAAGAAATAGCAGCAACTATCTCAATTTGCTTCATGATAATTCTTTTCGTGAAATCATAGATGGAGAGCTACTTGGCGATGGGTGTATTACAAAGAATAAACAAGGATATTACGCTTTTACTTATTGCACTGCAAATAAATCATATTGCGATTTTTTGCATAATATGATAGCCCAAAAAACTCATAGCAAATCTAAAGTGCATGAATATGGTCCTCCCGCACCCCATTTAAATCCACGGGGGAAATGGGTCATTAGTAAAAATTCTTATCAATTTGGTATATCTCACAAAGTGTTTAAATGGTTCCATGGTAGGTGGTATAGTGATAAAAAGCACATTCCCCATGACTTACAATTAACCCCCACAGTTTGTCGTCATTGGTACATAGGGGATGGGACTATAGACAATAAGAAGTCCTTGACGATCAAGTTGTCCACAGAATGTTTTACCAAGGAAGATTTAACCATTTTAGTAGACAAATTCTCAGACCTCAATATTAGTGCGAAAATTTACTTGAGTTATGAAGACAGATACAGCATTGCGATCTATGCTGCTAACGCAATAAAATTTCTAAAATACATAGGGAAATGCCCAGTGGATTCATATCAATATAAATGGAACACAAATGGGTATAGAAAAAGACGAAAAAAATGTCTTTGCGGTAAATGGTTTCATTTCTTCTCTCATACTAACCGAAAGTTTTATTGTTCTAGCTCGTGCCAGAGACATTACAAGTCCTGTAATTCCGCCAAAAGAATATCTAACACGAAAAAATATAATCTTCTTCACCATGCACTCGGATTAAAGGTTAATGAACATTTTTATTACATTTTAGGACACGCCTTGAGTACAGGAAATGCAATTTCTAAAAGTATTCTTTCTGTCAAAGTTTTAGACCCCGAATTGATATTATTAATACGTGACAAGCTGGGATATAAACATAGTTCTGATTTCTATGATAATACTCTGTCATTTCAATCTACAAGACTAGTGAGTTTGTTTGAAGGTTTGTCTGTCAAATTTGATTGGTCCAAAATCCCGAAGAAACATCATGGAAGTGTTTTGCGGGGGATTTTCGACGCAGCCGGAATGATAAATTTGATTTCGGACAATTACTTTCAAATCGTGTTCAGGTATCAACATGCTTCAAGTCTGGGTAAGATATTGGGGGTTCTAAATCCCGCGTCAAATGTTTTGAGAGTTAAAAAAGACCAGAGAAGTTTGGTTTTCGATAAAATGTATATACATGATGACGAAATTAGATCCAAAAAGAAATATGACTTGTTCCGGAACTCTTTGGACACAGTAAGAAAATCGATTCTCAGAGACGAATATGGGAGGTTTAAACCGCTATAATGCCATCTAGTACCCGCCATTATGGAATAGGGTTCTTCGATTTCGGGGACCCTCTTGGAACGGATTTCAGCGGACAGGTCGAAATAGATAGGTTCGTGTTTATAGATAAAATGCTGTTCGGGCTAATGTCCATCTTTGGCAATGGGGTTGTTAGCGGATGGGTAGTCGAAGCTCCAGGTCAGTTTAGTGTCAGTATATCTGAAGGCTTCGGCAACATTAACTTCATGTCGGGACGTACCACATTCCCGGCTACTCTCAATAATCTCCCATCGAATTCAACCGTTTACATCTACGCCAAGACAAGAGCAAGAACTACATTTACAGAAGAAGTCGAATTCTTGTTTCATTCAAGTGCGACTTTGTCAGAGGCTGATTTTAATTTTCTTCTTCTTGCCAGGGTCACCACAGGGGCGGTCGGTGTTGAGAGTATAGACAACACCGTACGACAAGAAATAGGGTTTATCGAGCTGATCAAAGCTGCCATTCGTCTGCACAAACATCGCGGAGGCTCGCTTAACCCTTCTAAAATTGACTTGGCGTCAGAAGTCAGGGGGCAATTACCATCATTCAGAATAGCGAATTTTGATGCTGAGAAAATAAACACAGGAACTCTAGATTTATCTCGAATCCCCCTGCTGGATCATCAGGATTTGCAAAATGTGGGACTATTAACACACCCTCAATTGGATACGTTTGTCAAAACACTTGAAGCCAGTAATACGGAGCTATTTGGAGAAATTGGAACTGCCAACCTGCTTCAGCTCATTATCGCGGCAAAGCTCATCTACGAAGACCCAGATTCTGCATTCTTTACTGGAAGCCTAATAGATGAGAACATGATCAATGAGTTTGCCGTTATTCCTGGCATCACTACCAACGATCGGATTGATTTTGATAATTCGACAGCTAATGTGGATTTAGTTCAACATTATGTTCAAGGAGTGCCACCGACAACGGGTACTTCATTCTATGTTACATACGACACAGCTTTGGCTTGGCAGGCCCAGACGCTTGACAAGCTAATTATTGCTACCAACTCTGTGGTCTTAGCTTTCGACGAAGATCAAGACATAACAACGGAAATCATAGAAGGGTTCGAATCGGCGACTACTCCAAATGAGGATTTAACGGATTCGGGATCAGGTTTATTTGTAGAACAGAGCGTCATTCATGTAGATAACACTACTGTTGAGTCGGAAAGCAACTCAACAAACACTACAGAAGGATTCTATTCTGGAGAATTTTCTCATCGACAGAGCATTAGAGTCCAGTTTGTTAAAGAGTTCACACCAACCAGAGACTGGTCTACTTTTGATTCCTTCAATTACGATGTCAAATGCATAGCTACGAGCCATGGAGCAGTGAAGCTGTATTTCATAGATTCGTCAGGTAATAAGTCTCCAGATTTTACGATTCTTGATGTAGATGAAACTACAGACGACGCGAGTAATAGTTTTGCATTCAGAACCATAGATCTAACGGCGATTCCGTTTACGAATGATATAAAGTCTTTTGTTATATACTCAGATGATCACACAACAGATTTCGTATATTTTCTTGACAATATCAACATTCAACGTGCTCTTTTGTTGCCCGAAGAGGGAACTTTAAAAGTACGCTACTCCAGCGGAGCTTCTGTGATCTTCTCGACGCTCGAATGGACATCTACAGAGCCTCCAGGTACAGAGCTTGAGGTAAGAGCCAGAGCTGCCAATGGTTCCGTACTCCTGAACCGAGCGACATATACGGATTTCCTAAACAGCGGAGACGCAATCAATCTGGAAGGAACTGATCTGGAAGTTGAAATAACGTTCCTTCCTGATAGCGACAGACTCCCACCTGGCCCGTCTTTGCAGAGTCTCAGGATCTTGATCTTGACTGATGCAGAAATTGATGGATTTGCCATTGATACTTCCGATGAGTTTGCTCGTGGAACTTCGGAAAATACCGTGATCAGCAGCAACGCTATTCAGTTGGACACTCCCATTTATGTTGATTCGATTTATTACATGCTCCATAATACTATGAATCAGGGAACAATATCAACATCCGGAGTATTTCAAAGTGGTAGCGAGCCAACAATATTAGGGACTCAAGATAGCCCTATTGCTCCGAACCAGGTATTCAAAGCTGTAGAAGATTCTCAAACAAACGTCTCAAAAAACTTTTGTGATCCACGTTCTGTACGTAGACAAATAGATCGTTCATTTATTATTGCTGACACATTCAATGACCGAGTGTTGCAATACGATGAAGATGCCAATCTTTTGTCTGGTGTCGGATCAATCAACTACGAAGCTGACAGCTTATTTCCTATTGCTGCTTCTGTTGATATAAGAACTGGAATATTGTATATTGTGTGGAGCAAAAAAGTAGCGTTTTCTACTGTTAACGTTAGTAAAATCGTAATTCAAACCGCCAACCAAACAGTTCAGTTGATAAAAGATTTTGATAAGATCCTCGGTAAAACCACTGAAGAACTAGAAGGTATAAACGCCGAGTCTCAGATCATGCCAGTTTTCCTATCGGCTCAAAATGCAGGCTTAGCTACAGGTTTGCCAAACGATAGCTTTTTGCAAGTCGGGGCGGATGCCCTTACGGGTGGATTTGACAATGTTTCAATATTCTACACCACAGCTGCGACCGGGCTCGGAATTCCGTGTTATGTAGGAAATTTTGCATACATTGATGGCATCTTCTCGCCTACATGGGCAGAAAAAGCCCTGGCTGATGATGGCTTCATAATAGGCAACGGAACCATAGCTGTGGCTGAATATAACTTTCCTGATGGAAGCGAAGTTACTGCCGCTAGAAACACTAACGTCTCCAGTATCATTGAAGTAGATGAAAACAACAATATTGTTTTTGGTTCTAATGTTATGGATTTCTCTCCCTTTTTTCCTGGTAGGGTTCAAGAAATAGACTCTACTACTCTGCTGATTGGCGGCATCCGTCCAGGAGGAACGAGTGGCACACCCGATGAGGCTCATCCACTAAATTTCCGAAACCTGTCTACGAATGATGCCACTAGAACAATTCAAAAAGAAACTTTGGGACAAATATTCTTCCCTGATAGCGATCCGCATGTCGGAGCTGTCATCCTGTTTGACAAGAGCATTAATACCACCATATTTTCATACATCAGCGCCGAAGGAGTTATCGTCTCGGATGTTGATATCGACAGCTTGGGGCAATATGTCATCGCAGAGAGCAGCATCGATCGTTCTGGAAGAATTATCAAAATTGACACCTCTGGCAATGTTGTCTTTTCCATTGGAGAGGGCACCTATTCATTGATCAATTCGATTAACGTCAACGTGGATGACAGTATAATTATTAGTACATAAAATCATGAATAACAATAACAAAAATGATGCATTACGACTAAGAAATCTCGGACTCTCTTTACGTGATATATCCAACATTTTACATCGGAGTACTAGCACGGTTCGGCATTGGGTTTCTGGTGTGAAATTAAATTCACAGCAACAAGCCAATATAGCAAAAAGAACTTTGTTCAAAAAAAATCCGTACTACAAACAACTGCGAAAGAAAATGTTTGACCAAATAAAAAGACTAGCAATTACAAACAATGGCAAGTGTTTATCAACAAAGTATATCAACTCTGTCTCTCCGTTAAAATTCATATGTTCTAACGATCACACGTGGGAAGCCACTCCGGACAACATCAAGAGAGGTACGTGGTGTCCATATTGTAGTCACAATTGTATAAATGAAGAAAAATGTAGACATATTTTTGAACAATTAACAGGGAAATCTTTTTCGCGAAATTATACAATATTGGGCAATAGGCAATCTTTAGATGGGTATTGCGAATCGCTTCAACTCGCTTTCGAGTTTAATGGAATCCAGCATTACAAATATGTATGGTTTTTTCACAAAACTCAGAAAAAATTCAGAGACCAGCAGCGCAGAGACAGAATTAAACTACACTTATGTCAACAACTCGATATACAGTTGATTGTTATTCCTTATAATCATGCTGATCAATTGGAATCATTTATCAAAACAGAATTAACAAATTTGGAAATCAATATCAAAAAGTTGGAGAATATCTCCTTTGTTGGTCTGAGAAAAAAGAACAATAAACTTGAAGAATGCCAATCTTTTGCACGTAATAAAAATTGGGAGTGTTTGTCTGAGGTGTTTTTCACGGTTGGCTCTAGTATGATTTGGGAATGCGACTCGGGACATGTGTGGAAATCGTCCTGGAGCAACATAAAAAATGGTTCTGGATGCCCTAAATGTCATAAGAAAAAATTGAGAAAACTGTTTGCTAAGTACAGCATTCGTGATATGCGACAAATTGCCCAATCTCGTGGTGGGAACTGTCTTTCTGATAAGTATGTCAACTGCAAAACCCATTTGCTCTGGCAATGCTCCGAAAGACACACTTGGCGTGCTGTTCCTGAGAAAATTATCAACGGTCAGTGGTGCCGAAAATGCTACATCATGGGTAAGCGCTCATAATCATCATTCATAGTCATTTCCACTTAAAATTACCGAACTGGGTATAATGGTGCGACATAACGAGGTGAAAATGCAGCTGAATTATCACTCTATAGCTGCTCCCATAACTATTGAAAGGAAACAAGACATGGAAACTGATCACATTTCAAAAGATTTGTTCATTTATTTTTTATCCACTATGGAGAGGGACTTATTGAAACCAGATACATTGAGCATACAAGGATGGAGAGAATGGTGCAAAACGAATAACCCGCCTGGAGAAGTTCCAATATATCCAGGAATGATTTATGACAACTGGAAATGGGAAGAGATCCAATTCAATCTTGGGATGGCATCTAGAACAATAAGACAAAAATTGCTGGATCATTATTGTCTCAGTCACAACCATACAAGCCCGCAAGAGAAACTAATGTATTTACAACTGCTCGCGCAGGAAACTGAAGAACACCCAAGTACAATGCAGGGGAGACGCTACTCTTATCATCGCGATAGATATTCATATCCTTACAGTGGGTGTTGGTTAAACAAGTTGGATCTAGATGGTTCGTGGAGAGTTTTGAAATCTGAAAACGGAGAAATTTTACAAAAAAATATAGAATCAGCCGAACAGGCTGAAATATACGCTGAAGAATATTCATATAATGAGTGCCTAAAAAGAGCCAAAGCCATCAATGATGTTGAGATAGAGACACTCTCTGATGAAAAAATCAAAGAAATACAAGATTCAATCAAAACATCCACCTATCTAACCGATGAATTTTGGGAAGCCGTTTTCAAAGGAGAAGATCCCAAAATACAAGTTCCTAACTATTCAAAATCCTCCAGATTCCACACAGGCACAAAAAAAGAACTTTTAAAAATGGCCGAGAAGGGACAGCCTCGCCCGTTGTTCTCCAGATCTTCTGCATTGATAGATAAAGCTCTCGACCATGTATCTCTGAGCGAGGATGAAGAAAATGAATTGTGCCAAGATATACATCTAAGTTCATTGTTGTTACGGCTGACAGATGCCCATTCTGAGTTATATTGCTCTGAGTTTGATAAACAAATTCGGGGGCTCGCTCCGTCATGGTTTGAGGAGCAAAAATAATCGAAATTTGTTCGGCAACAGCAAAAAAGAGCTATCAATGATGCAAATTAACTGGCACGGATATTTCAATCAGACGGGCTATAGTTGTGCAACTCAGGATTATCTCCTGGCGATGCTACGCGTTAATCCCAACGTAGATATACGAACGCACTATATAAACCGTCGTCTTGGGTTGGGAATAAGCAAGAATAGGCAACAGCTTTTTACTGCTCTTAACAAAAAAGATCCGTCAGAACCTAACGTTAATTTGTACCATTGCATTCCCCCGCGCTACCGCCACACAGGCGAGGCAAAAAATTTTGGTTTCTGCGTTTTTGAAACGATCAATCCTCCGGAAGAGTGGATTGTCCAGATGAACAACATGGATGCGATTATAACAGCGTCTCAATTTAATAAGAGCATCTTTGAAAGCCATGGAGTCAAATGCCCCATCCATCTGGTTCCTCATTGTTTTGATGAAAAATTATTCAATAAAAATACCAAGTCCGGTGGGCGTTACAATCAAATCACTTTTATCAGTATCGGAGCTTGGAAAGTTCGGAAAAATTGGGAAACTCTAATTAGAGCATGGTATCAAGCTTTTGAACTTCGTCATGACGTTTGTTTGCTCATCAAAACTGACAAGCCCCATGAATTGAAAACCCTCGTTCAACATGTCAAAAGGACCTCAGAATGGAGAGCAAAATCCACAGCTCCAATCTATTGCGAGGACGAACCCGTATGTGATTTCGAGGATATTCCGAAGATTTTGCGGAAAGGGGATATCTATATCAATGCGTCTATGGGTGAAGGATTCGGACTTTCCGGCCTACAGGCAATGGCTCTCGGAATGCCTGTGATTACTACACGTTTTGGCGGAGCGCTGGAGTATGCGAAACCGGATTTGTGCACATATTTAGAACCACAAAAATATCGTAATATTCCGGTTATGGACGGCATTCCTCAGCTAAAGAATTGCATCTGGCCGTATCTCGCTATTGGTGAAATTTCGAACAAAATGAGACAGGTTATGCTTGAAGTAAAAGATCGCGAGGAGAAAGCAGAAAGAGCGTATCAATATGTACATGAGAAGTTTACATATCAGACCATAGGAACGAAGCTTCTCGAAACATTGGAGTTAATATGAACTTTGGCTTAGACCCATCCAGCGGATTCTCAGATTCATATTTAGATGTCGAATTCTCTATAATCATCCCCGAACACCCAAAAGCTGTAATTCGCATACACAATGAGACCACCAACGACCTGCTTCAGATACTGGGAACTTCTTTTGGCTATATTTTGGATGGAACTGATTTGGTTTTAAAAGGAGAAACAGCCACAATAGGACATATCAACATATTCAACCATGACAAAATGAACAAAAAGTTCCTGGCCTATCGTAGTGTGACGCTAAAATGTGTTGCTGAATTCTATGATAGTGAAAACAAAAAGACAGGAGAGGAGGAGGAATCTGTGACATTTTACAATGAGATACACTCATTGGATGCCGAGATTATTCCTTTTGATTTAGTCATTCATAATAAATCAGTTCAAATCACAGAAAACGAAGCTCTCAAAATTGACATAATCAGTGATATGCCCAAAAAATATGAATTGTGTATTAGTTCTTTGGATGATCGTGTCCGTTGTCATATAGAAGTGTCTGCCCGAGCAGGGAAAACGTCGATTGAAATTCCGGGAGAATTTCTATACCACGATCTTGAACTTTTTAAAAACAAAGACAAAAAATTTAAGTTCTTATATGTTAAACACCAAGGAACCACGATGTCCAGAATGGCGAATAGGCGATACATGTCCATTCAAAATAGCGAGGTTGTTTTCCAGGTTGTTGGAGGATTAACTCCAAACCCACAACGTCGCCATGACCCTGTCGGAAGACTTATCGACAAGAAATTCATAATCAGTGACAGGTATTTAGTTATGTGTCCAGGAAAAAATTCTGGATTCTCACGCAAAAGTGAATTTGGAAAAGAAAAGCTCATGGATCTCACTATGATGGTCCACGAAGGGCAGCATATGCACTCTCTGTCTAAACAAATCAAGCAATTCAAGGTTGATAAAGACGCTGAAAATATAAACGAGACAACAAAGTCACTACAGCTTGCGAAACAGGCTAAACAAAAAATGCGTCGTCCACAAATAGCGGCGACACAGATTCAACTCATGCAAAGTATATCTAGAACATATGATATAATAAGTTCTAAAAGAAAGTTGGCACAGCATCCTAAAAAAGTGCAATCTTTCTCAGCAAAAAAAGAGACTAAAAAGAGTGGTGGGTGCGCTCCCTGTTCAAGAAAAAAGAAAAATGCATAACCTCCCCACTCGCTTACAAACTCTTCTTGATGCTGTTAACCACTGTTCCGAACAGCATGATAGTACAGCATTCTTACATGGAAGTGCTTTGCTTTATAGGCTAACGGGAAATGAAGAACTGATCTCAAACAAAGAGATTGGCATAGTGATTTCACACGATGTTGGTTTTAACGTTCGTAAGCTGTACCAAAGCCTTACTCAAAGCATTGTAATCAACCGCGAAATAGAAAACTCTGATACTCGGTACCATATTGTATCAGATGGATTTGAGCTAAAGATGGATCTGGTGTATCAGTTTGATCCGACTCGTCTTATTCAGGCCAAGTTATTTGGCAGATTTAATACCGATGTATTGTTCTATGACTTGTCCAGGAAAGAGCTAAGACACCCTCCTGAAGTTTCATCGGACGTTTCTGTTCTGTCTAATGTTAACGACCCTAGTGAATGGGTGCTTGAGGACATTCTGGGATTTGCCAGAAAAGTTGGGACATTACCCGAAATCGTAATAGACAAAAATCAAGAACAGAGACTCAAAAACATTTCTTTGGCGGTGGTGAAAGAATCTCTGGACATAAGCTGGGATGAAGAGATCGAAGAGATACTCCTGTTGAGGCATTCTGGATCAGCACTGCGATTTTTGGCTGAAACCTTTGTTGATGGAATGCCTTGGATATTCAAAACTCTCGTTGACTACATGATTTCTTTGAACGTATCTATTAACGAAGACTCCACCCTCGAAACCGTTTTCAGTGAAAAGAAGTTCAGCATAGTCAATTCGTACAACGATTATTTTTTGGCGGAGAAGAAATCATTTGAAACAGCAGACGAAATACAACATAGACTTACAACAACACTAAAGCTTCTGTTTGATTCCCCTAATTTGATCATTCCTAAGCCATATATTAACAGGATAAAAACCATGGCTGGCGGAGTCCTGGGTAGATGCTGTCTTGGCAGCACTGCGGGGGGATTGATTGCTTTTTGGGGATGCGGTGAAAACATTGAAGAGGAAGATTGCTTCTGTCTGGGCAGCGGGTGCTTACAAGGGCATCCTGCGTTTGCTCATATTCCATCAGGCAACTGGTCTGTCCCTATAACTCATCGTGAATGGTGCCCGGATCAAGTCTGTCCTGATGAATCACCTCATTGCCTGCAACCAATGAGCAGCAGTAGCAGCAGCCTCAACGAGAATTCGAGTAGTAGCTCGCAATCAAGCTCCAGCAGCTCACAAAGCTCTAGTAGTTCTAGTCAGAGTTCTAGTAGTAGTTCTCAATCAAGTTCCTCTAGCTCTCAAAGTAGTAGTAGCTCTGATGATGCGGCGGAGGAGTCATAATGGTTCAATATAACGTACCAAATTGTTTCAGTAACGATTGTGATTGCGCGGGAACTCCGCCTTCAGGGAATTTCTCTTGCAGTCCAAGTGCATGCCTTGAATCTCATGGAACAAAGTGTTGTTGTTGTTCCAGTATAGATATTGTCTTAAATATCCGAGCCAGATGCTATGACCGCGTTTATTTTTCCTGCAACCGGCTTGGCACATCGCCGGGACCAGGCGAAGATCCATTCCCAGCAGAATGCGTCAATTGTTTTGATGCTTGTGACCGAGCTATGGGCGGAGATGTGGCATGCGCTTCTATATCGAACATCGACAATGACTATCCTGGTCCGCCGCCTGACTGGTACGATTTTCCATCAGAAATCGGGCCTTGCGAATGCGATTGCGAGACTTTTGTTGATCCTGGTAATCCTGGAGAAGGATGTGAACTCACTTGTGTAAAATGCCCTGGACTGAGCTGCAATGCCAATGTTGAGGTAATCGCGGCAGACTGCTCTTACCAGTTTAACCTGACACCTGGCACAGGATGCTGTGGCACTCCAGCTCTGACAGATGTAGTCTTTGCAATCGACTACTCGATTAGTATGGACGCCAGAATTTTAAGTGTCATCGCCTCGGCAAGTGATTTTGCTGATTCTTTGGCTTTAACTGGTGGCCAGGCTCGTTTTGGTTTGCTTGTATATGGGAACACTAGCTCTTGTGTTGTAGAATCAGGAAACATTCAAGTATTTTCAAATGGAGAAAACCTCACCGAAAATCCTGAAGAATTTAAACAGTTTCTAAATGACAACCTGCCTACTACTGGAGGGGTCGAGCCAGATTTTATGGCAGCCGGGGTTGCCTTGCAGACCTACCCATGGGGGGGGGTAGAAAATATCCTATTCCTCATAGGCGACGAACCAATAGACAATCAATGTGGACCCCCTGTTGGGGGTTTAAGTGATATTGGGAATCCCGCCCTTCAGCCTTCCGCTGCTTCATTGATAGATTTTGCCAATACCTTAGGTGTCCGCATTTTTACATTGCAGCCATTCGATGGTGGTATAGGGGCTGATGTTCGAAAAACAGAATTATCACTCGGTACAAGTGGTGGACAAGACTTGGATATTACGGTGGATTTTGGCGATCTCTTGGACGATATAAATCTTAATGTGTTCGGGGCTTCGTGCTCATGTCTCGATACTACTCCCACCCCAATAGAGCTATGCAGAGGAGGAGTCGGCCCGTCAACCCCAGAGTTCCCAGAGGGAGAATGCATCGATCCCGATGTAAATATTCCAATAGGTATGTGCATAGAAGAGGACAATAGTGATTGCGGTGTTTGCAATGATCCACTAACTTTTAATGTTTGTGATGAAATAGTCGTAGTAGAACCTGATCCAGATACTGTCAAGCTTGTTTGTTGTGGCGCGTTATCCGGTGGCTGTACTTGTCCAACAACAGAGTCCGAAGAAGGGTGTTGCGGGGTTATTTGTGCAGATGACATCTGTCCACCAGTCTACGCTACCAAAGAAGCAGCCATTGAAGGAGTTTGGTGCGCCTGCTACAATCATGAATTCGCCATTGTAGAAACTTCAGGATGTCTAAGATGCACAATACCTGATCCAAGTGATCCGGACTACGACAATTATCATATACCATCTTTGGAAAATTGTACCATTAAACTTCCCGATGGAGCAGGTGGATACACATCCTTTAGTCGTTCTCAAATTGAGACCGAAGTAACAGCCGCTTGGGCTGCCTGTGAAGATGTAATTGAACCGCCACCATCAATACCAGAAGCTACCTGTCTTCCTGAATGCGACCGACAAGACCAAGCTATCGGCAGCCAGGCGGGTTGTATTTCTTCAAGAAACCCGGACACTATAATACTAAATAATGGCATTGGACTTGTAGCATATGAGTCCATGAAGAGCACTTCGGTAATCAAAATAAAACAATTCAACACGTCTTTGCCGGGAAAAATACTACCGAACCGTCGCACTAACTATGGAAGATTACAGAATACTATACGATGGGAAAGCATGGAAGATGGTTTTAAAATAGTCAAGCTGTATTATTTTGAAGCTCTACCAACTCACTTTATCGACGGACTAGACAGCCCTCCAGCAGAAGACAGTTTCACTGATACGATCATTTTCCGGAATGGGCCATTCCAAAATCAGTGTTTTTCCTTGTATCAGCAAACAGTAGACATTGATCCAGTCGGCACTGACGAGGTAGGGGACTTTATTCGTTTTACAGTTCCAGATGACACAGTACTGAGCAATGATTTTCCAAGCCTTGATGATGTTTACAACATAGAATGGTTCATATTGGATAGCGATGACACCGGGCTGATCGGGAGCGCCGCGCCGGATACTGACGTGCCTGGATCGGATTTTCTATTAGACGTCAATGCTGTAAATGTGAACTTAGAGTTGAGTCCCCATATACACGATGGACAACCAGTTCCTGTATCATACCCATCTATTTCAACGGCTCATAACTACATGAACGCCACGGAGAATTCTCATTACGTCTATCTGGTTTACCAGGCTCTGGAAAATCAAAAGTGGAATCTTTACATGAGACAGTTGCGATTATCAGAGTATTCACGCGAAAAAGCCACCACAAGTAGTGGTGCGGCATCCACGATATCTTTGCAGTCCCTGGGAATTACGGAGCTTATGTATCGAGCCGTATGTGTAACAGACGTTTGTGACTCATTTGGAAATGATTTTTTAACTAAACGAACTGTGACATTTGAGGTACTTTTGGCAGACGGACGAGAAGTTTTCAATGAGGAATTGTTGACCAGTACAGAAAGCTGGACGGTATGTCCTGGTGAACCCGCAGGATCTTTTCTAAAAAAGAAGGTCGTTATGGAATTTGTTCACTCAACTGTAACTAACCGTTGTCCGAATCAATTTGAATTCAATGAAATATTCTACAACTGGGAAGTAGGAGACGAATTTTCTATACCACACACGAATTTAACATCGGATGATATGTTTGAACTATTTTCAAAACCAAATGACAGCGCAATCGATTTAGGAGAAGAAACTGTCCAGGTTTCTGGAATAACTGTAACTTCATCACATGCTGCTGCTATATGGTATGAAGATTCCTCAGAAAAAATATGGGCAACAATAGACGATACTGCATTCCAGAATTTGCTTCGATTCAAAGGTTTAGATGTTTCTGAGCCAATACTTATAACAGAATTTGAGGAAGGGCACTGTACTCATCCTGTAGTCTCTGTTAACTCTAATAACGAAATATTCGTAATTTATGAATGCACTGATCCACAAGTTCATCAAATACATATAATAGGAACAGTGGCTCCATCTTCGTCACTTCCGATGGGAGTGTTTACTCCTAAGAATTTAGATGCAAATTTGAACTATTTTTTGTCTCCTAATGATTTTAAATACAGGAACGCCATAACCCTGCCAGGAGATGGTATCAACCAATTGCCTGATACCCACATTGATGTCAACGATGTCATTCACATAGCCTGGCAGTCAAATCGAGATAATTACTGGGAAATTTATTACGCAAACTCAGAAGATCAATTTAATCCGAAGCGCATCACTAATTTTAAAAGCAAATCCTTGAAACCAAGTGTTTCAGGCGATACACTGGGCAATCTGCATATTGCTTGGCATGATAATCGTTTCGATAGCTGGGAAATCATGATGGCTCACCGAGATGATGAACGTGTTTTGACGTTGATAGAACAAGATCCTTATTTGGCTAGTGTTAGGAACACGGGATATTCTCATTCAACGGATATAATTCCGTTGAATCTCAAAAATAATGGCGATACTGTTCTTTGTGTATCTAACCTGTTTGTAAGATTCTTGAACGACAGGCTTTTGACCCAGTCGGCATTTGATGTATTCCAATCAGAATTCCCAATAGCATTCCAGATTCCAGGAATGGAAGAAGACAGAGCGACGGTGGTTGTTTCTGATTTGTCTGGATGGGAACCCGGTGCACCCAGGACCATACAGGGCGACAGTGGGACTATGTATAGCCCATCAGATGGGTTTGATACAGCATTAGTTGGTTCGTATTACGATACAATAAACTTGGTATATGCTGCTCAACCACTGTATATTAGATTCGCTGCCGGAGAAACGCCGATCATGGATCTCACTGATCCGAACACATCATGGGAAGCAACAGCCTGGATTAGCGCGAGTACACTGGTAAGTGGTACCGCGACAAACGCAGATGATCTAATTCTAAATTACAACACAAACATACCTGAAGGAACAGATCCAACCATAAACTCAACACCACATGGACGTTACAAAAAAATGTTTGTGATATTACCTGCTGACCTTTTAGTCTCATCTATAGAGGTAGTCTCGGTAATCAAAGATCGTGTCTGTATAGCCCCCGGAGAAACGGTGACTGGGTACTTGGATGTTACTCCTTTTATTCGGGTAGATGGAGAAGGAAACGAGACAGTGGAAACCCCAATATCTGTGGGAATCAACAGAAACCAGGTTTACTTCATTTCAGTAATAGCAATTCAGGACAATGGACAAATATATGTGTTTGAAGATCAGAAAAGAAGTGTTTCTTGTGAAATTTGCGTAAATGACTCATCTCCATGGAATTCTGCCGCCTGCGTGTATGCTGCGAGTTTTTTGAATGTTTCTTCAGAACAAAAAACTAAATTTTTTAATGCTCGTTTCAGATTCTATACTGACCAAGAGCTAGAAAACTTAGTGGCTCAATTCGATGCCTTCGGTGACAGTGAAGGCGATCTTGAGTATATTTCAATAGATGATAATAGAACTGCTCAGAGCGTATGGACGGACGCAGGTCTAGAAGTGTTCTTCGGCAAAAGCAGAACAATAACTCTCTGGCCAATGCTTTCTAATACTTCTGGGCTGCTATGTGGAGTAAGATATTGGGTGACAACAGAGGTTTGCTCAGGAACTATTGAAGACCCTTGTACAAGGCTGTCATTGGAGCAAACTAGGCTTGAAAAATGGATCTGCAATTGTGGTTCTTCTCGCTGGGAAGAACGATACGGAGATGCTCCGATTAACATTCGTGACACGATCAGATGGGCAAGTAGTGGAGACGGGTTTTCAGATACTCGCCTCACAGAGACAGGAATTGGAATTGACAATTATAACCCGGTTATCAGATTGCGAACAGATTTGACAGGAATTGTAGTTTACGAAAGTAACAGAGATGATCCAAATCCATTGACCGCAGAAAACAAAATTCACACACTTTACGGAACAGCATTTTCAGTATTTCCTCGTTCAAATATGTATGCAACTGGAGCAGAATCTATCAACACCCAATTTGGAGAGGTTTTAATTAGATCAGACATCCCAATTACAGCTTGTAATGGGACGGATTGCCAAGAGGACCTAGCAGTAACTGGACCAGCTATAGAAGGACGTAATGCGGACTTTGCATTGGATCAATACGACAATCTTTTTCTGGCAGCAGAACAGTTAGCAGATCAAACTGACTGCGTTGAATTGCGAGAAGATTTTCAAAGGACCATTATTGTACACAGGTGTGGAATGCAAGCCAAACACTTGGCATTTACTTCAGAAGAACAAGAAGGTGCTGGAACCTTCGCTTGTGATCCAAGTGAAATTCTCGGAAAGACAGCCCCACTAAGCCAGGACGTAACTTTTAGGAAGCTGATTAAACTCGTCCGGGTAAATAATGAGTTTGCAAAATATCACATTACTAGATCAAAAAGAACTGCCGCAGTAATTGATCAGTGCGACATACGGTTAGACGTAATAACAGAACCAGATACTGTGGCTATAAGGATTAAAAATGAAAATGAAGCGAAATCCACTTGGTTCCCATTTGACCCAGATTTAGGGAGAAACACAATTAGTGTTCCTTGGACGCTATCCGCAGGTAGTGGTGTTAAAAACGTCACCATTGAAGCAGCTACTTATCAAGGACTTTCGGCGAGTTTCACTTTGCCAATCATAGCAGATTACAAAGGAGTAGATCACACGGTTAAATTCTATAAGTTCTTCGATCAAGATGCTGCTGTCCCGAGTATTGATGGCACGTCATATGATGATCTTATTGGTTTATTAATCGCGATGGCTACGGAGACGGACCCGGAAAAGGTGGTCTTTGCTCCAGAGAATCTCTTACAAAATCTGGAAGGAGTTCCGGTGGCCGGGATACGTCAACCAGACGTTGTAGAGGGCTCGGTTGTCAACAAGACGGGAGAGTTCATTTATGTAGAGATTATTCCTACTCAAAAATACCTTGAAGATTTAGGAATACTGGAATCTGGGCCAAGTGAAGAAGAGAAGCAGAGACTCCTTCCAACGTTTGATGTCCTACAACAAGGAGCACAAGATCTTTTCTCAGTGCCTACTATATTCGATGAAAGTAATATGGTGTTCAAGGGTGTTTTTCCTGTGCAAAAAGAGAACAAAACATTTTACAAAGATGGACTATCTTTCGTGATTCTTCATTTCCAGAAGGATTGTGGAGATTTGTCAACAACCTTGTTGTCCACGGGTGAATACGCTCGTGATCAATTTAATCTCGTAATTCCTGGTGGGCGAACTGCTCCTGAAGAAGCGGTTAATGATGTGTGGGCAAATGAAAGAAGTGCTATTGGAACGATAAAATCTCAAGTGGATATACGCGGTTTGGAAGATCCTTACTTCGTATTTGGTGATCCAAATTACAGATTGAAGAAACAAGATGAGTAAAATAGATGTCACATTGTATAGAACGGAGGATCATCGTATTTTGAAGGTATTATTCGCCTCAGATTACGAGAAAGATCATGAATATCACACACTTTCATTCAAGTGTAATACAGAGTCTATGACCATTATATCGACCTCAGCAGGAAGCATAGATGGAGAGGGGAATGCAAAACTAACAGAACCCACGGCTGAGTTGTTCGTTGACTATTGCGAATCTTCTTCTGAACTAGAGTGCCTGATAGGATATTATCAAAATAACGAGCTATTAGATTATGAGACTTTGACTGCTTACTTTGATAATACCCAGGCGATTAAAACGACAGAAATTACGATTCCAAACTCAAGAACGATACCTGGGTCTTTTGAGGATCGATTTGAAGATTTCTTCTCAGCTCTTTTAAGAAGAAAAAGTTCCTGGAAAGTTCAAGTATCTTGCCAGGATGATGTGTTTTTGGACATTGTTTCGAGATCCAACGCACCTGCAACCGTGATTTTCGGGGAAAACACCAGAGAAGTTTTGGCATCAGACTATATTTTTCGTCTTGAACCAGAGACTCATAAACTTAATATTCCCATAGAAGTCATCAGAAAAAAGTCTCAAAAATACACGCCTCGCTGTCAACTTGGAGTATTTGAGGTAATAGAACCAGATTTTTTAGGAGCGCAAGGAGTTTTTTATAAAAGCCTGATATCAAACTTGATAACGATGTCAGACATTGCAAAAGCACTATGAGTTGTACTTACGGACCATATAAAATCACCTCCAATCTAGAGGCTGTCAGCGAATTTGCATTCATCGATCATGCTCTTTCGCGCAGAGTCGTTGCGTTTGTAAATTGTTCCGAATCTGTAACTCTTCCCTGCGTAGACGCAGCAGCGCTTCATGTTGAAGACGGTTGTCCTGAGGGCTGTAAAATTCTGTGGTATGAATGTCCCTCCGAAATGGGCAGACAATACACTATTTTACCGACTCCATGCGGAGTCAAAATTACGTCGTTCGAAAACGGATTGATTGCAACGGATAGCTGCGATGCGACTCAATTTGGATCAGAATTGTTCTGCTTTGGTAAAACATACACGAATTTAGGGATATTCAATTCTCCAGATAAATCTGCAACTACTTTTGAATTCGACGGTCATGGCTTTACGGTTAAAGGCATGGAAGGGGACTGTAACGAACTGTATGGCTGCCCAGAATGCCAGATAAACTCTCAGGTAACAACATTCGAAGATCTTCCTACGCCGCCTGAAGACGCCTCTGCTCCAGAGCCTCCGACTACCAATGATCCAGTCTCTGATATAGACGTTCCTGAAACTATAGTGATCCCAGCAGAGGGACGATCAAAATGGCACTGGGATGCGACTACGAGCGAATTTGGTACTGATACTTTGTGCGAGGAGGAAAAACCTTTAACCAGTTGGGCAGGCGGAAGTGGCGAAGATCTTGATGATTGCTTCAGCAATGACAACCCATCAATAGCCACACTGCCTTCTGGACATACGGTGGTTGCATATGAAAACAGAAGAGAGGATGGCATTGCAAAAATCTCCGTAGCTATATTGTCAAGTTCGGTAGGAGAAAATATTCGGTCTCATAGAAAATTGGGAACTGGAACTCTAATTAATGATTTAGTCGAAGCCGGAGGTGTGGCTACCTTTATTGTCTATGAAGACATGCACATTCCTGTAAATGGTGATTTCAAGCCACAGGCTGATGAAAGAATAGGATTTCTCACAGGCCCTCTTGCAGGAAGTCTTTTCTCGATTACAAGATTAGAACGAATTAGAAGCGGAGACACTATTCGACATGAATTTGAATTCGCCGCTCCACCTAATACTATATTCCCAGACAAAAATAATGTCTATGATGTCAATTGGTTTATTGTTGATAATCAAGGCGATGCGAATTTGCCCAGCTCAGAAAATGTCACCACAATTTTGGATTTGCCCAATCATGTGGATGGAGAAGGCAATGCCGTTCCTGTAGCCAATCCATCAGTTGCTGTTGCTCAAAATAACCAAATGGTTGCCAATGAACAAAATATCTATATAGCTTACCAGGCATTTGAGAACAATGAATGGCGTGTATATTTGCGTGAAATTATTTTGGGAACCGGCTCTAGAATATGTTCTGGCGGTGAAAACGATGGATCGTCCTGCTCTGATGACTCGGACTGCCCTGACGGAACGTGCTCAGACGGAATTCCTCCGGCGTATGTTGCTCCATACTTGTTTGATGAAGATGTTCGTCAAATAGAAATAATGTCCGCAGCAGAACCTGTTGTTAAAATAATGGGTGAAATTCCTGCAATAACGTTTTATAATGAAACATTTTCCGCAGCGCTGCTATTTAATGGTCTTAATATTAGTGCGACTGGCAGGTGGGTTGACCTCACTGATATCCATATCCCGACATGGGAATGGCGTGACCCGCCTAGTTTTCCTAACACCTACACTACAAGGTCTCTGATATTGTGTGATGGACGGGGACCGTTTGGGGCTACCGGCCTTCCTGCTACCAACTGCGGAGCGCCTGATGTTCCCTGTTCAGTAGTGTTTAATTCTCAGATTTGTGAGGATGTTGGGGTAGATGATAGTAACGAGATATTTGATCATACTAGATCTTTTGCAGTAAACACAACTCCAACAGAAATAGACTCTAAAGAAGTCCTAGACTTATCATTTAGAATGCGTTTTCATATCGTTATCTACAACTCTCCCGACATTGGGGAGGGAATTCATGAATACCCCGAGATTTGGTTTCTAATAGGACGAGACAGTGCGGCTAGTACTTTTTTTGGTCGCACTGATTATCGCCTCCAAATTAGACGGGGCAGAAACTTAAGTGATGATTCTATGAACAATGATACCAGTTCTGGAATAGGTGGACTCAATTCATGTCGTGGTTGTCAGACAAGCACCACAAACTGCTTCATATTCTCTCTATACACTGTAAAGTCTCCTAAAGTATCTGGAATGGAATATTTCTTTGATGTTGTTCCAGCAGATGGAAGCCTTGGCGACGTCCCTACTCGGGTATTATGGAAATGTTTGGAAGAGGCAGAATTAGAACAGCCTGGTGACTATTCTTTTGATGACTGGAACGAATGGAGAGTTGACACATATTCTAGAGGCAATTATCGGTTTTTTGATATATACCTAACTCATCCTAATGGTACGGAAGTGTTAATGGCCAGCTTTCGAGAATGGGATTGGTCATTTGAGCTTACTTTTTCACCTGACTTGTCGGCTCCTCTTAAATTGGGTAAGTACCATGGATTTGGGGTAGTTCAGATAAGTACAGCAAAGCACCAGGTTTTAATTGATAACTTCTCGGTATCTAGCATACCCCGAACGTCAAATGATAAAATATTTTTCTTCGAAGATTTTTGTACTCGTGATGAATTAATATCACCTTGGGCCAGTATTACAAATGTGAATTTGTCGTCACCTGCCATGTCGGACGAAGGGATTAACACCAATATTGATTACGACACATCTGAAATGTCCTATCAAGACAATCTTCGAGGGGATCAATTTTATCCCATGACGAATACAAAAACAAGAGCATTCGAACAGTATATCCAATTAGGGCCTGCCACGGGACCAAATCCCCCACCGACGCTCGGATATGCCAGCTATTTAAGGCTAGGCTACGCTTCCGTCGATAGATCTCCGGCAGCAGCTGGAACATCGTACTATAATTCTGTAAGTATGGTGGTTTCAGTTAATCGAGTGTGGAAAATACACAACGGAGCATGGCCTCATGTCTGGTTTGTGGGAAGGTTATCTGATTCAGATGATCAATGGCATTCTAGGTACCGGCTACGTATCTCCAGATTCAATTGCGTATCAGCTTACCCAGGACTTGGGCTAAACCAAAATGATCAAGTGTGGAGATTGTCTGCATATAACTCTGGAACTGGACTAAACACAGATATTGCAGCGGCGGAGACGTTTTTGAAAATCGGAGAAGATACAACTTTAGATTGGACTGAATACAGCCCTGTTGGTGGAGGTGGAGGGGCTGAGAGCCAGGCAATATGGAACTATTTTAAAATTGATATGTATGACAATGCGGGGTCAGTAGTGTTTGATGTATATACTGGAGATGACACAGCTACGGACCCGCAGATCAAAGTTCATCAAGATGATATAAACTACTCACTTTTAGGCAGTCTCAGTGTCTCTCCGAGGGCCGGGGTAGACGGTCCTTACTTTGGACTTGCTCTTTTTAGTGGAGCAAGTGAAGAATATGAACTTTCTAACGACGACTATAGATCTTCAGCTTACTTAAATTACCTAACCCTATCTACAATCGGAGCCCCTGGGGAACCACCAAGAGGAGCATGCTGTCGAGAGATAGGCGGATGTACAGAAGATGTATTAAGCGCAGATTGTCAGGGCAATGACATCTGGAGACCCGGATTGTGCTCGGCAGCGGGGTGTGAGGTAGATTTTCCGGTTGGAGCAGGCTGTACTTCAGATGGATTTTGTCATGGTGGCATTACTGCGGCAGAAGCAATTATCCAGGGTGTCCCTGATGTTCTATGCCCTGAAGACGACTGCGCATGGATAGCAGGCAAAGATTGCAATGGAGGAGCAACAGACCGACTGTGTCCAGAAGCTATTACTGACGGGTCTTGCTGCCGACAATATAAGCCAGATGGCGTAACTCCAGCCTGTGTAGATAATATTATGTTTGAACAATGTTTTGATTATTACGGCTCTGATCCTGGTGCTGCCTTTCGATTAGGAGTTGACTGTACTGACAGTTGTCCTATTGTTGCTGGTGGAGCCTGCTGTCTTTCAAGTGGCTGCTATGTTACAACGTCGTCAAATTGCGCTGGACAAGGGGGAACTTTTTACGATGGTCATGATTGTACCAGTATCATAACTGAACTTTCTATAACATGTGATGAAGGAGCCTGTTGTGACGGGGTTGGTGGATGTACTGAAGTAACTGAATCAGAGTGCGACGATCTTGGTGTGGCTTACAGCTTTTTGGGTGTAGGAGTCAGTTGTACCGTCCCTTCAAATCCGTGTGTTACAGTCCCTGACATATATGCTTGCTGCTACGAAGACGGAGACTGCACAAACACTATAGAATCCATATGCGTTGCTAACAGCGGAACTTGGATTAGCGGTTCTTTGTGTGGTGATATTACGTGTGCCACGCCTACTGGGGCTTGTTGTGAGGGTTTCACAGGGGACTGTATAAATGAAGTCACTTCAGCTGTTTGCTTAGGTCTAGTGGGACATACTTACCTTGGAGATGGGTCTACTTGCACGAATGCGAATTGCCCTCAACCAACAGGGGCGTGCTGTGTGGGCTTCGAATGCATTGGAGACAGAACCGTAGAACAGTGTGCAAGTTTAGGAGGAAGCTATTTAAGCAACTTTGCTAACTGTATTGAAGGAACCTGTGCAGATGGGATAGAAGATCCATATCTTGATATTACGATCAACTATAAGCCCGAAGACCTATGGGTGATAGAGACTGCTCCTAATCAATACGTGACCAGAGTTCTTTACCATATGCAGGAAAAAATTACTGTTAGCTCGTTACAGATAAGAGAAACGGGCAGCTCCAATATGGTTGATTTCATGTTTTTGATAGATCATAGTAATTCAATGTTAATAATTATGAACGCTATTTCTGTAGCAGTTCCAGAATTGGCCTCACAGATGATCTCAAAAGGATTGGATGTTCGTTTTGGGTTCACTTTCTTTGGCCGAGGAGAAGATGGATCTCCAAGACCCACAATAAAAGCTTCTTGTGGTAGTTGTAACGGATATATAGCAAACGGACTTCAGGTTTCGTCCACATGTAGACAGTCTGCTGTGGGACTAGATGGTGTTGGTCATGACAATGGGTTTACTCGCAATACTGATTACCTGCAACAAGCTCTTAATTGCTGGGGTGCTTTTAGAGGAGACACGTCTCCATGGTCTGCCATTAATTATGCTCTAGAAGATTCCGAATTTGTTTGGAGAGAGAACGCGTCAAAATACGTCTTCTTTGTAACCGATGCCCCTTCTAATGAATGCAGGAGCAGCTGCGACCCTTTAACTCATAAACAGCTTGGAGCCGTCACTGCCTTGTTAGATGCAAGGGCAGTCTTGATTCCAGTGGTTGATTTGCTCCTTCCATCCGCCATCTATTATGAAGAAGTGGCCGAGGCATCAGGATGGACAGGGGGAACACTTGATGTACACACCAATAATTACGGAGAGCTATTTGAGCAAGTATCCATTACGATGGATACGATACTGCGCATAGATCATGCCACTATTGTAGAAAGATCTGCCAGCGGAACAGATGCTACATACCTCAAGAAAGGTGAAGTCATCATTACTTATGATGATGATCTTTCAGATCTATGGACTTTTAATAAAGACGATTTTGAGTTCAGTGATTTGCATGTTCCTTTCCCTGGGACTAACACAAAACAAATTGATAGCTTCCCATTTGATTTGGCTTCTGGAAAGATTTACGGAATCGACTCAGTCCACATCCAGGGAGATCCAAATAACTGGGTCTCATTCGGAACCGAAGGAGCGTTAATTTACTCACATCCAGATGTAGGGCGTCGAGCGAGTGGAACGAGCGAATTTCCTGTTCTAATATCTACAAACTCAGCTCATCCTAGTGTTTATGTTAACGGCAGAAATCAAGTAATGGTGGCATATGAGAGCTATGTCGCAGGCGCGTCTCAAATAGAAATAAAAGGAACCGGAGACTTTCATCAAAATTCAATTACTGGGCCTAAATCCAGTCGCATTACTCGACTGTTGAATCTGTCTGATTTTGCCTACAGTCATGCCATCACGCTCCCTGGAGATGGAGTAAATCAGCTGTGTGACTTTGTTATTGACAACAGCGATATTACTCATGTGGTATGGCAGTCGAACCGAGATGGCTACTGGGAGATTTACTACGCGAATAGTTTTAATATGTTCGAACCAGTTAGAGTTACTCAGTTTGAAAGCCGTTCGTCCCATCCTTCTATAGATATAGATGAAACTGGAAACATTTTTGTAGTCTATCATGATGACAGATTTGGGCCGTTTAACATTATGCTATCCTCCAAAGATGAAGAGAGGGTTATTCCTTTGTTAGAACAGGATGCTTATCTCGCTTCGCTTAGGACAGGATACACTCACTACACGAATATCCTACCCGTATTCTTGGATAATCCATCTGGAGAAACCCCTTCTCTTGGTCAGTTTTGGGGCAGCAAAAAACAAGATGGTTCAGGTAATGAAAATGAGAGTTTTATTTATAAACTTGATGAAACTACAGGTGTTCCAAGCGATGGCGTTAATCTAGGACTTATCGGTGGACTTGGTGTTGGAAACCATTCAGCTATTGCATTCTCATCGACTGCTATGTGGGGGCTTACTGAAGGAACATCCGGCGGCGAAATCGTTTCAGTACGATTATGGCGCCTTGGAAATATTGTAGAAGACATTGTAAACGTTGTTCCAGATTCTATAGAAAATATAGATTTCAACATTCTTGATTTTGTTGATCATACTCTTTTAGATATGGCGGTAGATAAATTCGACCGCATTTGGGTGTTGATCTATGAAAGGGAATCAGTCGGAGAAGGCAGCTCGGGTTTCGCCATGTCACCATCTGGGTTACCTTTGGTTCAATCTTTCGCTGTCAATCATAGATTGCGTCTTGAGTATATTAGCGGGTTCGACGCGTCTACTATTGCTCGTGGATTTGCCGTGGTCGATCTAGTCGGAGAACCAGACGGGGGTTCTCTTGCTATTACTCCTGATAATATGTTCCATATAACATGGAGCGATGCTTCGACTGTAAAATTGTCTTCTAGCTCGTACCCGTCTATATCAGAAGGAGTAGCCACATTTGATTTTCAGGATATTGGGGATCTAACTCCTGCTATTACTCCTGTGGCTATGACTTCCGATGCTTTGGGATCTCTGTTTGTTGTAAGTTCTGGAAATGACCTGTACACGATTAGCAGATCAACTGCTGCGACCACTTTTCAGACGTCCCTAACCAGCGGATCTGGAGAGGAATTGGCTTTGCCAGTCGGAACGACGGCTGGAATTGCTTATCAGCTTTTGGAAGTTACAGAAACTGGAACGGAGCAATTTTTCCATATTCGAGTAGATTTTTACGACAACATAGCTCTTGAGGGCAACGCCATTTTGTCTATAGACAGCAGGGATAATTTAGAAGCATTTATCAACCAGGAAACGTTTGATGATCCATATTCTATTATTGGCATGGATGCTCGCGGTATATTTTTAGAACTAGACCAGACTGGCATCGTATTTTTTGATGCTACACACTTCGTCCCAGGATTTTCACGACTATCTCAGCCATACTCTTTCGAGCCTAATCAGACTTATTTTCCACGAGTTTTCCAAATCGATGAGACAAGTTTAATACGTGAATCTGGGATAGCTCAGCCTAACAGTTTTTCATGCACTAAATGTAGCAGATTTGGTAATAACAACTTCAATAGCAGCGCTTGCTCTTACTCCTTTGTCATGCCTAACCCAGGGAGAAATACAGAATCGTTCAATTTCCAGATAGATTTTTACGCAGATACAGGGAAACAGCATCTGATACGCCGATTCGAAGCTATTCCTGGCAGCGATGATTTGCAGTACATGGAAGTAGACAATAAACCAGCCATAGATGAATGGACTAAGTTTGGATTGCCTATCGGTGCTGGAGATTCAGCATTCGTCCAGATTCACCCAGTTTTAGATCCGACAGCAGGCTTCTTGTGCGGCGTTACATATACAGTCCAGGTCAATGAGTGTCATTCTATCGGAGAGGGATGTGTTGGTTTTACCAAAATCGCTCCCTTTAACTGGATGCCTGCTCTCGTGGGGGACGGAGAGATCATAGATGATCAACTCGCAACTGACGAAATTATGCTTGGGTTGTCTATGAAAAAAATCAATGACAAACTTTGCGTAGCCTGGAGAACTTCAGAAGGTTTCTTGAAATTTTCTCAATTTGATGGTTCCAATTGGCTTACTCAGGTGGTCTCGTCTGTAGACAAAACAGTCTACTGCGATCTGGCAGATATAAACGGGTTCCCCTCCATTTCTCATGTTGCTCGCAAGAGATCAGGAGATCAACACTCAACAAAACAGGTATTGACTTTGGAAAGCGGATCATGGAATACATGGTCTGCCATGACTGGGTTTATATCCGACACTCTAGTTAATCCGACAAGTCTCTTAGAGCATGACAATGCTCCAATGGTTTCTGAAATCGGAACCGGGAATATAGGACAGGCAGTATTCACCCTGAATAGCGGACGTTCGGTAACGTTTGATGAGGAAGCTGGTTGCTTCCCTCTATTCGCAGGAGGGACTGGAGGGTCTTGTACTACAACTCTGGCAAATATAAATGGATCTCCAGCAGTTGCGTGGCAATCATCAGGTGTTAAATATGCAGTGTGGAATTCAACTTCAGAAAATTTCGTCTCAGAGTCAATAGTTTCTGGATTTGATACTCCAGTGAATGGGAAAGTTGCTTTAGCAGAAGTTAATGGGCAGCCTGCTGTAGCCTATCTTGACACTTCTGGGAATGGAGCCCAATTAAAATACAAACGCTTTGATGGGAACACTTGGATAAACACTCCTACGGGTGGAGAGATATTTAATTTCAACAAGCACATTGCTATGGCTGCTATTAATGGACAGCCGTACATCGTATATTCAATCAAAACGTCGCCAACAACGTCACAGCTTAGGTATACTTTTTATAACGGCAGCAAATTTGTAGATGAACTAATTGAAGATGGTTTAAACCAAGTAGATCACACCGTAGATATTATTGAATGGGAAAATGAACCAGCTGTCATAATCTCGGCGAACCCATTCAGAGTGTATTTCTTCCGCCAACAAACATCTGATTCAGTAAACGAAATCAGATCAGTTTTCTTCTGTGAATGTTCCAGTAAAATATTCACTAACCGATTAACTCATCTAAACGAAGTCGCTCGTTGGGAATCTAGTGCTCATGGATTCTCCGATACTCAAATAACCGATTCTGCCAAAAATAGCGTGCGTCCAGTTATGAGGACCAGAAAACCTGGAGCTGCAATTGTTTTGTGGGAGGATTACAATAAAAGCAACAACTGCACCGAACCTCCATGTATTCGAGCGGCAACATTCAGAAGCTCAAACCAGGATCAATTGCGAGCATCGGGTACTAAGCATTGGTTTGATTATGACTTCGGCATCTCTGGGAAAGATCCAGACATTGCTATTGACATCCTGGATCGAGTGAACTCTATATATGAAAAACCAAAACCTTCCTCACCCGAGGGGTTACACGGTCGTCAGCTTAGCATAAATGAGCTTCCTGGGAACGAGATTTATGGTAAAGTATGTGACTTTTTGATAGCTGAGGATGCCGCTGTTGATCCAGGAGCTTGTGACTTGTCATCTTTGGAAAACAACGTAATATCGTTTGACCAATTTATATCTAGAACAATCGTACGAAAAATACGAGTGAAAGAAAATTTTGTGCAATATTATACCTATAACGCCTCAGGTGTTTTGACTCCAATTGTGTCCACTTGTAATATTGCTCTAGAGATTCATGGAACCCCAGAAGTTGTGGCTCTTAGATTTAGAAATGAAGACAAAACTCTATGGGGACCGTGGTGTCCATGGTCTCCTCAGATATCAGATTTCGTTATGGAACGTAATTATAAACTTTCTGGAGGTTCTGGAGTTAAAGAAGTCTGCATTCAGGCGATGACTTACAAGGGTATCACAACAGAATTTTGTCTCTCGATTGTCGCTGATTACGAGACCGTGGTATTTGAAACTGTATTTTATAAAAGCACAGATTCAGACGGAGCCTTGATAACTAACTTCAGCGCAGTGGATAGCAGTGAAAATTTTGAGACCGATGACACAAAATTGGTCAGATTACCCTTGTCTGAGGGCATTTCTGTTGCCAACCTGGCTCCCGAAGGAGGAGTTCTTATAAATGAAATCGTTGTTTTGGTCGAAATAATTCCAAATCAGGAATTTGCTGAAGAGCTTGGGAAACAGATAAACTTCGACGTTTTACAACAAGGAACGAATGACCAGAGAGGACGACCTGCTAACAGAGGAAAAAACAACGAAGGAAGAGTATTGTATAGAGGAGATTTCATGATTAAAAAGGAAGATAAAGTGTCCAATGTTGACGGATTAGCTCGCGTTAATCCTGCCTTCCTAAGTGCATGCAGTACTGATGTAGATACTATCAACGCTTCTGGTACGTATACTCGCGATGCATTCAATGAAATTGTGCAGAACAATGTAGACGTCGAAACGACAGAGGCAGACTCCTTGGCGGAATTTAGGCAAACAACATCTGGTCGTATCGGCGTCAATGTAGATACCCGATCTTCGGAAGATCCCTATTTTGTATTCGGAGATCCCAACTATTCACTTAAAAAAGAAGATGGACAGCGATCAGGGGTTCCATTTAGGGCTGTACAAACAGAAATTTCAATTGGTGAAACTCCTGATCAGGACGGTGGAACGCCTGAAGGTGAGACGCCGGGTTGATAGCGAGGTCCAGGACGGATAAAAATGGCAGTATTTGCTCCACATATTACCATCCCTAAAGGCGGAGAACTTTTCAACCTCGGCAAGGTAACCATTGCCTGGGACAGAAATGATCCGCCCACAGACGATCCCTATGAAGCTACAAGCGTTATTTCTTACGAGATAGAATATACCGACAACTACAATTTTGAAAACACGGTATGGAACACTATAAAACGCAGAATTCCTTGGACAGAAACCTCTTTCGAGTGGATAGTTGGCAAAATGGTGAAAAGCACGACAGTTCGTGTGAGAATCCGAGCCAAAAACAGCCTAGATGGGGAGCTTTCTGATTGGTCTACCAGTAGTGGTGATTTTTCAATCAATGTCTTCAAGTTGGTTCCGCCAGCGATTGTAAGTCCTCTACCTGAGCATGTTTATACTGATTTTATTTTGATCATTTTGGATGAATCGATCACTCGTAATACTTTTAATCAAAAAGTTCGCTATACCGTGGAGTATTCTTCTAAAAAACGAGATGTCGATTGGACTGTCATCGCTTTAGATATTCCTATGGGGCAAAACGTTATTCGCTGGGACCTTGAAGAAGTCCCTCCTTCTGACGACTACGTGCTTAAGTTGACAGCAAAAAATGCCAGTACTTCATGTATCCAAACTCCCGACCCCACGCCCGATCAAATATCGAGACGCTTTGTTTACAATCTTAAGATTCAACAGCCAGGTATGTTCTTTATTGATACTACTCCACCTCAGACGATATTAGACATTGAAAGTAGCGCTGGGATCACGAACCAACTGACTCATACGCTTAACATTTATTCCGAGGATGCTACAACTGAAGTAGAACAGATACAACTGCGAGAGTGCAATGCCAGCGACCAAGTCGCTCTAGGTAACGTCAGTGATATAGCTGATCCGCCAACAGATTGTAACAGTATCGAAGATCTGATCGCTGCCCCCGACGCAAATTTTGGCAAACTCATCGGTAAGCCTCTGGGCTATTCCACCAAAACTCAATGGACATTAGAAGATCAAAGTGGATTGCGCCGAATCGAAGCTCTTGTTACAGATACGGGCGGCAACACTTCGATTCAAGATATTAAGAAAACGTTTATTCCCATATTTCGTTCAAACTTTTCAATAACAGACATAGTCGTTACTATGGAAGATCGTGAAGTGACAATAATTGATGAGGACAGTGCAACTACAGAATCAGCTCGGTTTGAGGTGGCTTATTTGGCAGTTGAGAATGGAGAGTATTGGATATTAGAGCCTTTCCCAAGATTGATTGCCTCCAGTTTTACTGATAGGAAGATCTTGTCCTTATTTTCATTTGATGGGTTGATATACTTGTTTACGTATGTTAACTCGGTTGCATTCCCAGATACCGGAACTGTGTTTCGTGATAACAAGACCTCGATTGGTGAGATATTCACTTTTACTTCTGTTCTACCTGTAACAAGAGCGGTAGCTGAATTTCAAGATGTCATGTATGTAGGTTTGGAAAATGGCGAACTTTGGAAATTTAATTCAGTGGTGTTTTCGTTGGTTGCGACGTTTGACAATCCTATAAGCACTTTGGTTGGTGATAATGAGTACTTGTATATAGGATTATCAAACAGCCCTCAGATTAGCCTGTATAATGGAACAACCTTTTTTAACTCAGATATGGAAACGTAATGTCTAAAAGAATCGCCAGTTTTGAAGCGACTTATACTACTTCGATAAATGTTTTGAGCAACGACAAAGAACTCGAAGAAACGTATCGTGTTCAAGTAGGGAATTCTACCTCCGTCGTAGGCATATACACTTGGGATTTTACTTATATTGATGACCAATACAACGCTATTGTGACCAAGATTGGAAATTCCACAATCACGGATATACAACTTATGTTCAAGTATAATAACAACAACGATGGGATCAAAATGTCGTTTCGGAAATATGGAGGATCAAATCCTAAATTATCGAGTGGCGCGACCATTCTTGCTGGAATTTCACTAGAACTGGGTACTGCCGACATCCTGTCTACCAATAAAACGGGGTTAACAGTAGATCTAGATGATTTGGATACCTTTTATTATGAATCTCTGTTAAACATTGTCAGCAGAGAATTTATTTCGGTAAGCATACAAAGACATTCTGATCTGTCTGCATCTACTGGAACTGTGGAATTCAGCGGACAAAATTTGGTTGGCGGCTCATCGGAATGGAGATCTGCCACTGTGTCGGAGCCAATTGATCCTCCATTGCTGGTCATTACATATGACGTTGCTACAGAAGCTCATCCCAGCTTAAGTATGAAATTTACTACTTCGGACCCAACATCGATCCAGAGTACTCCGTCTAACAGTCTGGGACAGTATTTAGCATTGAACAATGTAACTCCATTTTCGCCTATCGGCGAATCAATAAGTCCCACACAAACTACAGTGCCCATAGATTCTGCTTCTGCCTTGCCGAGTAGGACGGGGCTTGGATCTGTGGGTCCAGAAATTTTTCAGTATTCAGTTGTTGATACAATCAACCATCAGTTAACTGAAGTGATTCGGGGCGTAGCTCCGAACGCGTTCCCGGCTGGTTTTGACTCATTTAAAAACGCAGAGAACGTTTATTATCTCGCAAAGGATGCCAGTGGTCTTCATTTACTATTTGACACTCGTCCTTCCGGAGAATTAGTTCAATATAGGTGTGTTGCAATAGCCAATGTGGATTCTGGAGATGATTTCAATATTAAAGAAGGGGTGATTGGTATTGCTCAAAATCCAAATTCAAATGTATCAATGACTATAGGTGTAGAATTACCAAGATGGGATTCGATAACTGGAGTAGCAGTAGATGGAGCAAGTAATACGGCAAATGGGCTACTAGTAACCAGTGACGCCACTGTCATTTCGAAATCTAGTGGCTATTATGACGGAGCCCTCTTGAAAATAACCGATCTGTCAGGAACGGTGAGCTACACAGTTGTGGATTCCTTCGCTATCGCGACAGACGGGCTCACTGGAGAGTTTACCATTAGCCCGGCTATCACTGGGCTGGTCGCTACATGGAGCTTTGTTATTATGCCTGCTCCGTCTCAACGAATACCCAATGATGCAACAGCTCCAGGAGTAACAGGACGATTTAGTGGATTCTCAGATAATACAGAAGGAATTGCGGTCAGCCTATTGGATCACGGAACAACAATGCAAGAGAATGACTTATTCTATGTTTGGATTAAACGAACTCTTACAGCAAACGTAGAAGAAACAGCAGATACGGGAGCGGTTCTGATCTTTAGATATCGAGACGCATAATGCCATCACCATCACCATCAACATCAACATCAACA
>SDBT01000691.1_pt1 | contig 54583 bp, 48 predicted proteins | sample 2277101 | NCBI WGS metagenome assembly SDBT01 (sample SAMN10404973, study PRJNA504765) | marine sediment metagenome | isolation source: marine sediment core GS10_PC15, 103 cmbsf | place: Arctic Ocean: Southern Knipovich Ridge | collected 2010 | reverse complement strand
CCTACGATCGAGACAAGATCGAAACCGGCGTCTGCGGCTGTGACGTGGCCGACACCGACTCCGACGACGACGGGTTCGCCGACTGCATCGACGGCTGCCCCTACGATCGAGACAAGATCGAAATCGGCGTCTGCGGCTGCGGCGTGGCCGACACGGACACCGATGACGACGGCACCCCCGACTGCGTCGACAACTGCCCCAACACCTCCAACCCGGGCCAGGAAGACCGCGACGGCGACGGCATCGGCGACGCCTGCGACGACAACTAGAGTAATAGAACTTTCGCTCGAAATGCGTCCTCGAAGAAAAAAGGAGGAGAAAAATGAAGCCGGGTCTTCTACTGTCGGCCATCCCCCTGCTGATCCTTTCACTGGCCGCGCTCGGTTGCGAGACCGGCACCCCCGCAGACCAGCATACCTGCAACGACGGGCTAGAGAACCAGGACGAGACCGACGCGGACTGCGGCGGGTCCACATGCGGTCCCTGCCCGGACGGCTCCAATTGCCTGGTCGACGGCGACTGCACCGGCGGCAACTGCGACAACGGCACCTGCCAGCCCGAGGTGGACGAGACCTGCGAGGACGACATCAAGAACCAGGACGAGACCGACGTAGACTGCGGCGGATCCTGCCCCGCCTGCCCAATCGGCTCCAACTGCGAAGTCGCCAGCGACTGCACCAGCGGCAACTGTGATGACGGCGTGTGCGCCGAGGACCTGTGTCCGGACGATCCGTACAAGACCGAGCCGGGCGTGTGCGGCTGCGGCGTGCTCGACGACGACTCCGATCTCGACGGCGTCGAGAACTGCATCGACGGCTGCCCATACGACACCGCCAAGATCGATCCGGGCATCTGCGGCTGCGACGTGTCCGACGACGACTCCGACGACGACAGCGTCGAGGACTGCTTCGACGGCTGCCCCTACGACGCAGCCAAGGTCGATCCGGGCATCTGCGGCTGCGGTGTCCCCGACGACGACACCGACTCTGACGGCGACCTCACACCTGACTGCATCGACCTGTGTCCCCTCGACCCCTACAAGGTCGACCCGGGCATCTGCGGCTGCGGTGTCCCCGAAGATGACACCGACTCTGACGACGACAGCACCTTTGACTGCAACGACGGATGCCCGCTGGATTCCAACAAGGTCGACCCGGGCGTGTGCGGCTGCGGCGTGCCCGACGACTTCACCGACTCTGACGGCGATGGGATCGAGGACTGCATCGACAACTGCCCGGCAGACTTCAATCCCGGACAGGAAGACACGGATCCCGGCGGCCTGGACATGCTGGCCCTGCAGATCCCTCACCTGCCGCGAGCCCTGGACTCGCCATCATCCGTTGCGCTCGGCGACGATCAGACCTCCGGCGCGATCCCGATCGGCTTCGCGTTCAGCTTCTTCGAAAACTCCTACACCGACGCGTACATCTCCTCGAACGGGTTCATCGGATTCAACGCGGGCATGCCCAATGGCTGCTGCAGCGGTCAGGCCCTGCCCGATGAGGATGCGCCGAACAACCTGATCGCCTTCTTCTGGGAGGACCTGTACCCACCCGGCGGTGGTCAGATCCTGTACGAGACCATCGGGGTTGCGCCGAACCGGGAGTTCGTCGTCATGTTCGAAGGCGTCCCGCACTGCTGCGGCAGCAGCGACCAGGTCACCGCGCAGGTAGTGCTGCACGAGGGCACCGGTTTCATCGAGGTGATCTGCACCGACTGCCCGTCCGACGGCGGCACGCACACCCAGGGGGTGGAGAACAGCGACGGCACCTACGGCCTGACCCTGCCGGGCCGCAACGCCACCAGCTTCTCGCTCGCGAATGATGCGGTGCTGTTCGTCAGCTCCGGTCCAGACGGCGTCGGCGACGTCTGCGACAACTGTCCCAACACCTACAACCCTGGCCAGGAGGATGACGACGGCGACGGCGTCGGCGACGCCTGCGAGTAAACTCTCAAGGCCCGTCGGCCGGGTCGTCTTCACCGGCTGGAGTCGGGAGCCACCACCGGGTCATGTCCAGTTCCACAGCGTCGAAAGGCTCGGCACGTACCCGTTCCGCCCCGGCGTGGGTGCTGACGACGAACCAACCGTCCGCCTCGAGACGGTAGACCTCCAAGGTCTGTGCCAGAGGGTCTAGCAGCCACAGGTGGGTCACCTTCTCCCGGGCGTAGACGGCCATCTTGCGCACCCGATCGAGGCGCACCGTGGAGGGAGAGACCACCTCGCATACCCAGTCCGGGGCCAGTTCGAACGCCGCTACGTTGGGAAGGACGGGCATCCGCTCGCGTCGCCAGCCGGCGAGGTCCGGCACCACGACCTCTTCGCCGAAGTGGAACTCGGGCTCGACGAGAATCCACCACCCGCCGGGTCCCTCGCCGCCTCCGCCCGTTCCGAAGTGGAACGGCCCCACGAGGTCGGTCAACAGTACCGAGGATGCCAGCGCGTGAGGGGATGCCGGTCGGGGGCTCGTTATCAGTTCTCCGTCGATGATCTCCGCCACCAGGTGATCCGGAACCTCCATCAGGTCCTGGTAGGTGGCCTTCCGGCGTTTCTCATGTGCCGCATCAGGCATGAAGCCTCCTCGCCGCGCTTTGGCGAACCTCCGGGCGGCGGCCCAGCCAGCGTGGCCATTCCAGGATAGCATCCTCTCGCACAACTTGGGAAGATGTTGCGCTTCAAGAGTCTACGTGGCATATCTCAATGGTTCTGGAGACGCCGATTTGAGCATCGATCTGCCCAACGAGGACGTGCTGTTCGCCGTGTACGCGGTCCAACTGGGCTTCGCCACCCCCGCCCAGGTGGCCGAGGCGGCTTCGGATCTCTCCGGTTCCATCGCGGATCTCCTCGAGCGGGACGGCGCGATCAACGCCCAGCAGCGCGAGGCCGTCCAGCGTCGCGTGGAGCGCGAGCAGCGCGACGGCTGCGAGACGATCTCGGAGTCTTCCGCTCCGGCAACGTCCGGGGGCGCGCCCACCGTGGACCTGAGCGGCCGCCGGGGCGACGCCACCCTGGCCGAGCCGCCCAGCATCGACCCGGGTCCCCTCGACGAGGAGGTCGACGAGCGCATGTCCGAGGCCCAGCCGGGCCGCTACACCATCAAGGGCCGGCACGCCTCGGGGGGCCAGGCGCGGATCATGCTGGCCATCGACGAGCACATCGGCCGCGAGGTGGCCATCAAGGAGTTTCTGACCAACGCGGATGAGGACGAGTGGTCGATGCAGACCCCATCCTCGCTTCAGCGCTCCACCCCCGGCATGGTGCGCTTCCTGCGCGAGGCCCGGGTGACCGGCCAGCTCGAGCACCCCAACATCGTGCCGGTCCACGAGGTGGGCCGCCGCGAGGACGGCACCTACTACTACACCATGCGCTTCGTACGCGGAGAGACCCTGGCCCTCAAGCTCAAGAAATGCCGGACCCTGGCCGATCGCATGAAACTGCTGGGCGCATTCTGGGACGTGTGCAAGGCGATCGCCTTCGCCCATTCGCGGGGGGTGGTCCACCGGGACATCAAGCCCGAGAACGTCATGGTCGGCGAGTTCGGCGAGACCGTCTTGCTCGACTGGGGAGTGGCCAAGGTCGCCGGCAAGCGCGACATCCGGGCGACCGATATCGAGAGGGAGCTGCGACTGCTCCAGCGACAGGACACCGGCAAGACCGCCGCCGGCACGACCATCGGCACGCCGTCCTACATGAGCCCCGAGCAGGCCCGGGGCGACATAGACGAGATAGACGAGCGCTCGGACGTCTGGGGCCTGGGGGCGGTGCTCTACGAAATCCTGACCGGCCGGCCGCCGTACGTGGGCGAGACGCCGATGGACATCATCCTCAAGGTCGGCGAGGAGCCGCTTCGTCCGGTGCGCTCGATCTGCCCCACGGCGCCGGCGGAGCTGGCCGCGGTGACAGAAAAGGCCCTGCGCAAGGATCGCGACCGCCGTTACCGCAAGGCCAGCGACCTGATCGCGGAGATCGACGCCTGGATGACCGGAAGCCGGGTGGGAGCCTACGAGTACAGCTCCTGGGAGCTGCTTGCGCGCTTCGCGTCCCAGAACAAGGGCACAATCATCGCCGTCGGCCTGATCCTGGCCGTCATCGTCGGCGCGCTGATCTCGGTCTCGCTGAGCCTGCGGGCGGAGACCCGCGCGCGCCAGGCGGAACACGAGGCCCTCGGGCGGGCCGAGGCCGCCCGCGCCAAGGAGCATGAGGAGCGGCGGGTGGCCAACTTCCACCTGGCCCAGGCCTACGAGGAGAAGGCCGATCGCATGATCGAGGACCTGCGCAGCCTGTCGGCCAACGTCTTCGCGGCCGCCTCCCTGGTTCACAACCCGGCCCACCCGGGAAGCCCGTTCCACAGCCCCGAGTTCGAAAAGAGACTGCCGCACAGCCGGAACCTCTGGGTGGAGGCGGCCTCCAGGATCTACCGGCTGCAATTCGGCACCACCGCCGCGCTCCAGAGAATGCTGCCGACCGACGAAGTGCTCACCCGGGTGTCGTTTTCCCCGGATGCCAGGAGGCTGGCGGCCGGCTCGTTCGACAACAAGGTGTACGTCTGGGACCTGGCCCGGAAAGAGCCCGACCCGCAGACCCTGCAAGGCCACAAGGACGAGGTCTACGGAGTGGCCTTTTCACCCAATGGCCGCTGGCTCGCCTCGGGCGACCGCAACGGCAAGGTGATCCTCCACCAGGCGGCTTCCGGCAAGGTGCACCGGATCCTGCGCGGCCACAGAAAGACGGTCCATCAGGTCGCCTTCTCCCCGGACTCGCACCTGCTGGCCTCTGCCTGCTGGGACGGCACCAGCAGGCTGTGGAACACCAGGACCGGCAAGATCGAGCGGGTGCTCAAGGCCTCCGCGGACAAGGTCAACGGCGTCGCCTTCTCCCCGGACGGGCGCCGGCTGGCCACGGTCGGAAGCGACGCCATGGTCCGGGTCTGGGACGTAGAGCACGGAAAGCTACTGCTGGAACTGGCCGGGCACGGCGACGAATTGTACGGCGTCGCGTTCTCGCCCGACGGTAAGTGGATCGCCTCGGCCGGGAACGACAAGAACATCCGCCTGTGGCACTCCGACGACGGCCGGCCCGGGAGGGTCCTTTCGGGCCACGAGGACGGAGTGATCAGCCTGGTCTTCTCGCCTCGCGGCAAACTGCTCGCCTCGTCATCCTACGACAAGACCGTCCGCCTGTGGAACCCCCGAAGCGGCCGGGCCCTGCTTACCATCGACGGTCACCGCGACTTCGTCTTCGGGGCGGCCTTCTCGTCCGACGGCCTGACCCTGGCCACCAGTGGATACGACCGGACCGCGCGGCTGTGGTCGATCGCTTCCGGCCGCCGGCTTCGGGTGTTCGAAGGCCACTCGGGATCGGTCTACGCCCTGGCCCACTCCCCCGACGGCAAGTGGCTGGCCAGCGGCTCCTGGGATCGCACGGTGCGGGTCTGGAACCCGAAAAACGGCCGCACCCGGTTCGTGCTCAAGGGCCACAACGACATCGTCGACAAGCTGGCGTTCAGTCCGGATTCGACGCGGCTCGCCTCGGCCAGCCGTGACCGTACCGCGCGGGTATGGAACATGCGCACCGGCCGCGTGCAGTATGTCCTGCGCGGCCACCGCGACAAGGTCTACGGGATCGAGTTCTCTCCCGACGGCGAGCTGCTGGCCACGGCGAGCACGGACAAGACCATCCGGATCTGGGAAGCCGCCACGGGCAGGCCGGTCCTCACCATCGAGGGTCACGAGGGTAGCATCGACAACGTGAGCTTCTCCCCGGACGGTCGCATGCTGGCGTCGGTCGCCTACGACCGGACCGTCCGGCTGTGGGATCCGCGCACCGGTGAGCAACTCAAGCTCATGTCCGGCCACCGCGACTGGATCTCCGGTGTGGACTTCTCCCCGGACGGAAAGCACCTGGCCACTTCCGGCAAGGACGGCGTGGTCATCATCTGGGACGCTCGAACCGGCCTGGAACGGACCCGCCTCGCCGGGCACAGCCAGTGGGTCAACACGGTGACCTATTCGCCGGACGGCAAGCTGCTGGCCACCGCGAGCGACGATCGGACGGTGCGCATCTGGGCGGCCGACAGCGGCAAGCTCCTGCTGAACATCGGCACAGCGCTGGAAGTGGTGGCCGTCGATTTTTCACCCGACGGAACGCGACTGGCGGTCGGCGACAGCCAATATGTCAAGCTATACCCGCTGGACTTCTCCATCATGGACACCGATCCCCGCAGACTGCTTCAACAGGCCGAGCGCAGGGCCGGTGTCGAGCTGGACGGGTTCGACCTGAACGTACTCGATGGAACCCGGTGACCGCCTGAAAATAATTGTATCCCGCCAACGCCCGTGGTAGCGTCTGCCGGTTGGATTCAGCCGGGAGGAAACATTGCTGATAGACATTCACGTGCACTCGAACCACACCGATGGATGCGAGCTTGCGCTCGCCGACCTGGTGACCCGGGCCTGCGAGCGGGGTCTGGACGGCTTCTGCCTCACCGATGTGCACACCGTGGACGGGGGCCCGGATGCCAAGGGCCTGGCCGCCGAGAACGGGATCGTCGCCCTGGTGGGCTTCGAGGCCCACACCGACAAGGGCCATTTCCTGGTGTTCGTGCCCGAGCCCGGGGAGTTGCCGGAGATCTCCAAGTGGCTGCGGTTCGATGGAGACGGCCTGATCCCCTTCCCTTCGCTGTCCGGGGCGGTCGAAGATCTGCACGGCGTGCTCATCGCCGCCCACCCGTACGATCGCGACATCGAACGGTCACCCGGAGACGGAATCGTCCAGCTCAAAGGCGTGGCCGCCCTGGAGGTCAACAACGCCCGCCGGCCGAAGCTGGTCAACGAGCTTGCCGAGGAGGTGGCCGCAGGCATCGGCATGCCGGGAGTGGCCGGCAGCGACGCCCGCTTCGGCCTCGAGGACATCGGCCGGGTCGCCTGCCTGGTCCACGAGCCGGTGGAGAGCGAGGCGGACCTGATCGATCGCATCCGCTCTTTCAACATCTGGCCGGTCACGATCGGCGCCGAACCGGGGGACCGGCAGCGTCCCCGCCGCAGTCGCAATTCACGCACGGACAGGAGCAGGTCGGCCCCGAAGCTGAGCGCCCGGAGAAGAAGGGATCGCTGATAGCTATCAGCTACTTCGGGCCAGTTCGGCCTCGGACAGTCGACAGTACATGGGTTCCAACGAACGGGGATCGTCCGCCTCGCCGCGGACGAAGCGCTCCATTGCCAGCCGGCCGAGCGCGGCGGCCGAGATCCGGTGCAACTCCGGCCGGCCGGGCACCACCAGGCGATCGCCCAGGGCAATATCGAACAACGTCCGATAGCGCTCCAGGCCGCTGCCCAGCAGCACCCGGGTGCCCGCTTCCCCGGCCAGTTTGGCCGCCCATGCACGCGGATCGCGTGCGTCGGCGGGTTCGACCTCTACGAGTCTGTCCAGTCCGCCGCCCTCGGCCGCATAGCGGGCGCAGTAGACCTCGCTCTTGAGCGCGTCCAGAGCCGGGCAGACCTGGTCGCCCAGGCCGACGCCGTTCTCCGCCAGCGCGCGCAGGCTGGAGACGCCCGCCAGCGGCACGTCCCGGGCGAAAGCCAGGGTCTTGGCCACGGTCAGGCCGATCCGAACACCGGTGAACGAGCCGGGGCCGATCCCCACCGCCACGCCCTCCAGCCGCCCTCGTTCGACACCGCAGGATCTCAGCAACTCGTCCACGGCGAAAAGCAGGGTTTTCGAGTGACTGCCGGCCGGCTGGCTGCATTCGGCCAGCAGACGCTCCCCGTCGAGCAGGGCCACGGCGGTGCGGCGCGTGGCCGTATCGAACGCCAGGATGATCACGCCCCTGGTCCTCCGGCCGGCTCCCGCCCCCATCAGAAGATGGACGAGATCTTACCCCAGTACCGGCTGATGTCGTTGTAGAAGGCGAACGCCATCAGGCTGACCAGCATCACCAGCCCGATGTAGGAAGCCACCACCCGGGTGCCGATGGACAAGGGTTTGCGGCGGACCGCCTCGATGATGATGAACGTGATATGGCCGCCGTCCAGGATGGGCACGGGCAACATATTGAGCAACCCGAGCAGTACGCTCAAGAAGGCCATCATGCTCAGGAAGGTGCCAAAGCCCCTCTCGGCCGACTTGCCGGCCACGTCCAGGATCATGATCGGACCGCCGAGGGCCTCGCTGACGTCCACCCGGCCCTGGAAGATCCGCACGAAGCCGAGCACGTTCATGGAGATCGCCCGGACGGTATCGACGACCGACATCTTCAGCGCGTACGTCAGCCGGTCGGGTCGTGCGATCTGCTCGCCGCCCAGCAAGTTCCCCAAGTAGGTCACCCCGACGCCGGGCTTGCGCACAGTCTGCCCGAACTCCCTCGACTCGACCAGGATCCTGGGCTTGATCTTCAGATCAAGCAGGTGTTCCTGGTGGCGCACCTGGATGGGAATGGCCTCGTCAGCGTGCTCGATGATGGTGCGCGAGAACTGCTCCCACGATCCGACCGGTTTTCCAAACATGGACACGATCTTGTCACCGGGCTGGATGCCCGCCTGCTGGGCCGGATAGTCCTCCTTCAGGCCCATGACGTACAGGTCGATGGGCTCGATGCCGGTCCAGGCCGAGCCGGTACGCAGGCAGCCGGGCGGAGCCTTTCCAGCCGGCTCCGGCTGGATGACCGCCTCCACCAGGGCTGGTGCCCGTATCTTCACGGCGCCGATCTCGATCTTCGCCAACCGGACCGTCTTGACCGACAGCAGGTGCGTGCCGTTGTCCGCCAGGATGCGCTCCACGTCGGCCCACCCACCGATCGAGATGCCGGCCACCTCGATCACCTTGTCCCAGCTCTGCAACCCGGCCCGGGCCGCCGGCGAGTCGGGTGCCGCCACCCCGATGATGTTGCCCTGCCGGCTGTGCCGCAGGCCCAGGTCCCAGCGCACGCCCATCAATTCCAGGCCGGTCTCGTCCTGCTCGCCAACCGGCCGGATCCGGAACTCGAGTTCCTGCTCCGCCCGCATGACCCGAACCGCCACCGGTTCGCCGTCCGACGACTGGACACCCTCGTCCACATCATCCCAGGTCAGCGTCTCCACGTCTCCGATCCTCAGCACGGCATCGCCGGGCAGCAGCCCGGCTTCGGCCGCTGGAGAGCCGGACACCACCGAACCCACCAGCGGAGCCCGGGCGTTCGACTGGAACACGTGGTAGACGAAATAGATCGGCACGGCCAGCAAGATGGAAAACAGCGGTCCGCCGAAAATGATGCAAAACCGCTTCCAGGCCGGCTGGGTCAGAAAGGCCCGCGAGCGGTCGGACTCGGCGATCTGCTCGGTCGGGTCGTCCCCCATCATGCGCACGAACCCCCCGGCCGGGAACCAGGCGACGCGGTACTCGGTCTCGCCAGGCCTCCAGCTCAACTTGTACCGGCCGATGCGGATGGGCCCGCCGAACCCCAGGCTGAAGGTCAAGACCTTTACGTTGAAGAGCTTGGCGAACAGGAAATGACCGCTCTCGTGGGCGAAGATCAAGATGCCTATCAGTACGATGAACCAGAATACGCTCGCCATGAGCAATCACCACCCGGCCGACCCCGGCCGGCCGTAATCCCGCTGGCTACTGTGCCACTTCCCCGCAAACAGGTCAATTCCCGTTTCTTGACCGCCCCGAACCGCCCCTGGTAGCATCTTCACAGGACGGAATGCGCCCGGATTCGGGTCCGGCCGGAAAGGAATATCCGGAACATGGCACGCAAGAAACTGGGCGAGATCCTACTCGAACGCGGCATGATCGACCAGGATCAGCTCAACTCCGCCCTGGCCTACCAGCGCCAATGGGGCCACCGGCTCGGCGTGGCCATGGTCGCCAAGGGTTTCATCACCGAGGGCCTGCTGTGCAAGGTCCTGGGCGAGGTCATGAGCCTGCCCACCGTTGACCTGTCCAGGGTCGATTTCAATACCAACGCGCTGCGCATGATCTCCTTCAACACCTGCGAGAACAACGACCTGATCCCGTTTGCGCTCGAGGAAGGCCGCGGAAAGGACGCGCTGGTTCTGGCCATGGCCGATCCCATGAACCTTGCGATCATCGACGAGATCGAGTTCACCACCGGCCTCAAGGTCCGGCCGGTGCTGGCCACCATCTCCGCGATCAACAGCGCCATCCGCAAGTTCTACCGGGGTATGAACACCACCATCAAGCCCATGAGCCTTTTCCGCGAGAAAGGGCCCGATACCGGACGGATGGTGCTGGTGCGCCCGGGAGGCGATTCCGAAGAGGTCGACACCTCCACCAGGGAGCCCACCGGCAAGACCAAGGCGCCCGAGGCCCCCCGGGATGAGATCGATGACCGAGTGCAGCAGATCAAGGCCCGCCGGGCCAAGCAGGTCGGCCAGACCGACAAGAGCATCTCCTCGGAGGAGGCCATGCAGGACTATCTCAGGGAGGTGCAGACGAGCGAGTTGGAGGCCCTGAACAAGCTGGAGAAGTACTTCTGGGCGCTGATGCGCGTGATGGCCAAGAAGGGACTGCTAACCAAGGAAGAGTTCCTGCGCGAGTTGGACTCTTGAGGTCGAAATGCGTGAATCCGTTCTGGCGATCATTCTCGGTCTGCTGACGACCGCGACGGGCTCTTGGGGATGCTCGGGCAAGTACGACAACGCACCCGAGGCCTCCCGGGTGGAATTCGAGGCCATACGCGAGCGTTACCAGGCGCTGATCGACGAAGCCAGGAAAGCAGGGGACGGCCGTGAGCTGGACCTCCTCCATCACTTCGGCCAGGCCGTGCTGTCGCGAACAGAGACAAAAACCTTCGAGAAGCTGGCGGCCAGATTCGTGGCGAACGTCAAGACGGGCAAGCTGGATGAGATCGAGGCGTACGGCGGCAGGGCGCCCGGCAAGGTGCGCCTCTTGCTCGTCTCGACCGATGGGGGAAAGGGCGCCATCCCGTTCGTCAAGGGCGCCGACGGCTGGAAGCTGGACGACGTGGAGGCGGCCTTCGGCAAATACGACAAGGATCTGGACATCATGGGCACCGTACGGGCATCCGCGTCCTCGGAGCTGGCCGCCCTGGCGTCGTTGCAGGATCCCCAGGCCTCCTCGCTGGATCGGGTCCAGGCAGCCCTCGAGCTGGCCGAGGCCGGGAATCGGCGGACCACCGAGAAGTACGCCTCCGGCGAAAAGAGCCCCTGGCCCAGGGCGGCCCTGCTCTACGCGGTCTGGAAGTCAGGCGGGACCTGCGAACCGTTCGCCCAGGCCTTTCCGATCGAAGGCGACGAGCAACAACGGATGTACGATGACGACACGAAAGCCTACCGAGCCCTGCTGAGGGGCCTGATCGAGTGCGCCTCATCGTCCGGCAAGCTTCCGCCCGTCCTGCGGGTCTATCTCGGCTGCCACGCGGCGGCCGAAAGCGGCCCGCGCAGCGAGTATGTCGATCCGGTGGTGAAGATGGCCGACGCCAGGCCGGAGCTGGTGCTCGAGGCGTCCGTCAAGGCCCGCATCGCCTATGAAAAGGACCCGGTGGCCAATATCCTGGTCGGCGCCCTGCACGGCGAGGGGGAGTCCCCCTTCTACCAGTTCGTCAACAGACACGCCCGTGGCCGCAGTCGGACCGCCAGGCTGGCCAGGCTGTGGGTCGCGAAGATGGCCGAGCGTGAAAAGCCCTGATCGATTGGGCCGGGTTATTCGACCAGATCTCGATACTTCCGGAGCACGGCGTCCATGCCGGACAGCGGCACCCTGGACAGGATGCTGTGGGTGACTGCGTGAACCCGCTGCTCCTCCTGCCAACGATCGGTCTCGGACTGGTGGAAGGAAGCCAGGAACTTGACGAAGCGAACCACGTGAATCAGCTCGTGGGTCAGCACGTAGAGCACCAATGGTGAAAACCTCAACCCTTCTCCGGGACGCTTCAGGCTCTGGAGGATGTTGTGGTCCTGCAGGTTGATCTGATACAGATCCCGTTTTCGACCGAAGCGGGAGTCGCTGTACCCGTAGCGCGCGATATAGGCCAGCACCTCGTCCGCGTGAATCTCGTACTCCTCGAGATCCGCAAGTGTGCGTACTTCCACCGGCATCCCGCGGGCCTCTTCCGCGCCCAGGTGAAAGAAGTCCCCCGTCAGTTCCCGGGCGAACTGCAACATCCCAGCCAGCCGACCCAGCTGCGCCCGGCCGAAACCCGCTCGAGGCCCGCTCGTCGGTTCACGACGCACCATGCTTTCAATCTAGCGCCAAATACTTCGCGGCACAAGACTTTCTGTAACTTCTCAATAATCCCGGGCGCGTGCTCCCATCGGATTCATACAGAAGAAAGGGAGAAAGGGAGATGTGGGGATGGGGAGGAGATGTGGTGATGAATTGGACTAATTCATCACCACCATCTCCTCCCTATCCCCATATCCCCCTTCTTCAACCGGGTTGGGGATTGCCCGGAGTTTTGAGAAGTTACGACTTTCTCCCTTGACAGACGGGGGCCGAGGTATTATTAACTCCTTTGCCAGGAGCGTATGCCGTGCCCATATACGAGTATGAATGCACCAAGTGCGGACGCGAGTTCGAGGTCATCCAGGGCTTTTCTGACAGGCCCATGAGAAAGTGCGAGAAGTGCGGCGGCCGGGTGCACAAGCTGGTCTCCCAGTCGTCCTTCCACCTGAAAGGCTCCGGCTGGTACGTGACCGACTACGCCAGTTCCAAGCATCCGCCGGGGTCCAAGCCGTCGGAACACAAGGAGTCCAAGTCCTCGGATTCCAGCAAGTCCGACGATAAAAAATCCGCCAGCCCGAAGTCGGACAGCGCGAAGTCCTAGGCATTTTTGCCGCCCCGACGGGCATGTGGTACAACCTCGCCCATGGAGGCGCCCGCGCGAAAGCGGTATAATTTCGGGTTGCTCTGCCTGGGGCAACTGATCTCACAGTTCGGCGACGCCATCTTCCACATCGCTCTGCTGTGGCTCGCCCTGGACCTGACCGGCTCCAGCTCCACCACCGGGTTGATAGCCACCGCCGGCTACCTGCCGGCCATCCTGCTGAGCCTCGCGGCAGGCGTGGTGGCCGATCGGCTGGACCGCAGGCTCTTGATGATCGCCTGCGCCGGGCTCCAGGCATTGGTGGTTGCCGCGGTGCCCGTGCTGGATCACCTCGGCGCGCTGTCCGGCTGGACCCTGGCCGCAGTGGCCTTCTGCCTGTCTGCCGGGGCTGCCTTTTTCAACCCGGCCCGCGACGCGATGATCCCCCGTCTGGTCCCCAGGGACCACCTGACCCGGGCCAACTCCCTGGTGCAGGTCTCGGCCCAGATGGCCTTTATGGCCGGCCCTGCCGCGGCCGGGGCCCTGGTCGCGCTGGTGGGCATCATCGCCCTGTTCACGATCGACGCGGCCACCTTCGTCTTCTCCATGATCACACTGTGGCTCATCCGCCTGCCCAAGGTCACTTCCCCCGCCATGGAGGCCAGCCCGGTGCCACTCCCCCAGGTGCCCACGGCAGCCGGCTCCACCCTTTCCGAGATCAAGGCCGGCCTGCACCTGGCCTGGTCGGACACCCGGCTGCGCGGGCTTCTGTTCATCACAGCGGTGGACAACCTGATCATCATGGGCCCGGCCATCGTGGGCACGCCTATCTACGTGCGCGAAACCCTCGGCTACGGCAAGGAGGGGGCAGTGGCCTACGCAACCCTGGTGGCGGTGTTCTTCGTCGGCATGGTGATCATGAGCCTGGTCGTCGGCTGGCTCGGCCGCGGCTGGCCCAAGGGCAAGCTGATCCTCGTCGGCATGACCCTGGACGGCCTGACCTTCATCCCGTTCTTCTTCATCACCAGCCTTTCGTGGGCCTGCGTCGCCATGTTCGTCCACGGCCTGACCGTGCCTCTGCTGACCGTACCGCGGGCCACCCTGGTTCAGGAGATTGTCCCGGACCACAGCCGCGGCCGCATATTCGCATTGCTGAACCTGTCGGTTGTGGGCTTCACCGCGCTGTCTACCGGGCTCACCGGCCTGGCGGCCGAGTGGATTCCCATGGACCGGCTCTACCTTGTGATCGGAATCATGGGCGCGGCCTGCGGATTGATCGGGATGGGTTTTCGAGATCTGTGGCGGGCCCGTTGACGAGGGCGAGAATGAGATTCTGGGGGACCTGGCTTGCGCTGGTCCTTGCCCTGGCCGGCTGCCAGGCCCATATCCCGACGACCCATACGGACGCGCCAGCCGGTCCGGTGGAGCTGGCCTATTCCTTCAGCTTGCACCGCACCCGGCCGCCAGCGGTCCAGGTGGAGATGGAGGTGGCCGGTTCTCCAGCCGGCAGGACGGTGCTCCGCATCGCGGATAGCTGGGGCGGAATCGAGCGACCCGAGACGCACATCCACGGCCTGACGGTCAGAGGTCCGGACGGCCGCGAGCTCATCGTTCAACGGCCGGCCGGGCACCTCTGGGAGGTGCGCCACGAGCCGGACCTGCCCTTGACGATCGGCTGGACCCTGCATTCCTCCGGCCGCGAGCAGGTCCACGACCCGGACTACTACTACAGGCCGATCGTGGAGTCCGACCGCTTCCACCTGATCGGCAACACCGGCCTGCTCTTCCCCGAGCACCTGGTCACGAACGAACGGAACATCCGGGTGCGCTGGCGCGGGTTCGCCGAGGCCGGCTGGAAGGTGGCCTGCTCCCACGGCGTGGCGCAGGACGGCCTGGTCACCCGCCGGACCGTGGACGCCTTCCGGCACGCGGTGTTCCTCGCCGGGCCGCTGCGGCTGTACCGGCGCGAGGTGGAGGGCCGACCCCTGCACATGGCCATCCTGGGCGACTGGGGTTTTTCGGATCTGGCCTTCGTGGACCTGGCCGCCGGGATAGTCCGGACCGAGCGGGTCTTCTTCGACGACTTCGACTACCCGACCTACCTGATCAGCCTGATCCCGGTCGGCCGGCAGGTGCCCGGCCGGACCGCCACCGGCGGGACCGGCCTGACCGACTCGTTCGCCCTGTTCCTCACCCCGGGCCTGTCCCTGACCGTTGGTTCGCCTTCCCGCAATCGCCTGGCCCACCTTCTGGCCCACGAGCTGTTCCACAACTGGAACGGCCGCAAGATCGAATGCGACGATCCCGAGCGGCTGGTCTACTGGTTCACCGAAGGCATCACCGATTACTACGCCCGCCGGCTGCTGTTCCGCGCAAGCCTTCTCGACCTGGACGCCTACGTGTCCTACCTGAACGCCACCTCCATCCTGTACCACACCAACCCACACCGCAACGCGCCCAACCAGCGCATCGAGGCCGACTTCTGGAAGGACGACAGGGTCCGCGACCTTCCCTACCAGCGCGGCGCCCTGGTCGCTCACCTGGTGGACAGCGAAATCCGAAAAAGCTCGAGCGGCGAACAGAGCCTGGACGACCTGATGCGCGCGCTGCATCGACACAGCCTCGAAACCTCCGAGCGCGTCGACACCAAAAGACTGCTCGGCTGGATCGAGCGCTACACGTCGGCAGGCTTCGCCGCCCGTATCGGCCGAGTGGTCCAGCAGGGCGAGACGATCGAGCTGCCGCCCGACCTGCTGGCCCCGTGCCTGAAGATAAAGACCCGCCGCATCGGCCGGTACGAGCCGGGCTTCGACCTCGCGGCCACCATGAAGACCCGCAAGGTGACCGGTGTCAGAAAAGGCACCGCCGCCTGGCGCGCCGGCCTGCGCGACGGCCAGCGACTGACCTCTTGGAGCATCGAACACGGCCGGCCCGACAAGCGGATCGAGCTGACCGTCCGCGAAGGCGCCAAACGCATCTCCATAAGCTTCTTCCCCCAGAAAGATCCCGCCCCGGTCCCATGGTTCAGCCCGGACCAGGTGGACACCTGCAAGGATATCCTCTGATCTTGAATGCAAGGTGCCACCCCAGGTGCCAGGTACTCATTGACTGGTACTCATTGACTACACGTAAAATACGTGCTATACGTAAAACACGTGACAAATGGAGAGGTCTACAAATGGGTCGCAATCTCACCATCTCGCTCGACGAGGAAATCATCAAAAAAGCCAAGTTGCTGGCCGCGGAACGCGGCCAGTCGGTCTCGGCGTTGATCCGATCCGAGATCTTGCGGCTGGTCGACGAAGAAGAGGCATACGGGGCAGCCCGGGAGGCGGCCCGACGTCGGTTGCGCAGGGGTACCGATCTGGGCGGAGGGCCTCTTCCCAGGCGAGAGGAGTTACACGACCGTGGCTAGCTTCCTCGACGCCAACATCATCGTGTACGCGGAAGACAAACGAGCCGAAGAAAAGCACCAGAAGGCCCGAAACCTGGTGCTCGAACTGTGGGATTCGAAAGAGGGAGTGCTTAGTATACAGGTCCTGCAGGAATTCTTCGTTACCGTCACAAGGAAGATGCCCAAGCCGCTGAAGCCGAGGGCGGCCTTCCACATCGTGGAGCAGTACCTCAGTTGGAGAATCGTCGAAAACACGAGCAGCTTGCTGCTGGCTGGAATAAAGCTCGCCGATTCGGCACAGCTTTCCTTTTGGGACGCACTGGTCGTACAGGCGGCCCTCGGATCGGGCTGCACGGAACTCTACACCGAAGACCTGAATCACGGCCAGCGGTTCGGAGATCTACGGATCGTCAATCCCTTTCGGTCCTGAGGAGAACTGGGACATCTCCACCCACCTGAATCATCGCACTGCTTGACTCGTCGATACAACTGAAGCACACTGGCACCACCTGATGCGGTGATGTCAGGCTCGTCTTTCCGGCGAGGCATCCCCACCGTACCCGGGCAGCTATTCCGCGGGCAGAGCCCGCGGGAGGGAGTACGAAAGGGATGCCGACGCTGACGCCCATGAAAAGAGAAACCGAACGGACGCTGGACCTGCTGGTGGTCGGCCTGGGTCCGGCCGGGGTGTCGTGCGCGCTGCAGGCGCGACGCGACGGGCTGGACCTGCTGGCGGTGGGCGACGAGCCCGTGGGCGGGCTGGTGCGAGCGGCGCGGCGGTTGGACAACCTTCCGGGTGCGGCCGTGCCCGGCATCACGGGCAGGGAGCTGGCGGAACGGATGGCCGAACAGGTCGAGAAACTGGGAATACCGGTCACCGAGGGGCTCGTCGTCGGGCTTGTGTGGAACCGCGACGCGGGCTGCTTCGCAGCGAGGCTGAGCGACGGCCGTGCCTTCAGCGCGCGGGCCGTCTGCCTGGCCACGGGCACCAGGCCGCGGGCCTGGAACCTGCGGACCGAGGTCCGCTGGCTGCACCGAGACGTGCGCAGCCTGCCGGTCGACCTGACGGGCGCGGAGGTGGCGGTGGTCGGCGGGGGCGAGGCCGCCCTGGACACCGCCCTGAGCGCCCGGGACCGGGGCGCGGCCGTGACCGTGCTGGCCCGCGCACGACTGCGCTCGACCCCCGGCCTGGTCGCCGAGTTGGAGCAGGCGGGCATCGAGGTGCTCACGGGTGCTGAGCTCGCACAGGCTTCGCATTCCGAATCCGGTTGGGCGCTCACGTGCAGTAACGGGGCCGGGCTGTCGGCCAACGAGCTGGTGGTCTGCATCGGCCGGGAACCGCGCGACGAGCTCGCGGCCGGGCTGTGCCCGGAAGGATTCGAGCTCTCCGTGTCCCAGCCGCATTGTCCGGGCCTGTACCTGGCCGGAGACGCCATCCGTGGACACGACCGCTACGTGGCCACCGCTCTGGGAGACGGGCAGCGAGCGGCCATCGAGGCCCGCGAGTATCTCTTTCAAGGAGCGGGATCATTAGCGAGCCGGGCAGGAACACGAGCATGGAAGTCCTGAGGGTGCAGGGAGATCCCGAGGTTGCCGAGGTGGCGGTGGCCCGCTTTCGCGGGGACGACCGCTACAGCGTGGAGATGGTGGACGGCCTGGCCCCGCCGCTGACCCGCGAGCAGAAGTGGATCATCAACATCTCCACCCAGTTCGGCTGCCCGGTGGGCTGTCCGTTCTGCGACGCGGCCTGGGAGTATGCCGGCAACCCCACGGCCGACGAGCTGCTGGCCCAGGTTCGCTGGGGTCTGGACAGGCACCCCGGAATGGCACAGCGCTGCGAGAAATTAAAAATCCACATGGCGCGCATGGGCGAGCCGTCGCTGAACGACGCCTGCCTTGAGGCCGCCGAAGCGCTGCCCGAGGTGGTGCGCGCAGAAGGCCTGTGGTGCTGCGTTCCCACGGTAGCGCCCGAGGGCCGCGACAAATGGTTCGAACGCCTCCACGACATCAAGGAGCGCCTCTTCCGCGGCCGCTTCCAGCTCCAGTTCTCGGTCCAGTCCACCGACGAATCCGACCGCCGCCGCCTGACCCCGATCAATCATTGGCCGCTGGAAAAGATCGCCGAGTTCGGAAAACGCTTCCACGAGCCCGGCGACCGCAAGGTCATCCTCAACTTCGCCCTGGCCCGCGACGTGGCCTTCGACGCCGAGGTGATCCTCGACATCTTCGACCCGGCCCACTTCGCCGCCAAGCTCACCCCGGTCAACCCCACCGCCCGCGGTCAGGAGAACGGATTCGAGACCATCCTCCGCTCCGACCACGACTGGACCATCCAGAAGGCCTGCGATGCCCTGACCACCCGCGGCTTCGACGTGGTCCTGAGCGTAGGCGACGAACGCGAGGACATCGTCGGCTCCAACTGCGGCCAGACCGTCCGCGTCGAACGCGGCCTTGCGGCCGAAAACCCGGTCCAGTCAGAACCGATCCACTCCGACGCGGCCACCTGATGAAATGACAGGCTCTTTCACTGGAGCCTCAACAAGATTCGGAGAACGTCATCGACCTGTCGCATTGTCGCCTGGCTCGCTGTCCCCCAACGACGGATCAGACGCTGCTTGGAAATCGACCGGATCGCCTCGCACAGTACCGAGCTTTCGGTCTTGAGTCCCCCCTCGGGCGGGGAAAGACGGATGTGGGAGGGTATGGGTCTCACCCTCGATGCCCTCATCTGTCCAGACCTCATCCGAAGGCAATCCATCGGTCAAGGTTTGGTCCCACGCAGTGCGCTCTGCCTCCACCTCTGCCCACGCATCGGGATCGTTGCGCAGCCCGTCATATGCGGCGTTGACGTTCTCGACAAAGCGCCTGCGGCGGTACTCCTCGACTGCCTTCTCGATCACCGCCTGCATGGACCGCCCCTCCGCCCGGGCCAGCTCCTTGATCGCGGCCCGGGTGGCCTCTTTGACCCGAACAGTTGCCTGGCCCATTTGAACACCTCCTGGTCTACAAAATAGTATACAATATTGTCTACCAAGAGGCGACTTGAGAGGATCTCCCACTCTCATTTTCACCTTCAGCTTCTGCCCACCCGCTTCTCGACCCGGGAGAGGCAGCCGCATGGCGGATTGAGCTCGAAGTCGATCACGTTTTCCAAAAACTCGACGCGCAGCCACAGCGGCTGTCCCATGTCGGGCGGAGTGAATCCGCCCATCTGGCGGATGAACTCCTCGACGGTCTCCAGGCGTTCTTTCAACTCGTCTTCGGACAGGTGGCGGTAGTGGCCTTCGAAGGGCTTGGCGAAGGACTGGCCGGTGTCCGGGCAGGCGGTCCTCTGCATCACCTGGTCGGGCGGCATGTCGGGGTTGATCTCGTAGGACTGCAGCTCCAGCCAGCCGTTCTTTCCCCGGGCCCTTCCGCTGAAGCGGCCAGCGTAGGTGGTCACTTCCACCAGGCGGCCCTCCTTGACCCTCTGCCTGGGCTTGTGCGGTTTTCTCTTCTTCAGGCGGTTCGACATGGGTTTGCTCCTTTCCCTGTTGGGGACGTCTCGTACTCGCCTCAGAAGCAGAGCAATGCATGTGCCAGATCAGTCGGGCCTTGAAAAATCAAGCAGTTGGAGCGAAGAGATACGGAAAGACGTGTCCGGATTCCGGACACGGTGTACGGAATCCGTACACCCGGGCAGTTATTCTAGTTTTCTAGCAGCCTTCAGCCACCTGCTGGCATGTCAGGCGGTCGACGCAGATCCAGCAGCCGTCGTAGATGACCGAGACCGCGTCCGGACCGCAGTCCGGCCGGGCGCACCAGCACAAGAGATCTTCCTCGGTGGGGCAGCCGTGGGGCACGCAGGCCGCCAGGCAGTCGTCGCAGTCCGGGCACGAGCTGGTGGCGCAGGAGTCGCACTCCTGGTCGGGTGGGCACCAGTCGTCGTCTTCGCAGCCGGGCTCGCCCCAGGGGAGGCAGGTCATCGGGTTTACGCACTCCCAGCACTCCTGCTGGACGGCCAGGATCTCGCTGTACGGATCGCACACGGGCGGCTCCATGAGGCATATGGGCTCGGTCCCGTCGTCGCAGCTCGTGTCGCGCGCAGGCTGGCAGGTCAGCCTGTCGACGCACACCCAGCAACCGTCTCGAACCACCGCCACCTGGCCCGGCTCGCAGTCGGGGCGGAGCATGTTGCAGATCGGCTCGGTCTCGGTCTCGCAGCCGTGCGGCAGGCAGTCCGGCACGCAGTCCTCGCACCCCGGGCACGAACCGCGTGCGCACGGGTCGCAGTACCGGTCCGGCGCGCAATCCCCGTCCGAGGTGCAGCCGGGCTCGCCCCACGGCCGGCAGGTCTCCGGATCGACGCACACCCAGCAGGTCAACTGGATCGCCGAAATCTCCCATTCATTACAGCCTGCTACTTCATCACACATCAATTGTGACCCGTCGTCGCAGTGATCGTCGCGGACATCCTCCGGCTCGCACGTGACCTGGTCCACGCACAGCCAGCACCCGTCACGCACCACCGCCACCTGGCCCGGCTCGCAGTCCGAACGCGCCAGGTCACACGCCGGCTCCGGCTCGGTCTCGCAGTCGTGCGGCAGGCAGCCCGGCACACAATCCTCGCAGTCCGGACAGGAGCTTGTGGCGCATGAGTCGCAGTACTCGTCCGCGGGACAGTCACTGTCGACCCCACAGCCGGGCTCGCTGCCGGCGCACTGGTCCTCCGGGGAGTCAACGCACTCCCACGTCCCGTCCTCACAGGTGCACCACGGCACCCGGCTGCCGTCCGGGCACTGGTACTGCTCGGCGCCCTGGGTGGGGTCGCAGTCCTCAGTATCTGCATCCTGGTACTCGAGGCAGCCTGCAGAACACCACAGGCAAGCGACCAGACAGGCTAGCAGAGAGCGAGCGATGGTTCTGGCTGACATTGGCAACCCCTTTCAAGTGAGCATCTCCCCTACCTTGCAGGATTTTCGGTCCGCACGTCAAGACCATACCCGTTTGACACGTTCGCCGGCCGGTGCTAGTTTCCGCCAGTTGCGCGGGGCGTTGCGCCCTTTCCTGGATTGCACCGGAGCCGTCGAAGATGAAGAAGCTGTCCGCGGACCAGATCCGGGCTGAGTTCCTGAGGTACTTCGAGGAGCACGAGCACAGGGTGTGCGCGAGCTATCCCCTGGTGCCGCCCAACGACCCCACCCTGCTGTTCACCAACGCCGGCATGGTCCAGTTCAAGGACGTGTTCACAGGACAGGAGAAGAAGGACTTCTCGCGGGCCGCCTCCAGCCAGAAGTGCGTGCGCACCCGGCTGCCGCCTGAGTGCGGCAGCGCCTTGGCGTAAACGTCCTTCGGCCGGGCCATTCCGGCGTCTTTCGTCTGTAAGCGATCGGCGAACTACACCCCCGGGTTGAGTCCACCAAATCCTCGGCCAGGCTTGTCCAGAAAGATCCATGGCCTGGCGTATGGCGGTTCAGAACTTGACCAGACCGGAGGCGCAGGCCGCCGCCAGGAGGCCGGATAACGAGATGGCGGACAGCCAGGCTCTACTTCTGGAGTCCTTCGACTTTGAGAAGTCCAAAGCTGGCTTCGACCGCTGAAATCCCGGCAGGCCTTGACCAAACGCCGTGCGGGCAGTCGGCTTCAAAGGATACAAAGCTGTCTTTGTTACTTTCGTCATTCGCTCCGAGAGACAGAAGGAACTTGAGGCGGCCTCCGCTGCAAGGATAACCTGGCCCTTCTTGTCCTTGAGCAGATAATACATCATGGGCAGCCGACGGACAGCTTCACGCCCCTGCTCCTCAGTTCCTGGATGTTGGGGCTCTGCTCGGTGCAGTCGATCGGGTTGGAGCCCAGGTACACAGCATCTCCCTCTCCGATCCCGGCATTTTCCACCAGGGGATGAATTTCTCTGATATTGTTCCAGCTTAGGTCGAGACGTTCGAGGGAGGTCAGCACGGACAGGGGGCTGATGTCGACGATGTCGTTCGCATCGATGATCAGATCGGTCAAGCGGGTCATGCCGGCAAGTGGGCTGATGTCGCTGATCATAGGCCCCGTTGCATTGAGTTCGACGAGCCCGGTCATGTTAGAGAGCGGCCCGATGTCATTAATGCGATTCCACGAGATGTCGAGACTCTCCATCGCCACCATGTCGGAGAGGGGACTGAGATCGTGTATTATATTTATGTCGTCGTCTAGTGCATCGTTGAGTATAAGTCGCGTGAGCGCGGTGAGGTCCGACAGGGCGGAGATGTCGGTGATATAATAATTCTCCGACAGATCCAGTTCGACGAGCCCGGTGAGGGAGGAAAGGGGACTGAGATCGGTGATGGCACACCAGACAATAGACAGCTTCCTGAGGGTGGAAAGACCGGAAAGGGGACCTAGATCGCTCAGGCCATCGCTAGAATGGAGAGTGAGTTCTCTGAGCCCGGTCAGGCACTGTATCCCCTTGAGCGAGAAGACACCGATAGGATTGTCGGTTTCTCCTCCGGCGGAAAGAGAGTTGATGTCACGAACATCCTCGTAGCGTATACTTCCCTTGGACTTGTCGATTTTCCTTCTCACAGCACTCTCCAGGGCGTAGCAGAACCAGATCTCCCCCGTGCACTGCTCTGGGATGCAAAATCCGCACCAGCATCCGTAGCCCTGGCCGCAATCCGAGCCCTCGAAGCAGTCCTGCCCTTCGTCAGCCCCCGCGCATGGGTCGTAGACGCCGCTGCACCCGGCTAGCAGGAGCCACCAGAACACGAGAATCAGCGCCAGGATCTCGTAGTAATGCCTAGTTCTATACGCTCCTGGCGCCAAGCAACTTACTTCTCTGACATCAGCTAGTTCGGAAATCGAGTAAGGATGTTGGATTTTCCTGCACGAGATTCTCATCACGAAACCTCTAAACTATAGCCCGAGCAACTCCCTGCACTCGTCCACAGTCTTGATATCCGAGCCCAGGCAGGAGCAGGGCTGGCCGGTGTGGACGTTTCCGTCAAAAATGGCCCGAACCCACAGAACCGGCGGCTCGCACGGGTCAGGAGACCAGGGGTTGTTCGGTGAGTTACAGCATGCCTCCAAATAGCCGCTGCTCGGTAGCGGCCACAGTATATCCCGAGGAAGCCTACTCTGGCACCCATCCTCGTAACTCCCGTCCAGTATGTTGCCTGCGAATAAGTTCTGGTACGAGGGGCATTCCCGGGGATACTCCTCACCCTCATCTGGTGTCTTGAAGCATGTACCACGGGTGAAATTGCAAAAATGTGCCGCGTACGCCGCGTAGTAGCCGGCCTGGCTGAATAGGTTGTCCGTGAAGCTGTTGAAGTTCGAGAAGTCACGCACTTTTATTGGATCCCCTGAAACTAACTTGAAGACATTGTGAAGGATATTATTCCAATGTGAATACCATGCCAGGTAAACACCGTGCATGTAGATGCCCGTTCTTCCATCTCCACCCTCGTAGATGTTCCTTACGTCCACAAGGTCGTAGAAGTAGTTGTAGGCGATCACGTTGTTTCGTGAGTTCGCGATTTTAATACCATTATAACCAAATCGGGGCTTCCCACGCTTCTCGGGATCTGGGTTCTCAAAATCATCGACCAGACCGTCACCGAGATTCAGGAACTGGCAGCCGACCACCCTGTTGGAACCATTCCATTTTGTATAATCCCCCGACGAACCATGAAAGTCAATCGCGTCTTGGTATTCCGTGACTATAATGTTCTCGAAGTGTATGTTAGTATTTTCACCTTTCATGGAAGTGAGCAAGAACCATATACCGGCCCTCCGTCTGTCACCTTGATTGCAATGACAGCGGTTTAGATTTTCGTTACGATAGTCAGTGTCACACGGACAGTAGTCAAAGCATATGAAACAATCCACATCTGTAGGATTTTGCTCGCATGAAATGCAGAACTCAATATTTTGTTCACACCACCTGCAGATCATTTCATATTCGCGTTCGAAGCAGGCGTGATCTCGATTGCAGCCGACGAACCGCGGAGGATCATTTGGATCAGCCGCCATGAACTTTATTGAGTGGTCCGGCATGGTATAGGTCCAGTCCACCTCTCGGGGATCTTTTTTTGAATCATGTATATGGTAGCCGCGGCCATAGTAGGTACCAGGAGCGATCACCACATCGATGTCATCGTCAGGAGGTGGCGTTTGTGATTCTACCTTTACTTCCGTTATCAAACCATGTGCACGTCTGAGGGTCCTGATAGGCTTCGCCGACGAGCCATCAAACGGGGGATTGACTTCCTCGCAACCCGGATCATCAGCGCTGTCACAGCCATCAGGACGCAGATATATTCGCCACCTGTAGTCAATGCTGCGGATTCTGTCATTCCACCAATCTGCTATCAGCAACTCCTGCCTAGCCTCATCGAAGTGCAGGCCCATAGGGTGATCCAGTTTCGCATCCCTGCCGATCATCCCATCACTGTTGAATCCCGACACCCCAGGAACACCTGCTATCTCGGTCACGGTTAGGTCATCCAGCGACATGATCAACACCCGGTGACATGCATCAGACACGAACAAGTAATTCTCGGCTAGAGCCAGGCCGCGAGGACGGAAAAGGTGGACATCAGGCCCCTTGGCACCGACAGGGAACGGAGCGCTGCAATCTTCACCAAGATCTTCGGGCTCTCCAAGATTGATGATCGTCTTCATTTCGCCTGGGCCAATATCAATCGAGCCGAGGTGAGCTATTGGATCATCAGTCGGATCATTCGGGTCAGGGTCATCAGAAATGTTTATCGCTCTGACCTTGTGGTTTTCTGTGTCAGCTACAAACAACAACATACCATTTCGACTAATCGAGTCTATGTTAGCATCTTGCGGAAAACTAAGCCACGTTGCCGTGGCAATTCCCTCGTCACCGTTGAATCCAGCAATACCGGTTCCGGCAATTGTCAGTACTTCGCCAGTGTCGGGATCTACTTTTCTTACACGATGGCCTCTTGCTAACGGGTGAATATAACGCGCCGGTTGCATCTCGGCATAGTAGATCGTACTATCCTCGTCCACCTCCAATCCAAGAATTCTGCCCAGCAACGCATCGGCGGCGACCACCCCGTCCTCGGGACTCCCCAATTCCTTGCCTGCCACCAATTCATCATGTGGAATACCCAACAATTTCCGGCGGATCATGCCATAGCAGCGGCGATATACAAGTCCGCCTGGGTCCAGATCGAAGCAATGGTCGACTGCGTAGTACAACCAATCCAAGCCATCAGGTTCTTCATGAAGTGCGACAGCCGTGTAGAAATCACAGTAATCGCTGCCGCAGGATGAGTATGCCTCATTTTCGATCAGGCCGTTTCTTATCGAGTTGACCCTGGTTCCTTGAAACTCGCCGAAAAGTCTCCCGCCCTCATTGAAAGCTATGACTTCTTCCTTCCATGAAACCTGTGTAGGGCTGCTTATGAGAATATTGTCAGCCAAGCCGTAGCCAAACTGCACAGGAGGAATCTCCCTTTCGCCTCCACCGGCGATGGTTTTTATCAACAGATTATCTGGATAATCCATCCAAGCCTGTAGCTGCGAAAATGAGTTGATATTCACTTGCACAACTCCCAGCGTCGGTACTATTTCGCTCCCGACATTGGACCAGCCGATTGGCTCATGCTTCCAGACTTCCACTTCCTGGCTCAAGCCCCGGAAGAACTCGACGAGTTTCTCGGAATAGGGAAGAGTAACGGTAACATCCTGGGAAAAGCTTCCATCAAAACCAAACTCCACCGCCGGACCGACAGCCACGAGACCGTCGGGACGGCCGCACCATGCCTGCGAAAGACCGATGCTAATCGCCTGAGCTGAATCCAACGCCCCGGGCGGCACGATCACCGAGACTCCGAAAAGCGAACTCGACGGATCGGTCACGGCTACCTCGCCCCCTTCCGGCCCGATTACGTCGAGAACCTCGGGCAACTCGCCGGCCTCACCGCGGAAAACATAGGCGGTCGCCTCTCCGAGGTTGCCACAGATATCCAGAACGGAAACCGAAAGCTCGTTAACTCCTTCGTTCGGAAGCACAAGTTGACTAGATTCCGCCTCCTGCTGGGTTACGACGAACCATTCGCTGACGTTCTCTCCTTCCAGCGCGGCGGTGAAGCTATCGAGATCGATCGTCTTTTCTTCATGGAAACTCACGTGGAATGACAGGCTGTCATGGACGGTGATCAGGCGATCCTCGAGGATGGTGATCTGCGGTGGTGTGGTGTCGTGGTCGCTCTCGACCGACACCACGCTCAGCACGGGCTGCAGAAGATATTTCTCACCTTGTCCCTTCTCGAGCCCCGGAGGGAGCCTTATCGATTTCTCGGCGTCGAAGTCGATGGTCACCGTGGTGACGAAGCACGGGGATATCTCGAACTCCCCGACGAGCTTCTCCCCGGTCTGCTCACCGCTGGGGATTTTCAGCGGGCTGGTCTGACCGTCGATGGTGATGCTGGCGTCCTCGATGATGAGACGGAGCTGGGATATCAAGCCCACCGGCAGCTCCGCCACGCCCAGCACGGCCGTCACTCCGTCGCGAAGGTCAAGAAGGTTGAAGCTGGTGTTGGGCGGTACGATGGTCTCTGGCGGCATCGAATCGTCGGCGAAGACGATGTCCACGCGGGAGATGGTGACCGTGACCGCCTCCACGTTGTCAGCGATGGGCGAATCGGTCAGCAGCAGGCGGAGCTTGCCGGTGGATGGGGTGAGGTCCTGGCTCGTGTCGCGTTCTGGCGCGTTGCAGCTTGTTGCGCAGACGACAAGAATGACAGTCAGGATAGAATAAATTGGCCACCGCTCCCACGAATGACACATCATGTCATTCTCCTTTTCGTCCAGGTTGTCCGACAAAACACCTACCGAAAGTCGGTGGGTTTCTCGTCCGCTCCTCACCTTCGGTATCCAGGTCACACCCCTTTTCAGGGACCGCCTATTCTGCCGGCCCGGCCTTGCGATCGGACCGCCCTTTTCCGGCCTGGTCGCGCTCGCGTTGTTGCTGAGAATTATATTCCTAACAGGATGAATTTGTCAATCCCAACGGTGCGTCGACAGTATCGGTTTGACACCTCAGCCGGCCGGTGCTAGTTTCCTCCAGTTGCATGAGGCGTCGCGCCTTGTTGGGATTGCACCGGAGCCGTTGAAGATGAAGAAGCTGTCCGCGGACCAGATCCGGGCGGAGTTCTTGAGATACTTCGAGGAGCACGACCACAAGGTGTGCGCCAGCTATCCCCTGGTTCCGCCCAACGACCCCACCCTGCTGTTCACCAACGCCGGCATGGTCCAGTTCAAAGACGTGTTCACCGGACAGGAGAAGAAGGACTTTTCGCGGGCCGTCTCCAGCCAGAAGTGCGTGCGGGCCGGCGGCAAGCACAACGACCTGGAGAACGTTGGCTACACCACCCGGCACCACACCTTCTTCGAGATGCTGGGCAACTTCTCGTTCGGCGACTACTTCAAGCGCGACGCCATTCGCTTCGGCTGGGAGTTCCTGACCGAGACCATGGGCCTGGATCCTGACCGGATGTGGGTGTCGGTGTTCGAAGGCGACTCCGAAAAGAGCCTGCCGGCCGACGACGAGGCGGCCGGGATCTGGAGTGACGAGATCGGCGTGCCGGCCGGGCGCATCCTGCGCTTCGGCAAGAAGGACAACTTCTGGTCCATGGGCGACACCGGCCCCTGCGGCCCGTGCTCGGAGATCCACTACGACCAGGGCGAGGAAGTGCCGTGCACCGAGGAGGGCGAATGCCGGGGCCTGGCCTGCGAGTGCGATCGCTACCTGGAGGTCTGGAACCTGGTGTTCATGCAGTTCAACCGCGGTGCCGGCGGCGAGCTCACCCCCCTGCCCGCGCCGTCCATCGACACCGGCATGGGGCTGGAGCGCCTGGCGGTGGTGGTCCAGGGAGTGCGGTCCAACTACGACACCGATCTGTTCACCCCCCTGCTCGACAGGATGGGCGAGATCGCCGGCACGCCGTACGGCAGCGGGCCCGAAGCCGACGTCAGCCTGCGGGTGGTGGCCGACCACGCCCGGGCGACCGCGTTCCTGATGTCCGACGGGGTGCTCCCGTCGAACGAGGGACGCGGCTACGTGCTGCGCAGGATCATGCGCCGGGCCATCCGCCACGGAGCCAAGCTGGGGGTCTCGGATCTGTTCTTCCACCAGGTCTGCCTGGAGGTGGTGCGGCGGATGAGCGCGACCTTTCCCGAGCTTGCCAACAACGCCGGGTTGATCGAGAAGGCCGCGCGCCTTGAAGAAGAGACCTTCCGCCGCACCCTGGACAACGGCCTGCGCCTGCTGAACCGGGAAATCGAGCAGCTGAAAGGCAAAGGCGCCTCGGTCCTGCCGGGCAAGCTGGTCTTCGACCTGAAGACGCGTGATGGGTTCCCGACCGACCTGACCGCCGTCATCGCCGCTGAACACGGGATGTCGATCGACCAGGACGCCTACTTCAAGGAGTGGAAGAAGCACCAGGAAATCTCCAGCGGCGACCTGGGCATCGAGGGGATCGACGAGATCTTCAGACAAGTCCTGGCCGATTGCGGCCCGACGGATTTCAGCGGCTACGAGGAGACCGAGGGCCAGGGCGAGGTGCAGGCCATCATGGCGTCAGAAGAGCGGAGCAACGACCGGCGCACGGTCGAAGAAGCCAGTGCCGGCCAGACCGTCGAGGTCGTGGTCTCCCCCACCCCGTTCTATGGCGAGACCGGCGGTCAGATCGGCGACACCGGCCGGATGACCTCGGACACGGGCCTTACCGCCCGGGTAGTGGATGCCCGGCGTCCCCTGCCCGAGCTGATCGTCCTCGAGGTGCGGATCGAATCCGGCTCTCTGGCCAGGGGCGATCGGGTCGCGCTTTCGGTGGACGACGAGAGACGCCGGAGAATTCGGCTCAACCACTCCGCCACCCACCTGCTGCAAACAGCGTTGCGGCGGGTGCTCGGCGATCACGTCAACCAGAAGGGCTCGCTGGTGGCGCCCGACCGGTTGCGCTTCGACTTCTCCCATTTCGCGTCCATGACGCACGATGAGATCCAGCGCGTGGAACGCGAGGTCAACGACCTGGTCCGGCGCAACCTTCCGGTCGAGGTGATCGAGACCGACATGGAAGGCGCGCGCAAGGCTGGCGCCACCATGCTGTTCGGGGAAAAGTACGACGATCTGGTGCGCATGGTGCGGATGGGCGAAGACAGCCTGGAGCTGTGCGGCGGTACCCACGCCGGACGCAGCGGTGACATCGGACAGTTAGCGATCCTCTCCGAAGGAGCGGTCCAGGCTGGCGTGAGGCGCATCGAGGCCGTCACCGGGCCCGGCGCCGTGGCCCACGTCCAGAAGACGACAGACCAGTTGCGGGCGGCGGCCGCGGTGCTCAAGACCACCCCGGCCCGGTTGGCCGAGCGCACTAGATCGCTGGTCGAGCGTGAGCGTATGCTCTCCCGGCAGGTCGAGGAGCTGAAGCAGAAGCTGGCCTTCGCGGGCGGGGGCCGGGATCCGACGGCCGAGGCGCGCGAGATCGCCGGGGTCAAGGTGCTGGCCACCCGGGTCGAGGGCATAGAGCTGTCGGGACTGCGCGACTTCGCCGACCAGTTGCGCGACAGGCTGGGCGGCGGGATCGTGCTGGCGGCGGCCGAGGAGGGCGGCAAGATGTCCACCGTCTGCACCGTGGCCCGTGACCTGACCGGCAAGGTCAAGGCCGGCGAACTGCTCAAGGCCTTCTTCGAAAGGACCGGCGGCCGCGGCGGCGGCCGGCCCGACTTCGCCCAGGGAGGCGGCGGCGATCCAGCCAAGCTGCCCGAGGCCATCGAGGCTTTTTACCCCATGGTGGAAAAGGCCCTGTCCGCCTGAGGCGCGGCGAATCCGGGGGGTCGCATGCCCGAGCCGCAAGACAGCAGCGCCGAGAGCCCAACAAAGGTAAAACTCCCGCGGTTCGGTAAGGGACTTCGTGCCCCGTTCAGCGGTCTGGCCTTGTGGGTCAAGCGGGGCAGCCTGTTCCATGCCGGCCTGCCGTCTCTGGGCATCGGGATCGCGCTGACTGCATTGATCGCCATCGTATGGATCAGCCAGTTCTCGGCCCTGCAGTCCTGGATCGCAAGCCCAGGCCATGAGTACCTGCTGCGTCTGCACTGGTGGGCGGTGAGCCCCGCCCTGGTCCTGGGCGGCATTAGCCTGGGCGTGTTACTGCTCGTCGTGCTGGGCAACCTGTTCGCCTCGCCCTGGCAGTCGCGGCTGGCGCAGCGCACCGAGGATCTCCTGGGGGCCGACTCCACCCGGCAGGAGCAGCCCGCGTCTCCGTCTCCGTCTGCGGCCGAGGCCATGCTGGCAGAGTTGAAGCGGCTGGGGTGGCTGCTCGTCTTCCTGCTCGTCGGGCTGGGCCTGTACTTCGTCCCGGCCGTCGGCGCCCTGCTGTACCTGGCCTGGTTCCTCGCCGTCCTGGTGCTCTTCCTGGCCTACCTGTTCGCCGGGCTGCCATTGCGCGAGCGCGGCCTGTCACGCTGGTCCAAGGCTCGCTTCGTCTGGCAACACAAGATCGCCATGCTGGGCTTCGGCATCGGGCTCGTCCTGCTGGCGCTCATCCCGCTGGTCCAGATGGCCTGCCTGCCCGCCTCGGCCGTGGGCGCGGTGGTGCTGGTCCGTGACCTGCGCAAGTCGGGGTGAGCCCTTGGGCCGGTCGCTTACACTGCTCCTGATCGGGCTGGGGTGCCTGGCCACTGGCGGGCAGGTGCACTTCGTGCGCGAGTTTCTGGCGTTGTTCGCCGGCAACGAGCTCAGTCTGGCGGTCGTCTTCGGCTGCTGGTTTTTCGGCATCGTCCTGGGCGCCGCCGCCGGCGGACGGCTGGCGGACCGGCCGCGCTTCGCCCTGACCGGCCTGATGCTCACCGGAACCTCGATGGCGATCGCCCTGTTCGCGCTGGTCTCCCTGCTGCGAATCTGGCGCGAAGTGGTCGCGGTGCCGGTGGGCCAGATGCCGTCCCTGGGAGTGCTGCTGTTGACCGGCCTGGCGGTCGTCACCCCGTTCGGGCTCTTGATCGGCCTGGCCTTCCCGCTGGCCTGCCGCGCGGCCTCCGCGGCCTCCGCGGCCTCCGAAGATCCGCTGACGGTCGGCCGGGTATACGTGCTGGAATCGGCCGGCGCCGTGCTGGGCGGCGTACTGGTCGGCGTGGTCCTGGCCGGCTGGCTTCCGCCCTTCGCCTCCATGGCCCTGGTGTGCTTGCCGCTGCTGGGCGGCCTCACCCTGACGGGCTGGTCTTCTGCGCGCCTGCTGGCCGCGGGCTCCGCCGGCCTGGGGGTGACGCTCCTGGTGTTGTTGTTCTCGGGCCTGCTGGCCGGCTGGGACCAGACGAGCTCGGGCTGGAGATTCGACGCACTGCAGACCGGCGGCGACCGGCTCGCCTGGGCCGACACCGCGTACCAGCACCTGGATCTGGCCAAACGAGGCGGCCAGTACAACCTGTTCTCGAACGGCAAGCTCTTCACTAGCTTTCCGGACCCCTACACGGCGAGCCCGAGGGCCCACCTGGTGCTGACCCAGCACCCGCGGCCCGAAAAGGTCCTGTTGCTGGGACCGTCCTTCGCGGGCTTCGCGCCGGCCGCCCTGGCCCATTCCATCGAAAGGCTGGACGTTGTGGAGATCGACCCGGACGTGGCATCTCTGGTGGCCCCGCACCTGGCCGCAGAAGACGCCGAGGCCCTGGCCGACTCGAGGGTCCGGCTCCACCCGACCGACGGCAGGCGCTACCTGCAGAAGAGCGACCAGCGCTGGGACATCATCTTCGCCGACTCGCCCGATCCCTCCACTGCTGGCCTGAACCGGTTCTACACGCGGGAGTTCTTCGACCTGGTGAGCGCCCACCTGGAGGATCGGGGCGTGTTCGCCACCCGCGTGTCCTCGGGGGTCAACTACCTGGGCTTCGAATCGGCGAACCTGGTCCGCGGCCTGCAGACCACCCTCGAGTCCGTGTTCGCACGCGTACTGGTGGTGCCGGGCCAGGAGACATTCTTGTTCTCGAGCGATGATCCCGAAGCCTTGCTCGGCGATCCTGACCGCCTGGCGGCCAGGTACCGGGACCGCAAGGTGGCCGACCCGCGCTTCTCCCATCACCAGTTCAGCATGCTGGTCCAGGCCGACCTGGTGGCCGACCTGCAGCAGCAGCTCGAGACCCGCGGCCAGGCGCTGGTCAACACCGACGACCGGCCGGTCACCTACCTGCAGAGCGTGCTGGTCTGGAGCCGGATGACCGGCGACCCCGTGGTGGTTCCGCTGCGCTGGCTGGTCTCCTTGCCCGCCTGGGCCTGGTTCCTCATGGCCCTGCTGGCGACCGGTGTCGCCGCTTTGTTTCTGCTGCCCCGCCGGGTGGATCCCGCCCTGGCCGCCTTCCGGGGAGCGGGCCTGGCCATCGGCCTGGTCGGCGCGCTGGGCATGGCCCTGGAGCTGGTGCTCTGCTTCGCCTACCAGTCGCTGGCCGGCAGCCTGTACCAGGAGATCGGCCTGATCGTGGCGGCCTTCATGGCCGGTCTGGTGGCCGGAGGCGCCTGGATCCAGCGCCGCCTGCGCAGAAAACCCGCGGGTTCGCTCATGCTGGGAGTGGTCCTCTTGGCGCTGTCGGCCTTCACTGCCGCCCTGCCCTGGCTGCAGTCCTCCGCCTGGCTTGCGGCCATCCCCATGGGGCTGGCCCAGGCCTGGCTGCTTTTCCTGGTGCTCGTGGCCGGGGCCGGGACCGGAGTAGCCTTTCCGCTGGCCGGCCAGATCGCGCTGCGCTCTGGCGCGCCCCTGGGCCGCGCGGCCGGCAGCCTGGACGCCCGGGACCACCTCGGCGCCGCCCTGGGCGCGCTCCTGTCCGGCATGGTGCTGATACCCGTGCTTGGCCGTACCCTCACCTGCCTCCTGCTGGCCGCCCTCTGCGCCCTTGCGGGCCTGCTGAACTTGATGGTATCCCGCAGGAAGGGGCAATGAAGATGAGACATCCCTACCAGGAGGTCCGCCCGTGAACCGCACATTCTGTTCGATCCTGGCCCTCACCCTGTTCGTGTTGCTGGGCCCATCTAACCCGGCCTCCGCAAGGATGGAACCAGGCGAGATGCGCTTCGGCGCCGGCCTGGGCCTGCGCAGCACGGACGAGGGTCTGACCTTCTCGGCCGGAGCCACCTTCGGGGTGTTCGCGCTGCAGGGCCTGGAATCCGGGGTCGACCTCTACTTCCAGGCCGGCGGCTCCAGCGCCACCCTGTTCGCGCTGTCCGGCTACGTTCGCTGGGTGGTCCTGCCCGACGCCTTCCTGTCGCCCTACGTCCGGCTCGGCGGCGGCCGGCTGTTCATCCAGGACATGGGCGACGCCTGGTTGCTTTCGGCCGGCGGCGGGCTGGTGTACTGGATCGGCGAGTGGTACGGGATCGACCTTGGGGCCGACTACCGCTGGCACCTGTTCGCCGATGAGATCGCCGGAGGATTCGACACCCGGATCGGGTTGATGTTCGTTTTCTGACCACCTGCTTGACACGCCCCCTCGCGTGCGAAAAACTCGTATTCAAATCATCGGAGGTAAAAATGACCCGTACAATGGCAATGATATGCGCGGCCGGTCTGCTGGCGGTCGCCTGTGCCCCTTCCTTCAAGACCACCAAGGCCGAGCTGGACATGAAGACCTACGAGGCCGCGCCCGAGGCCGCGGCCGTGATGATCGAGCGTTCCGGCAGGGTGGTGCTCGACTACCGCGAGGATATCGACGACGGGAGTACCTTCAAGACCGCAGGCAAGATCCGCACCAGCGGAGGTGGCGGCAAGTCCGGCGCGGCCGTGCCCGGCATGCCCAGCGCTCCCAGTCCGGTCAACACAATGAAGCGCGACACCGACGAACTGCTGCGAGCACACAACGTATCGTCCTATACCCTCCAGGTGAACGGCCGGATCAAGATCCTGACCGAGGCCGGTCTGGCCCGCGCGAAGATCGAAGACGTGTTCCCCAAGGAAGCCGATCTGGAATCCTTCACCGCGGCCACGTTCCTGCCCGACGGCCGGGTGATCCAGGTCCAGCAGTCACAGGTGCGGACCGGCGACGGATCCATTCGCTTCGAGATGCCCCAGGCCCGGGTAGGCGCCGTGGTGGAGTACAACTACAAGTACCACAGCCGGGACCTGAGCACCCTGACCGGCTGGACGTTCCAGGGCGACCTGCCGGTGGCCCTCAGCGCCTTCCGGTTCAAGATGCTGGCCGGCACCAGCCTTCCCTACCGGTTCATCCAGACCGCCGACGACCAGTCCGCCGACCCGAAGGAGAAGAAGGTGCTGGGCATGGACCGCTCCGAGTGGATGGAGCTGTCATGGGAACTGCGCGACCTGCCGGCCGCGGAGGGAGGCCGCCAGCGAGCCGGGATCGTCATCGGCGACTGATTCACCACTTATCGATCGACTATCCAGTACCGCAGCGTCTCGATACGCGCGCATCGCGGAGCAGCTCGTCGGCTTGATCCAGCCGGGCCTGGCCGGGAAGGAGATCGCCGATCCGGTATAACTCCGCCTTGCCGCCGGCGGTGGCGATGCTGGCCCGATCATCGTCCCGGCTCGCACTTTCCTGGCGCAACTAGTCTGAGGCGGGATAGGGGACTGAATTCTCCGAATGCTCCGCCGGATTTTTCTTGGCCAATGAGATGATCTTCCTGCCCGACCTGCGCTGCTTCTCCTGGAGGTCGCGTACGATGGCATCCAGATCGTAGTTGAAACGTGCGGAGAGCTCATCTCTTATTCGCCTGACTTCCTCGACAATCTCATCTTTCCACATGCGAATCTCCAATCATTTCCAAAGGCGTGCACATCAATGGTACCACATGTCCTTTCCGACTGCATATCTCCTTAATATTCCGACGCATAAACACATTCGCTATGTGTGTGCAGTTCCAAGTCAGGAGGATATCAACACCATGTACCGCGGCCAAGGCTATATGCAGGGCGTCCCGTACGGCTTTTTCCGGGATTGGCCCTTCCTCGACAAGCGCGTGTGCCAGTTCGGTTGATTCTTGGTGCAAATCCAAAAGCGGAATGTCCTGTAGAAGCTCCAGCCTCCTTTGAGCCAAGTTTTTGTCTCCCTCAGATGCCTCGTCGATTACCACCTGGGAAATTCTGAGATCGAATTCTGCGCGGCGGGTATCCCACCATTCCCATGTGATCTGCTGGTGAGCCGCGACGACGATGTCCCTGCTAGGCCTCGCGGCCAGGTAGCTGACTATGGTTGTTTCCAGGTAAACCGTTTTTATCATTCGAACACCTCGTCAGCCGACCGAACAGCGTTCATGGGCATGCCTCCTGGTTGGATGTCCCCAGCATTGTGCCACAGTAACGAAGCCATTGGAAACCCCTGGAGATCACCCTTATCGATCGACTATCCAGTACCGCAGCGTCTCGATCCGCCCGTCGCGGTTCAGCTCCACGTCCACGTCGCGGGTGCTTCCGAGCAGGTCGGCCAGCCCTTCGAGCTTCTGTGGCGAGTCGATGATCAGCGAACCGATGCGAAGCAGCAGGTCTCCGTCCCTGAAACCAACCCGCTCGAGCACCGTCCCCGAACGCTCGAGCCCCAGACGAACACCCACGACGGCCCCGTCGTCGCCGAACACCAGCGATACGCGCGCATCGCGGAGCAGCTCGTCGGCTTGATCCAGCCGGGCCTGGATGGCCGACCGATCTATCCGGTAGCGGCCCTCGTCAATCCTCTCCACTCCCTCCAGCTCGGGCGCGCTGTCCGAGCTTTCCGGGCCGTCTTCCCCGGCCTCCCTGTCGGGCACGCGATCCTCGATCCGCAGGATCGACTCCCTGCCTTCGTGCTCGATCACCACCCGGTCCGAGCCGATCCTGACCAGCCTGGCCTGGCCGGGAAGGAGATCGCCGATCCGGTATAACTCCGCCTTGCCGCCGGCCGAGGCGATGCTTGCACGCGACCAGCGCTTGTCGGAAGCCACCACGGTGCCTACCAGGCTGTATGCCGGCGCAGGCTCCGGGGCCGCATCGTCGTCAGCCGGCTGCTCGACGCCCCCCCCGTCGGCGACGGCGGCGACCCGCGGGGGCGGGCCGGCCGTGGAATCCTCCGGGGCGTCCGGCCGCGCTTCGAGCAGGACGCCGGCAGCCATTATCGCCAGCAATCCCCCAGCGACCAGCAGCGTCACGATCAAGGCCCACAGGAAGCGTTTGCGAGGACCGGCCATGGTATGGTTTTCATGAGCGATCGAGCGGATCGCCCGGCTGGACCGGGCCTCCGTTCAGGACGCGCGTGAAGACCCCCTTCTCGGGCATGATGCAGTAACCGATCTGGTCGTAGATGGCGCAGTGGTCGTGGCACTCCTTGCCAAGCTGGGTCACCTCCAGTTCCACCGCCTCGCCGATCCGCATCCGATCCCCGACCCTGAGCGATCCCGTGTCGAACCCGCGGGTGACCAGGTTCTCGCCGAAAGCCCCGTGCACGAGGTCGAGCCCGCGCACGCGCATCTCGTCGATCCGCTCCTCGGCCAGCAGGCTGACCTGGCGATGGGTGTTCCCCGCGTGGGCGTCTCCCTCGATCCCGTGGCCGGTCATCAGCTCGACCCGTTCCACTGCCGACTTGGCCTCGCCCTTCTCGAGGCTGGTGCACACGGCCACGATCCGGCCTTCCATCAGGAGCCCCCCTCGCGCCGAAAGGCACCGCTCTTGCCACCCGACTTCTCCTCCAGTCGCACCCGCTCGATGGTCATCGAGCGGTCGGATGCCTTGCACATGTCGTAGACCGTCAGCGCGGCCACGGACGCCGCCGTCAGGGCCTCCATCTCCACGCCGGTCCTGCCCGTGCAGCGCACCCGGGCGCGGATTTCGACCAGGTCGTCGCCGAGTTCCAGGTCCACGGCCACCTGGTCGAGCAGCAGCGGGTGGCATAACGGGATCAGCTCCGGGGTCTTCTTGGCGGCCTGGATTCCGGCGATCCTGGCCAAGGCCAATACGTCTCCCTTTGCCACTGCGCCGTCGCGGATCATGCCGATCACCTCGGGCCGTGTACGCACCCTGGCAGACGCCTCGGCCACCCTCACCGTGGGCTCCTTGTCGCCCACGTCCACCATGCGGGCCTGCCCGCTTTCGTCCAGGTGGCTCAATCCGGCCATGCTCACCCTCCGATCGCCGACATCTGCCGGCCGGGCCAGATGAACTCGGGCACGCACTTGGCGTCGAGCACCCGCGCAACCCGCTGCAGCACCTCATCCCGGTCGCCGTCCTTCAGCGGTCCGCCCAGGTCGAGCCAGTCGGGATGCCGCAGGCAGGCGAACAACTTGCCGCGGCAGTCGAGACGCAGCCGGTCGCAGGAGTTGCAGAACGGATCGGACACCGAAGGAATAAAACCCACCGCCAGGCGCCGCCCGTCCACCTGAAGCTGGTAGCGCTCGGCAGTGCCGCTGCCGTCCAGGGGCTCGAGGGACCCGAAGGCCCCGCGCAGCTCCGAGGCCGCCTCGGCGGCCGACAGGAACTCCGCGCGGTGCAGCCCGGCCGCCACGCTGATCGGCATCAGCTCGATGAAGCGCATCTCGTCGCCCAGTTCGGCCGCCCGGCGCACCAGCCCGACCAGGGAGGCGCCGTTGTATGATCGCAGCAGCACGGCGTTGAGCTTGATGTCCTCGAACCCGGCCCGCCGCGCCGCCGCCAGCCCGGCCAGCACCCGGCCCAGGTCCCCGCCGCGGGTCAACTCGCCGTAGGCCGCGGGGTCGACAGTGTCCAGGCTGACGTTGACGCGATCCAGGCCGGCTGCGCGCAGGTCCGCGGCCAACTCATCGAGCAGGGTCCCGTTCGTTGTCAGGCAGATCTCCACCTCGCCGAGCGCCCGGCGCATGCCCGCCACCAGCTCCACCGCGTCGGGCCTCAGCAGGGGCTCGCCGCCGGTCAGCCGAAGCTTGCGCAGCGGCGCCACTGCGTGCACCAGCGAGACCAGCTCGATCAGCTCCCCGGTGGTCAACCCGGGACGGCTCGCGGACAGCTTCGAGTCGCGGGCCGGGCGGCAGTAAGTGCAACGCAGGTTGCATCCGTCGTGGATGGACAGGCGTAAATAAATGGGCTGGCTGGGCTGCATGCCTCGAACTCCCCGCTTTTTCTACTCCCTCTGCGAATTGACGTCAAGGCTGCTCATACGCCGCCTGGATCCACAGTTGCTCGGTTCGGCGAGGTGGACTCAAGGTCGAGCGACCGGCCAGTTCCTGGAGCTGCTGCTTGAGCAGCGGATCGCTCTCGCGCTCCAGGGCTTTCTGGAGCAGCTCGTCGGGCACCTCGGTCAGGCGGAACAGCAGCCGGGCGGCCATGTAGCGCACCAGCGGGCAGGGGTCGAAGAGTGCGGGGCCGGCCCGTTCGAGCAGCAGGCCGGTTTGCGGGGTGGGAATCGTGCGGAGCATCAGCAGGGCCAGCGCGACGTTCTTTTCATCGCGGGCGGCGGCCGTCACCTCGGGCACCGCCCGGCGCGCACAGGCCCTGGCGTGGATCAGGGCGTTGGCGCGGACCTGCACGTCCGGATCGCGCAGGTCCGAGCGAAAGGCCTTGAGGCTTTCCCAGTCGGCCCGTTCGCAGCCGAGCTGCTGGGCCCGGGCGCGCACGAGCGAGTCCGGATCGCGGACCAGGATGGTCAGCCCCTCCGGGATTCCGCGCTGCCAGCGGGACAGGATGGTGTCCACCAGCCGCAGGCGAACATCGCGGTCCGGGTGCCCGGCCAACGCCGCCAGCACGCCCTGCCTGGACCTGCGGTGCAGTCGAAGGTGCGCCCTGACCATCCGCACCAGCGCGTGCCCCGCCTCCGCCTGCACGGGTGCCACCAGGGGACACTCCTTCTCTTCCTGATCTCCTTTCGCCCCATCGCCCCTGCCGTCGCCGTTGCCGTTGCCGTTGCCGTCGCCGTCGCCGCATCCGGCGCTCCTGAGCGCTCCCTCCACGGCCCGCTGGATTGCCCGCCGGCCGCGCCAGCGCCAGCCGCGGGCCAGCTCCTCGGCCGCGGCGGCCCGCACCGGCCAGTCGGACCCGGCCAGCAGGTTCACCAGACAGGCGGTTACCTGACGTCTGATGGTGCGGGCCGACCGCTTCTTGCGCTTCTTCTTGCGCTTGTTGTTTCCGGCCGGGCCCTCGGGCTCCTCCTCGGCCAGCGCCAGACAGGCCTCGATCCGCTCGTCCACCTCGAGCGGTTCACTCCAGGAGACCTCGAGAGAGTACCCGACGGGATCCAGCCGCAGGAACATCCGTGCCCGACCCAGCGCGCAGCTCGACAGCAGGCCGTCATTGGACCGGGCGAACGAGCCCGGCAAGGGCGGAGGTCCCCGGGGCCTGGGCACAAGCAGGCCGGACAGGGAGATGCCGAAGTCCTGTTCGGCCCCGTGGGATATGGTGAGGCGGCCTTCCAGCGCGGCCGGTTTGCCCTTGCGCGCACCGGCCAGCCTGCGCCGCAGCACCCGGGAGACGCAGTCGGGGAAGCGGGTCTTGTCGAAGGCAGAGCGCACGAATCTCAGGTTGGATACTCCACCCCCGGGGTGCAGATCCAGCTGGAACCCGAGGGTGCCGTACACCCGGGTCAGTTGTCGGCCGGCCTTCTGGACGCAGGCGCGCAGGTGATCGCGCAGGTAGGCCCGCTCGAGCAAGACGGCCAGGTGGCAGTCGTCGAGCTCCGAGGCGCTTCCATCGAGGGCCATAAGCTCGCGCCCGTCGCAGTCGACGCGCGCATGGGCCGCCGCAGCCACGGACGCCAGCCAGGCCCCGGTCGCCAACAGCAACCACCACGATCGCATCAGGCAAACCCCCAGCGTCGCCGCAGCCCCCACTCGGCGACCAGCACCAGCACCAGAACGGCCAGCATCCAGAACCGTCCGAGCAGCGGGCGGGTGGTGCTGGCCTCCACACGATAGCGCTGACGCTCGTCGATTTCCAGCCCGGCCAGGCTGCCCCGACCCACGTCCGACGACCTGCCGCCGGTGCCGGCGGCGATGCGCTCGAGTATTTCCGGCCTCGGCACGGGCAGGCTGTGTTCGCGACTCGCCCCGGCCACGACGAAGGCATCCTCGGCGCTGCCCAGCGACCCGGGGCCATCGGTCGCCTCGATCCGGGCCAGGTAGGCGCCCGGCGCCAGAGGGCCGAGTTCCAGCTCCGCCCGTCCACCCTCGTCCAGCTCGACGGTCCGGCGCTCGATCGGCCTGCGCCTGTCTGCATCGAGCAACAGAAGCCGCACCTGCGCGCCGGCCCGCCGGCCGTGCAGGCGGGCCGACAGGCGCACCGGCTCGTCGGGCAGGTAGTGCGCCCGGTCGGCCCGCAACGAGATCGCCTGCAGGCCCGGGTCCTGGATCAGCCAGCGTAACAGGTTGTTGAACAAGCGGTGATAGGTCCGGGGACTTCCACCCGCACCGGCGTGGACGAAATTCCAGCGCCAGGCTCCGTCGGTCAGCAAGGCCGCCGAACGTCCACGACCGACCTCGCGCAGGACCAGCAGGGGCGCGCGTTGCGGTCCGGAACGCTCGAAGGGATGTTCCAGCAGGACCAGGGCGCCGGGCTGCAGGGACTGGGCCTGGTTGAACAAGCCCAGTGGCGGCATGCGTTCGAAGATGTTCGCCTGGCCCAGATCCATGACCGGGTGGCCCACCCCGGCCGCGCTCGGCAAGGCGCGAAATTCCTGGATGCGCAGATCCGTCCCGTCGTTCAAGCGGACCGGCAGCACGTCCTCGAGCGGGGTGGCCGCGTACCCGCCCGAGCCGAAGGACAGGTCGCCGCCGATCATCAGAAACGCCCCTCCCCCGTACACGTACTCGGCCAGCTGGGGCAGGAAGTAGGTCACCTGGTACGGACCGTGGTTGAAGTTCTGGAAGATGACGACATCAAACGTGGCCAACTCGGTACCGAACAGCTCGGTCACCGGGAACGGGATCAGGCTCAACTCGTCCTGGCCGACGCCTGGCGAGTCCGTGGTCGTTCGCAGGATGAAAAAGCTGACCAGGTCTATGTTGGGATTTCGCTTGAGCACCTGGCGCAGGAAACGCTCGTCCCAGGACGGGCGGCCGACCAGGTGCAGCACGCGGATCTTGTCGCGGATGATCCGCATCACGAAGGTCCTGGTGTTGTTGGCCGACAACGCCTCGCCGGGCAGCACGGGGGTCGAGATCCGGTAGACGAACTTGCCCACCCGATCGGGGACGAACTTCAGGGTGACCTGACGGGTCTCGCCGGGCCCGAGCCGGACCGTGGCCGAGGCCAGGTTGCGTCCCGACTGCTCCAACACCACGGGCACGACCACCTCGTCCAGGCCGGTGGAACCCAGGCTGACCTCGACCTCGACCGCGTTGCGGATGAAGGCGAAATCGTCCGAGGTCATCCGGGTGACGGCCAGGTCGACAAAGGAGCTTCGCGCCCCGACCGAAAACGTGTTGACCGGCACCGGGAAAGCCTCGATCAGGGTCTCGACCGCCGCCGGCAGCACCGCGTGCGCGGCCGAGCCGGCCAGTTGAGCGGTGTCCGTACCGTCTGAGACCAGTACCACGGCGGCCAGGTCCTCTCCTGCCCGGTTGGCCAGCTGGGCGAGAACGGCCACCAGATCGGTCCGCCTCCCGTCGGTCCGGCCACAGAGCCCCTCCAGGCTCGTGGCGTGCAACTTGCCGTCGAAGTGGAAGTACTCCAGGTCGAAGCTCTGCCTCAATTCGGTCAGACTCTTCTGTTCGCGCTCGATGAATCCGGCGACAGCCTCAGCGCGGGAGCCGCCGTCGCCGGCCGGCAATTCCATGCTCTGGGTGGCGTCGACGGCCAGGACCAGCCGGCGCTTGATCGGGCTGAGCTCGCGCTCCTGCAGGGCGGGCCGAAGGAACAGCACGGCCAGCATCACCAGCCCGATTCCGCGCAGCCCGATCATCCAGGCCCGGCGCCAGCGGGTGACCGAACCGCGCAGGCCCATCCAGCTCAGGCCCAGCACCGCAACCGTCACGGCCACGCCCAGCAGCACCCGCCACCCGGCTGCGTCCTCGAACACCAGCACCGTATCGGACATTCCCTCTACAGCCTCCTGCGCTTGAGAATGAATGGCAGGTGGACCCGGTCGTTCTTGTAGTCCAGGCACAGACCGTAGAAGATCAGGTTTATACCCATCCGGAAAGAGACCTCGCGCTGCTCCTCGCCGCCCGGCTCGACCACGAATTCCCAGCTGCCGTACAGGTCGCGGCTGACCGCTCCGAGCAGGTCGTTCTGGGAATAGACAATTACTAGACGCTTGTCGATCTCGACCCCCAGCAGGCGCGGGTTGGCCTCGCGGCGCCCGCCGGGTCGATCGAGCAGGAAGAACGTCTTGAACAGGACGTGCTCCCACGACACCGGATCGAGGTTCCGGTCGGGAAACAGCCTGGCCAGCTCGGCCTGCACGCTGATGTCGAACGGTCCGCCGGGTTGGGCGTCCGGGTCGTCGACGAACAGGAACCCGCCCAGGGTCAGGTGCCGGCGAAGGTTGGCGGCGCCTTTTTCGCCCAGTGCGGCCACCGGCCCCTGGCAGCTCCAGAGCAAGAATGGCGTCCGGAACAGCTCGTCCGAAGCCGGGTCGACCGTCCGGGTCTCCAGCTCGGCCTCCACGCTGGTGCGCTTCATCAGCTCCCAGGCCAGCTGCCTGTATCCGTGCGCCCGGCCGTCCCACGCCTGGGCGCACGGCAACCGACCGGCCACAAACTGCTGGTCCGGGGCTGGCTCGGCGCCGGCGACCTGCGACGGCCACCCGGCCAGGATCGTCAAGACGAAAAACACCGGAACGCGCATGAGTTCCTAGTTCCTAGTTCCTAGTTCCTAGTTCCCGGTTCTAACTGGGAACTTGGAACTATGACTTTTTAAACCAGCTATCCCCGATCTCGCCCGCCTTGGACCCTTCGACGGGCTTCCGGTCGGTCAACTCGACCGCCTCGGCTTCCTCGCCCGGTTTGGCGGGCTCGGTGGTGATCGTGGTGACCACCGGCTGAGGCTGGGGTTGGGGCTGTTGGGTCGGGACCGTCTGGCCAGCGTTCTCCAGGGGCGGTTGGGCCGCCAGGTAGGCCTGGATGGCTTGCCTGGCAAAAGCGGGCGGCTTGACCCTGGCCCGCTCGGCGTATCGGTCGAGCCGGTCGGCGTCGGTCGCCGAAAGCTTGATCTCGATCCGGCGGGCGTTGGAGACGGCGTTTACGAGGAACTCCAAGGCGTTGCCGGCTGCGGAGATGCGGAAATCCTGGCTTTCGATCATGTGCTTGATCTTGTCGGCCAGTTCCTGCCGTCCAAGCCACTCGTTGTCGAACAGGACCTTTTCCTGATCGATGTCCACTTCGTAGAGCGCTTCGTTCGACATGCTCGCCTCCCGGACAGGTTGGAAGACGATCATAGTGTGCCAGCACATGGACGGTCAATGTTTTGTGCGACTACCGTGAACCCTCGGCTCGAAGCAGTTCTTGTGCCGCGGGGTCTACGGCGCTACAATGTATTCAGTAATTCGTTCTGCTAGGAGAAAACGATGCCGCGATACGAGATCTTCATCCCCAAGTCCGCCAAGGTGCCAATGGACCTGCGGTTGCAACTGACAGCCGACAGCTGGGTCGAGGCCCTGAAGACCGGCCTGCAGAAAGTCGGCGAAGGCGGCGCGGCAGCCGAAAACTTGCTCTGCGACATCAAGGAAGACAACAGCATCCACGTCACCGAAGCATCCACCGGACGCGTCTTCAGGATCCTCGAACTCGCAGAAGAAGAGGCGCCCCGGGAAGAGGCCGCGCAGCCCGAACCGGCGCCAGCCCCGGAGCCCACGCAGCCGCCCGAGCCCGAGGCGCAGCCCGAACCTCCGCCACCGCCGCCCGAGCCGGAGGCTCAACCCGAACCTCCACCGCCGCCGCCCGAGCCGGAGGCGCAGCCCGAACCTCCGCCACCGCCGCCCGAGCCGGCGCAACCAGAACCTCCACCGCTGCCGCCCGAGGCGGCGCAACCGGATTCTCCACCACCGCCGCCCGAGCCGGCGCAACCAGAACCCGCTCCGCCTCCAGCGAGACCCGCGGAAGCGCCGGCTGCTGCCAGAGCAGTCGACATCGGCCGATCCCTAGATTTCACCTCGGAGTCCACCGCCGACCTGCTCGAAGAGATCTTCGAGTTCACCGACCAGGTCCACCAGACACAGGACCGCGAGGCCGCCCTGTACTTCATGCTCGATCTGGCCATGGAAAAGATCGGCACCGATGCCGGTTCGGTCTTCCTGGCCGACATCAACACCGACGAGCTGAGCTTCGGCGCCGCCCGCGGTCCCAAGGCCGACCAGGTGATGAACTTCAAGGTCAAGATGGGCCAGGGCATCGTCGGCTTCTGCGCAGAGTACGGGGTCGGCCTGGCGGTGAGCGACGTGACCCGCGACCCGCGGTTCTACACGGCCATCAGCGAGAAGATCGGTTATCCCACCCGTTCGATACTGTGCGTGCCCATGCAGGCCGAGGAACAAATCGTGGGCGCCCTGGAACTGATCAACAAGAAGGAAAGCGACACGTTTTCCGATCGGGACCTGGGCGTGGCCGGGTTCATCGGCCAGCAACTGGCGCACTATATTCTTCGCCAGCGGAAATGACGATGCGGGCGACAATCCGTCTGCTGCTGGTGGGAGCCCTCCTGGTTCCGTCCGGCACCCGGGCCGAGAGCTACAAGTGGGTTGATAATGACGGAGTGGTGCACTTCACCGACAACCCCTACGACCTGCCCGAACCGCAGCGTTCGAAAGTGCTTCGCGAACTGGAAAAGGAGCGCGAGGCGCAGAAGAAGAAGAGAAGTTCGGAGCATCCTCCCTTGCCGCCAGGCGCCCGCCAGGAGCGTCTGCCGCCGGGCCGCGACGTATCGCCCAGCCCGAAAGCCGGAGGCGGCGAAGGCCGGAAGGCACACGAGGAATCGGAGACGGCCGGGGAGCAACAGCCTGCATCGCAGCGCGACCACTGGCGAAACAAAATCAAAACGGCTCGCGAGAAGGCGGCCGGCCTGGAAGAGAAGTGCAAGCAACTGGAATCCGAGCGGGACCAGGCAAACCGCAATGCGCTGGTTTTCGCCCGGCCGGGAGCCCGCGCCAAGGCACGGCAAGCGGATGCCGAGCTTGCGCGCTGCCGGGAACAGCTCGATAAAGCCCGTCACCATCTTCGAGTCGGACTGCCCGAGGAAGCCCGCAAGGCCGGAGTGCCGCCCGGCTGGCTGCGGGATTGAGAGATTCAGAAGGTGTCGTCCGCCCAGGAGCGCTCGCGCTCTTCCAGCTCGTAGGCGTTTGCCGTCTCCACCGCCAGGGCGTATACCCGGATGGCTGCCTTGTCGAAAATCTTGCTGACCTCGTCCCGGCCGGTCTTGAAAACCGGCGCATCGCCCCGCTTGCCCATGCCGACGTATTTCTCCAGGCGCCGGTTGTACTCGCCGGCCAGCCCGGGATCGTCCAGGGTGGTGACCAGCTTGACGATGGTGTAGTTACGGTCCATGGCCAGGCCGATCGGCACCTTGCGCTTGCGCGGTCCGATCAGTTCCATGAACAGCACGTAGCCCAGCTTGTTGTCCTTCGCCAACCGAGCCAACCGGCGCGGTTCCTGGGGAACCAGCTCGGGGTTGGACCGTCGACGGTTGGCCCGAAACAGGGTGAAGACGGTCTTCTTGAGCTCTCCCGGAGACACCTTGCCAACGCGTTTCTTCAAGCGCTCCATCTGGCCGTCCTTGAAATCGTCGTTGCCCAGGTGCCCGATGTGGTACTGCTTGACCACGTACTGGTCCAGCTTGGGGAAGAAGCTGACCAGCGGCATGTGCAGCGATCGCAGGTATGCCATCAGGTCCCAGATGTCCAGGCTGCTCAACTCGCCTCCGAAGGCCGGCATGGCCTTGGAGCAGCCACTTACGTGGCAGCCGTTCTGCACGGTCGAGAACAGCATCCGGTCGTCGCGGGCGTTCATCAACGAGCCGTCGCGGTGATCGGCCGGCGCCTTCTTCAACGTCGCCCTGGCGGGCCCGTTGCCCGAACCGTCGAAGCCGTGGCAGACGGTGCAGTGGGTCCGGTACAGCCGCGTGCCGTTGGACACGTCACCGATCATGGGCAGCGAGTCCCCCTCCCGGGCCTCGGCCGGGGTCGCTGCAAGCGCCAGGAACAAAACGAAAAAGATCGACAGGCACGATTTGAAGATCGTCATCGGGTCCTCCCGCATCAGGGAAGCAATCCGGGAAACTCCTCCGGATTGGCGATCACTTTCCAGCGCTTGACAAAATGACAGCGGTTGCAGTGCCGGCCGCCGACCTGCTCGAAGGCCTTCACGGTCGGCGCCCGCTTGCCGCCGCCGGCGGCCTGGGCCAGCTTTCCGAGCGCCACGGCCGCCTCCTTGCCGAGTTCCTCGTGGTCGGAATCGGCCGGCTTCAGTCCGGCGGCCGCCAGGCTTGCCTTTTGCAATGCCTCGGCCGCGGCCTTGACCTTGGGCATGTCGGGCTTGCGGCCGGCGAACAGGGCGACCTGCAAGTCCACCCAGAGGCCGCCCATTTCGTCCATGGCCTTGCGCATGGGCGAAGTCTTGGCGGACGCCCTGGCAGGCCCGGCCGGCGTGGCCGGAGCCTTGATCCCGCCCGGCAGGGCCGGCATCCGGCTGGAAGCCGACTCGGCCGGCACCACCCGCTCGTTGCCCTTGGCGTCCACGTCCTTGATCGGCCAGATGCCGACCGGCACCCGGAAGGACGGCGAGAACTTCTGGGACTTTTGCTCGCCCTTGAGCACTACCTTGTAGGTGTCGCGGCGGGTCGAGGTGAAGTGGAATCCGTAGACGCCCGCGTCGGTTAGCGGGTGAACCCTGTAGGCCAGGGTGTAACCGGCCCCGTCGGCGTCGGTCACCTCGGCCACGATCTCTGCGTCCTTGACCGGAATGGACTGGCCGTAGATCGGGTCGGGCACCGGCGGCACTTCGGCCATCTCAATCCGGACCTCCTCCACCTGCCCCGGGTCGGGAACGCCCGGCGTCAGACGCACGTCGAACTGGAAGATGCTGCTCTTGATCTGGACCGTCCGGACGGCCGGCTTCGCCAGCGCTTTCTCTTCCTTCTTCTCGACCTTCTTCTCGTCCTTCTTCTCCTCGGCGGAGAAGACCAGACAAGGCAGGGCCAACAGGGTTGCCAGGAGAACCAAAACGCGCATGGGACCTCCCTGAAAGAAACGTCGACTCGAAGCCGACAATCGCGCAAAAATCCTAACTCAGGCCTGGACCGATGTAAAGCAATCCCAAAATTCGGCCAGGAGCGCATCCCCAGAGGAGGTGGAATTACTCGTACCGCAGCGCTTCGATCGGATCCTGTTGGGAGGCGCGCCAGGCGGGGTAGATGCCGAAGATCAGGCCGGTGGCGGAGGACATGACGAGGGCGACGGCCACGGCCCAGGCGGGGGCGGCGGCGGGCAGGCCGAGGATCTGCTTGACCAGGTAGGCCCCGCCGAAACCCGCTCCCAGGCCGAGCAGGCCGCCCAGGGCGGACAGGAAGACCGCCTCGACGGTGAACTGCCACAGGATGTTGCGCCTGCGGGCGCCCAGGGCGCGGCGCACGCCGATCTCGCGGGTGCGTTCGGTGACCGAGACCATCATGATGTTCATGATTCCTATCCCGCCGACCAGCAGCGAGATCATGGCGATGGCCACCGCGGCGACTGCGATCGAGCCGGTCACGGAACTGACCTTGTCCATGGTGGATTCGTTGGAGAACACCTCGAAGTTATTCTCACGGTCGGCCTTGACGCCGCGCTCCCGGCGCATGATCTGGATGGCCCTGTCCCGGGCCAGTTCGAACACCGAGGGTCCCATGGCCTGGACGGTGATGTTGACCGAACGGTTCTTGCCGTATAACGAGATGAAGGTGGTGATGGGAATGAGCACGAAGTTGTCCCGGGAGCCGAAGCCGAAAAAGCTGCCCTTGGAGGCGAACACCCCGATCACCGCAAAGCGCCGGCGGCCGAAGTTCACGTACTGCCCGACCGGCGACGAGTACGGGAACAGGTCGCCGGCCAGGTCGGCGCCCAGCACCACCACGTTGCGCTGGTGCAGCACGTCGAAGGAGTTGAGGGTGCGGCCCTGGGAGATGTCGTATCCGTTGTTGGGGGCGAACTCGGGCGTGCCTCCGGCCACGACCACCTTGGGCTGGGTGACCGTGTAGCGGCTGCGCAACACCACCGCCCAGCGCCATAGCTCCGCGCCCACGAAACGGGCCGCCTCATCGCGCTCGCGAATGGCGTCGGCGTTGGCCACCGTGATGTCCGGCCGGTTTCTTAGCTTGGACTGCCCCCGGTGGCCCATGCGCATGTGCGGCCGCTTCTGAATCTGGAAGGTATTGGAGCCCAGCGACGAGAACTGCTCGGTGAAGTAATCCTCGAGTCCCGTGGTCATGGCCATCATGAAGACCACCGCGCCCACCCCGATGACGATGCCCAGCGTGGTCAGGCCCGACCGGAGCTTGTTGGCCGTGAGCGCGAACAAGGCGCTGGTGAACAGATCGGGAAGCCGCATCACTCGTACCTCAGCGCGTCGATGGGGTCCAGCCGCGAGGCCCGCCAGGCAGGGTAGACGCCGAAGACCAGCCCCACAAGGGCCGAAAAAACCAGGCCGACCACCACCGCGAACAGGGACACCCGGGCCGGCAGGGGAGATACGGCGTCCACGACGTGCGCCACCGCGAACCCGCCCCCGAGGCCGATCAGCCCTCCCAGGGCGGACAGCACCAGGCTCTCGATCAGGAACTGGAACAGCACCGTGCGCTTGCGGGCGCCCAGGGCCTTGCGAACGCCGATCTCGCGGGTCCTTTCCGTGACCGAGACCATCATGATGTTCATGATGCTGATGCCGCCGATCAGCAGCGAGACCGCGGCCACGATCACGATCACCAGGTACAGCGTGCCGGTGGTCTCCCGGTAGAACTTGCCCAGCATCTCCTGGCGGTTGACCGAGAAGTCGTCCTCCGCGACCGGCCGCAGCGCGCGGACCCGCCGCATGTAGCCCCGCAGTTCCTCGCTGGCGTCCTCGAGGTTCAGGCCCGGGGTCACCTTGACGCCGATCTCCATTGAATGGCGCGAGCCGAACGAGCGGCGGAAACGTCCCACCGGGATGATGGCGTATACGTCCTGGCTCTGGCCCAGGAAGCTGCCCTGGGACTTGAACACCCCGATGACCCGGAAGCGCATGCCCCGGATGACCACGTGCTTGCCGAGCGGATCGTCCCGCGGAAACAGCTTGGACGCCACCTCGGCGCCCAGCACCGCGTAGGGGCGCTCGAACTCCACGTCCGACGGCGACAGGAAGCGGCCGCGCTCGACCTCGTAGCCGGTGATCCGCAGGAACTCGCTGTTGGTGCCGCGGATCCTAACGTCCTCTATCTGCTCGCCTTCGCGCTCCACCTTGGCGCTCGTATCTTCGACGGGGGCCATGGCCTCGGCGAACGGCACCAGGTCTCGAAGCCTGCGATACTGCCAGTCGCTGATGGGCGGCCGGTTGATGTACTTGTACCACCTGCCGCGAGCGAACCACGGCCAGCGGCCGATGTAGAGGCTGCGGGTGCCCATCAGCTCCATCTGGCCCTCGACGGCCGAGTCCAGCCCGTGGATCACTCCCAGGATGCCGACCACGGTGGTCACCCCGATGATGATGCCCATGGCGGTCAGGCTGGCGCGGAACTTGTTGCCCCACAGCGCCCCGAAGGCCACGCCGACGCCGGTGGTGATGCCGTACCAGCCTCCGGCCAGGCCCCCTAATCGCTGGACCCTTTTCGCCCTGAAAGCCAAGAAGCCCCCTCAATGCCCGCGCCGGCCGCCCTTGCCCGCCCGTCCGTTGCGTCCCTTGCCGCCCGGCGGGCCGACGCGCACCTCGGCCTCGTGCTTCAGATCCTTGGACAACGCCCGGTAGGGACCGGATACCACCTCGGTCCCCTCATGAACACCCTCGAGGATCTCGATCCGGGTGTCCGACGAGAGCCCGGTCTCGACCCGCCTGGCGCGGGCGTGACCGTCCTGGACCGTGAAGACCACCTCCTCCGGCTCCTCGCGCCCGATCTTCGCTCCCCGGCCCTTCCCCTCCTCCACGTGTCCAGCGTCAGCTCCTTCACCTTCTCCACCCTCCTGACCGGGGCCGGGCTGCTGGTCGACGATTTCCGACGGGCGGCGCAGGGTTACGCTCTGAATCGGCACGGTCAGAGCCCGGTCCTTGTGATCGGTCCTGATCTTGACGGTGGCCGACATCTGGGGTCTGAGCTTCTTGTCGGTCCCGCCCACCTGGATCACCACCCGGAAGTTGGTCACCTCGGACTCGGTCCACTGGTTGCGGGTGACGCCGGCATTGGCGATCTCCTTGACGTGGCCGGGGATCTTCTCGCCCGGATAGGCGTCGACCTCGATCTCCACCTCGTCCTCGTCAGAGATCAGCACCACGTCGCGCTCGCCCACCTCCACCTCCACCTCCATCGACGAGAGGTCGGCCACGTGCATGATGATGTCCTCGCGGAAGTCGCCTCCCGAGGCGCGCTCGCCCTGCTCCTTGTTCAGCAGGATGATAGTGCCCGAGATCGGAGCCGCGATGGTGCACTTGGCCAGGTCCTTGCGGACCTTGTCCAGGGCCGCCTGGGCCTGCATCAGCCTCCCGCGGGCAGCGTCCACCTCGGCCTGGCCGATGGACAGTCCGGCCTGGGCGCGCTCCAGCTCGGCCCGCGAGGTCAGGTCCTTGGCGTGCAGCCCGCGCACCCGCTTGGCCTCTCCCCGGGCGCGCTCGAGCGACGCCTCGGCCAGGGCCTGGTTGGCCTGGGCGGTGTACGCGGCCGCCCGGCCCTCCATCACCCGGGCAAGGTAGATCTGCGGATCGATCTCCACCAGCAGCTGGCCCTCCTCGACGCGGTCTCCCTCGCGGACGGTCAGCTTGCGGATGTAGCCGCCCACGTCGGCGGTCACCTTGACCTCGGTCTCGGGGCGGATCTTGCCCGAGGCGGTGACCACCTGGGTGATGGGCTCGACGCGCGCCTTCTCGGTCTGGACCTGGATCTTGACCTTCTCCTTGGGCCCCAGGTTCAGAATCACCACCGCGGCGATGCCGCCGAGCAGCAATAGTCCGAAGACGATTCGTTTGATGGTCATTGGCGCTCCTCGGGCAGATAGGTCTTCAGCAGATCTCCGCGAGCGTGATGATACATGGCCAGCTCGATCTGCAGGTCGTAACGCGTCTGCACCCGCGCCAGCCTGACCCGGGTGACCGCCAGCTGCGCGTCGCGGATCTCCAGCGCCGTCCCCTCGCCCACCTGGTATCGCTCCCGCGCCAGGGTCAAGGAGTCCTCGGCCGCAGCCACGTTCTCGGCCTCGATCCGCTGGATGGTCCTCAACCGCTGAAGCATCTTCAAGGCATTGGCCAGCGACGCCTCCAACTCGTGGCGGATCTGCCGGCGCTCGCGGCGCACCCGCTCGGCCTGGACCTCTGTTTTCTCGATGTTGGCCAGGGTGGCGAAGCCCTCGAAGATCGGATAGGCGATGGTCAGGGAGAGGTTCATCTGATACAGTTGATCGAATCGCGAGTAGACCTTGTAGAACTCCGGATCCTGGCGGCTGTAGCTGAATCCGCCGGTCACGGTCGGCCAGAGATCCGCGGCGGCGATCTCCACGTCCAGGTCAGCCACCCCCTGGATCGCCCGATTGCGGCGCAACCGCATGTGGTCCTCGGCAACTCTCGAGGGCAACTCCTGGGGGAGCGGCGAGTCTTGGGACGCTTGAATGGACAGCGGCTCCACCGGTGGCCGTCCCATGGCCCTGTTCAAGGCCACCTGAGCCTGATCCACCACAACCGCCTGGTGTTCGATGGCGATGCGGTCCTCGCCAGCCGCCAGCCTGGCCTTGGACACGTCCACCTTCGAGGATGCCCCCAGTTGATGGCGTTCCCGGGCGAGCTCGAGCTGGGCCTGGCTGAGATCGAGCGCCTCTCGAAGCACCTCGATGGACTGCCGCTGTCCCAGCAGGTTGTAGTATGCCTCGATCACCGAAAGCGCGACACCCTCGCGGGTGACCTCCAGGTCCAGCTCTGCACGCCGGATGGAATGCTCTGCGCGCCGGGGCCGGTTCCAGTACTTTCCTCCGTCGAACAGGTTCTGGCGCAGGTAGAGTCCAAAGCCGTGCAGGTCGTCGTTGTAGGGATCCTGCGGATATGGAACTTCCGAGCCATCCACGTATATCGATTCGCGTTTGCCGACGAAGTAGTATGAATCACTGGACTGGACAGTCAGACCGGGGAGGTAACCTGCCCGGGTGGCTTTCATCTCGACGCGGGCAAGGTCGATGCCGGATCTGGCCACGGCCAGGTCGGGGTGTCGGCGCAGGGCTTTTGCGATGCAGTCCTGCAGGCTCATGGGTGCCTGTTGGGCCAGCACCGCAACCAGCAACGCGATCTGAGACAGCATGACTCCTCCATCCGCCCGCCGGGACTACAACGACCGTCCGGCAAAGGCGAACAACAGCCAGAACAACACGCCGATCACCGTACTCCAGATTCTTCCGCGGCCCATGGCCCTCCCGGCCAGCCCGGCCAGAACCCCCATCCAGATCCAGAAGGGATCCACCAGAAAAGCCCAGGGCAGAGCCGCGGCCGGTCCGGCCAAGGCGCCCAGGTTGGTCTTGAACAGGCCCCAGGTTGAGGCCGGATCGATTGACGGGTAGCTGAAGATCGCCGTCAGGGACAGCAACTGCCGCAGCCCGAACGGCAGCCACACGTGGGCCACCAGGCGAAAGCAGCGCAGGAAGCCCAGCCCCTCGGACCAGGCCGCGTACAGCAGCCAGAACGCGAACGTCATTACCAGCAGGCCGAGCGGAACGCCCACCAGGTAGACGGCGTACCCTCCGATGCGCCGCAGGTTCAACGCCTGTGCGGCCGTCTTGACCACCTCCTCGTCGCTGACCTCCTGTCCGGGCTGTTCTACCGAAAGCTCGGCCACGGTCAGGCGCTGCTGGGCCGCCACGTCGATCCGGCTGTGGACCGCCACGTGGGCCGCGATGGCGCACGCGATCAGCGCAATCACCGCCAGCGCGCAACGCGGCCTCTGCAGCAAAGCCCCGAAGCCCTCGACCGGACTCACCAGCACCAGGCCGATGTTGCGCAACTGGGTCATTCATCGCCCTCCGGACCGGAATCCCCCGGATTCGACCCCAGGCAAGATACCCCCCTGTCCGATGGAGCCGCAAGTCATTTTCTGGTTGAAAACGTGAAGCGATCTGGTATCATTCTCGTCATATTCGAGTCATCAGGGGCAGGTGTGGAAGAGAATTGACAAACGAGAAAAATATCTTATCCCTCGACGACGACACGGGCCCCGACGCTTCCGATCGCACCGTCATCCAGGGCATCAAGGACCTGACCGGTGATCTCGAGAGCCGCCAGGCCTCTCTGATGGTGATCTCGGGGTCTTCGGCCGGCAAGATGTTCCGGGTGCACGATCTCAATCCGATGGTCATAGGCCGGGCCCAGGACTGCGACATCTGCCTGGTGGAGGAAGGCATCTCCCGCAACCACGCCCGGGTTGAGCGCGACGTCCAGGGCAACGTCATCATCGTCGATCTGAACAGCACCAACGGCACTTATTTCGACGGCGCCCGGATCACCCGCCACCTGCTGCGAGACGGGGACAAGGTCCAGATCGGCTCGACCACCATCCTGAAGTTCTCCTTCCAGGACAGCCTGGAGGAGTCCTTCCACCAGAACCAGTACGACCACGCCATCAGGGACGGGTTGACCGGGCTCTTCAACAAGCGCCACTTCAGGACCAAGTTCAAGGAGGAGTTCGCCTACGCCCTGCGCCACAACGAAGCCACCAGCCTGATCATTCTCGACCTAGATCTCTTCAAGAAGGTCAACGATACCTTTGGGCACCAGGCCGGCGACATGGTCCTGCGCCAGCTGGCCGAGGTGATCTCGAAGACGCTTCGCGAGGAGGACCTGTTCGCCCGCTACGGCGGCGAGGAATTCGTCATCATCTTTCGTGACCAGAACGAGCAGCGGGCCTACGTGGCCGCCGAACGCATCCGCCGGGCGGTGGAGACCTCCAAGTTCATTTGGGAAGGCAAGCGCATCCTGGTCACCATCTCGCTGGGCATCGCCACCATGAACCAGGGCAACTTCCACGATCCGTCCGAGATGCTCCGCGAGGCCGACGAGTACCTCTACAGGTCCAAGGCCAACGGCCGCAACCGCACTTCCAGCATCCTCCGGGAGTAACAGCCTCTGTAGCCTTTCCATGTCGGCGTAGACGTAGTCGTCGGCGTAGGCGGAATCCTGCATAAGCGATCTATCGATCAGATATCGCGTACGGCTTCGGCGAGATACGAATGATACAATGTCGGGTTGCGTGTGAAAAAGCCGCCGACGTCTACCCCATCTTGATCTCCTACCTTTCCCTACATAATCCAACTGCCTTAAATCATTGAATAATTTCGGTGCATCGATTGGTGGTGTAGGCACAAAAAATTTCTGTTTTTGTTC
>SDBT01000690.1_pt1 | contig 54583 bp, 53 predicted proteins | sample 2277101 | NCBI WGS metagenome assembly SDBT01 (sample SAMN10404973, study PRJNA504765) | marine sediment metagenome | isolation source: marine sediment core GS10_PC15, 103 cmbsf | place: Arctic Ocean: Southern Knipovich Ridge | collected 2010 | reverse complement strand
AAAGAGCGGCATAGAGAGATGAAAGATCGCATTGATGCCTCTCGTTTTCTTTGGCCCATCAAAGAATATATTTTAGTCCGTGAACAATCTCCCGCCGAATATGTGATGGAAATGTGGAACGGAGAATGGCATCGAAATCCACGAAAACTTCTTGAATGGTCAGAGAAGTAAACGAATTCAAAGTAAGATGTATTTATTTTTTAAAATTAAGTAAAAATGAAAAAAAAGGTAACTGTTATCGGTGGCGGAAGCAGTGCTCATACTATAATGCCTTTGTTATCAAAAGCTGGTTATGAAATTAATCTGCTAACAAGTAGACCGGAAGGCTGGAAAAAGAAAATATCACTGGAATATCAATCGGAAACAGGAGAAGTAAAAGAAATTTTTGAAGGAGAATTGAATATCGCTAGTAGTGAGCCGAAAATTGCCCTGAAAAACACTGACTTCATTATATTGTGTATGCCAGTTTCGCAATACAAAGTAGCTCTTAACAGAATAGCCCCGTTTATACCTAATGATAAAAAAGTCTATTTAGGAACTATTTATGGACAGGGTGGTTTCAACTGGATGGTCGATGAAATAAAGGCGAAACATTCACTAAATAGAATAGTGACATTTGCTTGTGGGTTAATTCCATGGATTTGCAGAATAAAGAAGTATGGTGAAATAGGAATTACTTATGGTTCTAAAAACAGAAATGTTGCAGCAGTATATCCACTAGACGAGTTTGAGGGGCTAAGGAATACTTTTTTTAATGATTTATGCTACAAATGGTTTAAAAAAGGTGAATTTTATCAATCGAAAAATTTTATCTCTTTAACGTTATCAGTAGATAATCAAATAATCCATCCATCAAGGATGTATGGTTTGTATTTAGAAAATCCTGAAAAGTGGGATACAAAAGAAGATGTCCCCTTCTTTTATAGAGATTTTGACGATACTTCGGCTGAGATATTAAAAAAATTGGATGATGATTACTCAAAGATCAGAGAAAAAATTAAAAAAGATAATCCTGATACAGATTTTAAATATATGTTAGATTATCTCTCATTAGAGAGATTCTCTTATGACTCCTCTAACGAAGATATTAAAACATCATTTGCAAGCTCAAAAACTTTAAGGTTGATTGAAACTCCTGTTGTTAAAAATAAAGATAACAAGTGGGAGTTAAATAGAAATCATAGATTTTTCACAGACGATATTTTCTATGGATTATGTGTTGCCAAGTGGTTTGCAGAGCATTTTTCTTTAAAAGTTCCAATGATTGATGAGATATTAGAGTGGGCTCAGAAAATCCTTGAAATATCTTTAATTAAATCCGGAAAATTAAAAAAGGATTGTACTTTGAATGGTGTAGAGGTAGGAACTCCTGAAAAATATAAAATATCATTGAATGATAGCTTAATGTAAAAATATTTTTTATACGAAGTTGATTCAAAAACAACCACATGCACCTCGATATTGACTTTTATTAGAGAAAAAGCTTGACTTTAAGGTACAACTTTTCTAGTATTTGCAGGCTTTCCTCTGATTATCAACTAACTAGATTCATATAGCTAAGCGCTTACGTGTAAATGAGGCCATTAAATCTCCCAAAGTACTCCTCGTCGATAAAGGCGAAGTGCTTGGAGAGCTGACTACTGAAGATGCCTTGAAACGTGCCCAGGATAAGGGCTTGGATCTTGTTGAGGTGTCCCCCATGAGCAGTCCTCCTGTCTGTAAAATAATGGATTTCGGGGCTCACCTTTATAATCAGAAGAAGAAGGATAAGAAGCAGAAGAAAGGGCAGAAGAAAACCGAAACAAAGACCATTCGTCTTAGTATCCGTACCGGCATTCACGATCTTGAAATCAAAGCTAGTCAGGCTAAGAAATTCCTTTCAGATCGCAACATTGTGAAGGTAGTCGTTCTGTTCAAGGGCCGTGAAATGGCTCATGGAGATCTCGGATTTGTTAAGATGGATGAATTCTTCAAAATGCTGGAAGACGTGGCCGTGATTGAACAGCACCCAAAAAGACAAGGCTATCAGATGACAATGATTATTAATCCAATCAAATAATATGCCAGGAAAAGCAAGACCAGGAAAACAGAAGACTTCCAGCGCTACTAAAAAGCGCATAAAAAGAACCGGTACAGGCGCCTTTGCTCATGAGAAAGCCGCTCACAACCACCTTCTTCAACAGAAGTCTAAAAGACAGAAAAGGCTTTCAGCCAGGACTATTAAAGTGTCTGCTGCTAATACTAAAGTTCTTAAGAGGCTACTACCTAACTAAGATTTGAAATGTCCAGAGTAAAACGAGGAGTTACAGCTCATGCAAGGCACAAGAAAATTTTGAAGCTCGCTAAAGGCTATCGCGGTAAACGCAAGAATGTCTTTAAGCTTGCCAAGAATGCAGTTATGAAAGCCGGAGAGAATGCCTACCGTGACAGACGTCTAAAAAAGAGAAGTTTCCATCAGCTATGGGTTCTTCGTATCAATGCCGCTTGCCGTGAACATGACCTTCGATACAGTCGATTTATATATGGTCTAGAGCTGGCTGGTATCAAGATCAACCGCAAAATGCTTGCTGAGCTTGCTGTAAATCATCCTGAAGCGTTCAAAGACGTGGTTGATGCTGCCAAAGCTGTTCTGCCACCAGAAGGTGAGGCTCCAAGCTTGGATGATTTGAGGAAGCGCTTTGGAAAAGCTACCAGTAAATCTGTTGCAAAATCTACTCCAACTGAAAAATCTGAACCCAATAAAAAGGTTACTGCTTAGTAATAAACCACTCTCATAGGGATTATGAAAGGGTGATGCTAGTTATCATATCGTTTTGATGATTGTGTTGATTTATGATCGAATAGTCATCGAAGTTTGTTTGACTTATGCAAAAGTCAGTATATAATTTCCCCCACCTCAAGCCTTTATCTTGCTTGCTGTTGTCGTGATATTATTATTCACATTTTGGAAGATCCATACGAAGATTGATATTTAATGATAGTAGGTTATAATGCGACACTTAAACATAATAATTCAATGAAATTTAATAAACTCGCGCCATTAATCTTACCTGCAGCACTCGCTATTGTAGGCTGCAAAGAAAATCAGACAGTTAGCGATACACGAGATAAAGTACAAACTTCTGTCCAGCCGACCACCTCGGCTAAGCCAGTATCCTCATCCTACCTCGCCCCAATAGAACCTACAGAATATTGTCCATCGGACATGGTCAAAGTGCCCGGGTTTTGCATCGATCGTAATGAAGCGAGACTATATGACATAAAGGGAAGAGGCCCTGCCAGCCCTGATTATTATCCGAACGACCGCCGTATTAAGGAGCGTGTTCAGTATTTTACAAAAGGTGATGAAAATTCAGATGCAGGCCCTCCTGCTGTAGAAATCGAAATGCCAGTTCCTGAGCCACCTGCCTGGCAACTTGCTGGCCCTTTTCAGGTGAAAGCTGTCTCTAAAAAAGGACAAACACCTAGTGGTTATCAATCCGGTGATGTTGCGGAAAAAGGCTGCAAGAATGCCGGAAAAAGACTTTGCACTGAAAAAGAGTGGGTCACGGCTTGCAGGGGTGAGAATAATACCAAGTTCCCTTACGGCAACGAGTATGAAGAAGGAGTCTGCAATATTGCCCAGATTGGGCCTCCATCCATTATGCTTTATGGTAAAAGTGCTGGTGAAAATGATGATTACCTTGATGATCCAAGGATGAACCTGCTTCCTATTGGCTCACCTTATCTTGAACCAACAGGAAATCGACCTAAGTGCGTCAGTACATGGGGTGAGGATGGCGTTTACGATATGGTGGGCAACCTGCAAGAGTGGATTGACGATGCTTTTGCTGGCGGCCACTACGTTTCACCTAGTAGAGAAGGTTGCGAAGAAGTGAATCGGATTCATAGTCGAAAATACCATGATTACAGCTTGGGAGCACGTTGCTGCTCCAATACGATGGACAAACCTCAGCCACCCCAAGAGTGAGCTTGCGGGTCAGCTAATACTCTTGCCAAAAACAACTACGACTGCTCGTCCATCCAGCGTGCCGCATCTATTGCCGCCTGACAGCCCATACCCGCAGCCGTTATCGCCTGCCGGTAGCGGTGATCCACACAATCCCCCGCCGCAAAAACGCCCGTAGCACTGGTCATGGTGTTTTCTTTGTGAACTATGTAGCCCAGATTATCCTTTTCGATTGAATCAAAGACTTCGGTTACAGGAATATGGCCAATCGCCAGAAACATACCGTCGAGTGGTAGTTCGGAGGTTCCGCCTGACTGAGTGTCCTTTAGCTTTAGGCCGGTAACTTTTTCATCACCTAGTACCTCATCTACTCCTTTATTGATAAGGATTTCTATCTTTTCGTTGGCTTTGACGCGGTTCAGCATGATTTCTGAAGCTTTGAATTCCTCACGACGGTGAATCAGGTAAACTTTTGTCGCAAATTTTGTTAAGAATATAGCTTCTTCCATAGCGGAATCGCCTCCGCCAATAACCGCCACGGTTTTTTCGCGGAAAAAGAAGCCGTCGCAAGTAGCGCAACTTGAAACTCCTTTGGCCCATAATTTCTCCTCCGATTTGAGCCCCAGTTTTCGTGGTTTTGCACCAGTGGCTATGATGACCGCCTTGGCCTGATATTCATCATCACCTGCGTAGACTTTCAGCGGCTGGCTTGAAAAATCGACTTTGGTGATGTCTTTGGCAACATATTCTGTTCCAAAAACAGCGGCCTGCTTTTTCATTTCCTGCATCAACTGTTTGCCGTCAATTCCATTCTCGAAACCGGGATAGTTCTCTACAGTTGTAGTGATTGTCAGCTGTCCACCTGGTTGCCAGCCCTCAAAGCAAACAACTTTAAGATTAGCCCGTGAAGCGTAAATAGCTGCTGTGTCGCCAGCAGGACCGGACCCAATAATAATGACGTCATATTGATTATCCATGTTTTTTATTTAGAAAGTCGAATTCGACTTTGATTATACCAAAGAATCGGGGGAGTCTTGTAGTAAAGATAACAGGCGATTAATATTGAGCTTTGTAGCGAAGTCATCGACTAAGGTAAATTCCCGCCCTAGATGTCTAACCTCCTTTATACTCAAAATTGGCAGGACGTTGCCTCGAATCATGGTTGCCATAGCTTCTTTTGGAATTCTTTCTAAAGATAATTCCAATTCTTCGGAGATATACTGCCTTTTGACACGTACGCCCATCAAATGGAAATCCTCAGAATCGCTTGGAGGGTTTTTCATATCAGAAAATCAAGGGTTTATATTTAAGCATTTAACATACTTTTTGTCAAAAATAATTTAGCTTGATTATGCTATTATTACTCCATGAAAATAGCCTTGGTTCATGAAATGCTGGTAAAACTGGGTGGTGCGGAACGAGTAGTCCGTAAACTTTTGGATATATACCCAAAAAGTCCCGTTTACACGCTTTTTCACAATAAAAAAGCTACTGATGATTGGTTTAAAAAGGCGAAAATACATCCAAGTTATCTTCAAAGATATTACGAGGTCATAAAAAGTCCTAAGTGGCTTTTATCTAAAATGCCTAAGGCCATTGAACAGTTCGATTTCAGGAAGTTTGACGCGGTTATTTCGAGTAGTTCAGCCTTCGCTCACGGCATTAAGACGGGTGATGTGAAGCATTTGTGCTACTGCCATTCCCCCATGCGCTATGCCTGGGATTATTCTCACGAATACACCAAAAACATGTCCTCCTTTATGCGCTTTGCCACGGCTCATTTACTCAATGAAATCCGCATTTGGGACTATCGCGTCGCCAACAGACCTCACAAAATTGTGGCTAATTCCAAGCACGTTCAAAGACGCATCGCCAAATATTGGCGCCAGGAGTCGGAAGTTATCTATCCGCCTGTGAATGTTAAAGCTTTTGAAGCTACTGCCGGGCATGAGGATTACTTTCTGATTGTTTCCGCCCTTACGCCGTTTAAGAAAATAGATCTGGCGGTTCGGGCGTTTAATAAATTTGGCCGAAAACTGGTAATAATAGGTGATGGTACTCAGCGAAAACTATTGGAATCGATGGCTAAGCCTAATATTGAGTTCCTGGGACGGAAATCTGATGCTGTAGTGCGGGAATATATGCAAAACTGCCGTGCCCTGGTCTTTCCGGGCGAGGAGGATTTTGGCATTACCCCTGTTGAGGCCATGGCTGCGGGCAAACCGGTACTGGCTTATGGGGTTGGAGGCGTTTTAGAAAGCGTTCAGGCTGGCAAATCCGGTGAATTCTTCGGTGAACCCACAAAAGAGTCACTTTTGGACGGCCTGCTTCGTTTGATGATGAATGAAAAACACTACGATTATAAAAAGATACGAAAAATAGCCGAACGATTCGATGAATCCGTGTTTGAGGAAAAAATACGAAAGGCTGTTAAGGAGATTTAGCTCTCTTTCTTATCTTCTGTCTTCTCAACTGCTTTCTCAGCTTCCTTAGCCTCAGCTTCCTTCTCTTTTCTTTTAGCTACTGCCTTTCTGGCGTTAGCTCTTTTAGATGCTGCAGCTTCTATTTTTTCAGCTGCCTTTCTCTCTGTGTTCTCTTTGGCTTTTCGGGCAACCTTCTCTTCAAGACTCTCTTTGTTTATAGCCTCCTTCTTTGCCTTGCCACCTTTAGCTTTCTCCTGCATCTTTTTGGCAGCAGCCATTTTAGCCTTAAATCGATCTACACGACCAGCTGTGTCTATCAAAGTCTGTTTGCCGGTATAAAAAGGATGTGAAGCAGAAGAAATATCTATGCTTACCACATAATGGTCAACACCATTGATCTTTTTGGTCTCTTTTGAAGTAAGTGTTGAAATTGTGGCAAATTCAGCCTTACTGGAACTGTCCACAAATACAACAGGATGAAGTTTAGGATGGATTTCGGCTTTCATAAGGGGTTTTTAGATGCTTGGAGATTTTACTTCTTTTTCTTCTTTTTATCAAGGACTTTTTTTGAGTGTACAATGTTGAAAATGAGTAGCAGGAAGAGCAGAAGGCCGATGACAATCAGAGCAAAGGTCTGCCAGCGATAAATAACCGTAATAGCAATGCTACCGACACGGTATTCACCTTTGTCATCTGTTACTTTGAGCATAACCTCATAGGTTCCAGGCTTCTCAAAGATTTTATCGACAATAACACTCGTACTTTCCACTCCATCACCAAAATCCCACTCATAGGCAACGATTTCTCCATCCAGGTCATGGGCTTTTAAGGCATTGAATGTGACAATCGTACCTGTCGAAACCACGTTACTATCTGTTTCTATGTAAGGCACCGGCCCTTTATTGTTGGTGTCCGGGTCAGCGTTGTCTCCGAGACCATCTTTGTCTATATCAATACTTTCATTCGGATCTTCAGGAAAAGCATCAGCATTGTCACCAACCCCATCGCCATCACTATCGATTGTTTCCGAGGCATCATTAGGGAAAAGATCTTCTATGTCGACCAATCCATCACCATCGTCATCTTCGTCAGCGTTATTACCTATTCCATCACCATCGGTATCCTGTGATTCAGCCGGATTCCGTGGAAAAGCGTCGTCTGCATCTGGAACTCCGTCATTATCGTCGTCCGGATCCTGTCTGTTTGGAATGCCATCTGCATCTGAATCTAAATCGACGTAAATGGAAGTGGTTATTTTGTTGTTGTCGGGATTGTCTCCATCTTCCTCCCATGGAATCACTCGGACACTTATGGGATAGTCGCCGATTGAACTAGCATTCCAGTCGATAAAAACATCATCTGTACCACCTACAATCACCGATACAGGCTGGTCCTCACCAATAAATTTGCTACGATTCTCATCGTAAAATTTTACCGTTCCAAAAAGATCCTGATCGGAATTGTTCTTCACCGTCGCGTACACCCTTACCGTTTTTCCAACAATGACGTAGCTTTCCGTCCTGACACTTCCTTCTTCCAGGGATAAATCCCCTGTATAGCTCTGCGCAATCACAGGCACAGCCCAGAAAAGAGCTAAAAGTATTGTCAGAAGACGGATTTGGCGCATCATAAGTGAAGAGTTATTTTTTTAGAGGCAACTCTTGTTTTTCTGTATCGACAGGTGGTTCTTTTTCGAGAATAAGTGAAAGAGAGGCTACCTTGTCACCCTTCTTCAAGCGCATGACGTAGACTCCTTGCGTAGCTCTACCGGAAGTTGGAATTTGCTTCATAGGAAGCCTAATCATCTGCCCGTGTGAGGAAATCAGGATTAAATCTCCGCTCATAGTGTTATCGAGTATGCGAGCTCCCACGACCCTACCTGTTTTTTGCGTTACGTTTGCGGTCTTTACTCCGCTCCCTCCACGGCCCTGAAAGCGATACTGGGTGACTTTAGTGGTTTTGGAAAGACCATTCTCCATCACAACAAGTACGCGGCTGGTTTCCTCGTTTCTGACCACTTCCATACCTACCACCTGGTCATCTTTTTTGAGTCTTATACCCCTAACACCCTGACTGGCACGTCCCATTGAACGCACATCGCTCTGCCTAAAGCGAATACACTGTCCATTACGAGTAATTATGACAATTTGATCCCCCTCAGAGCTAGGTCTGACCCAATCAAGATTGTCTCCCTCTCGCAGTTTGATGGCAATCAGTCCTGATTTGCGCACATTGGCAAAATCGGCAATAGGGGTTTTTTTCACTGTACCTCCTCTTGTAGACATAAATAGGAAGTCTCCTTGCTGCTTGTTTAGATCTAGCATAGAGGTAACAACTTCGTTTTGATCTAGCTGAAGCATATTGACGATAGCTTGTCCCTTGGCTGTGCGACTGGCTTGAGGCACTTCGTAAGCAGGAAGTCTAAACACACGACCTCGATTGGTGAAGTAATATAGGTCATCATGTGTCATTACATGCATGATTTGTGATATCTCGTCCTCGTCTTTAGTGGTCATTCCGATAACCCCCTTTCCTCCACGGCCCTGAGTACGATAAACGGATGGACTCATGCGTTTGATGTAACCACCACGTGTGAGAGCTACAATCATTTCTTCGTTTGGAATAAGAGCTTTGGCATTGAACTCGCCTACTGCATGAGGAATGACTTCTGTTCTGCGCTCATCACCGTACTTATCGATGATTTCCTGGATTTCAATCTGAATGATGGCAAATATCTTTTTTGGATTACCCAAAATACTTTCACAATTCTTGATGAAATCGAGTTTTTCTTTGAGTTCATCTTCGATCTTTTTACGTTCAAGACCAGCCAGAGTTTGAAGGCGCATTTCGAGAATGGCTTTGGCCTGAATATCGGAAAGTTTGAACTTCTTGATCAGATTTTCCTTGGCAATTTCTTTTGTATCGGACCCCCTGATAGTAGTAATGACTGCATCAATATCGTCCAGTGCAATCTTTAACCCCTCAAGAATGTGAGCCCTGGCCTTAGCCACTCGAAGTTCAAATTCTGTACGACGAGTCACGACTACCTGTCTGTGCTTAATGAACTCTTCTAGAATTGTCTTTATATCTAGGAGTCTTGGCTGAATGCCGTCGATCAGAGCAATCATGTTGAAACCAAAGGAAGTTTGAAGGGTAGTGAACTTGTAAAGCTGGTTCAAAACCTTCTTAGGATAAGCATCGCGCTTTAGCTCAACGACCACACGCACGCCTTCGCGGTTGGACTCATCGCGTAAGTCGGAAATGCCCGTGATTTTTTTGTCGCGAACCAGATTGGCCATATTTTCTACCAGAGTGGACTTGTTGACCTGATACGGGATTTCGGTAATTACAATCTGGAATTTTCCGCTTTTTTTCTCCTCGATGTTGGCTCTACCTCTCATAATGACACTTCCACGACCGGTGGCGTAGGCTGTTCTGATGGCTTCCGGGTCATAAATCATACCGCCTGTTGGAAAATCAGGCCCCTTAATGAACTGCATCAGGTCATCTATTGTGGCTTCTGGGTTGTCAATCAGGTGTTTTACTCCCTCCATGACTTCATTCAGGTTGTGTGGCGGAATGTTGGTTGCCATACCAACCGCAATACCCATAGAACCATTAAGAAGAAGTGCGGGGAACCTGGCTGGAAGAACTACGGGTTCTTTTAGTCTTCCATCGTAGTTGGGACGGAAGTCTACGGTGTCTTTTTCGATGTCTGCCAAAAGCTCATCCGTGATCTTCTCCATTTTAGCCTCGGTATAACGCATGGCCGCCGCGTTATCGCCGTCCATTGAACCAAAGTTACCCTGACCGTTTACGAGTGGATAGCGCATGGAAAAATCCTGAGCCATACGCACCATGGATTCATATACAGCTGAATCACCATGCGGATGATATTTACCGAGCACATCACCCACTACAGTGGCAGATTTGCGGAATTTAGCACCGGACCTGAGGCCCAGTTCGTGCATGGAATAGAGTATTCTGCGGTGCACGGGCTTTAGGCCGTCACGAACGTCGGGGAGAGCACGGGAAACAATCACACTCATCGCGTAATCCAGGTAACACTCCTCCATTTCGGCCACAATATCTTTAGGTATGTCGTTCGTACTTAAAGAAAGAGGATTTTGCGGCTCATCATTATCGTTGCTTTCTTCTGTTTCCGGCTGATCTTCAACCACTTTCTCCACACTATCATCTTTAGCTCCGTTCTCCTGGTCTTTTTCATCTAGTCCTCCTCCATCAGTGCTATTCTCACTGGCTTCGCCCGTTTGGCCTTGGTTATCTAGGGGTGTATCTTTGTCGCTCACGTATCGGGCTTGTTTATGTGCTAAATAATGGCTTACGGTTGGCTAAAAATAGGCCTCGCACTTACCTGATTGATATTATCATAAACCTTTGGTGTCGAAAAGGTGTTTTTTTGCCCCCGGTAGGCTGGACTTGACGAAATAACCACCCCCGATGCCGCTGAGTTGCGACACCGGAGATGATATTGGTTGGTGTCCCCCCTTTCTAGAGTGTGATGTTCCTGAACGGGTTGCCGGCCTGTGTTCCTACGGGCCCTCGTCTGATGACAAGGGCAATCTCTTCGATGCCGATTCGAACCGTACCGCTCTTACCGAGCGTTGGATCGATCTGGAGCTGGAGCTCCATAGGACTGCCGTCTTGTCTGTAGCAGTACACTGTGAAGCTCGCTATCCCCGTCGAGAAGTCTGTCGTGGAGTAGTAGGTGAACCCCGCTCCAACCGGAACCTGGCAAGCCAGGATGACTGCTTGGAGAAGGTCTGTTGGTACAGGTGGCTGCGCCTTCGCTATTTTGAAGTCGGCAACATCGTTGTTCACTACGTTCAGAGTGACATCCAGAGGATTACTTGGCGATGCCCCGTAGACGTTGAACCTCGTTGTGAGCGATGCACTGTCCTTGGATGGAATAGGCGTATTGCCCGCCTGCCAGTAAGGCAACGCGTAGATGACAGGCAAGAGATGCATCTTGGTAACTACCTCCTGCGCGAAGCAGATGGTGGTCGGGTCCGCCGGGTGGAAGAATGGCACTGGGTCGTCGGATGGGTCATCCGGATCATCGTATTCGATAACCTTCCTCAGCCAGACTACCTGATCCACGTCCGAAAACGCGGGGTGTTCGGTGGAAACGTCATCGAAAGACTTCACGGTCAGAGGTGTGTAGCCCAGCATCTGCTGCGGAATCTGATTGGGTATCACACCAATGAACTTGTCCCGACGGACGGAATTGTCGGTGTCACAGCCTGTCGCAAACAAGTTCGCGCAAGGCTTACCAATGAGAATCGCGAGATCCTCGTAGGTTGCATTTGGGCAGGGGTTTTCCCCTCCCTGACCACCTTCGCCAGCAGTACCACCGTCTCCAGCGGAACCAGCGTCTCCAGCGGAACCAGCGTCTCCACCAGTGCCGGCATCGCCAGCCGTACCACCGTCACCTCCGCCTCCGTCCTCGAATGTATCGCCGCATCCCATCAAGGACACGACGAGACAGAACAGAAAAATCATTTGCTTCTTCATGATGCCTCTTTCGTAGTGTGCCCCTAGGGGCGGTTGTTGAACTGGGGGGATCTTCCTCCAGTTCTCTCTCAAAGTCCTCCACCATGGAGAACGCCGAGAAGCAGAAAAGGATGTCCCAGTTCAAAAGCTAACTTGTCAAAGAGCAGGGGATGTTATATTATACTATTTCACCCCTAAAAGTCAACTAAATCTTGAGCTTACTTTTATACTCAAAAAAGAACGCCTATGAATTTGGCTTATTTACTTAATTTAAGCCCATTCAATGGCATTTAAATCGTGAGCTTTTAGATACTCATTAGCTCTGGAAAAGTGCCTGCATCCAAAGAACCCTCTGTGAGCTGATAGTGGTGATGGATGTGGTGCTTTCAAAATAAGATGTTTTTTTTCGTCTATCATCCATGCTTTATCGCCGGCATAAGCACCCCAGAGCATGAAAACCACATGCTCCTTTTTTTCGGAAATCAGCCGAATAACCTCATCTGTAAAGGTTTCCCAGCCTTTTTTCTGATGAGATCCAGCCATATGAGCTATGACAGAAAGGGTGGCATTCAACAAAAAAACGCCTTGCTCTGCCCAATGTTCGAGGTTTCCGTGATGGGGTATGGGTTTTCCAATATCTGATACAATTTCTTTATAAATATTCGCTAATGATGGTGGAGTGGGAATGTCTTTATTAACTGAGAAACAAAGCCCGTGAGCCTGTCCTGGTCCGTGGTAGGGATCCTGCCCCAAAATCACCACTTTCACTTTATCTAAAGGGCAAAGATTAAAGGCCTTGAAGATGTCTTTAGGCGGCGGAAAGACTTTTTTTGACTTGTATTCTTCGCGCACAAAATTGGTCAGATCTTCAAAATAGGGCTTATTGAACTCTTCCTGAAGTAAGTCCTTCCATGACTGTTCTATTTTTACGTCCATTGATTATATAATCATTGATCCAAAAGTACTGGAAATAAGTGTTCCAGTGTAATAAGAAATGAAGACAACTAAAATCGTTATCCCCCAATGCTCTGCAATAGCATGCAATATGGATTCATCTCGCCACTTGGCGACCATTATACTTAAGATTCCCAGCAAAAAAAGTCCCCATGCGAAACTAACCATAACTGCTATTTTGAGATCAAGAAATATAACCGGCAGCGCAAAAGTTAAGGCAAAAATAAACTTTGTCACAAATGTTGCCAGCGCAACCTCCCAAACTTCTGTCTGCTTATTGTGTTTGGAAGATTCTTCCGCTAGGTGAATTCCAAAAGAGTCGGACATGGCATCTACAATGGCGATAGTTATGATGCCACCCAATACCGCCAGCTTTGATTGGGTACCAGCATAAAGCCCCACCATCAAACCCAAAGTGGTGACGATTCCTGAAGCTACTCCGAAGCTTAACCCTTTAGCATAAGAAAGTTTCATAGCCTTTGATACTTAATCTGGCGGAGGGACAGGGATTCGAACCCTGGAGACCCTTACGGGTCCAACAGTTTTCAAGACTGTCGCATTCAACCACTCTGCCATCCCTCCACACGGTCAAAAGTTTAGAGAAACGGCTGAAAAATGCAAGCTTTGTTCTATTACTTCTTTATGTTTTTTGCATTACTGACACATATTTGACGGATAACTGGCAACTCCGAATGAATACTGAGTAGTGATGTACATGACTTCATCGGCTGAATCAATGGCAATCCCCAGACCAAGATCAATAAAATCAGATTCGATGATGCTGTCATAATGACCCGTATAATTAGTGCCCTCCTCGTCCATAAATGCATCAAAAATAATCCGTGCGGAAGCTAATGCTTCATCGGTACAATCAGCAACACTGCAACGGAAGGTACGAAGGCCCAGATTTTCGCCATAAACGATTCCGTTCTTGCTCTGAAAGACAATCCCCACATCAGCGAACCAATCGGTGAGCGACTGCCCGTTTGGACGATCGTGAGTGATGGTGCCTAGATTTTTGTTAGACTTAGCCCAAAGCGAAGAAGAATAGTTTAGGCCGGTATTTTGTGAAAGTTCTGCAATGCCACGATTGGCGCGCTCCTGGTTGTGCCAACTGAGCCACTGGCTTCTTACTTCATCCGTGTCGACAGAACTTGGTACTTCGTCATCCAGACAGGCGAGATCGGAAGATTCAGCTGGTTCTTTTGCCGGACTTTGAGAGACCAGCATCTTAGCAGGCTTGTCTTTGATTTCTTCCATAATACGGTAAACCATTTCGGCCATCTGACTGCGATTTACCAGCTGTGAAACGGTATTGAAAGTATCGGGAATGTAACTGTTATTTTGCAAGGAACGAAAGTAAACGTCATACCAATTACCACTACTATCGGCAGTCAGCTCGAGATCGACATCGAGGGTGTTGACGAGAATTTTGGCGGCTTCGGCCAAATTGATATTGTTACCTGGCTTGAAGGTGTTGTCGTCGTAACCGTTAATGATGCCCGCACTTTTTGCGTAACAAACATAGCTCGAAAACCAGTCGCTGGATTTTACATCCGGGAAGCAATTGGCAGCAGATCCAGTCGGTTCACTCCCCAATTTTGCACCAACGATTATTTTGGTGAATTCGGCACGGTTTACCGAATTTTCCGGTTTATAGGAACCATCAGGATAGCCTTCGATGATCTCATTATCTTCCAGATAGCGAACAGCATCTTCATATTTATGACCTACTATGTCGTAAAGGGGTTCTTGTGGTTCACTACCTACAAAGGGTTTGCTGGTTTGTTGAAGAAGCCACTGCCCTGACCATCCGATGACGCCGTCTTTGGTCTGAACTTTGTACCAGCCATCGGTTTCGGCAATCACTTTGACTACTTCGCCAACCGGTACTGTAGCAATAATAGAGGAACCTTCCATGCAAGCAACATCACGGATGAACATACCCGTAGTTACTTCGCCATTCCAGTTGCGCTCGTAGATTGGATCGCTAAAACAATCACCAGCAAAAGTTGGTGGCGCGAAGATTAAAATGGCAAATAAGAGTAGTAAGAATTTTTTCATAAGTATTAAATTTCGTTGAAATATGTGCGTTCATTCTAGCATAGCAGACCGAAAAACTCCGAGGGCTGGGTACTCCGGTTTGGGTAGTGAATTCTGATGCACCGTAGTGGCGCCAATTAGGCGCCAATTAGGCACACAGGTGGCGCATCAGAATTTATGTCCTCCAGGAGCATATACCCAGAGTCTCGAAATTATTCGCATATGCCAAAGACCCCCCGAACGAATCGGGGGGCCGGCTACTTCCACGGAGGGAGGTGTTGTGCAACGACTAGTAGAAGATCCACAGCGTCACGAAACAGGACAACGTGAACGCACATACATCCAGAAAGATCACGAGGGTCCAAAAAATTAGGCTTTTCATCATTCCTCCCCTCTTTCTCTATCCAAAGATGTACTTCAGTGCGCTGAATACCAACGCGAAGATGATTGTCCTCACCAGTAAACTGATGAGCTTCTCTTTTGTCTTCTTCTTCATGCCCTTCTCCTACTTGATGCTGCGAAGCCTTGGTGACTCCGGCTTGCTGTTGTCATCTTCTTCAGACTCAGGTGATGGCACGATAGCCAGGCATGGCTTGGGCTCGGCAGGTTTTTCGCCTTTGATCCTGGCCATGTCGGCCTTGTACTTGACCTTGGCCGCTGCCTGCTCGTCGAGAAGTGTCTGGACCTCTTCGTTGAGCTCCACGGCCGTCTCGGGCAATCCCTTCTCCTGGACGCTCTTGGCAACCATCAGCAGGCAATGCCTGACGTTGATGTGTACCAGCATGAGCAGGATGCCGATCACGACAAAGGGGATCCACATCGTCACGCAGTATCCGAGGATACCGGTGACAACGATGATGGCCGACATTACGACCAGTAACCCCTTTTTGCTAAGGAGTACCAAATTGCTTGCTATGCTCTTCATCTCGAAAATTCCTCCTTGTGGAAGTAGAACGTTGTTGGGAAGGCGAGAGGACTCACCAGAAAACCGGGAGTTACTTATTACCATCCCAATAAATCCTACTTCGCTATGTGTTAAAGAACGTGGAGTTACTTTAACACTTATTAGCATTTACGTCAAGTATAACTTAATAGGTAATGATTCTCTTTAAGCCACTTTCTCATTTCTTTGTGATTAGGCATCATTTCAGATACATATTTCCAAAAAGCAGCGGAATGATTCATGTGTTTTAGGTGACACATTTCGTGGACGACCACATAATCGATAATCTCGATAGGGGCCATAATCAGACGATAATTGAAATTGAGGTTTTTGGCGCTGGAACAACTTCCCCAACGTGTTTTTTGATTGCGAAAAGTAACACGATTATACTTTAAATTGTAGTGTTCATTGAAAAATTGCAGACGATCATGAATCACTTCTTCAGCTTTCTTTTTATAGAATTCCTGTACCGCTTTTTTGATGGCTTTTTTTCCATCAGACATCGAAGTGGCCTTGTGAAGTGTAATTTCAAGGTCATTACCAACCACTCTAATTTTTGGCCTCCAACGCACCGATGGAATAAGCTTTAGACTTAAAGTTTCACCGAAATAGAAATAAATATCACCATCTTTACACTGACGCTTGGGGCGTCGAGCCGCCTTTTTAAGAGCCTGATTCCAGTGTTTTTCGATCCAGGGTGTCTGCTTTCTGATAAAACTATCGATCTGCATACTGAGCGCGTATCTGGGAATAACCAGAATGAGTTCCGGCTTTTCTGCCTCAATTTGCAGGCTCAAACGCCTGGCTCTGGGGCTTCGCCTAATGGTAATTGGCACCTTCCTTTGATTGATAATGAGTTCGTTCACGGCTTTCATTATAACCTAGTGTCATGTAGAATCTGAGCAAGTATTTTTTTATAATTAGACAAATGGAAAAAGATAATATCATGGCTGAATTAAAAACAGCCCTCAATATAGCTCTCCTTAAGCACAAAGACATGAACGCAGTCGCTGCTGACAAGAATAAAATGGTTTATGCTTTCGGTATTCTTATTGTTGCCGCACTTGCCAGTGGGCTTGGCCTCAAATTTTTTGGAGGCTTTTTTAGTCCGTCTTGGTGGATGGTCATAAGTATGGCTATTTATCAGGTAATCAGTGCTGTTATCGGCATCTACGTGCTCAGCATCGTTGCCAAAAGCATTTTTAAAGGACATGCAAAACACGATGGTTTCTTTAGAGTCATGGCCTTTGGAATGATTGTCAGCTTGCTCTCCATTTTTCCACCCCTATCTATTATTGGTGGAATATGGTCACTAGTTATCGTTTTTGTTGTATTAAAAGTGGTACACAAATTGACTACCGGAGGTGCGATTGGTTCTATTTTGGTGACCATCATTGCTATGGCTATTGTGATGACGATTCTTTCACCTGTTATGGGAATGCTTGGCATGAAAGGAATGTATTCAGGTGGTGTTCAATTTAATGGAGGTAGCATGATGGATTTTGGTAACGATGGTGACTTCAAAATGAATATTAATAGCGAAGATGGTGAAGGATCTGTTGAAATGAAAGATGGAAAGATGATCATTGAAGGACCTGATGGAGAAAAGATGGAAATCAGCATACCCGGTTACGACAACTAAAAACCATTTATGCAACGAGGTTTGGACCCCAAACAAGGTTATGCGCGTTACGCGCATGAGTATGATGAACTTGAGAAATTTTGGGATAGCTTTGAGCAAGATAAGCTCACGCCCTACATCATCGAGTCTGCTGGTAAAGAAGTATTGGATGCAGGGGCAGGCACTGGTCGCGTGAGCTTAAAGCTGCATAAAGCAGGTGCCAAGGTGACGGCTCTGGATATTGCCCCTGAGATGCTGGCCAAACTTCAGCAAAAGGAGCCTGAGATTGAAATTGTAGAAGGTGATATGGAACATATGCCTTTCGAGGATGATCGCTTTGATATGGTCTTTTCGAGTCTGGCTCTGATCCACCTTAAAAAAGTCGATAAGTTTTTAGATGAGTGTTATCGCGTGCTGAAAGATGAAGGAAGAGTAGTATTAGTGAATATTCACTACCGCAAATCGATGATTCTGAGGGACGGACAGGGTAAGTATACGATTGCGGCCTACAACCATTTTCCGAGGCATTTGACTGAAGCAGCCGAGAAGCTGGCTTTTGGTGTGGAACACGATGAAATACTCACCGAAGGTGATGATGTGTGGGTGAGTCAGGTGCTGGTTTTGAAGAAATAATCGTTAGCCTTTCTTGCAGCCTATTTGCTGTCCCCAACTTTTTCCTATCCTCCTGTCCCGTTCTGCCATACCTCTGTTCTTCTCCCTTTGCTCTTTCTGCAATATCTGGGATCGTTTTAGATTCTGGATAAGTTGCTCAAGTAATTCCTCAACGAATTCATCCTGACATCCTATTTCTTGGTGCATTTCCTCTGGGGATGCGCCCATTCTTTTCCACCACTTATCAATAGCTTTTTGCGTTTCTCTTTCCTGCAATTCGCGTATAGAACCACACGTCAGAATGGTTGCAATGTGACTAGCTACTGTTTCACCCATGCCTGATGGAGTATAATGGCTGTCCTCTACGCCTGCATGAAAACATGCATCTACTAAACGCTTAAGTTCACGCTTTAACCTTGGCTCATGATACAAGACATCAAGTACATCTCTTTCTTGTTCAGTGGCATCTACATTAGCTCTACGTCTCTTTGCTTTTCGTCGAGTTTTTTTTGTGGCTACCTGACTGTCTAGTAAAAACTGTTTGTCATGATCTAATGCTTTTGCCAGCCTACCAGCAGTTTCATCATCTAGGATCTTTCTATCATTTTCGTACATTGAGATATAGGGGGCAATTGTCCCGCAATCGGACGCTAATTGCTGCTGTGTTAAACCGAGATTTGCTCTAGCCTTCCAAATTAGGTCACCAGTCGTTAACCTGCCAATGAATTCATGGGTTGTCGGCAATGCTATTCTTACTCTTTGTCGAGTTTCTTCTCTGACATTCTGTCTGTCCATCAAAATCTGTTTATCAATACCTAATGCTACTGCAAGTTTGGCAGCTTTTTCGTCATCCAAAGCCTTTTCACCCCTTTCAAATAATGAGATGTAAACGTTATTTATTCCGCAAGAATCCCCTAATTCCTTCTGGGATATTCCGAGAGATAATCTAGCTTCTCGAATTAGGTCGCCGGTAGCTAATTCATTATTCGAAAGGTCTATTGGAACGCAGTCTATCTCGGGTGATTCTGACATGAAAAAAAAGGAATTTGATATAAAATGGTTAATATTTATACATCAATAATTAATTTTTGTCAAAACTGCTACCCAATCAAATTCAAAAATTCACTCCTCGTCCTATCGTCCTTTATAAACAAGCCAGTAAACGAAGATGTGATGATTTCGCAGTTTTGCTTTTCGACACCACGAGCCTTCATACACAGATGTTCGGCCTTAATTACCACTCCAACACCTTTTGGCCCAAGTAATTCGTTCAGTGTATCGGCTACTTGTTTGGTCAGGCGTTCCTGATTTTGCAGGCGACGGGCAAACATATCGACCATGCGGGGCATTTTGGAAAGCCCGATGATTTTGTCGTTGGGAATGTAACCAATATAAGCTTTTCCGAAAAATGGCAGCATGTGGTGCTCACACATTGAATAAAAGTCGATGTCTTTGGTAATCAGCATTTCGTTGTAACCCTCGTTGTCGAAAACTGTGATGAGCTTTTTGGGATCTTCAGTGTATCCCTCATATAACTTATTGAAGCTTCGCGCCACTCGTTCCGGAGTTTCCCGAAGACCTTCGCGGGAAGGGTCTTCGCCGATTTCGATTAGAAGTTCTTTGATTAGTTGTGCGATTTTTTCCTGACTCATTATAGAAAAGGGGTTACTTTATGGTCGTCTTTGGCTTTCACTTCCTCCAGAATTTCGCTGAACTTTCGGCTAGTCATTGGATCAGTTAGTTTTGGGGCTATTTCGACGAGCGGCCTGAGTATAAACTGACGATCCTGAATATGGCGGTGTGGAATTTGAAGTTCTGGTGTGTCGATTATCTGGTCGCCGTAAAGCAGAATGTCGATGTCTATTTCACGCGCAGCCCAATGCTCACTATTGGCTCGACCGACTTTTTGCTCAATAGACTGCGCTTTTTCCATTAAATCTTGTGGAGAAAGGGTTGTTTCGACTTCGATAACCTGATTCAGGAACCACTTCTGTCCCTTTTCCATGTGAGGATGATCATTGGGTAGTTCTTTTTTTGGCCAAGGCTCAGTTTCGTAAACTCTGGAAGCTTTGACGATCTCAATTTTAGAATTTGCATCCATGTACTTCTTCGCCTGCGTCAGAAAATCCATACGATCGTCGATGTTGGATCCCAGTGCTAAATAAGCAATTATTTTATTTGCCATGATAAGTTACAAATGAGTTAGGTGTTTCCCACAATTTAATTTCGTGCAATCGGACTTCGTTCGGTAGCTCGGAAGAATCTACCAGCTGTTCCCAAATCCAAATGGCCATATTCTCTGCGGAGGGTGTTTTTATAATGTCATTTATTGTCTGATGATCAAGCTTATCCAGCACCTTAGATTTGACAATCTTTTTGAGCAAAGCGAAATCAATGACCATTCCCTCGCTGTCCAGCGGACCGTCTACTACTACTTGCAAACGATAAGTATGCCCATGCATGTTCTCACACTTACCATGATAATTTGGCAGAAAATGAGCTGAATCGAAGGTGAATTCTTTGGTAACAAACATAATATCAGGATGGGAATTGGGCTTGTATAATAACAAAGTCTTGCCTCATAAAAAAGGCTGAAAAAATGGAGATTTTAAATAGTTCTTCTTGACAAATAACTAAAAATAGTATATGCTATTTTCAAAAGTTACCCCCTACACTATGCGATCTAATGAAGTTGAATTTAACTATGATCTATTCGATACTGAAGGCGATGATGGCACTGAAGGCGATGATGGCCAAACTGACGAATTAGATGCCCTTGCTCTCGAAGGAACATTATCCTTGGCGCAGATTGATGAAATGGTAGCAGAAGCTGGCCAATTCAAATCAGCATCATTTTTTGATATCACTGAACCTACCAAAAGTACATATTCTGGATATGAAGAAGATATGGCTATAGAATATCTAGACTATCCTAAAAATCATTCAGCGCAAAAAAGGCTCATTCAAGCTCGTATTGATACGGCAAATCATATTGAAGAAATGAGACTTATCGGACTAGCAATAAGAGCTGCCTTCGGAAATCGAATGAGGGGCTCTACGGAAACAGTGGAAATGATGAACTAATTAGGCTGATTCATAAGCTTTACATTGTGAATGCGAATGATGGAGGCTCCGTTTTGGATTGCCTTAAGGCTCCAATCGACTGAAGGCTGATTACGATCTTTCATTTCTCCGCCCAAACAGGATTTTCGCGATATGCCAACGAGAATTGGGAAGCCCAATAATTTGAGTTCCTCAAGCCGATTAATGACCTCGAAGCTGAATTCTGGAATAGAACTTATGAATGCGCCCATGCCGGGATCTATGATGATTTTTTCGCGCGGGAAGCCCGCTTCCAAAAGTTCACTAGTCTGTTCGATCAAAAAGTCACTGATGGTGCCAATCACGTCTTCGTAAACTACTTTATCAGCCGTTGTACGGGCGCTGTGATCTTTTGAAAACATCAGAACGACGTAGGGCTCGTATTTGAGTAATATACCGATCATTTTTGGATCACCTCGCAGTGCAGTAACATCATTCACCATCTGAAAACCATGTTCCAACGCGTATTCAGCTATGGAAGCTTTGTAGGTATCTATAGAAAATAGAGCTTTGACGGTCAATTTCTTCTCGGCAATTGCGTCGATGACCGGTTTAACACGCGCCAGTTCTTCTTTTGCAGATACGTCCTCTGAACCGGGGCCTGTGGACTCGCCGCCAATGTCGATTATGTCTGCGCCCTCTGCAATCATCTCTTCCATTCTACGAATTGCCAGACTTGGATCATAGAACTCTCCCCCATCCGAAAAGGAGTCAGGAGTTAGATTTAGAATGCCCATGATGCTGCCTTTTTTCAACATGAGTCTATATAAGGGCGTCCCTAATTCTTAACCTTCCCCCACACCAGCTTATCGAGCTTCTTCATCAGTTTTTTGGTAACAGGACCGGGTTTACCGCTACCTATTCTTTGACCATTGATTTCCGTAATAGGAATAATGCCACTAGTGGTCTGGGTCATAAAAACCTCGTCTGCATGAAGTAGTGATTTAAATTTGATACCCTCAAAATTGCAGTTACCAGCAAGCTCTACAACGGTTTCACGAGTTATACCAAATAAAATTTCTTTGTTGGTGCTGTAAAGCTCTCCGCCATTTACCCAGAAGATGTTTGCATAAGCACATTCACGGACATATGTTCTTTCATCAACCAAAATAGACTCGTATGCCCCACAAGATTCAGCATACTGCTTGGCAACGTAAGAGAAAACATCGGCCAGTTTTTTGGCATGAGGCATATTTCGTTTTCCATGAAATGAAACACACTTCACACCATCCTTGAACATTTCTTTGGGCTTTTCTTTCAGCTTATCGATTATTATAACAAGATCTTCTTTACTCAAAATTACCTTTATTCTGGCGTCCTTCCAGCGCTTGCTTTCCTCCAGTGTTTTAACAACAACTTTGTAGGCTTCCTTAAAATCCCACTTCGACTTGAAACCGATAATGTCTGCAGAAACGTAGAGTCTGGCCAAATGATCATCAAGGCGGAAAACTTTTTTGTTGTAAGTGCGGATGGTTTCAAAAACTGCATAGCCAAAAAGATACGCATCACTGGTGACAGAAATGCAGGCCTTTTTTTCATCAATGATTTTACCGTTTATTGAGACAATCATGTCCTTAGCCCATTAAATGCTAAAGCCCTTTTAGGTTTACAGTATACCCAAAAACCTTTCTGCCTTCAACAAGCATTCTTCGTATTCAGCTTCGGGGTCACTGTCGGCGACAATCCCCCCGCCTGCCCAGTACTCAATTTGTCCTTTTTGGATTAGGGCGGTTCGGATGCATATATTGGAATCCATCACACCGTCTGCAATGTGAAAAATAGAACCAGTGAATATATTGCGAGGCATGCCTTCCAATTTTTCGATGTACTCCATGGCCCGCTTTTTGGGACAGCCGGTAACTGATCCGCCTGGAAACATGGCTTTCACAATTTCAGCTCGTGAGGTGCCGCTAGGCAAATCACCACGGACTTCTGAGTAGGTGTGATATAGGTTGGAAAGCTCCATAATCTCTCGCTCTTTTTTTAGCTGCAATGTGCCGTATTTACAGATTTTACCGACGTCATTTCGTTCCAGATCGGTGATCATGTCGAGTTCTGCCCGCTCTTTTTCGCTAGCGAGTAGTTTTGCGAGTGCTTTTTTTCCATACTTCTTGCTGATGGTACCCTTGATGGGCTGGGTAATAATTCTATTCTTCTCTACTTTGAAAAGTCGTTCGGGAGAATTACTGAGAATCTGAAAATCTCCGCAGTTCAGAAAGGCGGAAAAATCTGTGGCGTTGCTTTCGATTAGTCTGAGAAAGAGATGGTAGGGGTTGCCTGCAAATTTTTTTCGAAAACGAATGGCATAATTGAGCTGGTAAATTTCACCAGCTGCAAGGAGCTCTTTAACCTCTTTGATTTTTTGAATGTATTCGGATTTGCTCACACTTTGTTCTAGTTTTCCAAAGCTTTTATATTCGTATTCGAGAGTAGCAATTTTGGCCCCTTTTTTGTGATGATGGATAACCGATTTAGTGAACTCGTAGAAGCGCGAATTAGGAATTTTATTGGCAAGTTCTGGGTTTGGGTAAGCCAAATATCCAATTTGGACAAATTGTCCATTATTCCGACCTGGAAGTTGAGTAAAAACCTTCTTGGGATTCATGCAGATCCTGGTCCATTTTTCCTTTGAACCACCTGTATTAATCATACAAAAACCGTCCTTTTTGGAGTCTTCCGAATATTGATTTAAATCGAAATTCTTCATTTGCATTTTAAAAAATTCTTGAGGATTTTATGACCCTCTTTGGTACCCAGGCTTTCGGGATGAAACTGCACACCGAAAACAGGATATTTATTATGTTCCATTCCCATAATCGTAAAATCCGAGGTGTATGCAGTAATAGTTATATCGTTTGATCTCATCCAAAAAGGCGAATCGAGTATTAGGGAGTGATAACGCATCACTTCCAGCGGATTGTGAACGTTGCTAAAGATACCTTTATGGTCGTGAAAAATGGTTGAGCGTTTTCCGTGCATTATTTTTGGAGCTCTCACAATACTGGCACCAAAATACTTACCAATGGCCTGATGCCCTAAGCAGACTCCAAGAATGGGAATTTTTTTGTGAAAGGCATCAATAATCTTAAGCATTACTCCGATATCCTTTTTATGCTCGACCGTTCCCGGACCGGGTGAGAGGATGATATGACTCGGCTTCATTTGCTTGATTTGCCCCACCGTAATTTGATCGTTGAAAAAAACTTCGGGTCTTCCACCTAGCTCACCCACATATTGCTTGAGAATATGCGTAAAAGAATCGTAGTTGTCGATAATTAGGGTTTTTTTCATGCTAGATTTCGTGATAATCCTTCTTTTGCATGGCCGTCTGGTTCGGCAACTCACCGAATTGGCAATTTTTGCAGGTAGCTTCTAGATTTAGCCACTTTTCCCCTCGATAATCGGGAATACTGACTTGCGCGTAAGCATGGCCAGGAACGAAAACGAGTCGTACCCTATTGCCAATTGCTTTCTCGAGGGCTACTAAGAGAACCGCTGTATCTTCGCAATCTGCCCCACCTGTTTTAAGAACAGTAAGAGGGTTTTCGAGCTTATCGTGAAAGCGTTCATCGGGCACATATCTGATTTCGTCCCTTACGAAATAGAAAAGGGCCTTGCTCTGACAGACCCGATCAGCCTCACGGCAAGATCTTGCTGCAATAAAGTTGGCTACTTGTTTGATATTATCACGAATTTCTTCGACAACGCGTTTTACCTCATCTGCACTATGGGAAGAAAATGGCTCAGCAAGTTCAGAGCCTAAAAAATCACCCACTTCTTCCAGGCTGGGAATATTAATCGGCTGTGGGCGAATGAGGTGAAAATAAGCCTGAATGGACAGAAGAAAAAGAGCTACCGCCGTAATCAGCGCAACTAGGGCATAATACGGACTTCTTTTTTTGTGGATAATCTCATCCTGCATGTCATTCGTATCATTTTCCATCACAAATTATTTATCGATTACCTGTAAGCTGAAGTCCAGATTGGGAGCCTGAGTGGTAATTGAGCCAGATGATATGGCTGAGATACCGGCAATATTATAGCGCGAAATATTACGCTCATTGATTCCTCCCGAAAGCTCCACAAAAATTCCTGCCTCAGTCAATGACATGATTACTTTTTTCACATCGGCCGGAGTGAAGTTATCTAGCATTACGACGATTCCATCTCCTTCACGAAGCAGTTTCTTGAGTTTTTCATGAAGGCCAAGAAAACCCTCTACCTCCTTGGGGGATTCAAATTCAATCTCTACGAAACGTACCTTGCTTGCTCGCTTATAGATTCTTTTTAGACTTCTTTTTAGATTGGAAGCAAGGGCAATGTGGTTTTCTTTAATCAGGATGGCATCGCCTAAATTCAGACGGTGTGTCCCTCCGCCGCCCAAGGTGACCGCCCGCTTATCGAGGAGTCCCCAGAGGGTTTTGCGAGTAGCCAAAAGTTTGACACCTTTGGGCATTTTGCCGCTAAGCCGTTTAGTTTTTGTCGCTACTCCGCTCATTCGCTGAAGCAGGTTGAGTAGAGTTCTTTCTGCACCAAGAATATCGGAGACACGTCCTTCAATCTCTAAAATATATCCCCCTTTTCGCAGTTTAGCTCCATCTTTTTTGGCTTTCACGATTCTGAGGCCAAGTTTTTTTAGAAGCCATGCGACCTCTTGCATACCTGCCAAAATACCTTCATCGTTGGCCCGAATTTTGGCCCTTATAGTTTTGCGCCCAGTTCCTAAAAAAGCCCTGGTACTGACATCGGAACCAGTATTGTCTTGTTTATAAGCTTCCCATACATAAAGGCGTACAGCCTTTAGGTAAGCCTTATTTGTCACTCTAAGCTGTGCGTGGGCATCCATGAAGAACATAAGCATGGCATTTACTAAACTTGTGTTGCGGCAATAAAATCCTTGGACTTTTTGTAACTGTCATCATCAATCTTGTCGTTCTCTTTAAGAATGTCCAAAAGTTCGTTTATTCCGATAACACCATGAAAATTATACCCCTTCTCTTCAAGCATGCGCCCACCTCCTTGTTCACGATCTACCAGCACAAGGAAGTCGGTGATTTTAAGGCCGGAAGCTTCGAAAGGCTCGATTGTTTCGAATTTACTACCACCCGTGGTGATTAGGTCGTCAATGATAAGAGCGGTGTCACCTTCCTTGAATACTCCCTCGATTTTCTTTTTGGTTCCGTAGTCTTTTACCTCTTTTCTCGCATACACCATAGGCCAATCCTGGTCGACAGAGATTGCTGTGGCTATGGGCAAGGCCGTATAGGGAATACCTGCAATCACGTCAAACTTGAGTTCTTTGGCAACTTCAATCATGGCCTGACTGATGAGCTTGAGAACTTTGGGATACGAAATAAGCAAACGTAAATCGATGTAGATGGGTGATTTTATGCCTGATTTTAGAGTAAATTCACCGAACTTGATAGCTCCAATCTCATGAAGAGCCAATGCAATTTCTTGTTTCATGGACATAACTTTATTGGGTTAAGAATCGAGTGCAATTATAACATATCTGTTTTCCATTTCTTATTTTGGTGCGCTTCAATTATAATTTCGGTGTATCTAAGAAAAATAAGACAAAACATATGAAAATCATTATTGTTGGAGGTGGAGAAAAAGGGCTTGCTCTAGCTAATTTACTCGCCAATGAGCATCAAGTCACGCTTATTGAGCAGGATGAAGATAGGGCAAAGGTCATTGCAACAAAAACTCAGGTTTTGGTTCTTCATGGTGACGGTGCAGATGTTACGATTCTGAGGCAGGCGAATATCAAGGAGGCAGACTATATAGTTACTACAGCCGATGATAAAACCAATTTAGTTGTTTGTCAGATATCCAAAAATGAAAAAGTGGAACATACTGTTGCTCTTGTGAATGAGTCAAAGAACGAGGAGTTATTCAGTAAACTTGAGATTACCAATCTGGTCTTTGTGGTGGGAACTATTGTTTCAGCGGTTCAGAGAATCATCATGCAGAAAGGAACTGAAAATATCATCAGTCAATTGGGGCTTGGTGAAATGCAGGTAACTAAAATGACTGTTACGGGAGGCTGTAAAGCCGAAAATATGGAGGCAACTGGAATTAAAGGAGCCTTTATGCTAGCTATTTACAGAGCAAGTAAATTAATCAGAGAGGTCAAAGAAGAAAAGCTTTTGAAGGATGATACTGTTCTTTTTGCGGTTTCCCCCAAAAATTTAGAGGATATAAATGAATACTTCACTGCCGATGAGAATACTGCTGCGTAATCTTGGGTATTTACTGATTATTTCATCCTTTTTTCGTGTTATTCCCATTGTTACTGGCCTCTATTATGGCGAGAATATTCGGGGCTTTCTTTTTACGTTTGGTCTTTCTTTGGTTATTGGGATTATTCTGGTCCTTTTTAATCAGCCGAAGGAAGAAGTCAAAATCCTTACACTGACACAGGGACTTATTTTGGGAGCACTAGCCTTTATTCTTCTGCCGGCTATCAGCATGCTGACCTATTTGCCCAGCATGGATTATAACTATTTGAATGCTTACTTTGAAGCCATTTCCGGCTTCACAACAACCGGTATTACTGTATACAGCTCGCTGGAGGAACTGCCAAAAAGCCTTCTTATTTGGCGAGCCGAAACTCAATGGATGGGAGGAATCGGTATCATTATTATCTTTCTATTTCTTTTCAGCGGGCAACGAAAAAGCCTAAGGAGTGTCTCAGATCTTGAGGAAGCCAGTGAGGCTTCGATGGCTCTTTACCAGGCTCAGGGATTTGGTCAAAAACTGGAAGGAGGTCTCAGACGCACCCTAGCCGTGGTTATGGCTATTTATGTAGGCTACACCCTGCTGGGAATATTACTACTTTGGCTCACGGGAATGCCTCTTTACGACTCTATTGCCATGTCCTTCACGTCTCTTTCTACAGGGGGCTTTAGTGTGCACGACGAGTTTTATACAAGTGGCTGGCAGCTTTTTGCCCTGTCTATCATTATGATTCTTGGGTCTATCTCCTTTGTCGTTCACTTTAAGATGATTGATCGTAAATGGAAGGAATTCTTGTTCAGCTTTGAGAAGAACGTGTTCCTTGCCCTTATCCTTTTTTCCGGTTTGTTGGCTATGACAGTGGCAACAGATTTGGGAACTACTATGTTCGAACTGATTTCCGCCTTCACTACTACGGGCTATGGCCTAAGCAATTATGCGCTTTTACCGCCTCTTATAATTTTCCTGATGATGCTCGGCATGATGGTTGGGGGTTCATCATCGAGTACGTCAGGTGGTATTAAAATTTTTAGAATCTACTATTTGATAAGGGGCATCGGCTGGCACATTAAAAAACTTTCCAATCCTCCAAGTGCGGTGATTCCCCTTAAAATTCATGGATTGGAGACAGATGAGAAAGACCTCAGCAATATTGCCATATTTGTAGTCGCTTATTGTTTCTTCCTTTTGATAGGAATTGTCATCTTCCTTCTGTTCGGTTTCAGCTTCTTTGATGCCTCCTTTCAAATGGTTTCTGCTATGGGTACAGTGGGCCTTCAATCTGTGGAGGTGGGACTGATTCATCCCTTCCTAAAAATCGTCCTAATCATTGCTATGCTATTTGGACGTCTTGAAATCTTTCCCATACTGATTCTTATTCGTCAGGCTTTTAAGAGGTAGTCTCTACCTCGTGCTGTTCATTTCCGTTATGGCCATGGCCTGCTTCAGCAAATGGAATAAATAGCATACCTGCCATCAGCGCGACACCAATGATAAAGCTAAGTAGTTGAAGAATCGAATTCTTCACCTTAACATCTTTGTGTAATTCAGGAATAAGGTCGGAATTTGCGATGTATATGAAGCCGCCTATCGTGATAGGAATAATAAATTCAACTATTGTCTCTGCATCAATTCCTATGCCCAAAACAAGCAGCACCCCTAGGAAGGCGGAAAGAGCTGATAGAAAATTGAAGAAAAGTGCCTTTTTGACTTTCATTCCGGAATGCAACAGAACGCCGAAATCACCCATCTCTTGAGGAATTTCGTGGAATATAACTGCTACAGTCGTTGCGATTCCTACTGGAATGCTCAACAAAAAGCTTCCAGCAATCAGAACGCCATCGATAAAATTATGAACTGCATCGCCAACCAAATTCATAGTTGCAAGTGAATGTGTGTGATCATTTGTCCCCGATAGATGACAGTGGCGCCAATGAACGAATTTTTCCAGGGCAAAGAAGATTAAAATACCCAGGATAATATTTATACCAAGGGTCATGCCGAATCCTTTTGTTTCTATCAGTTCCGGCAGAAGATGTAAAAAAACATCGCCAAGCAAAGTGCCCGCCGCAAAAGAGACCATAAAAAGCAGAAATCCTTTTAGATAATGCTGCTTAAAAACAATGGTCAGAATCCCTAGAAGAGAAGTGAGGCTGACAATTAATACGCTGACCAATGAATAGATCCAGATTTGTGTCATTCGGTTGGTGCTATTTAATCTTGCTTCGCCCTACCTGGGTTCGGCTATTAAGGGGTATATAGGCCCACCAGGTTGACGTTCGAACTTCTGAAACAGATAATACAGCATTATTCTGCCATAAAGAAGATGCTCACCTTCGCGTAGCGCTTTATCCAATTGACTTTTTTGTTGACTTATTGCCTAGTTTTGTAATATAATTGTTGTTGGTACTTGTAGGGATTTATCCCTCTCACGGTTAATTTGTAAACCGTAGCAAGTACCTTCGAAAATCAGTCTTCCTCTGGATTGCCAGAATGGAGGATTTTTTTTGTCTGTGTATTTTTTTTGTCATTTTTCCAAAAAGGCACTAGGCTCCAAAAAAATTTTGGCCCTTTTTCAATCTGTTTCACAACGATCTTCATGCGTGACCCCCTCACTATCGCTATAAATGTGTAATATGTAACATTAACCATGAGCTTCTCCCTTCGCGATCCAATTTTTTGGTTTTCAAATTTCTTTGTCTCCCACAACTCTTGCAATGTGCCTGCCTTACCAATAATTTCAGGTGCCAGCTTCAGCAATCTAAGGCGCATGTATTGATCAGTTATTGGTCGTGCCTGACTTCTGCGCGAGAACTTAAGATGCTCAAGACCCTGAGCATTAAAGACTACCTTTCCCTTAAAGTAAGGGCAGTAGGTCTCTCCAATTGTTTTGTACAGATCTTCAGCCGCTTTCTTTGCAGCTTCTAGTTTTTTCGTGGGTACCTTTGTTTTGAGTAAATCTTCCATTTTTAGCGTATAACCTCCTTCGCATGGCTAGCCGTGGCAATATCGTTAAACTTTCTGACCTTGTTAAGTTTAATAGTAATTGCCTTCATAATCTGCTTATTGGAGACTCTTGATGTTACTGAATCAACTATAAAGTCATGCATAGTCTTACCTTCCGCAGCTGCTACTATACGGACACCGTCATGTAGCTCTGCTGGTATAAATAATCTAAAATATTTCTTGTCCATGCTATATATAAGTTATTTATGCCTCAAGGGTATACTTAAATTATTACGTAGTCAACTTTTTTCCCTGCCAATCTGATATATATCAAAAAGCTCTCTCAATAGCTGCTAGTGGTGCGCGTTAGATAGCGCTTATGGGCTTGAAGATAACCCAGAACTCACAAAAGCATACTGTACTATAGTGGCAGGCCCAGAAGGATTCGAACCCTCATCAACGGTTTTGGAGACCGGTATGCTAACCATTGCACTATGGGCCTTTGTGAGTGTAGTTTACACTACTATCTATCTCTGCCAAAGCACTCTAACGTTATGATTGCCCTTATCATAATGCTGGTGAGATTGGGTATGATTATGAAGAAATAACACTGAGCTCAGTTTAGATTTCTTGCCTGAGGGCTAAGTAGTTTTCTGCTTCAACACCTCTAGTTTCTCTCAACTTAGCCTCTATTGCTTTTTTAATATCGTCTTTTTCTGCACCTCTGTTCTTCGCCTCGATGCCTGCCGCTACTAACTTCGTGCTCCAACCGTCAAAATTCCCCCCTTGGCCGTCACCAGCTAGGTCAACTCCAAACTGAATAGCACCACCAAGTGCCTGGCCGTGCATTGGCATTTTTTCGGCTTCAAAATGAAGCAATGAAACACCTGAAACTCGCTCAGCTTCTTTTACTGATTGAATAAATCTATTGAATTGCTGGTCATCTCTAAAATAAAAACATACCAAGTTGTGATCCTGACCAACGACGCGACCTACATCGTCCATCGACAATGCATCGCCTGGATTGGTTTTAGCATCAATCCATCTTGCCTCATGTTTCTTGGTGGTTCTCATTAAGGCCTCCAGAAACTCTGGGACCTGATCTGCACGAGGAGATATGTATACCTTTCTTAATTCGGTGCCGGGAAGCCTTGGTTTTCTATCAGTCTTTTTCAGATGTACTTGGTGATCCCTTCTTAATCTCTCATGAGTTTCAAAAAACACTTCTAGCCTTTCATTCGCTTTTTTGAGCTGGTCTCGTGATATAGGTACTTCGTATTTATGACTGTTATCGCAGCTTTCGGTATAAAACTGACTGAGCTCACTGGGGCCAGTCCGCATAATTCCTTTTGCTGGATATTCATGAGTTTTCATTACACCTTCAGCGATCGCATCAATGCAAGCCAGGCTTCTTTTTCGTATATTCAATTTTGACACCGCACCATCTTCCACTTGGCCGCCCTCGGGCTTTTTGCGCATGTCGGGCTTGATGAGGTCTATTATGGGGGATCGAGTTTCTTTTATAGCCTTTTTTGCCACGGTCTCGTCCGGTTTTTTGATCTTTGCCTTTGGTTTGATAAGATCTATTCTTTTCATCTTTGTATTATACCACATAAACTATGTTTGTGCAATCCTTACAAGACTACTAATTAAAATTACGTACGTCTAAAAAACCCCATCCTTCTTCGCCGAGGCTACTAAGGACAGGATTTTTTAGTTTTTAGTTTATCCGCATCCGCAGCCACCTTCGTCACCAACTTTTCCACAGCTACCGCAACCTCCGCCGCATTTACATTCACCCATATGATTGGTAATTAAGTTGTAAATCTAATTAAAGTATAACATGAAGATTATCGCCTTCACCAAGGCGCTGTAGTGAGTACTACCAGTGACTATTTGACCATCAAACCAGATTGGCTTCGTGAATACTTGCCTAATTCTGGATGCTCCAGGGCCAGCTTTCCTGTAATAACCGGGCCATCTTTGCAGAGGCGAATACCTGAGTCATCCATACAGCATTGTCCGCAGATCCCGAAACCACACTTCATGTAGCGCTCCAGACTTACCTGACAATCCACTCCATATTCTTCGGCAAGCTTTGCGACTTTGACCATCATGACCTCGGGGCCACAGGTGTAAACACAGGTCTTTTTGCTTTTATCGAGATCTTTGAGAGTGTCTTCCAGAACATCGGTACTGAAACCTTTTTGACCGTGAGACCCGTCATCGGTCGTACACTTTAAATCAGGAACGCCGATTTCGCTAAAGAGGTCCTCATAAAGCAGATAATCTTTTGATCGGGCTCCCTGTATGGCGGTGACTTTCTTCCCTGCTTTGATTGCCTGCTGAGACAAATTGAGAATCGGAGGGGTGCCGCAGCCTCCTCCTACTCCGATAACGTGATCGTAATCAGCGAATTCAAAATTGGTGCCGTATGGCCCTCGAATACCAAGCCTGTCACCCACTTTAATCTTCTCATGAATAGCGTGAGTGCAGTCACCGACATCGGCAATACTGATATGAAATTCTGACTCAGTCTGCCAACCGATAGACATGGGTACTTCATCGACTCCCGGCATCCATACCATGACGAACTGGCCGGGTTTGGCCCGTAGGTTATGTTTAAAAACGTAGGTTTTTACGTTGGGAGAATCTTCGCGAATGGCACTGACTTCGAATACAAGGTGTGATGGCATAATTTTAAATTATTAACTTTTGTGAGCGAGGCCGACAAGTTCGCTGATATCATTAAATCCTTCTTCTTTCATGAATTCCTGGATTTTTTCGGTAAGCATGTCGAAGCATTTGAGGTCATAGCTGACAATTGCAGAGCCGATTCCGAGCAGGGTACCGCCGGCCATCAGCATAGCAATAGCATCATCTCCTTTGATCACGCCACCAGTGGCGATAATCGGAATTTTGACCGTTTTATAAACGTCGTAAACACATCGAAGGGCAATGGGAAATAGTGCCTGGCCGCTAACTCCACCGACTTTATTGGCCAGAATGGGTCGACGCATCCTGATGTCGATCAGCATGCCCGGGCCCATGGTGTTGACTGCCGTAATTGCGTCTGCTCCCGCAGCCTCTGCTTGCTGTGCGATGAGTCCAATATTGGGAACGTTGGGTGAAAGTTTTACTGAGATCGGCTTTTTGACTACTTTTCGAATAGCGGCAGTAGCCTCGGCAGTCATCTTTGGATCACAAGCAATCGGCCTGCCCATTTCATCGTCTACATTTGGGCAAGATAAGTTGAGTTCCAACATATCCACGGGATATTCCTCCATAATACGGGCCACTTCGACTAGTTCATCCAGATTTTTTCCGCCAATACTGCCTATTATGGGATTTTCGGGGGCAAGTTCACGGTATTTATCGAATTCGTGCTTGGCATTTTTGATGCCTTCACCACAAAGTCCAACCGCATTGATCAGCCCTCCGGGGAAGGTGAGAACGGTGGGATTCGGATGACCTGGACGCTCGTCCATGAATAGGGTTTTGCCGGTGACGCCGCCCGCTCCGTTTCGGATGCAATTGGCCAGACTGGCTCCGGTAACACCTAAATAACCCGATGCCACGACGGTAGGATTGGGGAAGTTGATGCCGCAGAAGTTAACGTTTAAGTTCATGAGTGTATGTTTTTACTGAGTGAAGTATAGCTAAGCGAGTAATTTTTTTACAGGCAAAAATTTACTTCGATTTTCCAGTTTTTCCTCATAAAACTTTCCCCTTTTCCAGTAGACGCGATAAGCATTGGCAGTCTTTTGGTTGCTCAGCACGCGAAATTTGTCGTCCAGATATTCGACTGCCACATTTTCGTCGCAGGCAATGGCAATCTGCCCAGGATATTTTTTCATCATCCGCTTGAAGTCATTTTTGCGCTTTTTACTGCCCGTTTGACTGTCGTAATGAGGGCAGTGAATAAAGGGAAGGAAGTTGAGACAGCGAACTCGGATGTAATCCCACTTTTTTGGGTTGTAGTAATACGTGGAATCGCTATGACCCGATTCGTACCAGCAAATGGAGCCAGCTGAAGTACCACACAGTACGGCACCCTTTTGCCACGCCTTCTTAAGTAACTTATCGACCCCTAATCGTTTCCACTTTCCCATCATCATCAGGGTATTCCCACCTCCTACATAAATGATGTCGGCTTCCATGATGATTTCTGAAAGCTCTTTTTTCGAATATTCCTTTGAAAGCAGAAGTAAATTTTTGACCGTACACCCTAGAGCTCTAAAGGTTTTTTCGATAACTTCAACATAGGCGGGCTCGTCAGAACTGGCTGTGGGAATAAACAGAAGCTTTGGCTTCTTTTTACCCGTTAGTTTAACAATTTCTTTATTGATGTGGTGATTTCCTTTATGGCTACCACCACCAATGGTCACAATTTTTTTCATATTTGAATGGACTTAATTTATTGAATTATACTACTTTTCTTATTTCTATTGACAAACTATATAATTGTAGTAGAATATACCCCTTAGATTATCACCCCCTTTTAGAATGCCAATGTGCGAATCCTCAACAGAAGCGGTAACTTCAAACCCCCTCTTCGACTTTGTCCGAAGAAATATTTCGATTGCTTTGATGGGTTTGATGGGAGCTGCTGCTATACCAGCGTGTAGTGCTAGCCTTTCTCTCGGTTGTAAAACGGCTGAGGGTGCCAGAGAATTGGTTGTTGGTGAAGCTGGCAAAAGAAATATCCGACTTCCTGAATTAAAGTGCTCTATACTGGTTTATACTGTTGAAAAGAAGGTTGGGAAAGAAGATAAGACCTTAGTTGAGGCGATTCTTGAGGTTTATGAATCTTCGCCCTTACGTGAATTATCTTCTGAACTGCGTGAATATGCATTACCAAAATCAGCCTATCCCTTTATTACAATAGTTGTCGATCCTTCAGGGAGAATTGGTTTAATAGTAGATGGGAATCAGATTGCGATGTCTTGTGAAGAACTGACTGATGAGACTACCTGCTCGGTAGATGAAACTGACCACAAAGAATTGGCTGAAAAGCAAGCAAATGCAGTTATAGAAGCTAAGGCTATGGAGGAAGCGGAAGCTAAGCATTCTGAGGAAGTTGCGGAAGTGAAAGAGAAAGCGAAAGAGAAAGCTGAGGAAGTTGCGGCTAAGATTGATGCTGAAGCAGCCTTATATAATTTTACGAAGGACGATAATAACCCAGATTCTCCACCTAAATGTTCCTTGGAAGGAGAATGCATCACCTATAAGTCAATTCAAGGAAACATTAATCGATTGATACCTCATATTGATGGGCTGGGCTGGCTAGTTCAGCAGGCACTTGTTCGTGAACTTGCTAGTACAAAAGAGGAGTGGAAACGATATGTTGAAAATGAAATCCAAGAAATTAATCAAAGTCCACTTGGCAATATTGCCCGACGTAATATTCTAGAAACAATCAAACGTCTGTTAGTTCTTCGTACCGACATGAGGCAAGTAATTGCCAACAGAATGAATGTCACACTGGAAGAAGAAAAGAAGGATGATGGAAAGCAAAGTGAAGAAACTGCTGAGCCTAATATGGCTGAATTCTTGAATCTTGTTAATCTACATCGCTCAAAGAACAAGCTCCCGTCTGTTGGCTGGAGTAAATGCGCTCAGAATATGGCTGATGATTGGGCTATGAATCCTAAAGCACAGGCCGCTGGTGATCATGCTGTTGGTGAAAACACCCCCGAAAAACGTATGGAACGTTTTGGCTGCAAGTCCCCATTCATGGAAAATGTAGGTGTATTAACAAATGGAGAAGCAAGTCACTCCTTTAATGAATGGGTCAAAAGTAAAGATCATAATAAGAACATACTCAAACCCGGTATCAATACCATCGGCTGGCGTTGTGTTTCGGGGCCACAAGTAAAGATTCCTGGAAACTTTTTCTGTGTTATGACTGGTACTGCTGATGAAGAAAAAAAGACTGAGGAACAAAAGAGCCAGGGGCCTCTTGAATTAACTGATAGCAACTTCCAGGCGGAAGTACTGGGCGTTAAAGGCAAACCTGTTCTGGTTATGTTCTGGGCAGATTGGTGCCATAACTGCAAACAGCAAATGCCTATTCTTGATCAATTAGCGACGGAAATTGGTGATAAAATCGTTTTTGCCAAGGTTGATACGAAAACTAATAAGAATCTTGTTGCAAAGTATGTGGCTAATGAAAGTGGCAGATATGGAGTTCCTGCCTTCAGAGTGTTCAAAGATGGAGTGGTTGTTGGAGAATTTTCTGGCCTACATCAAAAGGATCACCTTACTAATGTGCTAAAGAAGTATATTAGCAGCAAGTAGTTAATCAAGTCTTTTGTTTTTTAATCGCCTCAGCAATCGCCATAGGAACCCCTTTATCGAGTGGGCTGGGAACGATCTGATCGGCGGTGGGTTCTTTGACGTAAGACGCGATGGCTTCGGCGGCGGCGATTTTGATTTTGTCGTCTATGATACGAATATGGGCATCCAAAACTCCGCGGAAGATTCCCGGAAAGCCGAGCACATTGTTTATTTGATTGGGGAAGTCAGAACGACCGGTAGCCACAATAGCGGCCCCAGCTTTTTTGGCTAACTCAGGCATGATTTCGGGTTCAGGATTGGCCATTGCGAAGACGATTGGGTTTTTGGCCATACTTCTAACCATTTCCTCAGTAACTACGTCTGCCACGGAAACACCGATAAATATGTCTGCCCCCACCATGATTTCGGCTAATCCACCTGTCTTACAATCAGGATGATCAGTTCCCAGGTGACATGCCACGTTTGTGATGTCCGCCAAGTCTTCTTTTGCTTCGTTTAAGTTATCGCGGCTTTTGAAGATGACCCCCTTACTGTCACAAAGGAGGATATGTTCAGGATTTACGCCATAAATCATCAATAATTTGGTAACGGCCACACCAGCCGCACCCACACCACTGATTACTACCTGAATATCCTCAAATTTTCGATTGGTCAGCTTGAGCGCGTTGATCAGGCCTGCCAAAACGACGATGGCCGTGCCGTGCTGATCGTCGTGAAAGACTGGGATGTCGAGTAACTCAATCAAGCGCTTTTCGATCTCAAAACAACGAGGAGCCGAGATATCTTCTAAATTGATTCCGCCAAAACCAGGGGCGATATTTTGAACAGTCTTAATGATTTCTTCGGTATCCTGCGTGTCTAAACAGATAGGAAAAGCATCCACATCGCCAAATTCTTTGAACAAAATTGCCTTTCCTTCCATCACCGGCAATCCAGCTGCAGCCCCAATGTTGCCCAGCCCAAGAACCGCTGATCCATCGGTTACGACCGCTACCATGTTGCCTTTACTCGTGTATTTGTAAACATCTTCGGGGTTCTTGAAGATTTCCCGACAGGGTTCGGCAACCCCCGGTGTGTAGGCTAAACTGAGGTCATCTTTCGTTTTGATGGGGACTTTTGACTTTATCTCCATCTTTCCCCGCTTCTCCTTATGCAACTTTAATGACTCTTTGTAATAGTCCATGCACATAATTTAACACGTCATATGGGCTATGCACATTGATTTTCTTCCCAAAAAATGCTATAATTATACGATAACCAAATGGGAACCATGGTCAACGCCACAATACAACATGGCAACACTGAACAACCTTCAGGTTGGGATATTTTTGAAATGAATTTTGAAGGAAGTGTACACATTCAGGAAGGAGAATACACAGTAATGGCAAGCATACTAGATTCTGATGGCAATCAAAGTGGTGGTGGAGCTATCGCCAGCTTTGTTAGGCTTGAAGATGCAAATCGTTGCTACGAAAAGATTATGGCAATAAATTCAAATCATGAGCCGGAAATTCATCGAATGGATTGGCCAAATAATGATGGTGAAGTTATCAGATCGGCTGAAACCGATAGAGTGACTAAGGATGCCAGAAAGCGAGCCAAAATAGCATTAGACAAAGCTAGACTTGTATAAATTCGTGTTCGGAATCCAATGATTTCAAGCAAAAAATGCCTCTTAATACTCCAAAATCACCGAGGAAGAATAATGTCGACCGATGGGACGGCATGGATTTTATGGAACGCCTGAAGATGATTATGGACCACGCCAGCCTTCTTTTAGCCCAGGGGCTCATTGAGCCTAGGGAGATTGCACTAGTTGAGGCCATGTCGGAATCTGCTCAGGAATATATTGTCTGCCGCGAAGATCACCCGATTTTCACCGGCATTCATCTGAAGAAAGAAGTTGCCGCCCAATTACATCGAGATAAATTTGAAACCGCCCTTAAGGCGGTTTTTGAATAGAAGGAAATAGCATAACTTGCGGATTATTTGATATGTGTTAGAATTTAGGTACAAAAATAAAAACCAACATCGAATGAAGCTCCAAATGAGGAAATCATTGGAAACCAAGGGTGTTTCGTATTGGAATAAGCTTACGGCCATGGAACGACTTCATTTCGTTCTCAACCATCAGGGCTTATTTTTAAATTCCCGCCTGGTCAATCCGGGCGAGTTACTCGCCGCGTGCTCGGCTCCCGAATCCGCTCGGGAGTATATTGTAGAGCGTGAAGAAAGTCCTTTCTTCTCTGCCATCGACGTTAATAAGTCGGCGGAATTTCAGCAGGACTCCATGAGGCTGGAAACAACACTTGGTGTGGCACTGAGCTTGTAGTGCAAATTCAGCTTAAAAAGTAGATATAGGCTGTGTTTTGTTATTGCCTTTTTAGAATAAAAATGGTATTATTATATGATACATAATAAAAAAATATGAACACTAATCACAACTATCGAAACAATTCTGAAGGCTTCGCCGAAAAACGCATGGTCTTCAACGGCGATAAACCAAGTGGAACACCTCCACCAGCTCCTAAGGGACAAGATGCTCCTGAAGATATTTATGGTGGCACAAAAGAAGAAGGTGAAGCTGAATTTGCTGCCTATATGGATAATATGGAAGCAATGCAAAAAAAAAGTGGAGCTGACGAAAGAGCCGAAGAAGTGATTGCCGCTGCTAAGAAAGCGGGAGTAGACACATCGGGAGCCATGGCAGGCCTGGAAGATTCTGGCCCTAAAGACTTACCTGTTGATACAACGACACAGAAAACAAAAGATGACATAAGTCTGGCCGCAAAAATAATTCAAAAGAGAGAAAGTGATCCTGAAGGAAAAATAATTCAAAAGAGAGAAAGTGATCCTGAAGGAAAAAGTGGAGCTGACGAAAGAGCCGAAGAAGTGATTGCCGCTGCTAAGAAAGCGGGAGTAGACACATCGGGAGCCATGGCAGGTCTGGAAGATTCTGGCCCTAAAGACTTACCTGTTGCCAGCGCAACGTCACCCGAAACATTACAAAAAATGACTGAAACTGAAGAAAAAAGAAGAAAGAATGCTACAAGATTACCGCTTATGGAACGAATTTTTGGAAGAAAGGACAAGAAAGAGAAAGAACAGAGCTAAACCAAAATCAATCTATTTGCCAATTGGCATCTTACCTCTTTTAGAGATTGACTTCATTGAAAATAAGTGGTATTAATACTAGCCGTGCTTATCCTGAGCTAGCTCGAAATATTGCTTTATGAGCCTGCTCGGAAGCCAGCCTGCTCATTCTTCACCACAAACCCCATCAAGAGAGGTAGAGCGACTATGAATACGTTACCTTGTTTCCTGCTACTCGCATTTCTTGCGATTTTTGGAGCGGGATGCACTGCATCGCCTGCTTCTCCGTCGCACATGCGGGCAGTTGCCAGCACTCCGACAGTATCACCTGGATACAAGCTGTCAGAGAATAGTATTTTCGCTCGCTACCAGCGAGGGGAAGTAACCCTAGACGGGCGTGCGGAGTACCGCTGTGTTCCATCAGGACATTTCAATACTGCTCCTGACAACAGCTATCTAACCATGCACATACAGTGCAAGGAGCTACACCCGCCTTCGAACCGTGCGGCTCGGTCTGTCACAAAAGAGATCAAGATTACTCTGCATGGTGATAGCTCAGATATGTTTCTAATCCCTTTTAAGGACGCAACCATTACTGTCGATCATACGAACACCGTACCTGAAGTACGATTCCACTATGAAGATGGAAATGAGGAGGGTTATCATCATATCCGACTCCAGCATCGCGAGGATGAGGAATACTCCTATTCCATCGCAGGAATTGCTGGTGATGATGCTGCACCACTAGAGCGGACCGTCATGTTGAGGGTCGAATAACCGAGCAGGAAGATTCCCGACTCATCCTACAAAAGGGTGTGTCGGGAATTTAGCTATGCAAAAAAAGTAACTAGAGTGTTGGCTTCTTTTTATGCCATTCGGTTGCTTTTTCGAAGGCATGGCCTACGTGGAATAGATTGCCTTCTTTGAACTGGTTGGCGATGATCTGCAAACCGATAGGCAGGCCATCTTTGCTGAAACCACCTGGGACCGACATACCACAAATACCCGCCAAATTAATGGGGGTGGTGAGTACGTCACACATGTACATAGAAAGTGGGTCATCGGCTTTTTCACCTATTTTGAAGGCCGGGGTGGGCGAAGTGGGAGTGATAAGCGCGTCACACTTTTTAAAGACATCCTCGAATTCCTTTTTCATCAAGGCACGCACCTTGGCGGCTTTTAGATAGTATTCGTCGTAATAGCCAGCCGAAAGCGCGTAAGTGCCGAGCATAATTGTGCGCTTTACTTCATCTCCAAAGCCCTCGGAACGGGATTTCATGTAGATTTCTAGGAGCTCTTTTGCATCGTCGGTGGTATGGCCATATTTTATGCCGTCGTATCGGGCCATGTTGGTACTACCTTCGGATTTGACCAGAATGTAGTAGGTGGGAATGGCATATTTGGTCAGGGGCAGGCTGACTTCTATGATAGTAGCGCCCAATTTCTTCATAACTTCTACGCCTTCCATTACCCGGTCACTGACTTCTTTGTCGACACCTTGTCCAAAATATTCCTTGGGTAGTCCTAGCGTAATACCAGTCAAATCTTCTTTGAGAAAACTGGAATAATCTGGTACTGGTACGTCGGGAGTAGTGGCATCTTTTTCGGATTTTCCGGCAATGGCCTGAAGTACCAATGCGGCATCTTCGACGGTTTTGGTAAAGGGGCCGACTGTATCAAAAGAAGAGGCATAAGGGATACAACCATAGCGAGGCACCCGACCATAGGTTACCTTGAGCCCGACTGCGGAACAAAGGCTGGCTGGCTGACGGATGGAGCCACCTGTGTCGGTACCGATGGAAAAAGTGCACTGATCGGCGGCCACACTGGCGGCTGGTCCACCGGAAGAACCTCCTGCTACATATTCGGTATTCCAGGGGTTTTTGGTCACGCCAAAATAACTGTTTTCGGAACTGGAGCCCATGGTGAACTCATCGGTATTAGTTTTACCAAGAAGAATCGAACCTGCATCCAGCAGGCGGTCGTATATATGAGCGTTATATGGCGGTACAAAGTTTTCGAGAATCTTGGAACAGGCGGTCGTTTTGATACCTGCTGTGCAGACAACATCTTTCAGATTCATTGGAATACCTTCCAAGATGCCGCTGTAATCCCCTTTCTCATCTATCTTTTTTGCCTGTTCCAGCGCCTTGTCGGCGGTGATGGTGATATATGAGTGTAGTTTGTCGTCCGTCGCCTTAATTCGCCCCAGATATGCCTGAGTGAGCTCAGTGGCACTGAACTTTTTGTCTTTTAAGGCCTGTTTTGCCTGCGCAATGGAAAGATCAATCATTTAAAAAACGTTTTTTACTTTTATCATATGATCCTGAGTAGGCATTGGTGACTGTTCAAGTAGCTTATCTGCTAAATCACAGGGCTCTTCCTTGTCTTCGAAGATTACACTTTGAAGGCCTGTGATTTGGGCGATGGGCTCGACATTGGAAGTATCCACTTCATCGAGCATTTTTGCGTTGCTTAAGATTCCGGAGAGCTGGACTCCGAACTTCCCAATTTCTTCATCAGTTAGCTCAAGCCGGGCGAGCTTGGCGATATGTTTTACTTCTTCATTTGTAAGCTTCATTGTTGTATTAAAATAGTCATTTTGATATGATGATTCTAACTGAAAAATAGTGAATGGACAAAATCAAAAACCTGCACAGTGTCAGCTCCGTCTACTTCTTCATTCTTGCTTTGATTTATATAGTCATGGTGCTGGCTTTCAGGAATGGTTTTCTGGCTGACTTCTTTTTGGCATTGATGCGAATTATGGATATTCCATTCGCCTTTGTCTCTTTACTTTACGGCGGATCTACTTTGGCACTACAAATGAACATGGGAAGAGAGGAGGATGAAGGTTCATCCCCATGGATTTTGGTGGTACTAGCCGTTTGCTTACTGCTTTTTGGTGCCGTGGTGTTTGCGAATTTTGCTTTTCCTTCTCAGCTTTAAGGTGATTTTAGAGCAACGGTTGTCTACCCTTGACAAACTATTGTTTTAATGTTAAAGTAATCTCGTGTTTAACTAATCTAACTTGTATTATGCGACCCAAATATACTGAAAAATTCAAACAGGGAGTTACTATTGGAGCTTTAGCAGCTGCATCAATTGCCCTTAATGGGTGTGATGATAGCAACAATAGTGACAATAAAGTGGAAACACCTGCGCCCACTACAACAACTGCTCCTGTTATTACAAAAGAAGTACCTCTCGTATTTGATCTTAGATCAAGTTTCAATGCGTGTCTTGCTAAAACTCAGCATACAGATACATCTCAGAACGCCCCACTTAAAGAGTCGCCAGGCGATCTACGCGGTTACGGAGATATGAAAGCACTAAAACTCTGCAATTCAGGCGACGCTCTTCATGTGAATCTTAATGACTGTGGGAAAAATCTCGTTATAAGGGCTCCAGGAAAACCGCCTAGTTTCTGCGATGATGAAAATGCTGATGGTAAATGGGAACAGGGTGTGTGGACAGGCGATTTTGAACGTTGGGGGGATGACTCTATATATGCTGATTCTCGGTGGAAAGCTACAGATGAAAGTGAAAATCCAGAAACATGGAAAATGGCCCAAAACAGATGCAACGAAGCTCTTGACCAGTGTCTGGATGGTGTTAAAATCCGCCGCTAGTCTATTTTGACTTATAGTTCGGTGCATCCTTGGTCACCATCACTGTGTGAGGATGGCTTTCGAGTAAGCCGGCATTAGTGATTTGGACAAATTTGGCTTTTTTATGGAAGGTAGGAATGTCTTTAGCTCCAACGTAGCCCATACTTGAGCGAAGGCCGCCGATGAGCTGGAAGATTTCGTGGGCAACCGGGCCTTTGTAGACTATCTGGCCCTCAATTCCTTCCGGAACGTATTTGGCTTCTTCCTGAACGTCGGCCTGGCCATATCGTTCTTTTCCTCCGCCTGACATGGCTCCCATAGAGCCCATTCCTCGATAAGCTTTGAAAGTTTTTCCTTCGTGATAAATAAGGTCTCCGGGGCTTTCTTTGGTTCCGGCAAAAAGTGAGCCGATCATAACCGTTGAAGCTCCAACAGCTATAGCTTTGGCCATGTCACCTGAGTACTTTATTCCCCCATCAGCGATGACTGGTGTGCCTGTTTTATTAGCTTCTTTTACACATTCTGCTACGGCCGAGAACTGAGGAGCACCGATACCGGTAACCACGCGGGTGGTACAGATAGAACCTGGGCCTATACCAACTTTTACAGCATCTGCACCGGCTTTAACTAGGGCTTTGACAGCTTCGGGAGTAGCTATGTTTCCGCCGATGACTTCCATCTTCTTGTAGTTCTTTTTAATGTATTTGATGGTATCTATGACCCCTTTAGAATGACCGTGGGCGGTATCAACGACCAGTATATCTACACCTGCGTTGACCAGTTTTTTGACTCGTTGTTCCATATTTTTGGCTGGTCCAACGGCAGCACCAACTCGAAGTCTTTTATCGGAATCCTTACAGGAATCTGGATAGAGTTTGTTCTTTTCTATGTCGCGCCGAGTCACCATAGCCCTGAGCTTCATAGTTTTTTTGTCGACGACAATTAGTTTGGAGTGTTTGGATTCTTCAAGAATGTCATTGGCGTCACCCAGAGAAATTCCATCGTGAGCGGTGAGCAGTTTTTCTGCCTTGGTCATTCGATTTTTCACTTTTTGATCGGCATGCTTGTGAATGAAATAGTCATTAGCGGTAATCAAACCAACAAGTTTCCCATTGGGCTTTCCATTATCGGTCACGGGGACTGCCTTATAGCCGTACTTATTTCTGATTTCGTATATGTCTCTAATCAGATCAGTTGGCTTAGCGCATATAGGACTTCGGATGAAACCGTTTTCAAAACGCTTTACCAAATCCACCTCTTCGGCCTGCTCATCGGGTGTGAGGTTCTTGTGAATTATACCAATTCCACCATAGAGAGCCATTTTGATGGCTAATTCGTGTTCGGTTACGGTGTCCATTGCTGCGCTGAGCAAAGGCACATTCAGCTTGATGTTCTTGGTCAGCTGGGTCTGCGTATTAACGTTCCGGGGAAGTATTTCTGAGTACTGTGGAAGCAGCAACACGTCATCGTATGTTAAATAGAAAGGTATGTCCTCCATGGTTTATTAATTAGCGTTATATTTAACAGTTATTTTATCAAAAATATGAACAATGTCAATCAAAAATGAGATGGCATACCGCAAGGGTCGCTTTTGTGCTACAATTTCGAAGCTTTTTTAATATTGGAATAGGTGAAGTATAAGCTATTTTCGTGGCTCATAGGATTTCTGCTCCTCCTCGTAATCTTTTTTGCGTCTTTTGGGACGCCCACCCTTACCCAGCTCGATCCAGCGGAAAAACAGAATAAGGTTACTTTCAACGCGCCCTTCACTCTGCACTTCAGTCATACTATGCATCGCGGGTCTGTGGAGGATGCTTTTACACTTCTTCCGAAAACCGAGGGGAGCTTTAGATGGAAAGATTTTAAAACTCTTGAGTTTATTCCTGATGCGCCCCTAAACATTGGTGATGAATATAAAATTGTGATTAAGGGGGAAGCCAAAAGCATTTGGATGAAACAGATGGGCTATGACATCACAATCGATTATCTGGTGACCGGGCCACCTTACGTGCTTTTTGTTGATCCACCACAGGGGTCAGTTCTTACAAAAGATGGAGTTATTACCGTGATGTTCGACAGGCCTATGGATTTTGATGGAACAAGTGAGAGTGATTTAATCCAAGCTGAACCTTCGCTTTCCGGGAATGTGGAATTCTTTGGTATGAGTGCTTTTCAGTTTATGCCAAAAGATCTTCCTTCCGGACAAACTTATGAGTTAACTATTCCCGCTGGCCTGAGCGCTATAGACGGTGGCGTAACAAAAGAAGATTATTCGTGGATAATTTCAACTCCTGATTTAAAAGTCGAAAAGAGCACCCCTGAGACGGGGGCTGAGCAAGTGGCAACAAACGAATCAATTCGGATTTATTTTGGTGGAGAAGTTCCGCTGGAAGGCATTAAACCGGGCATCAATGCCCTACTTTTTCCATCTAATGACCTGGATGCAGATAGGACCAGAAAGATTGATGGATTTTTTAATACCGAAGTAACATATGCTGTTAATGAAGAAGGTGAAAGTCAGAAAAATATTCTTGTTTTTACACCCACTTTTGATTATCAGCCAGACGAAGATTACCTATTTCTTTTAAAAAGTAATAAGGATCTTCCTTTAGAGGAGGATTTTGAGCTTGCGTTTAAAACGGTAAGAGCTGAAGAATATGACGGTGAAGAAGAAGCGAAGGATGGTGAGGAAATGGAGATCAATGAGTCTCAAAGTGAAGCCTTCATCCGGGAAGATGAGACAATGGAGTTCTTCATTCGGGGTGAAAATCCACGGATAAAATTGGATGAGGCACTCTCGGAGCCTGCAATCCTTTCCGTCTGTCAGATTCCCAGCAACGAATTCATTCGCGTGTCAGCCAGACATGGGTGGAACAACTATGAATGTGACACTGATACGGTTAAGATTAATCCATTCCAAAATGATGCGGAACTCGTCATTAATTTGAATGATCATTTTAATATCGACTGGGTGACTGGTGTTTATTTTGCCTCTATTACCCAAGGCGAAAAGAAGGCAGTCAGGCATTTTTTGATTGAAGACAGTGTTCTTCTTATGAAGCGTTCTGACTCTGACCTATTTATATGGGCCCTGGATGTAAAATCGGGTGAGCCGATTTCGGGAATGGAGCTGGAAGTCCTGAATTACGATGGCAAAGAGGTGGCTGTCGGCAAAACGGATGAGATGGGTGTTTTTAGCATTGAGCAGGCTTTTGATGCAGGAATATATGTGCGTGCTAAAAAGGAGGAAGCGGGTATTAATCGATGGGGGTTTGTGGCTGATCGCTGGTCTATTGCTGATGGCAAAAAGGGGGTTAGTCACGAGTACTCCGGCCTTTATGTTCTGTTGAATCAGTATGTTTTTGCACCAGGTGATAGCGTAAAAATGAAGGGCATCTGGAGGTCCTTCAGTGATCATATGCTAAGTATTCCGGAGTCGACTCAGATTACTGTTACTATCGAAGATATTCAGCATAATATTATTGTTTCAAAAAGAATTCCGATGCGCCGGAATGGCTCTTTTGATGGTACTATTACTGTTCCTGCCAATAGCGCGTCTGGCTACTATTTGCTGAGCGTTGCCGACCTAAATCATCAGAGACTTGCAAGCTCCGTTCCCATTCAGGTGAGGGATGGTGCTTCTGATTTGAGATTGGAGTGGATTGAAGCCAGTAGCGATCATGTGGCTGGAATGACCCCAGTTTATATTGCGAAAGCCCGCTACGAAAATGGAATCCCAGCTGCCAAAGTGAAGGGGAATTATGAGTTATTCCGTAAACCTTCCGGTCAAAATTATCAGGAGGGAGCCATCAGTTTTGCTTTTACAGGAGTTGATGATGTTTGTACGGAAAGTTGTACGGAAAGAGTTTTGGTTGCCGGTGAAGATTTTGTATTTGATTCAAATGGTGAGGCAAAATTCCTTCTGACAGATGGGGAGGATAAGTTTCTTTCTGCCGGCTATGATTATGATTTACAGATAACTGCTCTGTTGCCTGGTGGAGACCCCACAACTATCAATCGTGCTTTTAAAGTGCATCAGGGTAGCTTTGATTTAGGGCTTGGCCTAAAGCACGCTCTTATTAAGGTGAATGAAACGATTGATTTCAACGTTATAGCTTTGAATCACAAGGGTCAGATGGAGAGTGGAAAGAAAGTGAAGATATCCTTGAAATCACTGGATAAGGGGAAAACTGTCTTTGAGTCGGGGTTTGAAACATCACTGAGACAAATCACTAATTCCATTCCCATCTCTCCTACCATGGAAGATGGGGTTTATGTACTTCGAGCCAGAAGCCAGGATGAAAAACGCAACGAGGTTCTGACTGAGCAATTGGTTTATGTTAATACTAATCCGCTCTTGGCTGTCAGTGATGAGCTTTTGCTTGCGACTGATCAGCATAAGTATTTTGTTGGCGGTCGTGCACACCTTTTGGTCAATGAATCCACTGCCTCAGAAGACAATCCTGTTCCTGTAATCGTCACATACGAGCGCGATGGCTTATTGGGATATGAAACGCTTGAGCTTACTGACCCGGTTACCAGAATCACCGTGCCTATTAAGGAATCGATGATGCCCTATTTTGTTGTTAATGTGACTCGTTTTAATCGCGGAGTCACACCTTCTTTTAGCTCATCTGCTCAGAAGATTCTGGTGGAAAATGATGAGTCACAGATTTTCATTGATCTATCTTATGAACCGAGCCAGCCAAAACCCGGTGAAGAAGTCACCCTTAAATTCAAGACATATGATTATCAGCAACGTCCGCTTTCTGCCGTTATTACGGTGAACTTATTGAATAAGGAACCTGCACTATCTGAATTATCGTATGAGAGCTTCTTTACTAATTCAACGCAGGTTCTTGAGGCGGCTTCGAATATCACCCTACAACACGATGTGGAGACAATGCTTGAGTATAATGATGAATCTGATTCTTTTCTTTTCAATCCGGTGCAATCCAGATACTTTGATCCGCTCATCACTACCAATGCAGGAGGTGAAACCGAAATAACTTTTACCTTGCCCGAGAAGAGGGAAGATCTTTATATTCAGGCCATCGCTACCAAAGACTCCGGCCAGTTTGGAAATCATTCCTCGATACTTAGAATGAATCAGCAACTTCAAATTCAACCTATTCTTCCGAGCTTTGCTGTACCAGGTGATCAAACTGTTTTTGCCGCTACGGTTAAGAATATTTCTGATCAGCCAGTTCAGTCTCGCCTTGAGTTCCTGAGTCCGGATGTTTCTGCCAGAGGAGATTCTGCTCGCAATTTTTCACTACAACCGGGCCAGCAAACTGAAATTGCTTTTACTGTTTTCATAGACAACACCATCGAAAAAGATGAAATCAGTGTTGAATTTCGGTCCGGCGATGATTTAAGTAATGGAATTGTTCCTTTGAATCATCTTAAATCCTGTTCTAAAGTCCCAAATAGCGGGCTTTTGGCGGATATTTGGACGGGGCGTATCAATCTGCCCAAAAACGCCTATCCGGCTCTTGGCAATCTTACACTGACCATGAGTGGTGGACCATTAGCCTTTGGCAAGGTGCAGTCGGAAGCATTGGAGGGGTATACTCATGAGTCTACTTATTTGCTTGCCGCTCAGCTTCTTTCCCGGCTCAGCTTTCTGCCTGACACACCTACGGAAGATGATTTGGCCTCCATCCAAATTCTGGCTTCTGTACTGCTTATAAGTGCCGATGAAAACGGTGCCTATCGTTTTTGGAGTGAACCTGATGCCAGCCCAACGCTTTCGGCCTTGGCCCTTCTTGCTTATTCTGAGGCTTCTTTGAAAGGTGTACACATTGATTCTATTCAGCTCAACCGAACGATTGATTTTCTTTGGAGGGCTCTTAAAAGAGGAAATTTTAGTTCAGATGATGCAGTATTTATCTTGTGGGCCTTAGGCAAAAATGAACAATACGATACTGAGATGACACTGACCCACTTCCAGGAAAAAGAGAACATTGGCATAAAAGGGCAGGCTTTTCTTCTTATGAATTTGGACCAGCTGATTCAGGCTGGGCAAGGAAGCATGTCTACTCCTTTCGCCACCTTGAAAGCTGAGCTGATTGATGAGGCTATTCAGGAGGAGGAATTGGTTTACTTTGATGCTCCGAACGAAACAACTGCCATTGTGCTTTACGCCTTAAGTGAACTTGGTTCCGCCAATCCCCTGCTTGAAAAGATGGCAAATTATCTGGTGTTTCAGGAGGGTGATTTGATTCAAAAATTCAATCCCGCAGAAGCTTTGTGGACGATTTTGGCTCTTAGGAGTTACACCGATCAGGCTGATACCTCGGGAACTAATTATATAGCTCAGGTGAAGTTTAACGGCACGCTTGTTATCGATCAGTCGGTTACAGGAAATAGTGCTGACGAAGTATATCAGACCAAGGTTGACGCAAAGATGTTCAATACAAATGCTATTGATGACCTTTTTGTGAAAAAAGATGGTACAGGCCCGCTTTATCTGGATGCTCATTTGAATGCTTATCTGGATCCTACGCAGCTTTCCCGCACCGAGGACGGCATGATTATTGTCAGAAAACTCTATGAAATTACTGATGAAGGCGAAAGAATTCCTGCATCCACATTTAAAAAGGGAGTGAACTATGTCAGTGAGCTGGAAGTTGTGGTGCCTAATGATACTTCTTATGTAGCTTTAACTGATTCAATTCCGGCAGGTATGAAAACCAAACCTGGCATGATGAAACTGAGTGAACCTTTTTCCCAAAGTCATCTGGGATTAGGTCAAATTACTTATTACGCACCTAATTTACCTGCAGGAGTTTACAAAATAAGCACTGAACTTCAGGCTGTTTTGGCTGGCAACTACCTGCACTTACCTGCCAGTATTCAGGCTATGTTTAGCCCTGTAACTATGAGTCGGACAGAGGGTGGCATTGTTCAGATCATCGACTGATCTTAGTTAGTGTATATTTCAAGAATATTTACGACAATCTTTGCAATCTCAGCTCGGGTGATAGGGTTGCCTGGTCCAAAGGAGCCGTCTTCGTAACCGCTAATGATCCCATTATCGAATAGATAGGTCACAAAAGGCGCATAGTACTCATCGATCATAACGTCTGGAAAATGAGCAAAGGTCCAATCTTCATTACTGGTGTAATTGTCGGCAAAATTTTGCTCTACATCTGTAAATCCGGCAGCTTTTGCCAAAATGGTTGCGGCCATCCCGCGGGAAGTCGGTGAATTGGGCTCTAATCCGCTGTCAAAACCATAGATAATGCCGTTTTCGAATGCCGCTTTGACATAAGGTGCATACCAGGCCTCCACGTCGACATCCGGTAAAGGATTTTTAGTAATCTCTTCATCAACCGCAATGCTGAATGACTTCAGAGCGATTTTAAGAATCTCGGCTCTGGAAATATTATCGTTTGGCGCATACTGAGTGGGTGTTTTTCCTTCAACAATACCCAGTGCGGCAATCCTGTCGATGTAAGTCTTGGCCCAATGCCCAAAAGTATCGGAAAAGGCTGTTACAGATGCTGGAGTGACGGGCTCAGTATCATCTTCTGACTCACCCTCATCGGCTACGCTGTCCTTTGTGAGGTTTAAGAAGTAGCTACCTCCACCACCACCACCTCCGCCGCCACCTCCGCCAGGCACATCGGGAGCGGGAGGAGCGGGAGTAAGAACTGGTGCTTGTGGGGCTACAATCGCGACTCCACCTATTGTTGTAATACTACTAAGATTGAGGTCAACGGACGTTTTGGTGGCTATACCAAAATTGCTCGTTGTGCCACCTGTAGCAGGGTTTCCTATGGAGCTTAATCTGAATGATACAGCGTTTCCTGCCGGAATTATTGCTCCGCCACTTCGTACTAAGGTAACGGTTTGTCCTACAACGCCGATTGTAAGCGTATCGGCAAGTAGATTAGCACTTAGATTTTCGGCGGGTGCTACTATCCCAGATACATCAATCTGGGAAGGGAAGGTGACAGCAATCTTGCCGTCAGCGGGCAAGTCAAGGGTGGAATTAAAATATATATTTGCATATGTGGTCACACTCACATTCAGATTGCCTAAAGTCACTGTTGCGACAGTGAAAGTTCCACCTGTGGCATTGTCTACGTTAATGGCACTCTGCACAAAGCCAGTTGTTTGGTTGCCTGCGTTATCGGTGACTGTTTCGGTGAAGAGATAACTTGTGTTCATAATACCCGGAAGAACTGTGTGTGGGCTTCCTGCCACGTCGGCGACGGCATTTCCTGTAAGAGTGGATAAATTAACTGTATAAGTGGCACCATCTAATGGAGTTGCCGTAGCTGCCCCATATGTAACTTGGTCAGCAATTTCTGCGGTACCAACGGTGCCGTTGTCTAGAGAAATTGTTATAGTGCCTGCAGTGGTAATAATCGGTGCAATATTATCTACGTCTGCTGTATCGGTAGAGGCTACTGGCCCGCTTGTGTTGGCGCTGGTATCTATGACCGTTGCCGTGAAAGTATTGGCAAAATCATCGTTACCGGCGAGTACGGTGTATGCATAGGTGTAAATGTTGTCGCCTGTTGTCACATCGCCATTTGTTCCATTGTCGTAAAGAGTTTGAGTGGCCGATCCTCCAAAGTTCGTTAAGTCGGCCTTAACAATACTTTCATCTGTGTTTTTGTCTCCGGTTGCCACGCTGTTATCCCATGTAAAAGTGATAACTTCTCCGATTTTACAGACGGCATTGCTATCCGCGTTACAGGCTGACTCATCGGCGATTAGATTAGGATTTGTGACTGTTGGTATTTGAGCGTCCGCGATGGCTTGACTACTGAATGGCAGTGTAGAATTGGGTATTGTAGCTCCATCCTGAATGACGCCTCCGCTGGCCGTATCAAAGGCAAAGGTGCCCGTATAAGCCGTACTGGTTGTAACACCAACTGTTACATCAATTGAATCATTAGCAATCTTCACAGCAGCCGCGCTGGATGTACGTCCTGTTGCAACCCAATCGGTTAATGCGCCCCAAGTTACCGTGACGACTGGCTCGGACATTATAATATTTACGTTGGTATCGGAATCGGCCGTGGCACTGACAAAAACAGGTGCCGCACCGTCGGTTAATACGAACGTGGCAGAGCTGAAAGTAACCGAAGCCGCACTGTTTGTACCATCAGTCACTGAGCCTGCTGTGTATGCGAGAGTCAAATCACCTTCATCTGTTTTGACGGTGGTGGTGGTAAAGTTGTAGTCACATTCATTCACCGCCTCTACACCACTTCCACCACATGTAACTGCACCTTCGTTGAGGTTAATAAAATTAGCAGCCGAAACAGCCCATTCCAGTGCTCCATCGGCAACAGCATCAATGGTTTCTGACCATATAACTGTGATTAAGTCCAAAAGACCATCGTTATCGGGATCGAGGAAGGTGGCAGATACGGGAAAAGGTGATGCTGCATCGGTTATTTGCGCGTTGCCCGTGGCAGCTGTGATATGTGCAGGGTTGTTGCTTACGTCTTTCCATAGTGAAGAAAGATTGCCTGAAATGGCTGTGTCACCTACGGCAGTATTTTGTGTTAACTGTCCGGTGATACCTGTTATAGTTACGACTGCGGAAGTACCGCCTGGATTCGTGATACCAGCTGTAGTAAAATCTGCCAATATGTCATCGGGCAAATGAGTGGTAGGCAGGTCGGTGTCTTCAGGAGCAAAACCATCAGCGGTAGCGATATTTTCTGTCCAGGTGAAGATGATTTTATCTATTAAGCCGTCTGCTGTAGCCGTATCTTCAATCTGTACATCGTAAATTATGGGTGCCGCTCCATCCGTGGAACTAGCACTGCCACTATCAACCGCCACCGGATTGCCATTCATGTCGTAAATTACACCTGTGATTTGAGACTTTATTAAGTCCGAAGTGTTGTTTGCCGCTGAATCGGTTACTCTAAAAAACAATGTAGTATCGTCGGTTTCATCTGAGTAAGCTTCCGTGAGAACTGCGTCAGCACTGGTCGTCATAACAAAGTCAGCTGGTATAGCCGTTGAGGCATCCATGGCTTCAGAGAAAGTAACAAGAACGCCATTTAACTGACCATCTGCTGTGCCGGCAGCACCATCTGCTGTGTCGGTGTCGAGCATTGCACGAGAAACAACGGTTGGCACCTGCGCATCTGCGATAACTTTAGTGGTAAATGATGCAGTGGAATTTGGTGCAGCATCTTGTATGTCACTCCCAGTTAAGCCTGAAGTGAAGGCAAAATCTGAAGCGGTATAACCCGTGTTTCCAATGGCATTAACGGTTACGTCAATCAAAGCTCCACCACCGGTAGCAGCTGCAGATGAGGTAATATCAGTAGCATCCCATGCACTGGCCTGTCCCCATACGACAGTAGTAACAGTTTCTGACATGGTCACCTCAATGTTAGTGTTTGTGGTAGCTCTTGCAGAAACGAAGACAGGGGCTGCTGCATCAGTGGAAGTCTTATCGGTAAAGTTTGCTAAAGTGTTGTTATATAAATCGTCTATGCCAAGCACCTGCTTAACCATAAGGGTGTAGTCAGTTTTATTAGCACTAATATCCTCGTTGCCATTTGCCACCCCTATGTAGATATATTGATCATCGGCAGAATTGGCTGCGGGTGTAGTTGAATCTACTGATTCTGTAATGTTGCCGGTTGCTGTATTGGCGATACCCACTGCATAATCAAGAGCTTCTACAGTTGAATCAAGAATTGCCTCGGAGTATTCCACCATCACATAATCCACTGTTCCATCACTGTTGTCATCCAGGGTGGTGGAGGCAACATAAACGGGGGCTGCTGCGTCGGTGGAAGTTTTAGAAGTAAAGGTGGCTAAGGTGTTGCTATATAAATCGTTTATGCCAGCAATTTGCTGTATTTTAAGGGCATAATCGGTTTTATTTGCAAGAATGTTCTCAGTGCCATCGGCTACCCCTATGTAAATATATTTATCGTTGGCGACATTTATTAGTGTGCCTGTGCTTGGTGTAAATGAAACCACGGACTCTGTTAATTCAGCTCCTGTTGTAGTGGTAATACCCACTGCATAATCAGTATATGCCACAGAAGCATCAGAAATTGCCTCGGAGTATTCCACCCTCACATAATCCACTGTTCCATCACTGTTGTTATCTAGGGTGGTGGAGGCAATATAGACAGGGGCAACTCCATCAGTGGAAGTCTTGTCAGTAAATGAAGCTAAAGTGTTGCTATTTGTATCGTTTATGCCAGCCACCTGCTTAACCATAAGAGTGTAGTC